>Ga0056121_1000151_pt1 | contig 30119 bp, 27 predicted proteins | sample WorMetHEROISLAND_FD_83872 | JGI IMG/M metagenome (GOLD analysis project Ga0056121, IMG submission 83872) | Marine gutless worms symbiont microbial communities from Max Planck institute for Marine Microbiology, Germany - Olavius sp. 1 HERON ISLAND ...
CGTGGCGTTGGCGTGCAGTTTCACTTGCATGATGCGAGGTGCTCCCTGATGAAGGAGATACCTCTGAGTACGCCTGCGCCGTCGAAACAATCCCGCGTGACCACACACGAAAGCCGGGGCCCATTGGTCGAGCGAAAACTGCCTGATGAGCTAACCGGCGAGCTGCTCGCGCAGCAGCTCGAGCTCGAGCCACTCTTCCTCGGCCGTGGCCAGCGTCTCCTGCGCCGCCTCGAGACGCGCCGTCGCGGTCGCGAAGCCGTCCGGTTCGCGGCGGAACAGCCCGGGATCGGCCAGCGTCGTCTCCAGCTCTGCGATCTCCGCCTGCAGCGCCGCCATCTCCTCCGGCAGGGCGTCGAGCCGGCGCTGCTGGTGATAGCTGAGCTTGCGGCTGGCCCGCGCTGCCGGTGCCGGTGCCGGCTTCGGCTTCTTCGCCCGCTGCGCTGCCGGCGCAGCCGTGCCGCGCTGGGCGAGATAATCGCTGTAGCCGCCGGCGTACTCCACCGGGCGGCCGTCGCCCTCCAGCGCGATGGTCGAGGTCACCACCCGGTCGAGGAAGTCGCGGTCGTGGCTGACCAGCAGCAGGGTGCCGTCGTAGTCGGCCAGCATCTCCTGCAACAGGTCGAGGGTATCCATGTCGAGGTCGTTGGTCGGCTCGTCGAGCACCAGCAGGTTGGCCGGCTGCGCCAGGGCGCGGGCCAGCAGCAGGCGGTTGCGCTCGCCGCCCGACAGGGCCGAGACCGGCTGGCGGGCCTGGGCGGGATCGAACAGGAACTGCTGCAGATAGGAGGCGACGTGGCGCGCCTCGCCGCCGACGATCACCTGGGCGCCGCCGGCGGGACAGAGCACGTCCTGCACGCTGGCTTCGGGCGCGAGCATCGCCCGCTGCTGGTCGAGGTAGACCGTCTGCAGGTTGCTGCCCAGGCGCACCCGGCCGCTGTCCGGTGCCAACTGTCCCGTCAGCATGCGCAACAGCGTGGTCTTGCCGGCGCCGTTGGCGCCGATCAGGCCGACCCGGTCGCCGCGCAGCACGCGGGTGGAGAAGTCGGCGATCACCGCCTGGCCGTCGTAGGCCTTGGCGATGTGCTCGGCCTCGATCACCCGTTTGCCGGAGAGCCGGCCGCTGTCGGCCTCGAGCCGGGCCTGGCCGCCGGCCGACAACAGGCGGCGGCGCTCGGCCCGCAGGTCCTGCAGCCGGCGCAGCCGGCCCTGGTTGCGCCGGCGGCGGGCGGTGATGCCGGCATGCGACCAGCGGGTCTCCGCCGCGATCAGCTTGTCCAGCTGCTCGCGCTCCCGGGTTTCCTGGGCGATCAGCTTCTCCTGCCAGGCCTCGACCTGGGCGAAGCCCTCGTCGCTGCGCCGCAGGCGGCCGCCGTCGAGCCACCAGACCGCCCGCGTGGTGTTGGCGAGGAAGCGCCGGTCATGGCTGATGGAGACCACGGCGCCGCCAAAGCGGGCGAGCTCCTGCTCCAGCCACTCGATGGCGCGGATGTCGAGGTGGTTGGTCGGCTCGTCCAGCAGCAGCACGTCGGGCTCCTGCACCAGCACCTGGGCCAGGGCCGTGCGCCGGGCCTGGCCGCCGGACAGGGTATCGAGCGGCTGGTCGCCATCCAGGCCCAGGGCCGAGAGCAGCATGGGCACCCGGTAGGCACGCTCGCCGGCATCGCGGCCGGCATAGTCGGCCACCGTGCCGGCGCCGGCCATCGCCGGCTCCTGGGCCAGGTAGGCGACGCGGACCCCGGGCTGCAGGAAGCGGCTGCCGCCGTCGGCCTCGATCACGCCGGCCAGCAGGCGCAGCAGCGTCGACTTGCCGGCGCCGTTGCGGCCGATCAGGCAGGCCCGCTCGTCCGCCGCCACGTTGAGCGACAGGCCATCGAACAGCGGCGCCGCGCCGAAGCGCAGCTGCACGTCGCGGAGGCTGAGAACCGGCGGTGCCATGCCGCAGGCTTTTACCGCGTGCAGCGGCGCAGGCAAACGCTGGTCTGGTGCCGCGAGCGACGGTCGGCGGGTGGGTCTGAGACCCACCCCTACCAGCAAGCGGAGAAGCTATAAGGGGCGGGTCTCAGACCCGCCCGTGTTGCTGCCGCTTCAGAACGGCACGTCCAGGGCGCCGGAGACGAACTTCATTAGCGGCTGGGCGGCGCGGAAGGTGTCGGCGACCTCGTCGACGAAGCCGGCCGAGCGCGCGACGGCGGGCTTGGCGTGCTTCATGGCGAAGAAGCTCTTGCGCTTGAGATCCTCGATATGCCGGTGGTCGGCGGCATAGCCCTTGGGGGGCCGCGTCAGGGAGTGGCCGGCGATGCCGCCGAAGCTGTCGTTCAACCGCTTGTTGGCGACCACGCGCTGCCAGCCCTTCGGGTCGGCGTCGATCGCGCCGCGGATCTGCGCCAGGGCGTCGCTGGGCGGCAGCCAAATGCCGCCGCCGTAGACCACCTCGTCAGGCGCCAGGTGCACGTAGAAGCCGGGGGCATGGGCATCGCGGCCTGCCTGGTGGCGGAACTGGCAGGCGGCGTGCTCCTTGAACGGCCGCTTGTCCTTGGAAAAGCGGATGTCGCGGTAGATGCGGAACATCGAGCCGCCGTTGGGCCGCGGGTCGGCGACGAAATGGGGCGACACCTTGCCCAGCCTGGGCGCGATCGCCTCGATGAAGGCGCAGATCGGTGCCACCACCTCGGCTTGGTAGCGCGGCTTGTTGGCGGCGAACCAGTCGCGGTCGTTGTTCCGCTTCAGTTCCTCGAAAAAGGCGAAGAACGGCTTGCCGAAACCGGTGAAGGCGGGCGGCGGGTCGGATTTCTTCGCGGCTCTCGCGGCCATGGACATGTCTCCCTGGGGTGGACGAGGCGATGTTATTTAACCGGTACGTTAAGGGCAAGGCAGGCAGGCCATCATGCTGACAGCTCATGAAAACGGCCCCTGTTTTTGCGTATGATGGCGCCGCCGCACGCCCCGCCCCTTCAAGCAAACCGAGCGCAGCATGAGCCCCACCCCGCCCGAAGCGATCCGTCTTGCCGACTACCAGCCGCCGGCCTTCCTGATCGGCGACGTCGCCCTCGACTTCGACCTGCACCCCAACGCCACCCGGGTGGAGGCGACGCTGACGCTCCGGCGCAACCCCGAGCATGGCGATCCGAAGGCACCGCTGGTGCTCGACGGCGACGAGCTGACGCTGACCTCGCTCAGCCTGGACGGCCGGCTGCTGAGCGGCCACGACTATGCCCTGTCCGACGAGCAGCTGGTGATCCCCGACGTCCCGGCCGCCTGCACCCTGACCATCGGCACCGAGATCGCCCCGGCCGGCAACACCAAGCTGGAGGGCCTCTACATTTCCGGCGGCACCTACTGCACCCAGTGCGAGGCGGAGGGCTTCCGCCGCATCACCTATTTCCCCGACCGCCCGGACGTGATGGCGCGCTATCAGGTGACGGTGCGGGCCGATGCCGAATCCTGTCCGGTGCTGCTGTCGAACGGCAACCTGGTCGAGCAGGGCGAGCTGCCGGCGGGCCGGCACTACGCCATCTGGGACGACCCGTTCCCCAAGCCCAGCTACCTGTTCGCCCTGGTCGCCGGCGACCTGGGCGTGCACGAGGACGCATACACCACCGGCTCCGGCCGCGAGGTCGCCCTGCGCATCTTCACCCACCATGGCTACGAGGACCGCTGCGCCTACGCCATGGACTCGCTGAAGCGCTCGATGGCCTGGGACGAGGAGACCTACGGCCTCGAGTACGACCTCGACCTGTTCAACATCGTCGCCATCAACGACTTCAACATGGGGGCGATGGAGAACAAGAGCCTGAACGTGTTCAACGCCAAGTACGTGCTGGCCGATCCGCAGACCGCGACCGACGACGACTACGCCAACGTCGAGGCGATCGTCGCGCACGAGTACTTCCACAACTGGACCGGCAACCGGGTGACCTGCCGCGACTGGTTCCAGCTGTCACTGAAGGAAGGCCTGACGGTGTTCCGCGACCAGCAGTTCTCCGCCGACCAGCGTTCGGCCCCGGTGAAGCGGATCCAGGACGTGCGGGCCCTGCGCGCGGCCCAGTTCCCCGAGGACGCCGGGCCGTTGGCCCACCCGGTGCGGCCCGACAGCTACATCGAGATCAACAACTTCTACACCGCCACGGTCTACGAGAAGGGCGCCGAGGTGATCGGCATGTACCACACCCTGCTCGGCGCCGACGGCTTCCGCCGCGGCATGGACCTCTACTTCGCCCGGCACGACGGCCAGGCGGTGACCTGCGACGACTTCCTGGCGGCGATGGCGGATGCCAACGAAGCGGATCTCGACCAGTTCGCCCTGTGGTACAGCTAGGCCGGCACGCCCGAGATCAGCGTCGAAGGCGACTACGATGCAAAGGCGCAGCGCTACACCCTGACCCTGCGCCAGTCGCTGCCCGACACCCCCGGCCAGGACGACAAGGCGCCGATGCAGATCCCGCTGCGCCTCGGCCTGCTCGGCCCCGACGGCAGCGACCTCGCCCTCGACGCCAGTGGCGCCACCGAACAGGTGCTGCAACTGCGCGGGGCCGAGCAGCAGTTCTGCTTCGACGGCGTCGACGCCGAGCCGGTCCCCTCGCTCAACCGCGGCTTCTCCGCCCCGGTAAAGCTGCGCCAGGCCCTCGGCCACCGGGACCGCGCCTTCCTGATGGCGCACGACAGCGATCCGTTCAACCGCTGGGAGGCCGGCCAGCAGTATGCCGGCGACGTGCTGCTCGCCTTGGTCGCCGACCTTGCCGATGCCCGCGAGAGCGAGGTCGACGAGGCGTTCGTTGCCGCCATCGGCGGGTTGCTGCGCGACCCGGAACTGGACAAGGCCTTCGTCGCCCTGGCCTGTACCCTGCCCGGCGAAGGCGTGCTGGCCGAGCAGATGGACAAGGCCGATCCCGGCGCCATCCACCAGGCACGCGAGCTGATGCGCCTGGCGATCGCCGACCGCCTGAAGGACGACCTGTTGGCCGCCTATCGGGCCAACCAGAGCAACGAGCCGTTCCACGCCGACGCCGCCAGCGCCGGCCGGCGGGCGGTGAAGAACATGGCGCTGAGCTATCTCGTCCGCCTGGACGACCCGGCGATGACCGCGCTCGCCGCCGAGCAGTATGCCGGGGCCGACAACATGACCGACCGGATGGCAGCCTTGTGGGCGCTGAACGACCGGGCCACCGCAGAGCGCGCCGAAGCCCTCGATGCGTTCCACACCCGCTACCACGAAGATCCGGTGGTGATCGACAAGTGGCTGACGGTGCAGGCGATGTCGTCACTGCCGGAGACCCTGGACCACGTGCGCCGGCTGATGGAGCACCCGACCTTCGCCCTGACCCAGCCGAACAAAGTACGCGCCCTGATCGGCGCGTTCTGCGCGGGCAACCCGGCCCGCTTCCACGCCAGCGACGGCGCCGGCTACCGCTTCCTGGCCGAACAGGTGCTGGCGCTGGACGCGATCAACCCGCAGGTGGCCGCGCGCCTGGCGACCCCGCTGGGCCGCTGGCGGCGCTACGACGATGCCCGCCAGGCGCTGATGCGGGCCGAGCTGCAACGCATCCTCGACGCCGGCTCGCTGTCGCCCGACGTCTACGAGATCGCCTCGAAGTCGCTCGCCGGCTGAACCGGCGGTGAGCTTCCTCGACCGCATCGCCGTCTGCCGCCGCTGGCGGCCCGAGGCCTACCGCCCCCTCGTGATCGCCGGGGGGCGCCACGGCTGGATCGATGCCGGGTTGGCGGCACGGCTTAAGGCCTACCCGGACGTGTTCACGGTCACGGAAGACGCGGTGACGATGGTGCCCGCCCTGGCCGATGAACCGCAACGCAGTGCGGCGATGGCGACGGTGCTGGCCGAGCTCGACGCCGCCGGCGCCCTGCCCTACTGGCGCAACGAGCTCTATCCCGTGACCCGCGACTGGGACGAGGAACCGGTGATGGTGATGGAGCGCGGCGCGGTGCCCCGTTTCGGCGTGCGCGCCTTCGGCGTGCATATGAACGGCCTGGTGCGGCGCGCCGACGGCATCCATCTCTGGGTGGCCCGGCGCGCGCCGACCAAGGAGGTCGCCCCCGGCAAGCTCGACAACATCGTTGCCGGCGGCCAGCCCTACGGCCTGTCGCCGGCGGAGAACCTGGTGAAGGAATGCGGCGAGGAAGCGGGCATCCCGCCGGACCTGGCATGTCGGGCCGAACAGGTCTCCGCCCTGGCCTATGTCTGCGAGCAGCCCGACGGCCTGCGCGACGACGTCGCCTTTTGCTTCGATCTGTGGCTGCCGGCCGACTTCGTGCCGGCCAACACCGACGGCGAAGTTGCCGGCTTCGAGCTCTGGCCGCTGCAACGCGCCGTCGAAACGGTGCGCGACAGCGACGCCTTCAAGTTCAACTGCGCCCTGGTGATGATCGACTTGTTCGTGCGCCTGGGTGCGATCGGCCCGGACGACCCGGACTACGAAGCCATCGTCGCGGGTCTCGGACGGCTGGACTGAGGGTCAGGCCGCGCTCATCGCGAAGATCCGCCCCCAGCCGGTGACGCGGGCCGGGTCGACCCCGGCCAGCTCCAGCGCCCGCAACACCACCACCGCGACCGAGTCGTAGACCGGGATGCCGGTCTCCGCTTCCAGCGTCCCGGCCAGCGGGGCGCCGCGCATGTTGGTGCAGATGATGGAGATCGCCTGCGGTTTGGCGGCGGCGACCTCGCGACACATCTTCGCCACGGTGGCTTCGCTGACTTCGGAGAAGGCGAAGTTGTCGCGAATGCCCAGGTGGCGCTCGGCGACGCAGTCGAAGCCGGCGGCGGCGTAGTTGGCGACGATGCGCGCCTGCACGTCGTCGGTGTAGGGCGTGACCAGGGCGAAGCGCTTGACGCCGTGCCGGCGGAACAGCGCGTTGTTGGCCAGGATCGAGGTGGTGGCGGCAGCGCCGGTCGTCGCCGTAATCCGCTGGCACAGCGCCTCGTCGTCGGCGAAGCCGCGCCACCCCCCCGAGGTGCCGTTCCAGGCGATCGCCCGGCACTTGGCATCGGCCAGCAGGTCGGCGGCGGCGAGGAACGGTTCGGGATCGAACTGGGCCAGGCCCTGATCCGACAGGGAGATCTCTGTCACCCGCAACCGGCTGAAATGTGCCGAGACCTCGGGCAGGTCCGCCAGCAACGCTGCGGTCAGCGGCTCCAGCACCGTGTTCGACGACGGCGTCAGCATGCCGAGGATGATGCGGTCGGAGGACGTGTCAGGCATGGGAGTTCCGGGGGGAGTTCCGGGGACACATGACTTAACTCTATTGGCCCCGGCAGGCACGCGCGAGCCCGCGCCGGGAGTTAAGTCATGTGTCCCCGGAACTCAGGTACTTGCGCAGCACATCGGCCATGCGCTCGGGCCCGGTCTGGAAGGGAAACAGGGTGACGAAGCGGCCGTCCGGGCCCATCAGGTAGGTCAGCGAGCCGTGGTCGACCAGGTAGTCCTCGGCATCGCCATCGGCGGTCACCACCTTGCGCCGGTGCACCCGGTAGGCGCGGGCGGCGGCGCGGACCTCGCTCTCGCTGCCGGTCAGGCCGACCAGCCGGGGGTGGAAGGCGGCAACGTAGTCGGCCAGCACCTCGGGCGTGTCGCGGCCCGGGTCGACGGTGACGAACACGGGCTGCACCCGTTCGGCCAGCGGACCGAGTTCATCGAGCGCCGAGATCATGCTCTGCAGCGACGTCGGACAGATGTCGGGGCAATAGGTGTAGCCGAAGTAGACCAGCATGTGGCGGCCGTGGAAGTCGGCCTGCGTGCGGGCCATGCCGGTGTGGTCCGTCAGCATGAAGGGACCACCGAAGGCGACCGGAAACGGCGCCGGCTTATCGGCCGCCGCGGCGGGCAACACGAAGGCGGCCGCGAGCAGCAACAGCCAGCGGCAGACGCCGGCCACACGGTTCATCGCGGCTCAGTCCTCGGGCTTCAGGCCCGGGATGCCGAACACCCCGTTCTCGGCGATCGTCTGCTTGATCGCCGGATCATGGCGGAACCACTGGCCCTGGCGCTCGGCGCCGTGGCGCTTGCCCCACTCCTTGGTGAACCAGTTGGCCCGGCTCCACTTGCCGTCCGGGGCCTCGCGCTTGAACTGCAGCACGAACATGTTGAGCTTGGGATTGGGGATCCACAGGCCGTCGGCGACGATGCGCTTGCCGCAGAACGGAGCCAGGTCGACGACGGTGCCGGCGAAGGGATCGAAGTTCTTGATCGGCAGTACCAGCCGGCCGTCGTCGCGCACCAGGCCGAGCTGGCGCTTGCCGGCGCCGCAGTCCGGCGGGCAATCGCCGGTCAGCTCGCACACCAGGTCGACGACCCTGGCCTCGAAGCGGGCCTTCTCCTCGTGCTCGATGCCCCATTCCTCGGCCGCCTGTGCCGGTGCGGCCCACAACAGGCCGGCCGCCATGACCAACGCGGCGCGCAGTGCATATCTCATCGTCGTTGTCCTCCGCGCCCGCATCACTCGCCGAACGGCTGGATGCCGTATTCCTCGTGGGTCAGGTTGACGATGCCCTTGTCGTCGGCGACCTGGGTGACGATCAGGTACTTCACCCCGTCGCGCTCGTAGAGGTCGCCGTTGACGGTGACCTCATGGGTCTGGATCCTCACCACCCGCGGGTTGTCGACCGGGTCCTCGTCCTCGATGCGCAGGATCACGAAGACGTCGCCGTTGGCGTCCTTGATCGACACCGGAATGCCGCCGACCGCGCACCACACCGCGCACTGGTGGTGCGCCGTGCCGGTGGCGAACATGATCTCGGAGACATAGCACCAGGTGTCGACGATCTCGCCGGTGACGCTGACGCGCTGGCCGGTCGCCGCCTGGGCCGGCGCGGTTGCCGCTGCCAGCGCGCCGGCAAGGCCCAGGGCAAGGCAGAAGGTGCGCAGCATTTTTGGGGCCCCCCGCTTCGTTGCGATGCCCCATGCCTTAGCACCCGCGCCGATGACGCAGGGGTCAATTTCGCGTTATTGCCGCAGCCGCCCGGGCGGCCCGCCTCACCGGTTCCTGAGCTTGGGATCCAGGATGTCGCGCACGGAATCGCCGAACAGGTTGAAGGCGAACACCGCCAGCGTGATCGCCAGGCCCGGGAAGATCGCCACCCAGGGCGCGCTCTCGGCGTATTCCTCCGCCCCGCCCTGAAGCATCAGGCCCCAGGCCGGGGTCGGCTCCTGCACCCCCAGGCCGAGGTAGGACAGCGAGGCCTCGAGCAGGATGGCCTGGCCGACGAAGGCGGTGAGCATGATCAGATAAGGCGCCATCACGTTGGGCACCATATGGCGCATGATGATGCGGGCGTTGCCGAAGCCCAGTGCCCGGGCGGCATCGACATAAGGGATGGTGCGGATCGCCAGGGCGTTGGAGCGCACCACCCGGGCGCACTGGGGTATGAACGGGATGGTGATGGCGATGATCACGTTGGTGGTGCCGGTGCCCAGGATCGCCACCACCGCCAGCGCCAGGATGATCAGCGGGAAGGCCATGAACACGTCCATGATCCGCTGGAAGATCAGGTCGAAAGTGCCGCCGAAGAAGGCACTGGCCACGCCCAGCACCAGGCCGGCGGTGGCGCCGATGAATGCGGCGACGAAGCCGACGTAGAGCGCCGTGCGGGCGCCGTAGACGATACGGGTGAACAGGTCGCGGCCGAACTGATCGGTGCCGAGCAGGAACTGCCAGTTCGGCGGCGACAACATGAACTCGAAGTTGTTCTCTTCCGGATCGTAGGGGGTGATGACGTCGGCGAACGCCGCCATGAAGATCATCACCAGGACGATCACGGCGCCGGCCGCACCCAGCGGATGCTGGCGCATCCCCGACAGAATGGTCTGCGTCAGCGAGCGCTTGGGCGTGAGCTCCTCGAGTTCCGCTTCGACGCGGACTTCGGAAACGGTCATGTCGCCCTCCGCTCAGGCATAGCGGATCCGCGGATCGAGCCAGGCATAGATGATGTCCGTGACCAGGTTGGTGATGACGAAGACCAGCACCACCAGCATCACCAGCTGCTGGGTCAGGGTGTAGTCGTGGTTCAGCACCGATTCCACGAACAGCTTGCCCAGGCCGTTCAGGTTGAACACCTGCTCGGTCACCACCAGGCCGCCGATCAGAAAGGCGAACTCCAGCGAGATGATGGTGACCACCGGCAACAGCGCGTTCTTCAGGGCATGGCGGTTGATCACCAGCTTCTCGCGCAGGCCCTTGGCCCGGGCGGTGCGCACGTAGTCCTCGCGCAGCACCTCGAGCAGGGCCGAGCGGGTCATGCGCGTGGCCACCGCCGAATAGCGATAGCCCGTCGCCACCGCGGGCCAGATCAGCTGGGCGATGTTGCCTAACGGGTCCTCGAACGGCGAGACGTAGTTGATCGGCGGCATCCAGGGTTGGCCGAAGAACTTCTGCGTGGTGATCAAGAGCCCCAGGATGATCATGATGCCGAGCCAGAACGACGGGATCGCGATCCCGGCGATACTGAAGGCGCGCACGCCGTAGTCGATCCAGGTGTTCTGGTAGATCGCCGATAAGGTGCCCAAGGGTATGGCGAACAGCACGGCAACGATGGTCGCCATGATCGCCACCTGCAGCGAGAGCTGGAAGCGCAGGCCGATCTCGGTGGTGATCGGCCGGCCGGTCCACATGCTCTCGCCCAGATCGAAGGTCAGGTAGCCGCCGACGAAGTCGACGAACTGCATATAGAGGGGCTGGTCCAGGCCGAGCTTCTCCTGGCACAGCTTGATCTGCTCCGGATCGGCGTAGAGGCCGGTGCCGGCGAGACGGATCTCGCAGACGTCGCCCGGCACGGCGCGGAGCAGCAGGAACACCAGTAGCGCCGCCCCCAGCAGGGTGGGGATGGTGAGCAGGATCCGGGTGACGATGTACCGTTGCATGTGATGGCCGCCGGTGGCGGACCCCGCCCCGGGGGGCGGGGTCCGCCGGCCGGTCCGCTACTTGTCCAGCCAGACGTTGTCGAGATGCTGGTTGAGGTAGTGAGAGGGCGCGATCTTCCAGCCCTTCACATAGGAGCGATGGGGGTTGATCTTGTACCACCACAGGGTGATGCCCATGTGCGCCTGCTCGTCCAGCACCCGCTTCTCGTAAGCCCGCATCATCGCGCGCTGCTTGGCCGGGTCGCCTTCCTGGTTCATCTTCGTGAACAGGTCCTCCAGCACCGGATCGTCATACGAGCCGTAGTTGTTACCGGCAGAGCCCAGGAACTTGGAGACGTCGACCAGCGGGTTCACCACCGACTGGCAGTTGAAGTCGATGGAGACGTCGAAGTCCTTCTTCTTGCGCAGCGAGTCGAAGAACGGCCCGGTCGGCTCGACCTGCTGGTCGACCTTCACGCCGATCTTGCGCCACTGGTCGATCAGCCAGGTGCCGACCACCTTGTAGGGCTGGTCGACGCCGCGGTTGAGCAAGGTGAACTCGAGGTTCTCGGCGCCGGCTTCCTTCAGCAACCGCTTGGCTTCCGCCCGCGAGGCCTCGATGTCCTTAGAGAAGCCGGCCAGCTGGGTCAGCTCTTCCTCGCTCGCCGCCAGGGGATGGCCGGGAAAGGCCACGCCACCCACGGTCTTCACGATGGCGATCCGGGACAGGTACTGCGAGCCGCCCCAGCGGTCGACGGCCAGGGTCAGCGCCCGGCGCACGCGGGCATCCTGGAACTTCGCCTTCTTCTGGTTCGGGGTGAAGAACAGGCCGCAGTTCCAGTCGCTCTCCTGCACGGTAATCTGGTCGCCCAGGGCGTCGACCAGGTCGTCACGCGCCTTCGGCGGGAAGCCGCGGAACTCGATCGCCGCCCGGTCGCCGCGGATCGCCTGCATGCGCACGGCCATCTTCGGCGCGGCGATGGCCCGGAAGCCATCCAGGTACGGCTTGCCTGCGTGGTGATAGCCGTCGAAACGCTTGCCCTCGACGAAGGCGCCGGGCTGATGCTCGACGAAGGAGAAGGCACCGGTGCCATTGATGTTCTTGCCGTGCCAGTCGTAGCCGTGGGTGTCGAGATCCTTCTTCGAGTAGACGAAGTTGAACGGTGTCGCCACCGCCGGGATGAAGGCGCCCGAGGGGTACTTCAGGTGGAACGACACCGTCTTGGCGTCCGGCGCTTCGATCCGGTCGACCATCTTGAAGAACGCCTTGCGGCTGCTCGGCACGCCTTGCGGCGGGAAGATGATCTTGTCGAAGGTCGCCTTGACGTCGGCCGAGGTCAGCGCCGTGCCGTCGTGGAACTTCACGCCCGAGCGGATCTTGAAGGTATAGGTCTTGCCGTCGTCGCTCGGCGTCGGCACCGCGCCCTCGCACAGATCGCAGACGAAGTCGTCCGGCGAGGACGGGTTCTCCGGATTGACCCGGATCAGCAGGCTGTAGAACGGCCGGATCGGATGGATCATGCCGAACGTGGTTTCGCGGTGGCCGTCGTAGGACGGAATCCGACTGCCGACCACCAGGTCGAGGCGACCGCCGCGTTTCGGCTCGGCCGCCATCGCGGTCGCCGCGACGCCGCCGGCCATGCCGGCGATCGCCAATGCGCTGACCGCCTTCTTGGTTAGAGCTCGCATCACTCTGCCTCCCTTGCTGCAGGCCGGCCTCCCACCGGCTATTGCCGCCGCCACGCGGGCGACGGGACTCACACTTCCGTGCACGCCACCCAATGGCCCGGCGACAGCTGATCCAGCGGCGGGACGCCACCGGCGCAGCGCTCCACGGCCAGCGGACAGCGCGGATGAAAAACGCAGCCCGACGGCGGGTTCATCGGACTCGGCACCTCGCCCTTGACGACCCGGTGCGCGCGGCCGGCCTCGACCGTGGGGTCGGGCACCGGCACCGCGTCGAGCAGCGCCTGGGTGTAGGGGTGCCTGGGGTTGTCGAACAGCTCGTCGGTCTCGGCCAGCTCGACGATGCGGCCCAGGTACATCACCGCCACGCGGTGGCACAGGTGGCGCACCACCGACAGGTCGTGGGCGATGAACAGATAGGTCAGGTCGAACTCTTCCCGCAGATCCTCCAGCAGGTTGATGACCTGGGCCTGGATCGACACGTCGAGGGCGGACACCGCCTCGTCGCAGATGATGAATTCGGGCTTCATCGACAGGGCGCGGGCGATGCCGACGCGCTGGCGCTGGCCGCCGCTCATCTCGTGCGGATAGCGCTCCGCCATCTTCGAGCTGAGGCCGCAGACCTCCAGCAGCTCGGCCACGCGGCGGTTGCGCGGCCCCGCTTCCGGCTCCAGGCCGTGCACCTTCAGCGGTTCGCCGATGATGTCGCCCACCTTCATGCGCGGGTTCAGCGAGCTGTAGGGGTCCTGGAAGATCACCTGGATCTTGCGCCGCATGTCCTTCAGGCCGGCGGCGTCGAGCTGGTTCAGATCGTCGCCGTCGTAGAGGATCTGTCCGCCGGTCGGCTGCTCGAGCTGCAGGATGCAGCGCCCGGTGGTCGACTTGCCGCAGCCCGACTCGCCGACCAGGCCCAGGGTCTCACCGGCCATGATGTCGAAGCTGATGCCGTCGACCGCCTTGACGTCGGCCAGCTTGCGCTGGACCAGCACGCCCTCGGTGACCGGGAAATACATCTTCAGATCGCGGATCTGCAGCAGCGGCTGCCGCGCCGTGCCACCTTCGGAGGTCACCGCGTCAGCGGCGCTCATGCCGCCACCCCTCCGTCGGCGGTCAGGCGTTCGTGCTCCCAGCAGGCGGTGCTGTGATCCTCGCCGACGCCGACCAGGGCCGGCAGTTCGGCGCCGCAGCGCTCGACGTGAAAGCTGCAGCGCGGGCGGAAGGCGCAGCCGGCGGCGAGGCGGGCCATGTCGGGCGGCTGCCCGGTGATCGGCTCCAGCCGTTCGCGCCGCGGCAGGTCGAGCCGCGGCACCGAGCGCAGCAGGCCGCGGGTATAGGGGTGCCGGGGCCGGTGATAGATGTCGTCGGCGCTGCCATGCTCGACGATGCGCCCGGCGTACATCACGTTGACCCGGTCGGCATAGCGGGCGACCACGCCCAGGTTGTGGGTGATGACGATCAGCGCCACCCCGAGCCGCCGGGTCAGGCTTTTCATCAGCTCCAGGATCTGCGCCTGGATGGTGACGTCCAGCGCGGTGGTCGGCTCGTCGGCGATGATCAGCTTGGGATCGCAGGCCAGCGCCATGGCGATCATCACCCGTTGGCGCATGCCGCCGCTCAGGTGATGGGGATACTGCTTGAGACGGCGCTCCGGCTCGGAGATGCCGACCAGGTTCAACAGTTCGACGGCACGCGCCCGGGCGTCGGCCGGCGACATCTGCAGGTGCTCGTCCAGCGGTTCGGTGAGCTGCCGGCCAATGCTGAGCACCGGGTTCAGCGAGGTCATCGGCTCCTGGAACACCATGCCGATGTCGCGGCCGCGGATCTCGCGCATGGTCTGGTCGCCGACCTGGAGCAGGTCGCGGCCCATGAAGCGGATGGCGCCGCCTCTGACCTCGCCCGGCGGGGTCGGAATCAGCCGCAGGATCGACAGGGCGCTGACCGATTTGCCGGAGCCGGATTCGCCGACGATCGCTACGGTCTCGCCCTCGGCGACGTCGTAGGAAATTCCGTTGACGGCCCGCACGACGCCCTCCGACGTGCCGAACCGTACCTCGAGATCCTCGATCTCAAGCAGCTTGGCCAATACCCATCCTCCCCGTCCGCCCGGCCGCTTGTCCCGCGGCTCGTTGCGGTCGGCGCGTCCTCCCTCGCGCCGGCTCATTTAAGCCCGGCTTTTCGGGCGAGACAACCGGAGCCGTTCAGGACTTGCGATAAGCGTGCACGTGGGCGGTTCCGGCCGAGGCGCCGGCGAGATAGGGCAAGGCGACATAAGGGCCGCTGACCTCGACCGGCTGCCAGCGGCCGGCCTCGCTCAACGCCGCCAGCTTGGCGTCGAAGCCGCCGTCGCGGGCCGCCCCTTCGGTCAGCGAGAACACCAGCAGGCCGCCGGGACGCGTCACCCGCAGCAGCTCGTCGAAGCTCTCGGGCGGTGCGTGGCCGACCGTCATCACCCCCGACGAGACCACCGCGGCGAACTGCCCGTCGGCGAAGTCGAGCGGTCCGCCGAGCCGGGCGCAGGTCAGTTGCGCGTAGCCGCCACGGCGCTCGGCCATCGCCAGCATCTGCGGCGACAGGTCGAGACCGATCAGTTCCGGATAGCCGAGCGGACGCAGCAGCTCGGCCATGATGCCGGTACCGGCGCCGGCATCGAGCACCGGCGCCGCTCCGGCCGGCAGGTGACGCGCCAGCATGGCGGCGACCAGCGTCGGGCTGCGGTGGCCCAGGCGGTCGACGTCGGTTTCATAGCTCTCGGCCCAGTCGTCATAGGCCGCACGCAGGGCTTCGGGATCGCCTTCGGCGGCGTAGACCTGGTCGAGAAACTCGCGCGACGTGCTCATCCCTGTCCTCCCGCGGCAGCCTGCAGCGCCGCCTGTTGCCCGGCCTTGAAGCCGACGATGATCTGCCCGCCGGCCGCGAACACCGGTCGCTTGATCAGCGCCGGGTGGGCCAGCATGAGCCTGACGGCGGCGGCTTCGTCCACGGCGGCGGTTTCGTCCGCCGGCAGCTTGCGCCAGGTGGTGCCGCGGCGGTTGAGCAGGGCCTCCCACCCCAGCGCCCCGACCCAGCGCCCGAGCGCGTCCGCCGTCAGCCCGTCGCCGCGCACGTCGTGAAAGCGATGCTCCAGGCCTTCGGCCTCGAGCCATTTCAGCGCCTTGCGGCAGGTATCGCAGTTCTTCAAGCCGTGCACGACGATCATCTGTTGCTCCTGTCGGCTTCGCTGCCGCTCAGCTTACACCGCCCGGCGCCCGGCGACGGCAGCAACCTGCGACGCCTTGCCCGTTTCCCGGGGCAGCGGAACGTGCTTTGTTGACCGCCGCCATGAGCTTCGGGCCCGAAGGCCCGGCACGACAGAGATAGCGCTAGGGAGGACAACGATGATCGACCGCTACAAGGAAGCATACCCGGCTTTCGACTACGACAGCCCGGGCGAGCGCATCCTGCGCATCAGCTTCAACAAGCCCGAGACCTACAACTCGCTCGATTCCGCCGGCCACCGCCAGATCACCAACATCTGGCGCGACATCGACATGGACCGCGAGATCTCGTGCGTCATCCTCGCCGCCAAGGGCAAGGCCTTCTCGTCGGGCGGCGACTTCGGGATGATCCAGAACAACATCGAGAACTGGAACGACACGGTGCACGCCTGGAAGGAGGCGCGCGACCTGGTCTACAACATCATCAACTGCTCCAAGCCGATCGTCTCCGCCGTCAACGGCGTCGCCGTCGGCGCCGGCCTGGTGGCGGCGCTGCTGGCCGACGTCTCGATCATCGCCAAGTCGGCCCGGGTGCTCGACGGCCACACCCGCCTGGGCGTCGCCGCCGGCGACGTTGCCTGCATCAACTGGGTGATCCTGTGCGGCATGGCCAAGGCCAAGTACTACCTGCTGACCTGCGATCCCGTGTATGGCGAGGAAGCCGAGCGGATCGGCCTGTTCTCGCTGTGCACCGAGGACGATGAGCTCGAGGCGAAGTCGCTCGAGGTCGCCGCCAAGCTGGCCAACGGCCCGCCGAACGCGATGCGCTGGACCAAGCTGGCGTTGAACAACTGGTACCGCATGGCCGGACCGATCTTCGAGAACTCGCTGTCGCTGGAGATGCTCGGCTTCAAGGGGCCGGAGGCGCGCGAAGGCCTGGCCGCGCACCTGGAGAAGCGGCAGCCGAACTTCGATCCCGATTCGCCGCTCTGACCTTCCGCGTCGCGCGATGGCGCGGCGGGCACATCGCGTGTGCCCGCCGCAGCCAGCCTATTCGGGCAGCCCGGCCTTGCGCAGGACCTTCAGGTAGCGCTCGCGGTAGGTGTCGTTCATCGTCCGCAGCATGGTGGCGATGCCACCCAGCGTGAGATCCGGCTGGCTCTCGGCGACGATCGCCAGTTCGGCCCGTGCCTCGTCGAACTGCCCCAGTTCGGCCAGGTTCGCGGCCAGGCTGAGCCGGGCATGGAAGCCGCTGTTGGGATGGCTGACCGCCTTCTTCAGCCAGGCGACGGCGTCCTCGTGGGCACCGGCGTGGAAATAGGTGCTGCCGATCGAACTCTCGAAGGCCCAGCGCATGGGGTCGTGCGGGCTCTGCCGGATCGCCCGGCGGAAGTAGGGCTGCGCCTCGTCGGCGCGGCCGAACCAGTGCAGGGCCAGTCCGAGGCCGAAGTAGCCGCGGGCGTGGTTGGGATTGAGCTCGAGCGAGCGATTGAGCTCGGCGATCGCCGTTTCCAGCTCGCCGGCAATGGTGTAGGCGCGCCCCAGGGCGAAATGCGCCATGGGATCGCGGTCGTCGAGCGCCACCGCCCGCTGGGCCAGCTCGAAGGCCTCGGCGACCGCCGCCTGGGGCTGCGCCGTCCAGCCGAACAGCACGTGGACCAGGTTCGACAAGGCCAGGATCGAGTAGGCCGGGGCAAAGCCGTCGTCGAGGGCGATGGCGCTGCGGAACAGCCGGTCGGCTTCGACCGCATCCGCCCGGTTCCAGCGCCCGTAGTGCCACTGGCCGCGCTGGAACAGGTCCCAGACGTCGAGGCTGTCGGGCGGTTGCGACTTCGCCCGGGCCCGTTCGGCGCCGCTGAGCTCCGGCTCGATCGCGGTGACGATGGTCTCCGTCATCTCGTCCTGCAGGGCGAAAATGTCGGCCAGTTCGCGGTCGAAGCGTTCGGCCCAGACGTTGGCGCCGCTCGCGGCGTCGACCAGCTGGCAGCTGACCCGCACCCGGCTGCCGGCCTTGCGCACGCTGCCCTCGAGGACGTAGCGCACGCCGAGCTCGCGGGCGATATCCTTCACCGAGACGTTGCGGCCTTTGTAGGTGAAGGTGGAATCGCGCGAGATCACGAAGAACCAGCGGAACTTGCACAGCGCGGTGATGATGTCCTCGGTGATGCCGTCGGCGAAGTAATCCTGGTCATCCTCGCGCGACAGGTTCTCGAAGGCGAGCACCGCGATCGACGGGCGTCCCGGCAGCAGCAGCGTACCGGCCGCATCCGGCCCGGCGACGTCGCCCAGCGTCGCGTCGCCGCGCCAGCGCCATAGCCGGATCGGCCGGTCGATGTTCTTCATCCGCTGCGCGCCCGCATCGGCGAACTCGACGTCGATCTGCCCCTGTACCTGCCGGTAGACGTCGTCGGGAATGCAGGCCCCGCCCGGCTCGGCGACCTCCTGCAGGCGCACCGCCAGGTTCACGCCATCGCCGAAGATGTCGCCTTCGTCGACGATGACGTCGCCGTGGTTGACGCCCAGCCGAAAGCGCATGCGCTGCGGTTCCGGCACGTCGGCATTGCGGAAGTGCATCTCCTGCTGCACCGCGACGGCACACTGGACGGCGCCGACGATGCTCTGGAACTCGGCGAGCACGCCGTCGCCGGTCCACTTGACCACGCGCCCGCCGTGGCTGGCGACGGCCGGGTCTATCACGTCGGCGCGGTGGGCTTTGAGCGCGGTGTGCGTCCCTTCTTCGTCGCGCTCCATGAGGCGACTGTAGCCGACGGCGTCGGCGCTCAGCACCGCGGTGAGCCTGCGCTCGAAAACCGGCTCACCCATTCTGGCGATTCCCCTCCAGTCGATCGCGCGACGACGCACGTTAGCATGGCCCCCGAGCGGCCGCGACTCCCGGGCGCTATCGTTATGATTATAAACGATTATTGCACCACCCAGGGTCGCGGCGATGCGGTTCGTCGGGTGCCGCGGCCCAGTGACGACGCGAAGACAAAAGCCTCAGCCCGCAGGACCCTGCGGCGGCGGCATCTGCACGATCAGCGGCAGCTCGTCAGCCTGGCAGAATGCCTGGATGTCCCGGGCGAACTGCTCCGCCGCGGCGTCGAACGAGGACGCGCCCGCGGCGCCGTTCTGGTCGAAGCCGAACACCCAGATGGTGTTGCGCGTGCGCAGTTCGGCGGCAACGTTGCCCAGGCCCTTGCGCAGAATGTCCGGGAAGCTGTCGCCCTGCGGGGCGGTCGCGGCCGCGGTCACGATCGGACTAATGTCGTCGATGATCAGGTACTGCGATTCGAACCACGGCCAGAAGAAGATGTTGTTGGGTCCCCAGTTGCCGACCGGCGGGAGCGTGTCGGGGCCCCGGCCGTCACACTGGCTGGACAGCTCGAGCAGGGTGCCGAAGGACATGAACCGCACCTTGCGCTTCTTGAAGGCGAACTCGGTACCAAGGCCGCAGGCCATGGTCGTGCGGCCGGAACCGGCGGCACCGATCAGCACGATCTGCCAGGGCGTCGCACCGACCGGCGACGTGTCGATCCGCTGCTGGATCTCCTCGGCCACATCCTTGCCGATGTCGTGGCCGGAATCCGCCAGGCGGAACAGGTACGGCAAGGCGGCCTTCTGCCAGGTGATCTTCTGCCGCAGCCACGGCGGCATCCAGAAAACGGCGATGATGACCGTGACGACGAACACGGCGGCGCTCCACCAGCCCGGCAGGTAGGCGCCATAGCTGGCGACGGCACCGAAGATCATATAGGCCGACGCGGTGACCGCGTTGCGGCGCAGCAGAACGCTGTCCAGCGGAAACAGGCTGCCGGCCGCGTCGCTGACGGCGGAGGTGTAGGTGCGGTATTCGAAGTAGCAGACGCCGAGCGTGACCAGCAGCAGCGCACCGGCATTGGCCCAGCCGAGCTGCACGCCGAGCCCGAACAGCGGGTCGACGATCTCCAGCATCACGAACATCAGCGCCATGTGGACCAGCAGCCCGACCGCCACGTGGCCCATCTGATCGGCGATCCACAGGTAGGAATAGGTCGCCGCGCTCTGCACTTCCTTGCCGAACTCGTCGCGACCGAACTGCACCAACAGGAAGCTGTTGGGAATGTCCGGCGGCGTCGGCGCGACGCCCTTCGGCTGCTCGAACCTGGTCAGACCCTCGGGCCAGAACATGCGATCCCTCGCCTCCGCATAGCGCCTGAGTCACAGCAACTATGCGGGATGTCGGAATCATCGACAAACGACCGGCATCGCCATGCCGCTGTCCGGGCCGATGTATATTGGATACGAAAAGAAATGTCCGTTGTATTGCACAGAAGTCATTCGACCTGAGGCGGGCTGCAACTTGCCAGCCACAGAAGAACGCGAATACACTCATAAACATTATTGTCGGAGTTTCGCCGCAGTACTCGATCGCTAGTTGCGATCAACAGCCGCGGCCAAGGACACGCCACCGGAGACCCCTTCACCCCCACGCCACACGCGCGCCGCCAACGCCCGCCGACGCCATCGGCGCAGGCATCCTGCCGGGCCCCGGCCAAGCGTTTGCGCGGCGCCGCTGCGGTGCTGCAAAAGTCGAAACAGCCTGCGAGCGCATGACCCCGCAACCCGACCGCCCAGAGCGCGATGGCCACGCCTAGCCGCAACCGCAGACGCGCGGCACTGGTCTGGACCGGATTGCGTCTCCTGGCGGTGATCGATCGCGTGCTGGCCCGCTTCTCCGCCATCGAGAACCGTCCGGTGTACGAGGCTGCCAGCTTCCCCTGGCTCAAGCGGCTGGAAGACAACTGGCAGGTCATTCGCGCCGAAGCGGACGTCGCCCTGACGGACCTCGCGACCGTGCCGCCCCTGCGGGCGATCTCGCCCGACCACGACCTCATCGCCACCGACGATCGTTGGCGGTCCTTCTTTCTCTGGGCCTACGACACCCGTTGGGAACGCAACTGCCGTCGCTGCCCCGAGACGGTGCGCCTGCTAGACGGCATTCCCGGTCTGTTGAGCGCGTTCTTTTCGGTGCTCGAGCCGGGCGCGCACATCCCCCGCCACACCGGCCCGACCAAAGCCATCCTGACCGCTCATCTCGGCCTGCACGTGCCCGGCGATGGCCACGCCTGCCGCATGCAGGTCGATACGCAGGACGTGCGCTGGCAGGACGGCGAGGCGATCGTGTTCGACGACATGTACCCGCACGAGGTCTGGAACGACACCGACGAGCCGCGCGTGATCCTGCTGCTGCACGTCAAGCGGCCGCAGCGCTTTCCCGGCACCCTGGTGCGCGACGGCCTGTTCGCGGCGCTGAAGTCGAGCCCGTTCGTGCAGGACGGTCTGCGCAACCTGGAACGCTGGGAGGAAACCGCGCCGGCCGCGCCGCCACCGGCGTGAGCCGGCCGCGCGCCGGCGCCGTGCCGTGGCGCGTCAGGCCGGCACCGGCTTCGACAGCACCAGGCACAGATAGACCATACGGCCGCTGGCCAGGCTTTCCGGCACCACGGTGCCCTGGGTGCCGGCGAACGCGTTCAGCAGGCGCCGCAGCAGGAACGGGGCGTGCGCGCGGACCGCCGCGAGGCGGCGCGCATGGTCGATCGCCAGCGCCCGTTCGACGTTGCGGGTGATGTCCTCGCGCCGTTCGATGCGAAGGCCGCTGGCCTGCAGCCGCGCCAGGGTGTCGTCGAGCTCGGCGACAAGATGGAAGTCGGCATAGACGAAGCTGCCGCCGGGGCGCAGCAGGCGCGCAACCTCGGCGAAGAACCTGCCGACATCGGCGTACAGGCAGGTCGCCTCGATATTGACCACGACGTCGGCGCAGGCGTCCGGCAACGGCACGTCTTCGGCCTCGCCGTACCGGAATTCCAGATTCGGCAGATCGTGCACCCGCCGGCGAAAGGCGATCTGCCGGCGCGAGAAGTCGATCCCGGTCACCTGCCTGGGCTTCAGGTAGCGACGCATGTAGGAGGCGCCGCCACCACGCCCGCAGCTCACCTCGACCACGTCCCTGCCCGCCAGCGCGACCGTCGATGCGGCATGCTGATAGAGCTGGATGCAATAGCGTTCCGCCTCGTCGCCAGGCTCGAGGGAAAGCGCCGGCGCGCCGTCGTCGAGTGCCGCATAGCCGTAGTTCATGAAGGTCCAGGTATCGACGTCGCGGGTGATCGCCGCCAGCGTCTCGAACAGCCAGTTGAACAGCATTCGCCGGGCGGCCGGCCATCTGTTGGTGACCGCCAGGAAGGCCCGTTCCGGCATCGCCGCCGGCCGCGCCCCGCCCGCACCGGCCATCCGCTTCAGCCCCGCATGCGGTAGGCAGCGTCGAGGCGGATCACCTCGCCGTTCAGCATCGGACTGGCGACGATGGTTTCGACCATGGCCGCGAACTCGTCGGGCTGGCCGAAGCGGCCGGGGAAGGGCACCTCGCTGCGCAGCATCTCGACGTAGTCGTCGCGCAGGCCCATGGCCATCGGCGTATCGAAGATGCCCGGCGCGATCGCCATGACGCGGATGCCGTGGCGGGCCAGCTCGCGCGCCATCGGCAGGGTCATCGCGGCGATCCCGGCCTTGGCCGCGGCATACGATACGGCGCCCGGCGGCCCGTCGTAGCCGGCGATCGAGGCGGTGTTGACGATCACGCCGCGCTCGCCCTGTGCCAGCGGTGCCAGCGCGGTCATCGCCGCCGCCGCCAGCCGGCACAGGTTGTAGGTGCCGACCAGATGGACCTCGACGATGCGGCGGTGCTCGTCGAGCGGTGCCGGACCGTCGCGGCCGACCATGAGCCGCGCCTCGGCGACACCGGCACAGTTGACCAGGATGCGGGCCGGGCCGTGCGCCGCCGCGGCCGCGGCCATGGCGGCCTCCGCCGCCTCGGCGCTGGTGACATCGCAGGTCAGCGCCAGTCCGCCGGTCGCCTCGGCGACGGCGGCGGCCGCGGCACCGTCGACGTCGAGCACGGCCACCCGCGCGCCGGCGGCGGCAAGCCGCCGCGCCGTCGCCGCACCCAGGCCCGAGCCGCCGCCGCTGACGACGGCCGCCATGTCGTCGGTGATCTGCATGTGTCGCCCCTCCCGCCTGCGCGGGGCTAGGCTAGCACCGCCGCAGCAACGCGACGAAGCGCAATGCACCGGCGGCGAAGAGCGACGGCGCGACAACGGCGCTGGCCAGGCGGCGGGCTCGTCGCCCGCAGCGTTGTCGTGGCATGATGTCGCCACGGCCGGCACGGGCCGGGCGCGCCGCACCGGGCGCAAGAGACGGAATGCGAGACGATGCCGCAGCAGATCCACCCACTGAGCGACGGCGGCTTTGCCGCCGAGGTCACCGGGCTGGACTTCGCCGGCCCGCCGGACGCGGCGACGACGGCGACCCTGCGCGCTGCCTTCCGGGCCCATCCGGTGCTCTGCCTGCGGACCTCCGGCATCGGCGCGCAGCAGTTCCTGGCGCTGGCCCGCGTGTTCGGCGAACCGCAGACGCAGCTCCTGCGCGACCGTCGTCACCCCGCGGTGCCGGAAGTCTCCTATGTTTCCAGCGAGCACCGCGACGTGCGCGGCACCGGGCAACGGATCGTTGCCGGCAGCCACTGGCACACCGACGACTCCTACATGGCAGTGCCCTGCGCGGCGACGCTGCTCTACGCCAACATCATCCCGGCGAGCGGCGGCGACACCTGTTTCGCCGACACCACGGCGGCCTACGCGGCGATGCCGGAACCGCTGCGCCGTCAGCTCAGCGGGCAGCGCGCGATTCATGTCTACCGCAGCCGGCGCAACCGGGCCCATGTGCCCAAGCGCACGGCAGCGGAAGCGGCGGAAAGCCCGCCCGTCGAGCATCCGCTGGTGCGCACGCATCCGGCAACCGGGCGCCCGGCGGTCTACCTCAACCCCAACCGCATCGAGCGCATTGCCGGGATGCCGGTGGACGCCGGCGACGAGCTGCTGGACGCGGTGCTGGCGTTCTGCACGCAGCCCCGCTTCGTCTACCGCCATCGCTGGCGCCTGCACGACGTCGTGATCTGGGATAACCGCTGCACCATGCACAAGGCGATCGCCGACTATGGCGATCAGAAGCGCGAGATGCTGCGCGTCCTGCTCAAGGGCGAGCGACCCGAGTAGGTCCCTTGCGGCGGAATGCCGCACCCCGTTTTCCGGTCCCAGGCGCCCGCAGCAGCCGCCAACACGTCGTCGTGAGCGCGGCGCCCGGGCCATTGTCCGGCCACATTCGGCAACCAACATCATGGTTTAGGGACGTGCAGGCGAAACACTCCTCAAGGACTCGACCAAGAGTTGGCAGAAAGTGAGTTTTCAGAAGTCTTTGTTAACCATTCCGGCGCCAAAATTCGGGTTATGTAAATTCGTTGTATCATTCGATCTGCGAATCGAAGACTGCAAAAAAGCGAGCGAAAACGGGCCTGGGTGCCCTGGGATCGACGGGGAGGACGAGGAGACATGACGTACCTGTAGTCTTGTAGCGAGGGATAGCTCCGATGCCTGACGCGACCACCGTTCGCACCACGCCGCCGTCCACTGACCGGATGTCCAGCGACAGCACGTGGAGGCGGTCATGAACGTCTTCCAGGCTTTCTCGGAAACCTATCAGAAGCAGGCCGCCGAAGAGGTCAGCCTGCAGGATTACCTCCTGGCCTGCCGCGACGATCCGATGATGTACGCGACGGCGGCGGAACGGATGGTCGCCGCGATCGGCGAGGCCGAGGTGGTCGACACCTCGCAGGACCCGCGACTGGGCCGGGTCTTTCTCAACCGCACCATCAAGCGCTATCCCGCGTTCGCCGAGTTCTACGGCATGGAGCAGACGATCGAGCGGATCGTCGGCTACTTCCGCTATGCCGCGCAGGGCCTGGAGGAGCGCAAGCAGATCCTCTACCTGCTGGGTCCGGTCGGCGGCGGCAAGTCGAGCCTGGCCGAGCGCCTAAAGCTGCTGATGGAAGAGCATCCCATCTACGTGCTGAAGGCCGGCGACGAGATCAGCCCGGTGTTCGAATCCCCGCTCGGCCTGTTCGAGCCGGAGCGTTTCGCCGCCCTGCTCGATGACAAGTACGGCATCGCCAAGCGCCGCCTGCACGGGCTGATGTCGCCCTGGGCGGTGAAGCGGCTCGACGAGTTCGAAGGCGACATCTCGCGCTTCAACGTGGTCAAGCTGATGCCCTCGAAGCTGCGCCAGATCGCCATCGCCAAGACCGAGCCGGGCGACGAGAACAACCAGGACATCTCCGCCCTGGTCGGCAAGCTCGATATCCGCCAGCTCGAGCACTACAGCCAGAACGATCCCGACGCCTACAGCTACTCGGGCGGTCTCAACCGCACCACCCAGGGCCTGCTCGAGTTCGTCGAGATGTTCAAGGCGCCGATCAAGGTGCTGCACCCGCTGCTGACCGCGACCCAGGAAGGCAACTACGTCGGCACCGAAAACCTCGGCGCCTTCCCCTTCCAGGGCACCGTGCTGGCCCATTCCAACGAGGCGGAATGGCAGCAGTTCAAGAACAACAAGAACAACGAGGCCTTCCTCGACCGGATCTGCGTGGTCAAGGTGCCCTACTGCCTGCGCGGCAGCGAAGAGGCGATGATCTACGAGAAGCTGCTCGACAACTCCGAGCTGGGCGACTCGCGCTGCGCGCCGGAGACCCTGAACATCCTCTCGCGCTTCTGCGTGCTGACCCGGCTGAAGGAGCACGAGAACTCGAACCTGTACTCCAAGCTGCGGGTCTATGACGGCGACAACGTCAAGGAAAGCGATCCCAAGGCGAAGTCGATGCAGGAGTATCGCGACGCCGCCGGGGTCGACGAGGGCATGATCGGCGTCTCCACCCGCTTCGCCTTCAAGGTGCTGTCGGAGACCTTCAACTACGACAACGAGGAGGTCGCCGCCGACCCGGTGCACCTGATGTACGTGCTCGAGCAGGCGCTGAAGCGCGAGCAGTACCCGGAAGATACCGAGAAGCGCTACCTGGAGTTCATCAAGGCCGAGCTGGCGCCCCGCTATGCGGAGTTCATCGGCAACGAGATCCAGAAGGCCTACCTGGAGTCCTATTCCGACTACGGTCAGAACCTGTTCGACCGCTACATCGCCTACGCCGATGCCTGGATCGAGGACCAGGATTACAAGGATCCCGACACCGGGCAGATCTTCAACCGCGAGGTGCTGGACACCGAGCTGAGCAAGATCGAGAAGCCCGCCGGCATCGCCAATCCGAAGGACTTCCGCAACGAGGTGGTGAAGTTCGCGCTGCGTCACCGGGCCGCCAACGACGGCAAGAACCCGCGCTGGACGGCCTACGAGAAGCTGCGCGAGGTAATCGAGAAGCGCATGTTCGGTCAGGTCGAGGACCTGCTGCCGGTGATCAGCTTCGGCTCGAAGAAGGACAGCGAGACCGACCGCAAGCACAACGAGTTCGTCAACCGGATGACCGCGCGCGGCTACAGCCAGCGTCAGGTCCGCCGGCTGGTCGAGTGGTACATGCGCGTCAACAAGGCCGGCTAGGCAGGCCCTGGAGAGATCATGCACCACTTCATCGACCGCCGCCTGAATCCCAAGGACAAGAGCCTTGGCAACCGGCAGCGTTTCCTGCGCCGGGCGCGTGAGCAGATCAAGCAGGTGGTCAACCAGTCGATCAAGGACCGCAAGCTGAGCGACATCGCCAGCGGCGGCGACCTGGCGATCCCGAGCAAGGGCATCGGCGAGCCGCGCTTCGTGCACTCCAACGAGGACGGCGTGCACGAGCGGGTGATGCCGGGCAACAAGGAGTTCATGCCGGGCGATCGCCTGCCCAAGCCCAAGCAGGGCGAAGGTGGCAGCGGCAAGGAAGGCGCCGACGGCGGCGAGGGCGAGGACGAGTTCGTCTTCACCCTGTCGCGCGAAGAGTTCCTCGACCTGTTCTTCGAGGACCTGGCGCTGCCGGACCTGATCAAGACCGACCTGAAGGAGCTGACCGCCACCAGCCTGCGGCGCGCCGGCTTCGCCCGCACCGGCACGCCGTCGAACCTGGACGTGGCCCGGACCATGCGCAACAGCCTGGGCCGGCGCATCGCCCTGAAGCGGCCCGACGGTTCGGTGGTCGCCGACATGCTGCACAAGATCGAGACGCAGCGGGCCGGTGCCGACCTGGAGGAGCAGTGTCCGCGCGCCCTGCAGGCCCTGCAGGAGGAACTGGACACCCTGACCCGCCGGCAGAAGGTGGTCGCCTACATCGACCCGGTCGACGTGCGCTACCGCCAGCGCGAGCCGGTCGAGGTGCCCAACACCCGCGCGGTGATGTTCTGCCTCATGGACGTGTCGGGCTCCATGGGCGAGCGCGAGAAGGACCTCGCCAAGCGTTTCTTCATCCTGCTGCACCTGTTCCTCAAGCGCCGCTACGAACGCATCGACGTGGTCTTCATCCGCCACACGCATGAGGCCCAGGAGGTCGACGAGGACACCTTCTTCTACAACCGCCAGACCGGCGGCACGGTGGTGTCCAGCGCCCTGACCAAGATGCTGGAGGTGCAGAAGGCGCGCTATCCGGCCGACAGCTGGAACATCTATGCCGCCCAGGCCTCGGACGGCGAGAACTTCTCCGGCGACAGCGAAACCTGCGTGCGCCTGCTGGGCGAAGAGGTGATGCAGCTGTGCCAGTACTACGCCTACGTCGAGATCCTCGACGAGCGCGAGTACGAACTGTTCGGCAATCCCGACATGGGCGCCCAGCTGTGGCGCGCCTACAAGGAAGTGAAGGCCGACTGGCGCAATTTCGCCATGAAGCGCATCGCCCGGCCGGCGGACATCTACCCGGTGTTCCGCGAGCTGTTCGAGAAGACCCCCGGCGAAGGCTAGCAGCCACTAGGAACCAGCCACATGGCCAAGAAGGCGCAGAGTAAGCTTCTGTTCGAAGGCGCCGACTGGACCTTCGAAACCATGTCCAAGACCTACGACGCCATCGAGGAGGTGGCGCTGGAGGACCTCGGGCTCGACGTCTATCCCAACCAGGTCGAAATCATCTCCTCGGAGCAGATGCTCGACGCCTATGCCTCGTTCGGCCTGCCGCTGATGTACCAGCACTGGTCCTTCGGCAAGCGCTTCGCCCGCGACGAGAAACTCTACCGCAAGGGCTTCACCGGCCTGGCCTACGAGATCGTCATCAATTCCAACCCCTGCATCAGCTACAACCTGGAAGAAAACACCATGGCCCTGCAGGCCCTGGTGATGGCGCATGCGGCGTTCGGCCATAACCACTTCTTCAAGAACAACTACCTGTTCCGGCAGTGGACCGACGCCGACGGCGTGCTCGACTACATGCAGTACGCCAAGCAGACCGTGGCCCGCTGCGAGGAGCGGCACGGCCTGGCCGCGGTCGAGGAAGTGCTCGACGCCGCGCACGCGCTGATGGACCAGGGCGTGTTCCGCTATCGCCGGCCGCCCGAGCCGACGGCCAAGGAAAAGGCCGAACGGCGGCGCCGGCTGATGGAACACGAGGAGCGCAGCTTCAACGACCTGTGGCGCACCGTGCCGGTGCAGGCCCAGGAGAACGAGAGCGACGAAGAGGAAGAGGCCCGGGCCGAGCGCCGGCGCCGTCTCGCCCTGCCGGAAGAGAACCTGCTCTACTTCATCGAGCTGAACAGCCCGGTGCTGGAGGACTGGCAGCGCGAGCTGCTCGGCATCGTCCGCAATGTCGCCCAGTATTTCTATCCGCAGCGCCAGACCAAGGTGATGAACGAGGGCTGCGCCACCTTCGTGCACCACTACATCATGAACACGCTGTACGACCAGGGCCGGATCGACGACGGCACCCTGCTCGAGGTGCTGCACAGCCATTCCAACGTCGTCTTCCAGCCCGAGTTCGACGATCCGCGCTACCGCGGCATCAACCCCTACGCGCTGGGCTTCGCGATGATGCAGGACATCCAGCGCATCTGCACCGAGCCGAGCGACGAGGATCGCGACTGGTTCCCCGAGCTCGCCGGCTGCGGCGACTGGCGCAGCGCGCTGAAGGAAGCCTGGACCAACTATCGCGACGAGTCGTTCATCCAGCAGTACCTCAGCCCGCACCTGATGCGGAAGCTTAAGCTGTTCTCCTTTGCCGACGACTCCGAGGACAGCCATGTCACCATCGCCGCGATCCACAACGAGCAGGGCTACCGCAAGGTGCGCCAGACCCTGGCGCAAAGCTACGATTCGGCGATCATCGACCCCGACCTGCAGGTCGTCGACGTCGACCTGCGCGGCGACCGGGTGCTGCATCTCCAGCACACGGTGCGCAACAGCGTCGGCCTGTCGCAGTTGCCGCGCGAAGAGGTGATGAAGCACCTGCGCCAGCTGTGGGGCTACGACGTGGTGCTGACCGGGACCGACCGCGACAGCGGCAAGACCCTCTACCGCAGCGCCACGGCCGACATGGCGGATGCCGCCTGAGACAGCGTCCGGAAGTTACCCAAAGCGTAACCTTTGCTGGTCAGCATGGCCGCAGCCCGAAACTGGCCCTGACCCGCGACCGACCCCAGCCATGACCCTCTACGGCCCCCACGACCAGGCGGTACTGAACCGGATCTACGAACTCGCCGGCGAGCTGCAGGCCATCTATCGCCAGGCCGATCTGTCCAGCTTCATCGCCGACAACCTGCTGGCCCTGGGCCGCAACATGAGCTTCGTGCACGACCCGGAGTTCCGCGCCGCGTTCGATGCCAACTCCGGCGAACCCGAGGACAACGCCAAGTTCTGGCGCCTGCACACCTACTGCTGGGCCGGCCGCTCGGCCCTGGCGGTGCCGGGCGACTTCGTCGAGCTCGGGGTCTACAAGGGTTTCTATTCCGGCGTGCTGGTCGACTATCTGCGCTTTGGCGAGTGCGGCCGCGAGCTGTTCCTGGTCGACAGCTTCGCCGGCCTGGACGAGGACTGGTCGGATCCGCAGGAACGCGACCACATCAACCCTTACTACGACTGGGACGGCACCTTCGAGGCGGTGAAACAGCGGTTTGCCGCCCACGCCAACGTGCATGTCATCAAGGGCGTCGTGCCGGAGATCCTCGAGAGCGGCATGCCCGAGCAGATCGCCTTCCTGCATCTCGACCTGAACGCCGCCAAGGCCGAACGGGCGGCGATCGAGAAACTTGGCCCGCGGGTCGCGGACGGCGGCATCGTGCTGATGGACGACTTCGGCCGCATCGAGCACCGCACCTTGTGCGAGACGCTGGATTCCTGGTGGCGCGAGCAGGGCCATACCGTCCTGGAGCTGCCGACCGGCCAGGGCCTGGTGATCAAGCGCACGGGCTGATTGCTGTGCCGTGACGCGCTTCCTTGGCGCGGCTGACTATGGACCCCGGCTTTCGTGTGTGGTCACGCGGGATTGTTTCGACGGCGCAGGCGTACTCAGAGGTATCTCCTTCATCAGGGAGCACCTCGCATCATGCAAGTGAAACTGCACGCCAACGCCACG
>Ga0056121_1000153_pt1 | contig 29268 bp, 19 predicted proteins | sample WorMetHEROISLAND_FD_83872 | JGI IMG/M metagenome (GOLD analysis project Ga0056121, IMG submission 83872) | Marine gutless worms symbiont microbial communities from Max Planck institute for Marine Microbiology, Germany - Olavius sp. 1 HERON ISLAND ...
AAATCTTTGTTGTCCTGTGCAAGGTTACCCGTATTTCCCTTGACGGTAAGGGATTCACCCTCCCTATACTCCCTGTTGTCTATGGGAACCGTACCGGAGGTGGCGCCATTGCCATCGTAAGTTATGGTGTAGACGGCAGGGGGATGGGTGGAATCGGTAGGCTTGAGGCAGTAAGCCAGCAGGAGGGCTGCCAGCGCCGCGGCCAAAACGGGATAGAATTTCTTCACCATAAACTCCTCCTTTTTTGCGGATGATTTATTAACTGGAAATGTTAGCATTGTCAAGCCGCAAAAAAAGACTTTCGTCTCGCGGCAGACACCCGCCCTACAGCGCATTTCCAGGTGTTTTTGGGAGGGGGGTAAGCTCCCCAGTCTGATGGACACCTAAAAATCATATGAAACGCGAAATATTCAAAAATGCGGCAGCCTGGAAAGCCAGCTCCGCGAGTTACGTTCAGCGCTTCCTATGCATGAGGCCCGCGTCCTTAAGTAAAATCATTCCAAACATAAGCCCGATGAAGGAACAGCGCTTGTTAAGTGGGACTTAGGGGCAGGGCTGCCCGCTAAATTGGGATAATCGCACCGCGGCTACCAGGCCGCCATTACTCTCCCTTGACCCAGACACTTCGAAGCTCTACCCTCCTGCTATGATTCACTGCATAAGGAGGCTCAAGGAGAGCGAAGGCCAGCCAAGGCTTGGGGGCAGGATACCCATCCCGGCCTCAAAGTCACATACCATTCGGGCCCTGCTCATAGCCGCCTTCGCCCGGGGCAGCAGCCGACTGCGGCGCCCACTGGTGAGTCTGGACACTCTCAGCTGCCGCGCCGTGGCGGAAAAATTCGGCGCCAGGGTTGAAACTGATGGAGAGGACTGGGTCTTACACGGCATCGGAGGCGAAATTGAACCGGCGAAAAACCTCGCGCCTGTCATGGATGTCGGCAACTCCGGCACAACCCTGTACTTTGCCGCGGCCCTTGCCGCGCTCTTCAGCTGCCGGATTAGTTTCGATGGAGATGTGCAGATTCGGCGGCGATCTGCCGCGCCGCTAATCAGCGCACTCGCCGCTCTGGGGGCAAGAGTTGAAGGAGCCAAGGATGGCTGCGCGCCGTTTACAATTTGCGGGCCCCTCAGGCCCGGCGCGGTGACATTGGACTGCCCCACAAGCCAGTTTCTCTCGGCCCTGCTGCTGGCGGCCCCGCTAATTGCATCGGGCCATCGGAGCGGCGCAATGGTGCCGGAGCTCGACAGACGGGGGTATAATGAGACCAAAGCGCATTATCGGAAAGCGAAGAAGGGCGAGACCGAATTAGGGCCAACACGGATTGAAGCTCGCTCTCTAAATGAAATTCCCTATGTGAACATCACCCTGGACTGGCTAAACAGTCAGGGCATAATCTATACGCGCGATAGATGGAGACGCTTCGATATTCCTTCAGGGCAGCGCTATCGGGCCTTTGACAGGGTGATACCGGCCGATTGGTCGTCGGCGACGTTCTTCATGGCAGCCGCGGCGATCACCAAAAGCAAGGTGATGCTGGAAGGTTTGGATTTGGAAGACCCCCAGGGAGATAAGGCAGTTGTGGATATGCTCCGGGCAATGGGCTGCAGGATCGACGGGCTCACTGGGGGGATTGAGATAACCGGGGGGCCGCTTCGCGGAGGGACCTTCAATCTCAATGCAACTCCCGACGCACTGCCGGCCATGGCGGCGATTGCCTGCTATGCTTCCGGAACAACAGAATTAGTCAATGTTCCCCAGGCCCGCATTAAGGAGACCGATCGCATCGCCGTAATGTGCGCCGAGTTGCGTCTTCTGGGAGCCAATATTGAGGAGATGCCCGATGGCCTTGTTATTCAGGGCAGCCTAGGAATTGAAGACGTCATCGGCGGCTCGCAAGACAGCCGGAAAGGGAGGGCGCTCTCCGATGCGGCGGCTGGGAACAGCCGTAATGCCGATTCCATAACCGTGGATGGCCATGGCGATCACCGCGTGGTAATGGCCCTGGCAGTTGCCGCCCTCGGAATCCGGAAAAACGTCTGCATCCGGGGCGCCGAAGCCGTCGAAGTAACATTCCCGGGCTTTTTCGACTTGCTTGATCGTGCCCTCGGACGAGCCTAGCTCCTACTTGAGGAGGGGGGCGAGCTATTCCTCTTACTCGGCAGAGATAAGCGAAATGGATGCGGATGCGGGCGGAGCACCCCTCGCAGAATAGGAACCTCTGCGCCTGGAGCACAAATTCCGGGCCGTCGGAGATGCTGCTGTGGCGTCTGATAGCCAGTGGACTTGAAAAAACCCCTCAGACTAAAGACACTTGACACATGAAAACTAATCGGCATCCGATAACCCTTTCCTTCCGAGCAAACTCCATGAGGCTGGCGGCCCTCATGGCCGCATTGTCGATATGGTTCCCCCAGGCGGCCCTATCCGATGAGGCTGGAGCGGGGAGCTCGGATAAATACGCCCAAGGCGAATCGGAGCTTAGCGCCGCCTTGCCGGCAGATAGCCGCGAAGCTCCAAGTCTCAATGACAGCTCAGCCACATTGGACGAAGCGCTCATATTTCTCAACCCTGTCAGGCGTGAGAGCCTGGTTAAAATCGGAAAGCTGCAGCAGTTCTATCCCCTTCGCATGGAGACTCGGCTTCTTCCTAACACTCCTCTCTCCACATCCTTTGACGAGCAGATAGCCGAAATTGGCCTGAACATCGGAATTGAGGTGCTATATTTCATGCACAATTCCAGCCTTCCGTCAGCCTATCACAGCGTATCCACCGACAAGCGGCAACTAACCCTGTATAACATCCTACGCTCAATATCAACCCTCCAGGGTCTAACCTACTACTCTGCTTCCCGCGGTAAAAACCGCCTACTCTTCGAGGAGTCCTGGGCCATCGCCAACTCAAGCGAACCCGGAATAGCCCTCCCCGATCCCATAGTCGATGACATAGTCCCCCTAGACGCCATCCTAATCCACCAGAAAGACAAATCCTTCGGCAGCAACCAGTCCAGAGTCACCTACAGCTCCGCGGGCAATGACATGTCCATCGCCATCGAAAATCTCACCCCAATGCGCTACAAGGGTCTGATTCGGGTGGTTAATCCAGGCAAGATGCAAAGCCGCATCGTTGTGGTACCCGTTCGGGAGGGCCTTCTGATTTACGGAGCCATGGCCGCCAAGACTTTGAACGTGAAAGCCTTCCTCAAACGTGCGGAATCCTCCTTCACTAACCGGATAATCGCTCTCACGGAGTGGTACTTAAACCGCATCACCGAAGAATTCCGATGATAGAGCCGCTCCCGGCGTTCAAAAAAGAAGTGAATGGCCCCTCCTAGAGCTTCCTCCATATCGCAAGCTGATATCCTCACATTGACACAGCCTTCCTCAAGAATGTATCTATACACGAAGATACTGATATGAGGTTGGAAATGAATCCCAAGAGAACCGAAATGGTTTTGACGAGAACTCTAGCAGGCGAGAAATACACTCCCTTCGGACTTGCCGGGAAGCTGAATTCCAGGGTGATTCTGGAATCGTCCTCACTCTCCCGCGGTAGGGAGCGCTACTCTCTTCTGTTGGTGGAAGAGGCATTCCAAGTGTGGCAGGAGGGCGAAATAATCATTCTGCGGAAGGGGCCGGAACGAAGAGTGATGGAAGGAAGGGATATTCTGGATGTGCTCGCCGAAATAGCTTCCGGGCACGAAGGCTTCAAAACCGATCACCCCTTTCCGGCTGGCGGAATCGGATTCCTCTCCTTCGAGTTTGCCTCCTTCTGTGATTCCTTTGGGCTTCCGAATCGCCCCGATCCCCTGGGGCTTCCACTCGCGGCCTTTATTTTTGGCCATGTCTATGTGGTTTTCGATCATTATACGGACCAGATTCACCTAATAGGCGTAAATTACAAAGGGGAAGACAAGGTTGACCTTGAGAAGGCCCTGGACAATGTCGAGGCAAAAATTGGTGATTTGGATTTCAACTATATGATGGAAAAGCCGGTGGAATACCCGGCAATTATAGCCTCATCCGTACAGGAAAACGAAGACTACAAGGAGGCTGTATCCAGGGTGCGCCAGGAAATAATCAGAGGAAACCTTTTTCAGGCGGTTCCGTCACGGCGTCTGGAGATTGCCACGCAGATGGCCGCATTCGATGTGTATCGAGTACTGCGAAGTTCCAACCCGTCACCCTATCAGTTCTATCTGGATTTTGGATCCTGGCAGCTTTTCGGAGCATCGCCTGAGATGCATGTGAAGGTGCAAGGCGGACGTGTGATTGTGCGGCCAATAGCGGGCACCAGGCGCCGCGGTGGAAATGAGGCCGAGGACAGGGCCCTGGCGGCTGAGCTTACAAGTGATGAGAAGGAAAGGGCGGAGCACCTGATGCTCGTCGATCTGGGGCGCAACGATCTTGGAAGGATATGCAAGGTTGGTACGGTAGAGGTGAGCAAAACGATGGAAATTGAAAAATACTCAAAGGTGATTCACATGGTAAGCCAGGTTGAGGGAGACTTGGCCGAGGATAAGAGCGCCATCGACGCTATTCGAGCAACCTTTCCGGCCGGAACGGTTTCGGGAGCGCCTAAAATTCAGGCTGTGAAAACCATCGCTAGTCTGGAAAAAATGCCGCGCGGGTTCTATGCCGGGCTTGTGGGTTATTTGGAATCCAGGGATTCGCTCGACACCTGTATCACGATTCGCAGCGCCCTGAAGAAGGAAAACCGACTTTTCCTGCAAGCCGGCGGAGGGGTTGTATATGATTCAAATCCCGATAGGGAGCTTGAGGAAACCAATGAAAAACTAAGGGCGATTGCCGCGGCCGCGGGAGTGGAGATTTGAATGGGACCGACCGTCATAATTGATAATTACGATTCTTTCACCTACAACATCTACCAAATTCTCGGAGAGTTAATGGAGAATGCGGGTCTGAAAAACGATATTCAAGTATACCGGAACGATGAAATTTCAATCGTGCAGTTACTCAAGCTGGCTCCGGGGCGGCTGCTTGTCTCGCCAGGTCCGGGGACACCTGCCGACGCTGGCATTTCCGTGGAGGCTATTCGGAATTTTGCCGACAAAATTCCCGTTCTGGGCATCTGTCTGGGGCTCCAGTGCCTGGCGGCGGCCTTTGGCGGCAGGATTGTTCAGGCAAGGAACATTGTGCATGGCAAGATCGAGCGGATTTCCATTGACGGGAAGGGTGTGCTGCGAAATCTGGGCGTTTCGGGTTTGTTCACCCGCTATCATTCCCTGGCAGTAGACCCCGCGCTGGTGCCCGATGAGCTGGAAGTGAGCGCCTGGGCAGCCGATGGAGAGATTATGGGTCTTCGGCATCGGAGTTTGCCGGTTGAGGGGCTGCAGTTTCATCCGGAGTCCATCGGGAGCGAGAAGGGCCCTAGGATTCTGGCCAACTTCCTGAACTGGCGGCGCCAGCCTTTGGACAAAAAACGGATTCTGAGCCAAGTGATAGACGGAAATGATTTGAGCAGTGAGGAGGCCAGCTCTTTTATGGAGGAGCTAACGGATGGAGCCCTTGATGATAGCCTTACCGCCGGGATACTGGTTGGGCTCGCCGCTAAGGGTGTAAGCGCCAACGAACTGGCCGCCTGCGCCTCGGTGCTGATTAGGAAGAAAAGAGTGGTGCCCTTTGATGAGGGCGGTGTGCTTGATACCTGCGGAACTGGGGGAGATGGAATGGGCACCTTCAATATCTCCTCGCTTTCGGCGCTCTTGGCGGCAAGCTGCGGTGCGAGAATTGCCAAACATGGGAACAGGGCCGTAAGCTCTCGCTCGGGGAGCACGGATTTTTTCGAGGCATTAGGGATAAGAGTTGACTTGGGCCCCGAGGGGGTGGCTCAAAGCATTAGGGAGGAAGGGTTCGCCTACATGGCGGCGCCTGTTTTTCATGGCGCGATGAGGCACGCGGGCCCTGTGCGCGCCGCCCTGGGCATAAAAACCCTATTCAACTGCCTAGGGCCTCTGGTTAATCCGGTGGGCGCCGAATTTCAGATTATCGGAGTCTACGAGGAGGGCCTGGTTCCGACAATCGCGCGGGCGGCCAAGATTTTAGGGGTAAGGCGGGTTATGACTTTTCATTCAGACGATGGTTTGGACGAGATTTCGCCAGCCGCGCCGACCAAGCACTTTTTTATCGATGAAAGGGGCCTCGAAACCGCTGGGCTGTTTAACCCGGAGGACTTAGGAATTTCAGGGTTCAGCGTCTCGGACCTAAAAGGGGGGGATGGAGCTGAAAACGCGCATATTGCCGAGGAGTTAGCTCGCGGCAGGGGCTCTGATGCGATTCGGGAAGCCGTCTGCCTGAACACGGGAGCTGCCCTCTTTGTATGCGGCATGGCTGAAGAGATTGGCGCGGGGTACCGACTTGCAAAGAAGGCCCTTACGGATGGCCGCCTCGCCGCCAAACTCGAATCACTCCGGCGGCGAAAGTGAATAGGCCGGCAGACATCCTCCTGCAAATCGCATCGAAGAGAGCCAGGCGCATTCGTCAAAATGGCGCTAGAGGAGGCTTGAGTCTGCCGGGCAGCCGTCTTCCGCCCCTTATCCCATTTGCCGGCAGGCAGAGCAATGCCGATGGCATCCTGATAGCGGAGATCAAACGGCGCAGCCCATCTAGGGGGGCCATCGCCGACATCCCGGAACCGGCGGCCCTGGCCGGGCTATATAAGCGGGCTGGATTCAGGCGCCTTAGCGTCCTAACCGAGGAAGCTGAATTCTCCGGATCCTTATCGGATCTCGTCGAGGTAAAATCTGCTCATCCGGATTTGGCCGTACTTAGGAAGGACTTCCTCTTGAACCTGGAAGATGTGGAGGTTAGCTATTTGGCCGGCGCGGACGCAATTTTGCTAATCGCGGCCCTCCTGGACGCTGATCTGCTCGAATCAATGTTTTTCCGAGCGAAGGAGCTGGGCATGGACTGCCTGGTTGAGGTTCATACTGGTTCTGACGTTGAAAAGGCGCGAAATTTCCACCCCTCCCTTGTTGGGATAAACAGCCGCGATCTACGAAATTTCCAGGTTGAGCCGCTGCTTCCCATGAGAATTCGAGCATTCATCGATTGGCCCTGCGATGTGATATATGAATCCGGAATTAAAACACCTGATGATGCGCTATTTGTAAGGGGAAGCGGTTTCTCCGGCTTTCTTGTCGGGGAAGCACTGGCCCGTACGCCTGACTTGGGGGAGCGCCTCCTTGGCGCATGGGCAAATGAATTCGAGGCGCGCCGCCGTTATGAGCCATGGACAAGGCTCTTTCGCCGCCATCGGGGGGGAGGTCCACTGGTTAAGATATGCGGTATCACCAGGCTGGAAGACGCCGAGGCCGCCAGCGATCTGGGGGCGGATATGATAGGCTTCGTGATGGCGAAATCCCCGCGGCGCGCCGAGGTAAACTTGATTCGCCGATGCGCCCGGCTCGCGGTTTGCAAGGCGGCTGTTGTAGCGCTTGGTCCTGAAGAGCCCCTCCCCCCGTTCCTGGCGGATCTGCTCGCCGAAGGTGTGTTGGATTTCATACAGTTTCATGGAGATGAGAGGGCGGAAACAGTGGCAAATTGGCCGGGATACAAGGCTATCAGACTTCAGGATGAGTCGGATTTTGAAGCATTTGAGCACTACCCCGGCCCCGCGATACTCATTGACTCCTTTGTCCCCGAGGTAAGGGGGGGCACAGGGAAACTTTTAGGGCCCAAGCTGCTAAAAGGCGCCGCCCAGCGGGGGAGAATTTGGCTCGCGGGCGGCCTAAACCCGAAGAATATCGGCCAAATAGCAAGAAATTATAATCCGGGCCTTGTGGATGTTTCCAGCGGTGTTGAAAAGGTGATAGGCAAAAAGGATTACGGCAAAATCAGACAGTTCATCGCGGCGGCCCGGAGCCAGGGCTAATGGGCGATGATGGTTTTTTTGGCCAATACGGGGGGCGATATGTCGCCGAAGTGCTCCGCAGACCCCTGGAAGACTTGGAAAACGAATTTAGAATTGCCAGGGAAGATGAGGCATTTACCCTAGAGCTTGATGAGCTCAGGCGAAATTTCATTGGCCGCCCGACTCCACTGCTGCCCGCACGCAATGCATCAGCATCCATCGGAGGCGCGGACATCTATATCAAGCTGGAGGGCCTTGCCAACACCGGCGCCCATAAGATCAACAATGCGATGGGCCAGGCGCTTCTCGCAAAACGCATGGGTAAAACCAGGGTAATAGCCGAAACCGGCGCCGGTCAGCACGGTGTCGCCTGTGCCGTGGCCTGTGCAAAGCTCAAGATAAAATGCGCTGTCTATATGGGCGAGGAGGATATTCGCAGACAAAGGCCCAATGTTTACTGGATGAACCTGCATGGAACGGAGGTGAGGCCGGTTTCCTCGGGAACTCGAACCTTGAAGGACGCGGTAAATGCGGCGCTCAGAGATTGGTCATCAAGCTGGGAGAACACGCACTACCTCCTGGGTTCCGCCCTGGGCCCCTCGCCCTTTCCTGACATGGCACGTGATTTTCAGTCGGTGATTGGCAGGGAAACCAAGGCGCAATTGGGCGATGTTGCGCCCGATGCTATGGTTGCATGTGTTGGCGGCGGCTCCAACGCAATCGGATTTTTTGAGCCCTATTTGGAGGGCGTACGTCCAATCCTTATCGGCGCCGAAGCGGGCGGCAGGGGGGCTGGAGCCGGAAACAATGCGTCAAGAATGTCCGGAGATGGCAGGATTAGTATTGTTCACGGATATAAAAGTCGTTTTTTGGTTGACCTCGACGGCCAAGTCTTACCCACTCATTCCATTTCAGCCGGTCTCGACTATCCCGGAATTGGCCCGCAGCTTGCATATCTGGCCGAGAGCGGCAGAATTCGCTTTGTCAGTGTGAGCGACGAGGAGGCCCTCAAGGCGCTTAAGTTCTTTGCGGTTGAAGAGGGATTGGTTTTCGCCATGGAATCCGCGCATGCCGGCGCCGCCGCCATTGCGCTTTCCCGCGAACTTGGGGCCGGAAAAACTGTGGTGGTAAACATGTCCGGCCGTGGTGACAAGGACATCTTCATTTCCGCATCCGCCCTTGACGGCCCGGCCTGGAAAACCTTCCTCCGAGAGCAGGGCATGGCGGGAGAAGACTCATGAGCGCCAACATCGGGGTCTCACTTATCACGCACATGGTTGCCGGCTATCCGGATTTCGAAGAATCCCTGGAGGTCGCCAGAGGCCTGGTTGCTGGCGGCGCCTATGCCCTTGAAATTCAAATCCCCTTTTCCGACCCCAACGCGGATGGGCCGGTGATTGAAAATGCCTGTAAGGCGGCCCTGAGCAGGGGCTTCAAAGTGGCGGACACATGGAAGCTGCTGGAAGCCATCCGGGCCGAATTCACTATCCCAATTTTCCTTATGAGCTATGCCAGCACCGCGCTTAGCCGCGGGCTTGAAAACTTCCTTCGCCGCGCCGCTGAATTTGCCACAACCGGCATAATCATCCCGAACCTTGCGCCCGGGGCGGATGAGGGCCTATTCTGCGCCGCCGCCGAATTTGCCTGCCCGGCAGTTCCAGTGCTCGTGCCATGGGTTAGCGAGCAGAGGCTGGATGAAATCCTCGCAATGCCGATAGAGTGGATTTACGTCGCGCTGCGCAGTGGAATCACTGGCGCCTACACGAAAATCGAAGCCCCTCAGCGCGACTTCCTGACAAAAATCAGAGCGCGCCAACGCCGCCCAAGGATAATGGCAGGCTTCGGCATACAATACCCCTCCCAGGCAGCGAATCTGATGGGATTCGCAGAGGCCGTGGTGATAGGATCGGCTATAGTTAAGACAGTTGGCGGCGCCAGGCGCCCGCGTGAGGCGGCGCGAAGACTAGTGGAAGAACTCCGAAATGTCACCCCTTCAAGAGCGCCAGACTAAACCAGGGGACATAGGTGATAAGGAGCACCGCTACTATAAGAATCACCAGGAAGGGCACCACCTGCCGGTATATCCGTATCATCGGCTCTTCGAAGGTATAGCTTGCCAAGAAGAGGTTCATCCCCACTGGAGGCGTTAGGTAGCCTAGCTGTAAATTCGCGAGGAAGATAATCCCCAATTGCACTGGATGTACGCCATAGAGAGTGCCCAGGGGTATAACCAGAGGCGCCATCACAAGAATCGCGGAATAGATATCCATCAATGTGCCGGTTAGCAGCAGGGCCAAATTCAGCAGGATGAGAAACACAAAGCGTGATGAAACATTTTCGCGGAAAAACGCGGTAAGCATCATGGGCGCCTGGGCATCAATGATGAAATAACTAAGCCCCTTTGCCATCGCCAGAATCAACAGCACTCCGCCTATTACCGGCACACCCCGCCGCAGGGCCTTTAATATCAACTCAAGTTTCAACTCCCCGGTAACAAGGGTGAGAATGAGGCTGTACACAACAGCAAGGGCTGCTGTTTCCACCACCGTTGTAATACCCGTGAAGTATGAGACTAGAAGGACAACCGGCAGAAAAAGATCGCCAATTGCCGCCTTTAGGGATGAAATACAGTTGCTGAATACAAAGGGAACTCGCTCCTTTCTGTGCTTAAGGGCCCGAATCATGCCCATTCCGGAAAGAGCCAGCACCAGGAGTGTTCCTGGAAGGAGCCCCCCAAGAAACATATCCCTGATGCTAACCTGGGCAACAACGCCGTACATCACAATGGGAAGGGCCGGGGGAAACAAAAGCCCCACACTGCCGGAGGAGGTAATCAGGCCCCTGGAAAAATCTTTCCCATATTGCCTGCTTTCCAGCAGCACCGGGGACAGCAACCCCCCCAGGGCCAGGATTGTAACTCCGGAGGCCCCGGTGAAGGTGGTGAAGTACGCGCAGGCCACCACGGTTACAACCGCGAGACCTCCAGGAAGCCAGCCCAAAGTCGCCTGGAAGAAACGAACCAGACGCTTGCCGGCCGAGCCCTGCGATAGCAGGAATCCAGCGAAGGTAAACAGGGGAATCGCCGGAATTATGTTTCCGGTAAGCAAGTTATATGCCTCGTTGGGCAGCACGGCCAATTGACCCCAATTCCCCGCGAAGAGAAGCAGGGCCGTACCGCCCAATAAAACATAGATTGGAAGACCACGCATGGCCAAAAGAATGATCGCAATAATCAACGGCCATCTGGCCCATCGAAAAAGAGCCCAGTATAAATCCTGACTCCTATAGAGAAACCCCGGAACATCAGAAACCACTGCCTCTATTAGACTAACCGCGCTTGCCCACGCAAGAAGCACGCCGATCAAAAATCCAAGCCAAAGGAAGGGAGAAGGCTTTCCGCGGGGCCGCCACAGGGCCCTTACCGACATGGAGAAATAGCCGATGGGGAGGATAATCAGAATTAGCCGCATTGGCACGCCGCCAATTTCTTCCCCCGGTGCAAAGCCCCACACCAGAAAGGCGGCAGAGGCAATGGTGAAGGCCATGTTTACAGCGGTAATAGCTACCGCCTTGATCGTTTCGATGCTTTTCCAGAATGGTTTTGAGAGATCAGGTTTCGAGCTCAAAGAAAGATGCACATCCTCCCGAGAAGCAATGATTCCACCAAGCCATGATATCCAAACCACCACATGGGTGAGAAATCCATTCGACCAAATAAACCCGGACCCACTCACTTTTCGGATAACAATTTCCAGAATCGGAACAACTGCCAGCATCAGCAAAAAGGCTCCGGTAATTATGTCCTCAATTAACGCGATTTTGTTTCCCCAAGCCTTTTTCATCATCTACCCCAATCTTCGCCTACTTGTTTCTGAATTTCTTCCTCTCATCCAATAGCTTCTTATACATCTCCGCGGGAATGTCCTTATCCTCACCCACAACCAGACTGTGCCAGCTAATCATCGCATCACGCCATTCGTTTCGTGCGGCTTCATCCAAAGAAATCACTTGTAGACCATTGTCCTGCATTACAGCCATCGCCTTATCATTTAGCCGGGCCGATGCAGAGCTAAAATCCCTGGCAACCCTTAGCATGGAGGCCCTGAGGGCATCATGATACTCGCCTGGTATTCGGAGCCAAACTCGTCGGCTAAGCACCAATCCACCGATAACCGGAGTTAGCTTCAAATTCGACATATAGGGCGCAAACGCAAACCACTGAAAGGCCGCGGCAATCATCGGCGGCGCGGCAAAAGTATCAACAAGACCGCTCTGCAGCGCTATGATGGTTTCATTTATGCCTACCGGAACTACATTGAATCCCAGCGATTTAAATCCCGAATTCGTCGTGCTCTCCGTGTTGTCCACCGCCAAACGCCGTTCCTTCAGCTCCGCTATATTGCTCACCGGCACGCTGCTGTAAACATGCGCCCATCCCGACTGGGACCAGGCCAGGATTTCAAAGCCCTCCTCGCGAAATCTCTTATCGAAATGCCATACAAAGTTGTTCAATATGAAATTGAGCTCCTCATGGTCTAGGATTAAACCCGGAAGGGTTAGGACAAGGGTTTCAGGAACGATCGCCCTTAAGCCGAAGGCCGAAAACACACCGGCATCAAGCTGGCCTATCCGCATCTTGCGAACTACGTCGCCCTCTCCCCCCACAATTCCGCCTGGATATATTTTTATCTGGACCAAACCGCCGGTTATCGCGCTCCACTCCTCGGCCATGCGCAGCAGAGAGTTATTCCACTCTGTTGCCTCCGGAAGCGGGCTTGCCAGTTTAATTGTTAACGCACAGACATCCTCCGCCGCGTAAAGAGGAACAAGGAGCAGGCATAAAAGCAGTCTTCTCCTCCACGCCGCCAGGTTCAAAAGGGCCAATACTGCCTGCTACCTGAGGCTTTCAAGCTCAAAAATGAATTCTTCGTACGTGTCATTATCAATCCACTTGCCTTCGCCCACAACTAACTCATGTCCCTCCCGCAAGAATTCGTACCATTCTTCCCTTTCCTCCCCATTAAGCTCTCCTTTTATGAAGCCATACTTGGTCATAACCCGTATGGCCTCCGCATTTAGGTGCTCTGATTCCAAGTAAAAATCCTGCGCCACTACCTCAGTGGCTCTCTTCAAAACCTCATGGAATTTGGCCGGAATTCGTTTCCATGTCCGCTCGCTGATAACAAGACCGCCTAGCACCGGGGCTAAGGGGAGGTTCATCATATAGGGAGCCAAAACAAACCATTGGTAGGCAACCGCGGCCATTGGCGCCGAATAGAAGGCGCTCACCATACCACTCTGCAGGGACACCACCAGCTCATTAAAATCCACTGGAACCACATTGAAACCAAGAATTTTGAAATTCGCAGCAACTTCGCTGTCCGATTTCACGATTGCCAGCCTTGCCGATTTCATCTCGTCCGGAGTTGTGATGGCATTCTTGGAAAAAAAATAGGCCCAGCCGCTCTTGGACCATGCCAGCACCCGAAATCCCTCGTCCACAAAATCATTATCAAAGGCCGGCAGGAATTTATCGATAACATAATCCAGTTCAGCTTCGGAATTTAACATTCCAGGCAGGCTGAGTACGAAGGTTTCCGGAACTATGGCTCGCATGCCAAAGGCGGTTAGAACACTCGCGTCCAGCTGTCCAAGGCGCATCTTGCGAATCATATCAGCCTGACCGCCGGCAACTCCCCCAGGATATATCCTAATTTTGACTTCGCCGCCCGTTATCCGCTCCCAATTTGCAGCCATGCGTCTCAGGGATAAATCCCACTCCGAGCCCTCGGGGAATGGGCTTCCAAGCTTCACGGTTATGGCTGGGAGGTTTACGCAAAGAAGAGCAAAAAACAAGAAGGTTCCCAGGAGTTTGATGCGACTGGCGAGAATATTGCTGATACTCCGAATCATTTCGTCCACCTATATGAAAAAGTTCTCAATGTTCTTAAGCAGCCACCTGGCCTTTTCCTGATAGATTATTGTCATCAGGCGCGAATCAGGGTTCGCTTCGGGATCAATGGCTAGCGCGGCTTCAAGATATCTCTTAAACCCGTCTGCGTCTTGCTTTTTTATCGAAAAGGCCGTGGCCATGGTAATATGCGGCGACGGTTCAAGACCCTCTGACAATTCCAGGGCGCGATTGTAGTGAAAAAACGCTCGGCTTACCGGCGTTTCCGGGGCCCCTGCCGCTAAATAGTATTCGTCCATATACGATGCCGTATGCGGGCTGCGATTGCGCAGGCTCACGAGGATTGAAGCGGGCAGTGTGAGGTGCACCTGAATCATGACATCATGAATCCCGGAATTGGCCTCGTTTAGCTCCATTGAGCAGAAGAGCAGAAAGAGGGCCCCCTCCAGTGTGCTAATCAACTCAATATCAAGTGGATCGGCGCTGACCATTCCGAGCCAGGCCAGGCCCGCCCAGTATGCAATTTCCGCATCATTTTCATCCAGAAGCGCTGCCGCATCGCCGTATTTTTTTTCTTCCAGAAGTCTCTCTAGCTGCCCGTGCCGCAAAAACAGCGCCCGCATAAGATAATTCCTGCCGCGGCGGTATAATTTCTTGGCTCGTTTTCTCGCCGCGCTGGCCTCCTCCCAGAGTGAATCGTCCAGCATATCGGCTGGCATTTGCACAAAGGCGCCCGAGTACATCACAAAATTTCGCCCTGTCGCCGCCGCCAGTTCGGCATTTTCCGGATCTCTTTCCAGGATGATTTCATGAAGTTTCAGAGCCAGAGGGAGAGAGTCGCCAACCAGCTTCGGATCGTTATCCGATGTGAATGTCTTGGAGCCCTCCGGCGAAGAAAGCATGTCCGCTACTGAGTTAATGGCAATTTCCTGTACCGATTTACAAGAGTAGAGCACCAGCATGAAGACAATCAAGATAATGTAATGCTTTCTCATAGCCGGTATTATGAATCTACCATGCTTCATGTGCAAGTATCTATATTTTTACCGAACCATGATCTAGCGGATGTCCTCTGGCCTTTTTTAGGGAAGAATTTCGTAAAAGCGCGCCAAAGCGGCTCGTTGGGAGGGGGGGCGGAGATACTCAGAGCCCTAATGCGAGTGGGGTGGGGAATCTCAATGAGGCAGGCATGCAGGCAAATACCTCCCCCCGGGTTCGATCTTCTCGCACCGTATTTTGTATCCCCCTTTATGGGGCAGGCGATGGCCGCCATTTGAGCTCGTATCTGGTGGTGCCGCCCGCTTAAGAGCTCTATCTCCATAAGGAAGTAACGCCGCCTTGAGGCTCCAAGCAGGCGATATCGCAGGCGCGCCTCCTTTGCGCTGGAATCTCCGGCCTCGGCAATCCTGGCTATGTTAGTGCGCTCCTCTCTTCTGAGCCAATGAACCAACTCACAGGCGGATTCCCGCGGCGCGTCTTCTGTGATGGCCCAGTAGAGTTTCCGACAGTTTCGCTCTCGAAATGATGCGCTAAGCCGGCTGAGGGCCTTAGAGGTCTTTGCCAGCAGAATAACGCCGCTCGTGGACCGATCTAGGCGATGGGGAAGGCCTAGGAATACCTTCCCTGGCTTACCGTCTCTCGCCTTGATATGGGCCTTTACCATATCAAGGAGGCAGGTGTCACCGCTTTTGTCGGCCTGCACCAGCTGCCCCGAATTCTTGTTCAACGCGAGAAGATGATTGTCCTCGTATAGGAACTGGCTGTCCATCACCTGCTGCGCCAGAGGTCGACAAGAAAGATAATCCCAATGAGACCTGAAATCATGAACCCAAGTATCCCGATGACGGGAATTCCAAAAACCAAGGGCGGAATTAGGGACTGCACAAGGATTGAGGATCCCATAATTATAGCGGCCAGGAGTACGGAGGCCGAAAGACGGGTTATCACCTTTCTAAGCGTAGTGATGAGTATCTTCGTGTTCCTCACCTCAATTTCAGCGCGGATCTTTCCCTCCCTGATTAGGCTGAAAACATCGTGCGCTCCGGTGGGAAAATCCTGTATCAATCGAAGGACATCGCCACTGGCCTGGACTATTTTCTCAGCAATCCTCGTTGAGTTGAATTCCTTGGCAATCATCTCTCTTACGAAGGGAGCTGAAACCTGTTTGAAGTCAAAGGAAGGTTCCAGCATGCCCGCTATATTCTCAATGGTTATGAGAGCCTTTGCCAGCAAATAGAAATTCGAGGGAATCTCTATTTCGTAGTGCTTAATGATTTTCACAATGGCGGGAACTATCTCGCCAAGCTCGATACGCCCAAAGGGGCGGGTTACATAGTGCTGGATTAGCTTTTCCATGTCCGTGGTTAAGCTGCGAACATCCTCGGGCTCACGGTAACCCGACCATCTGAACACCGCTCTCACGGCGCGAGGAGCATCGGAGTGGATTATGGCCGCTAATAGATCGGCAAGGAAAATTCGCTGACTGGGAAGAATCGTTCCCATCTGCCCAAAGTCCAGAAAAGCGATTCTATTCCCGGAAACTATGAATATGTTCCCCCCGTGCGGATCCGAATGAAAAAACCTGTGCTCGAAAATTTGCCTAAGCACCGCTTCGGCGCCAAGCCGCGCAATGCCTGGCCGATCAATGCCCTCGGAGCCTAGGCAGTCGCCAACCGGAACGCCGTCAATGAAGCTCATTGTCAGAACCCGTCTGCTCGAATAGTGCGAGAATGGTTCCGGCGCACTAACTAGGGGATTACTCTCGAAGTTGCGCCGAAAGCACCTGAGGTTATCCGCCTCGTTCCGGAAGTCGAGTTCCTGGAGCAGAATGTAGTCCAGCTCCCGGATGGCCTCGGTCGGCTTGAATTGAGCGATGGATGGGTTAGTTCGCTCGAAGATGCGGGCCATATCCCGTATGATGGATAGATCAAGCTCAATTATGCGGCGTATGCCGGGGCGCTGAATTTTCACCGCCACATCGACAGTTTGGGCGGCAGCCGCGGGTATTTCCAATTGTGCCCGATGAACCTGGGCTATGGAGGCGGAGGCAATCGGCGATGAGTTGAAATTTCGGAAGACTGTCTCGGGAGGCGCGCCGAGTTCCTGTTCCACAACCCTGGCAATTTCTTTGCCGCCAATCGGAGGCACCTTTCCGCGCAGCTTCTCGAATTCCGCAATCCAATCGGGCGGAAGGATATCCGGCCGATGGCTGAGCAGCTGACCTATCTTGACAAAGGTGGGTCCAAGCTCCTCCAAAGCGCGGCGCATTCTCTCCGGCCTTGTCCAGGCCTGCCGCTGCAGGTTTTTTTTTCGAAAACCAATGCCGCCATCAATCTTCTGCACCAGGTCGGCAAAACCATATCGCACCAGAACGCCAAGAATTTCACGGTAACGGTTCATACGCCGCAGAGTGCGCCCCACCCGAGACCAAAGCACTGAGTTCCCGCGAATTCTCACCATCTTAGGTCTTTTCGTCAGCTCCGGACTTCGCCAATTTTTTCTCGAGCTTGGTCACCCTCTTCTTCAAAGCCTCAAATTCCTCGAGCTTCACAAGTTTGAGCCGCGGGAGAATTTTATCCACGGCTTCGGTCACGTATTCATCGAACTTCCTGCGCGCAGCCTCAGCATGCTCCCTCATTTCCCTTGCGAATTTTTGGCCCTCCTTTTCGGAAAAACCCCTCTCTTTCTTAATCTTTTCCAAGGCCTCATCGAGTTTTTCCTTGGTTAAGGCGGCTAAGCCAAGACCCGTATAAGCTGCCCTTTCAAGCACATCCCATATAGACATAATCACCTCCTATGCTGCCGCGGCCCAATTCCGGATTCTGGAATTTCTGCTTACTCTCCGAGCCAGAATAGTTTTGATTACCGCGTGTTCAGCAAATAAACTCATTCTTTTCTTCGCCCTGGTTATTGCCGTATACAGAATTTCACGCGGGAATTCCGTTCCCTGAGGCAGTATCACGACTACTTCGTCAAATTCCGATCCCTGACTTTTATGAATAGTCTGCACCCAGGCCGGCTCCCATTCGGGCAGGGCAGCCAGTGGAAACTCTCTTCCCTCATTTCCTATCCTGGCCCAGCATCTCCCCTTCCGCAAAACTATACTCCCCCTATCTCCGTTCCACAGATTTCTGGAGGCATCATTGCGGATAATCATCAGAGGCATCCCCTCAAAGGGAGCCGTTTTCCCGCCAATAATCCGGGAAATCCTGTCATTGAGCTCGGGAACGCTCCAGGGCCCGCGGCGCAAAGGGCTTAGAACGCTTAGCTCGGAAAAATCCGACAGCTTCTCGTATTTTTTTGCAATCATGCGAGCCGCCATCTCCGAAGATTTTACCATCTTATGCCATGTAAGAGTCTCATTAACCTCGAATGCAATCCTTAAGGACTCCTCATCTCCCTCTCTTATTGCCGCGGCCGCATCCAATATCGCCCTATCGGATCGATAAGTCTTCTCAAGAATCAGCACGGCCTCCCGAAGCGGGCCGCGCCGGTCATCACTCTCTGCCTCCCTTGCCCCCGCCAGCAGATCCGCAAACAGGGCGCCTGATTCCACGGAGGGAAGCTGGTTCGGATCACCTGCCAGGATTAGCGGCGCAGTCCCGGGAAGGGCGTCAAGCAGCTGGTTCATAAGCGCAACATCCACCATCGACACCTCGTCCACTATCACCAAATTCGCCGCAATGGGATTATCCGCATTGCGCCGCGGCTCCCGATTCGGCGCCATTTCCAGCAAACTCTGTATGGTTTGGCCTAGTAAGCCCCGATCGGTATCGATTCTCCCCGAAAGCCCCTCGGTAATTCTCGCTGCCGCACGCCCCGTGGGGGCCGTCAGCACTACCTTGATTTTGCTGTGATCCAGGAAATTCAACAGATTGACAATCGCAGTGGTTTTACCCGTTCCCGGTCCGCCGCTTAGCAGGATTAAACGAAGGCCGCTTGCAAGTTTGTCGAGAAGCGCTGCTGCGGCATCTCTTCCCGAATTCGCCGTCGCGGCAGTTTTCCGATCAGTCCGAGTATAGAGTTCGTTCACTGATGAAGCCCTCCTTGAACGAATTTCGAATTTCTCCAGGAGCGAGTCTTCCACCTTCCTCCTTCGCAGGAAGTATAGATACCTCCCATCGCTGCTTAGAACCAGCGGAGGACGCGGCTTCTCAAGCAAACCGGCAGGGCTCTCAGGCTCGGCAAGTCTGGCTATAAGCCCATTCTTCTCTCCCAGTGAAATCAAGCTCTCAAGCTCATCTGCCATCTGCCTGGAGATGCTCTCCGCAGTTTCCTCCGAATTCTCAAGTGAGGAAAGCCACTCTTTCATCTCCAATTCGAGCCTGCTGAGATCGGTTCTCAAATGTCCCCGCTGCGCCTGCCTGGCCAAGTGCAATAATAGCCAGCGCCCGAGTTTTTCGCCCCCCGGACTGAAGCCCCAAATCAGGGAATCCGACAGATGCTTCGAGTACAAATCAGCCTGCTCCCGGGATTTCACTTCAGCACATCCCCCACACCCATCTCCGAGGCTAAAGAAAGCATACGCTCTTGTGAAGGCTTCCCAAAGAAGACTCCTTCGGAATGCCCCTCTCCGGTTCCCCGAACAAAGAGGTAGGCCGCGCCTCCTATCTCCTTCTCCCAATTCACTGCCCGCTTCCATCCCGCGGAGAGTGATCCGCACAGGGCCAGCAAATAAAGTTCATATTGAAGATGATAATGATGTTCATCCATAACCAGTCCAAGAATTGTGCTGTCATATACACCCTCCCAGCGCTCTTTGGGGGGCAGGTTAGTCTTCCAGTCCACCACCCACCAGCGGTTTTTCTCACAGACTAAAAGATCGATATAACCCTTTAGGAAGCCGCGGGAAACCTGCACATCACCATCCTTCAAATCAAGCCTGGCGTCATTCCGAACCGCCATATCAAATTCAGCCTCGGCCCTTCTTGTCCGAGTTCCCACATCGCACAGGCGCCCAAGTTCCGGTATATCAGCGCGCAGGCTCCGCCATACGATTTTCTTCAGGCTGGAAGCCCGCTCCTCATCATACCAGCCGAAATCATAATAACGCCGCGCGGTATTCAAGAAAAACCTGTCGATTTCCCTATCGGAACACCACTCTTCCTCCACAAGTTCCCGCGCTAGTCCAAAATCGCAGTGTTCAAAAAGCTTATGCACCAGATTACCGAAATTTGTTCCGGAATCCAGGGCCAGTACCACATTGCCCGTATCCCGTGACACGGCAAAGTCATATTCATTTTCTGATGTGAGTGAGGTAAACGAACTCTGCGCCAAATCACGGCTGCCAGTCGGCGCGGCGGGCAGGCTGATGCCTACCGGCTCCGGAGCCTCAAGGGGCCTAAGCGGCGGAATCTCCAGGGGGGCGGCGATGGAAAACGAAAATTGCTCCGGCGCCTCCCGACAAAGGTTTATCAGACGCTCATTCAAGCTCTCGCGAAAGATCTCGGCGTCCTTTTTATCCAAAACCTGGTGGAAGGGCATTTTACCTGCCTCCCCCGAATCACCTCCATCCACTCCCAGCGCCTGGGCAAGGAGTGATTCCCCCTGCGTAAGCTCTCCCCCCAGCATAATAGGGCTCCACAGCCTCTCCACTGCCCTTGTGAAAGCGACATACCATAGCCGCCTGTCTTCCTCCCATTTGAACTGAAGATGCCGCTCCCAATTCGAACTCAATCGCAGGCGGTCAATCACCAGCTCGCCCCCCTCTATGAAACGATAGCCTTCCTCCCTTCTTCCGCTCTTCACGCTTTTGGTGTCATAGCCCCCGTGGATGAAAACCAGCGGAAATTCGAGCCCCTTCGCCTTGTGCATTGTGAGCACCCAAACGGCGGGCTCCTCAGATTCCAGTCTAATCGTGTTATTCTCATCCGAAAACGTCGAGCTTTCCCGCATCCATTCTCTAATCAAGGAGATATCCCTCATACCCTCCGACTGCTTACCCTGAATAAGCTCGCAGATATGCCTCCAATCCTGCCATACGCGTTCTCCCTCTGCTTCGGAGAGAATTCGCTCCGGCCAGGGCCGTGTCAAATAGGCTCCCATCTCTCCATCCCCGGCCGCACAGATCCAATCACCCAGCACCGCCGCGAATTGAAAGAAATCCTCCATGGCCCTGGTGGCATTGCCCAAGTTAAAAATAACCCGGCACTCATCTCCCTTCTCGATGAATTCATCCAATCTGCCCTCTCTCTCGAAGCGGTCCAGATACAGGGGGGGGAGGGAAAAAAACTCTCCAAGCAGCAGGGAACGCCAGCGGGATGTATCCTGGGGCTTATCGAAGGCGCTCAGCATTACATCAATCGGTTCCACAATCTCCTGGGCAAATACAGAGCGGTCCCTAAGCCTCCGCGCCCGGATGCCAAGTTCTCCAAGCCGCAGAAAAATCTCTTCCTCCTCTTTTTCCTTCCGAGTCAAAACCGCTATGTCCGAGGCAAGCACCCTCTCTCTCCTTCCATCCTCCCATCGCCAAAGGCCTCCCAATTCAGCATCCAGCAACTTGCGAATACAGCCGGCTATAAGCGCGGCGGAATCCTGTTTGGATATTATTCCCAGTATGTTTATCGCCGCCCCTGCATCCGGCCATTCCAGAGCCCTCCTCTCCCTGTATCCCGGCCCTACCGGTTCAAAACCAAATTCAGTAGGCTTAAACAGAGGCTCAAAAAGCTTGTTGACTGCCCCAACCAGTTCTCCCCTTGAGCGGTAGTTCACACCCAATCGGAACACCCTGTCCTGCGAAACCATGTTCCTTGCCTCCAGGTAGCACAGCAGATCCGTTCCGCGAAAACCGTAAATCGACTGCTTGGGATCGCCAATCAGCCCCAAAACATGCCCCGTGCCCTTCTCACCGAAAATTCGCCTGAAAAGCTCCCACTGCCCTGAGTCTGTGTCCTGAAACTCATCAATGAGCGCGGCGGAAAATCTATTCCTCAGTATGGGGAGGAGGGAGGAATTCGGCGCCTGCACTGCCAGAGCTGCCCTGCGGATCAAATCGGCATATCCCCACTGCCCGGAACTGAGTTTCGCGCTCTCAACTCTTTTCTGAATTTCTCGGACAGCAAAGTCAGTAAAGGCGAGTTGCGAATAGCGTTCAACCAGCGAAACAGGCGGATCGCTTTCTTTGGAAGGAAGCTCCACATAGGGCTCCATCCGCGTATAAAACCCGGTTAACGCCTCCGCCAGCGCCCTCCCATCTTTGAAATTCGCGGCTCCGTATGTCAGGGCAACACGAAGCATGTCCAGAAAATGTTTCCCCGATGTTTTATCAAAAACCACTTCGGAAAGAGTTTCGATATCTTCATTTTCTCGGCAGGCAACCATGTGTTCCTGTATTTTTTCGATGCTCTTGGAAATTTTTTTCTTCCCCCCTCCCTCCTTGAACACGGCCGAAATTTCCGCCGCATCCCAATCGCGCCCAAAGAGCTCATTGGCTGCCTTTTCAAGAGAGCTTCCCCGTTCTCCGATGGACTCAAAAAACTTCACGAAGCTCCGCAAATCCTTCTCACTCGGCTCCACCCGCGCCCGGGCCGGTATTTTGTCCGAGGTTATTCTGTGAACCAAGTCCTGAATCACCTTCTCGATTTCCCCCCCGCGGCGATATGTATTTCTGATAAGCTTCCAGTTAAAACTCTCCTTTCGAAGGCTGGCAATCCATGCTCTGGTCTCCCTCCTCTCGATCTCACCGCCGATGAGCAATTCCTGTCTAAAGGGCGAGGCGCTCTCAAAGGGCCAAGTGGCCAGCGCCATCCGGCAGAAGCCATGAATCGTGTAGATGGCCGCCTTATCGAAACTCGAAATTGCTCTGCGATAGCGGCCCTGCTTCTCCTTCCCGCCCTCTCTTGATAAAGTCAGCAGATGTTTCCTGATGCGCTCTTTCATCTCCCTCGCCGCCCGATTGGTGAATGTAACCACCAGAACATTCTCAATTCCCAGCGGATTCTCATCCCGCCCGACAAGCTGGGCGACAATCCTTTCAAGCGCATAGGTTTTGCCCGTTCCGGCAGAGGCCTCCAGAAAGAAAATCCCCTCTTTCGGGCAGGACTCAGGCCGAAAGTTTTCACTCATAAGGGGTTCTCCGGGAAGACTTCCTCACCGCGAGATTCAATCCATATGCCCAATGACTGTATCCGGAACAGGCTGGCAAATGGGGCATTTCTCATCAGCAGTCTCCTTCAAGCGGGGAGCAGCCCGCCTCCAAGATAGAGATCTTTCCAGGCACGGGCAAAAACCTCGGATGTGAAATCAGGCGTACCGAGGAAGTATTTCCGGCACCAACAATCCCGAACCTTGTTATGGGTATCATTCCCCGAAGCTATAAGTTCGTTCCAGGCCTCCTCGGCAAATCTCACCAGGCTTCCTTCCCTACTCTCCGGCTCATCCTCCGCCACCGCCTTCGATTTCTTCCTGACCAAAAAGGCAATTCTATCCGCCAGGTCCGGATAGAGTGGCATCGGCGCCCTCTGTCCAGCCCAAAACACCTCCAGCAGTGTTTCCAGCAATTTCTTTGGATTCGTCATGAGAATGGAATCTTGTTCTTTCGAGCCCTCACAAAAAAAATAACGCCTGAGCCTCCTAGCGCCTCCCCCCAGGTGGAATACCCGCAGTTCCCGGGGCCCGCTGGCGCCCAGCGCACTTCCTATCATGAGCGCGGCAGCCCAGGTACGCAAATTATGTCTGGAGCCGATTTTCCGCGCATCAACAAAATCCAGCATCGTCCAAACCGATCCATCCGCTTCTTCGGGGGACAGCCTTAATCCCCTGATGATTCCTGTGATTCGCGGCGCCTTTTCCCCTCCCACCTGAGGAGCCGGAAAACAGAGATCTTCCCCGGGCGCCGGTTGGATTCTGCTGCCCGTCTTGATGGCGCGAATTAGCTGGTCGGACTGCTGGGGGTTTTCAAGGGAGAAGCGGCAGCGGAAGGGCGACTCAAGTCTCCCAAAACCCTCCAAACCGGAAATAAGCTCTTTCGATTCTTCCAGCCACCGCTCTGCCTGAAGGCCTAGCAGGGTGTTCGAAACCGAGCCCTCGCGGCGGATCTTATTACGAAAACCATCTGCCAATGCGGAGGCGGAACTTAAAAATTCCGGGCTCTCCAGCACGGCGCTGCTGCGCCAATTCCACCACTCCAGATAATTCGGCTCAAGTACATCGTACTCGTCATCGTCGTCTGGTGTTTTCGGCCTGGCGACACCCATCCGCCCGCGATAGAAATAGCGCACCGGATTGCGTAAGAATTCTATGAGCGCCTGCCAGTCCATGCTATCCGGCTTCTCCAAAGAGAGAGCTGTCTGGGGCGGCGCGGGCCGCCCTCTTCTTTCGTGAAGCGATCGGGCCATGGCAAGATGTTGGGGAAGGGAGGAATCAATCTCTCCCCTCTTCTCGGATATACGCACCCCTCCACCGCCCTCTCCAACCCCGCTGGGGGCACCCTTCCCGTCAGCCCCCACTGATGGGGAACAGAAGTGATAGGGAGCAGGGGGGTGCTGCTTAATCAAAACCCGGGCGTCCTCGCCCAAATGCTCCATCAGCTCAACTACTGGCGCGGCGGGAGAAAGCCGGTCCCCGAATTCACTGTCCTTCCCGCTGTATATCAGTGAAACACTGTCTCTGGCCGCAAAGAACACTTCCAGGAAGCAAAGCCGATCCTCCGCCTCGCGTGAGAAGTCTTCATGATTTTCCATAGTTTTTCTGAGATCGAAACCGGGGAAAGTCTCTCCGGAAGGCCAGGCGCCCTCGTTCATTCCCAGTAAATAAATGCGGCGAAAGGGTATGCAGCGGAGGCTTCGAATCGACGCACAAACAACCCCGCGCCCCAAGCCGCGGCTGTGATGTATGCGTTCGGGGAAACACAGCTCATCCAGGAGGGCGGAAAACACCGGCCAGGGCATTAGCTGATTGGAAAAATCAGAGAAATTATCCAGTTTCTTACTGAGAGTATTCACATCCCCCAGTCCCCTATTTATGTGCAGTGCATCTTCGCTGTCCGGCTGCGTCACAAGCCATTTTTTTGCGATGCGGAGCCAAAAATCGGCCCATTCGGCAAGGGAGCGGCTTTCCTTGTGGATCCGGCGCAGCTGCGCGTCTAAGGTGCGAATCACATCTATCAGTTGGCCGGCGGCCTGCGTGTCGGTATCACCAAAATTTCTGGCCGGCAATAAACCTAAGCTGTCATCTTCATCGTGGTAGTAGGCGGCCAGCAGACGTTCAAAGGCGCTCTTCCAGGTTCCCGTTCCTAAATTACAGGCGCCCTCCTCACGCCGGTGCTCCTCGTTGCTGCCCCAGCGAACGTGAAGCTCCCTGACAATGCTCTTCCATTCGGAAGCCAGTCCCGATTGGCCAGAGGTGGGCTCAAAGCAGGGGTTGTCGAATAGCGAGAGCAATGCCTGTCTGCCGAAACGGGAACCAGGTAATGAAGTAAGCGCTTTGAAGGCCCTTGAATAGGGCGCCAGGGTGCGGGTTGGCGCATCCATGAGCCCATATTCGAGATGGTCGCCCTGCTTTTCGGTATTATCACCCACGGAGGGAAAAATTGTTTCTATATACGAAGCATAGGCGCTTATATCCGGAGCCAGCACCGCTATTTCGGCGGGGGCAAGTCTCTCGTCATCTCGAAGCGCGGCGAGGATGAGATTTTTAAGCACTTCGATTTCCCTGCGCGGCCCGTATACGGCGTGTATGTCAAGGCTGCCATCGCCGCAGATAGCCCCTTGCACGGGGCCATCATTTCTAAGCGATTCCCGCAGCCGTTCCAGAAGGGTTTTCCCTGCTCCAATTTCATCTTTGGCGGGAATGGCCTTGGGCCTCGTCTCTTGGCCGCAAAGCAGAGCCATACGCCGCGCTGGCCGTGAGTTGTTGAATGCGAAAAATCGAACGGGATCCTCCTTCCACATGGGCATAAGAAGGAGATGATGAACCTCGTGCTCCTTCCCCATATGCCGAAAGAGCCGTACCGCCGGCTCACCAAGCAATTCCGGCAGAAGAACTACAATTCGAGCCGATTCCCTGTTCGATATCCTCCCCGATGTCACAATTTCGGACAATTCACTGCCAAGAGAGCTATATGGAAGCCCGGTATGAAAAATTCTCTTCCAAAGCTGATGCTGCCATGCTGCTTCCGGCCCTTCCCACTGTCCCGGGAAATTCAGATCATAGAAGACAAAGGCATCCGCCAGTGAGCCGGCAAACTGCCAGAGCCACTCAGATTCCCCGCCACTCGGCGCCTTGGCAAGATAGGATCGTATGGGAGAGGAAGCTCCCCCCTCCAGCAGCTCTTCAGCCGCCTTATAAATTGCAAGTCTTATCTCTCTTCCGGAAAGCAGCGTCTTTGTCGCGGCATCCGAATTTGAGCCCATGTACCAGGCACTGAATTTTTGCAGGGCCTGGTCGATTTGCAATATGCGCAACCCCAGCACCGAGCCGAACTTATCAGCCAAATGCCGTTTCAGCCACTCCCCCATTTCATGATTTTTAACGACATAGCAGGTGGATTTGGATAGGGGATTCTCCTGACAGAACAAATTCGGATATTCATCCACGAAGGAATCGATTCTACAGGATTGGTAGGCAAAATAGCCTATCATGCAAGCATTATATTCTTAAAAATATATCTTTACAACAAAAGCAGGCCTTGTCATAATAGAACGAGTGTTTTTTATTAAGTTTGCAATCCCCCCATAATCGGAAGGGAACAGATATTGCTTATCTCCAATAGGTTTATGGTGGATGAGGGTGGATTGCCAGCGGCTGTTTGGGCTGAAAAGGAAAAATTTCAGAATGATGCTTCAGTGGACCTAGGTTGAACCAGGTCACTGAATCCGGCTGTTGGAGTTACGGAGGTGCTTTAGATCTCTTATCTCTTTGGATGACAGGCGTTCCCGAATCGCCGGAGGCGATATTCTGACGGTGTTGTTTCGAATGGTTGTCGGTTTGAAATAGTGGAATGCATCCAACTTCATTTTTGAAATTTTTACTTTTTTCCCTGTGAGATTGAAGAAATAGGGATAGCCTTCTCTATGCCGCATATGTAGGGAGGGCTAATGCATATCACTATCTTAGGCGCAGGCTACGAAGGAATAACAATTGCGGTTGGTCTTGCCGTGTTTGGGCATACAGTAAGTACTGTAGATGTGGATCCGACAAAGGCAAGACTTTTGCAGCGCGGCGTATTGAATATACGTGATGAGGAACTCTCTTCTCATATGAAGTTGGTTCTAAGAGAAGGGCAGCTGAAATTCACCTCTGAACTGGAGAAATGTCTCTCAAAGGCCGAGATTGTCGTAATCTCCGAGGTATCCAACTCGGACAGCGATACCATGCCCGATAAGGGAGCTTTGCTGCGGGCAGCGGAGTGCTTAACAGGCATCATAGGCTCTTTCTCCATAGTTGTTGTAAGCGCCAGGGTGCCAAACGGCTCCTGCCATAGCCTACAGGATTGGCTGAACGAAACCATGTATTTCGACATGGTGAATGTGGTGGCCTTTCCGGCATTTCTTGGAAGGGACAGGAACCTTCACGGTTTCCTGCACCCCGAACGAATTATCCTTGGGTACGAGGGAGACCGACCTAGACGGATACTAGACGAACTCTTTGCGAATCCTTTAACCAACGAAACTCCAATTTGCCATGTCTCCTGGGAGATCGCCGAGATGATGAGGACTGAAGGCAGAGTCCCACAGAATGGTGTAAAATAATCGGTAGTTTAGATGAAGAAGGCCACCGTGCATCTTTCGGTATGCGGTCAGTCGCAAAACCTATTTTTATGTTTGGTTCCGGTATTTGAAGGATTGGATTTTGGATAAACCTTTCCGGCTCTTCTGTCCATTTTTGCATATGAATTCGTAGGATGGCCCTGTCTTCAGATGGCCCCTGCGAAGCTGGTCGTGTTCATCATAGTGGCAGTGTTTGACGGCGGCCTCAGATGCGGTTCATCCGCTCGACCTACTCATTGGTCCATGGATGATTGACATCGGTAAAGCGGATAGCCAAATTCTCGGCATCGCATATCGAACATATGTGCCGCGCTGCTTTAGCCATTGGGTAGCGCGGGAGATAACGGAATTGGATACCATTGTCGGTAAGGATGGTGTGTATCTGGAGGCGCTTCGACAAGGCTGCCTGAGAAAATCGGAAGAGGTTTTTTGGTTTGCCTTTTCAGGCCAATTGCAGGCGAATTTGGAAGTGCGGTCAATGGCAACATATAGATAGAGTTTACCTCTGCCGCCCAGGCGCATCCTGCGCAAAATCTGTCCCATAGCGCCTCCTTCCATTCAATGGAAAATAATAAACCATCAAAACATGGGATCAAACAGGGGGGGTAAGAACCGTCGTGCCACTGCCGGTATGGTTTTTACCCCCCGAGTTGGAGTAGGCTTCCGGATACGGAGTTTCAGGCTATCCAGCATCTGGATATATGGAATTTGTTCGGCAGACACATAACATTTTTGCTGTTTCCAGAACCTTGTAACTAGCTGTATACTACGATTAAAAAACCTTTGACCTCCAAGGGAAAAGATAGATTATGACATTGAACAAAGAGCTAACCAGCGCAATAGATCACTACGTGAATGAGCATTTCCGGGAGTGGATGAACCAATTTGGAAGCCTGCGAATCGTCGGAGAACGGGAGATGGAAATCCGTGAGAGGATTGTGCGAGTAGAAGAATCGTTGGAACGGCAGTCCGCCCTGATGAGGCAGGGCTTTGAGCAAGTAGAGAAACGTTTCGAGCAAACAGAGAAACGCTTCGAGCAAATGGACAAGCGCTTTGAGGAGCTTCGCGGGGATATGAAGACCCAATTCAACCGCGTTTATGGATTTCTGACAGGTCTGTTCATAGTGGTTTCAGGCGCCTTTATTACCCTGGTAATTCAAGCAGTGAGGTGATGAGACATCCCGAAAAAGAGCCTGTAAAAATTCCTGTGCAAAGCCCAGGGTCATAGGTTAAATCGCCCTTTGTATTCGATCCGATTCATAGCAGGCCTCTACTCCCGGATAGACATCGTCCAGTCCCTATGAGGTCTGTTTCAGCTGCCGGATAGATAATCTTAAACACTAAAGTTGTCATTGGGAAAGATTTTTCGATTCTTGATGGATTTCCGGATCATTTATGATTTTTACTTCCCCAGCTGGAGTAGGCTTCCGGATACGGAGTTTCAGGCTATCCGATCATCTGAATATGATGAAATTTGTTCAGCAGACATATAACATTTTTGCTGCTTCCAGAACCTTATAACTAACTGTATACTATGATTAAGGAGTCTTTGACCTCCAAGGGAAAAGATAGATTATGACATTGAATAAAGAGCTAACCAGCGCAATAGATCACTACGTGAGTGAACATTTCCGGGAGTGGATGAACCAATTTGGAAGCCTGCGAATTGTCGGAGAGCGGGAGATGGAAATCCGTGAGAGGATTGTGCGAGTAGAAGAATCGTTGGAACGGCAGTCCGCCTTGATGAGACAGGGCTTCGAGCAAACAGAGAAACGCTTCGA
>Ga0056121_1000154_pt1 | contig 29117 bp, 28 predicted proteins | sample WorMetHEROISLAND_FD_83872 | JGI IMG/M metagenome (GOLD analysis project Ga0056121, IMG submission 83872) | Marine gutless worms symbiont microbial communities from Max Planck institute for Marine Microbiology, Germany - Olavius sp. 1 HERON ISLAND ...
CGGCCACGCGCAGGCGATGGTGCAAGCCAACACCACCACCAGGCAACGCCAGCCTACGGCTGCAGCACGTCCAGCATCTCCGCCACCGTGACCAGCTTGCGCCGCGGGGCGCCGCCGGCGGCGGCGGTCTTTTCGTGCTCGTCGAGCTTGAGCCACTCGTCGTAGGTGACGCGGCGCTGGCCGGCCTCGTCCAGCAGGGCTTCGAGCGCGGCCCGACCGCCCTTGCCGTTGCCGTCGCCGACGTCTTCCATGATCTGCCCGGCCGCGTTCTGGCCGTCGGGACGGTTGGTGCCGATGGTGCCCGACGGGCCGCGCTTGACCCAGCCGACGGCATAGAGGCCGTCGCCGACCCGGCCGTCGTCGTTGGGGATGATGCCGGCCTCCTCGTCGAACGGCAGGCCGGGCACGGGATAGGCGCGGTAGCCGATGGCGGCGATCACCAGGCCGGTCTCGATCTCGAAGAACTCGCCGGTACCGACGGCCCGCCCGCCTTCGACCTTGGTGCGCTCCAGGCGCAGGCCTTCGACGCTGTCGCCGCCGAGGATCTCGCGCGGGGCGGCATAGAAGCCGAAGTGCACCCGCTTGGGCATCGAGTTGGGATCCCGCGTGGCGAACTCGCGCAGGCTCGCCAGGTTGCGCTCGCGCACCCGGCGGTCGCGGTCCGACATCTCCATGTCCTCGGGCACCTGCTCAGGCAGCAGGGCGCCGTCGACCACGGGCACCGCGGTCTTCAACTCGCCCATCTCGCGCAGTTCCACGTTGGTGAACTTGGCGTCGACCGGACCGCGGCGGCCGAGCATGTAGACGTCGCGGATCGGCGAGGCCTGGATCTGATCGAGGGCGAACTCGGGGATGTCGGAGACGTCCATCTCCTCGCGCGTCTTCACCAGCACCCGGGCGCAGTCGATGGCGACATTGCCGTTGCCGATGACGCAAACGTTGGCGGTGTCCAGGTTCGGCGTCAGGTGGCGGAAGTCGGGATGGCCGTTATACCAGCCGACGAAAGCGGCCGAGCCGTAGACCCCCTGCTTGTCCTCGCCGGGGATCCCCAGGGGACGGTCGTTGGGCGCGCCGGTCGCCACCACCACGGCGTCATAGCAGGCCTTGAGCTGCTCGACGGTGACGTCGCGGCCGACCTCGATGTTGCCGTAGAAGTGGACGTTGTCGCGGGCGGCGGTGCGGTCGAAGGTGCGCGAGACGTTCTTGGTGGTCTGGTGATCGGGCGCCACGCCGTAGCGGATCAGGCCGTGCGGCGCCGGCAGGCGCTCGATGATGTCGACCTGGCAGTCCTCGCAGGCCTTGACCAGCGCCTCGGCGGTGTAGAAACCGCTGGGCCCGGAGCCGACGATGGCAACATGAAGCGGCATAGACGCGTCCCCTCCCCAGGACCGTTTGGGCGTACGATAATATGCGGTGTCGGCGCCGCGGTCCGCCAGCAAACCGGCCGGCCGCGTTCACCCGGTGCGTGACAGCCTCAGCTCCCGACCGTCCAGGTGCTGCCGCCCTTGAGCAGAGCGGCGACGTCGCCCGGCGCCGACTTGGCGCGGACCTCTTCGATCTGCCCCAACACGGCATCGCCGTGCGCCGGCGCACCTTCCTCGCAGTAGAGCACCCCCAGGGCGACCGGGAACTGGGGCCGCGACATGCTCGCGAGCAGGCCGGCCAGCACCCGGTTGGTCTCGTCGTGCACCAGGATGTCATCCTCGGTGACGCCGTCCTCGCCGATGGTGACCACCTCAAGCTCGATCTTGCCGGGGGTAAGGCGGATGCCGCGGTTGCGCTCCTTGCCGAACAGCATCGGCTGGCCGTGCTCGAGCAGCAGCTGGTTGTCCTCGGCCACCGGCTTTTCCGTGAAGTCGGCGAACACGGCGTCGTTGTAGACGATGCAGTTCTGGAAGATCTCCACGAACGAGGCGCCGCGATGGGCGTGCGCGCGCTTCAGGACGCCGGGCAGGTGCTTCTGCTGGGTGTCGACGGTGCGGGCGACGAAGCTGGCGCTGGCGCCCAGGGCGAACTGGGTGGCCGAGACCGGCCGGTCGACCGAGCCCTGCGGCGTCGAGGGCGAGCGCGTGCCGACACGCGAGGTCGGCGAATACTGCCCCTTGGTCAGGCCGTAGATCTCGTTGTTGAACAGCAGGATCTGCACGTCGACGTTGCGCCTGAGCACGTGCAGCAGGTGGTTACCGCCGATCGACAGGCCGTCGCCGTCGCCGGTGACCAGCCAGACGTCGAGCTCCGGGTTGGCCAGCTTCACGCCGGTGGCGAACGCCGGGGCGCGGCCATGGATGGTGTGAAAGCCGTAGGTCGACATGTAGTAGGGAAAGCGCGAGGAGCAGCCGATGCCGGAAATGAACACGACGTTCTCCGGCGGCGTGCCGATTTCGGCCAGGGCGCGCTGGGTGCCCTTGAGGATGGCGTAGTCGCCGCAGCCGGGGCACCAGCGCACTTCCTGGTCGGAGGCGAAGTCCTTCGGCGTCAGCTTCTCGATCTTGGCGGGGGCGTTCATCTCAAGCCTCCAGTCGGTCGCGCACGGCCGCTTCGATCTCGGCGATCTTGAACGGCTGGCCGTTGACCTTGTTCAGGCCCTCTGCCGGCACCAGGTACTCGGCGCGCAGCACGGTGATCAGCTGGCCGGTGTTCATCTCCGGCACCAGGACCTGGTCATAGCTGGCGAGCAGCTCGCCCAGGTTGCGCGGCAGCGGCCAGATGTGGCGCAAGTGGATGTGCGAGACGTCCAGCCCCTCGCCCCGCAGGTTGCTGACGGCGCGGCTGATCGGTCCGTAGGTCGAGCCCCAGCCGACGATCGCCAGCTTGCCGCCGGGTTCGCCCATCTCCACCGTCTGCTCGGGTATGTCGTTGGCGATGTTGTCGATCTTGCGCTGGCGCAGATCGGTCATCAGCTGGTGGTTGGCAGGTTCGTAGGAGATGTTGCCGGAGATGTTCTCGCGCTCGATGCCGCCGATGCGGTGCTCGAGACCGGGCGTGCCCGGCTTGGCCCAGGGCCGGGCCAGGGTCTGCTCATCGCGCGCGAACGGCGCGAACTCATCATCACCGTCACCCTCGGCGAAGCTCACCGGGAACGGCTCGTAGTCGGAGAAATCCGGGATCAGCCAGGGCTCGGCGGCATTGGCGATATAGCCGTCGGTCAGCAGCATCACCGGCGTCATGTAGCGGGTCGCCAGACGCACCGCCTCGACGCCGACGTCGAAGCAGTCGGTCGGCGAGCGCGTCGCCAGCACCACCAGCGGGGCATCGGCGTTGCGCCCGAACACCGCCTGGTAGAGGTCGGACTGCTCGGTCTTGGTCGGCAGGCCGGTCGAGGGGCCGGCGCGCTGCGAGTTGACGATGATCAGCGGCAGCTCGGCGGCGATCGCCAGGCCGATGGCCTCGCCCTTCAGCGCCACGCCGGGGCCGGAGCTCGAGGTCACGCCGAGCGAGCCGGCGTAGGAGCCGCCGATGGCGGCGCAGACCGCGGCGATCTCGTCCTCGGCCTGGAAGGTGACGACATCGAAGTTCTTCATCCCGGCCAGCACGTGCAGCAGCGGCGAGGCCGGGGTGATCGGGTAGGAGGCGAACATCATCGGCAGGCTGGCGAGCTGGGCGCCGCCGACCAGGCCCCAGGCCAGCGATTCGCCGCCGGTGATGGTGCGGTAGAGGCCCGGGGCGATGTCGGCTGAGCGCACGGTGTAGCCGCGCAGCCCGCCGGGCAGCTCCGCCGTCTCGCCGAAGGCGTGGCCGGCGTTGATGGCGGCGATGTTGGCGCCGGCGATGTCCGGCCGCTTGGCGAACTTGGTCTGCAGCCAGTCGACCGAGGGCTGGCGGTCGCGGCCGTACAGCCAGTAGATCAGCCCCAGGGTCCACATGTTCTTGCACCTGAGCGCTTCCTTGTTGCCCAGGTCGAACTCCTTGACCGCCTCGATGGTCAGCTTCGACATGTCGACGTCGATCACCTGGAAGTCGTCCAGGCTGCCATCTTCCATCGGGTTCGCGGCGAAGCCGGCCTTCTTGAGGTTGCGGTCGGAGAAGGTGCCGGTGTCGACCAGGACCAGGCCGCCCTTCTTCACGTCCTTCAGGTTGACCTTCAGCGCCGCCGGGTTCATCGCCACCAGCACGTCCGGCGCGTCGCCGGCGGTGGCGATCTTGCGGGCGCCGAAATTGATCTGGAAGGCCGAGACCCCGAAGGTCGTGCCGACCGGGGCGCGAATCTCCGCCGGGAAATCCGGGAAGGTCGCCAGATCGTTGCCGGCCAGGGCGGTGGCCAGGGTGAACTGGCTGCCCGTGAGCTGCATACCATCGCCGGAATCGCCGGCGAAACGGACCACGACCGACTCCAGCTCTTCGCGCGGAGTGTCGGTCGGTTCAAGCTTTACCGCTGTGTTCGTCACCATTTCTCAGAACAAGGTTTGTGGCTGCCCACGGATTGGCCAGGGCGCAGGGGGCGAACCGGCCGGCCGTGGCCGAGCGGCTGGATCGGTCTGGTGGCCTGCAGGCGGCCCTGAGCCATCCGAACGCCAATGCATTTCCGGCAGTTTCCCAACGATCTCTGCGCGAGCGCAGCGGTGGAATGTAACCGACTCGTTATTCGATTCCAACCGCTGCCACGCCCCTAAACACGACAAAGTTACGCTCAGCTCAGGCGTCGCAAAAGGGTCAAAAAGTCCCTTTTTTCTTTAGGGGTTAGCGGCGCCAGCACACGCTCGGTGACGGCCGGGCCCAGGGGTACGACAGCCGCCACCAGGCGCCGGCCGGCCGGCGACAGGCGTACCAGGGTGCGTCGCTTGTCCGACGGGTCGGCGCGGCGGTGAATCAGCTCGCGCTGGGCCAGCCGGCGGATCACCCCCTGGATCGTCGCCGGGTCCATCGCCGTCAGCCGGCCCAGGCGGTTCTGCGAGATCTCGTCGGCGTCGCGCAGCCGCACCAGGGCGGAGAACTGGGTCGGCGTCAGGCCGCTCTGCGCCATCACCTCCTGGAAGATGGCGCTGGCGCGCTGGTGGGCGCAACGCAGGATGAAGCCGACCTGCTCCTCCAGGCGATAGTCGTCCACCGCGCCAGCGGCCGCGATGTCGTCGTTCGTGTCGGTCATTGCCGTTCCGTCCTGCGCACCACGATGATGCTGCCGTCAGCCAGGCCATAGGTCAGATCGGCAATATCGTCGCCGTCGAGATCGGCGACGGCGATGGCAGTGACGATCGGGCTCTCATGCCGCAGGCGCTGGAGCTCGAAGTACCGCCCTTCGTCGAAGGTGCCGAGCCTGAGACCGTAGCGGTCGGCGGCGGGCACGGCCAGCAGCTCGCGCGAACCGCCGAACCAGCGGCCATGGGCCGACAGGCCGAGCTCGCGGCTGCCCATGGCATGGTTGGAGAAGCCGCTGGCCTCGCCGACCCGGACCAGGCGCCCATCAGCCAAGCGATAGAGCGCCAGCGTGCCGCCGATGTGCGGGGTGATGACGACGGCGATCTCGACCGCGCCGTCGCCGTCGAAATCGGCCACGCCGACGGGGTTGAGCCAGCGGTACGGCGTGCCGATCGGCGCTGCCTCGGCCAGCAGGGCCAGATCCTCGCCGCCCGCCTTGAACACCGCCACCGCGGCGCCGGCGTCGAGATAGGCACGCACGACGATCAGCTCGGCATCGCCATCGCCGGTGACGTCGGCCAGGCGCACCAGCCGATCCTCGAACACGGAGTCGTCCGGCAGCAGGTAGCGCCGCTCGCGCCCGCGCCGGTCCAGCATGACCAGCTCCGACGCCTCGACGGCATCGCCGAGCACGCCGTGGTCGTAGCGCCGCGTCGCCCCGGCGAGCCAGGCCATGGCGACCGTGCCCCGGCCGATGGCGACGTCGCCGTCGGGCAGGATGTCGTCCGGCCGCGGCGCCATCGGCACCGGCTGGGCCGGGTGCAGGCGCAGGACATCGTCGACGACGTCGATGCGGAAGCGGCGGCGGCCGTCGAGCGGCGCCGCCAGCGTGACGACGACGCCCTCGCCCGCCTGAACGACACTGCGCACCGGTTCGCCGGTGAAGAACCGCCGGCTCTCGAACGGCTCGGCCGAGGCCGGCGCCGCCAGACCCGTCAGGGCCGCGGCAAGAACCGCCGCCGGCGCGCGCATCAGGCCTCGTCGAACAGGGCGACGGCCCGGGTCCAGCCGGCCGAGGCGCCGCGGATCTTCACCGGAAAGCAGGCGATCACGAAGCCGTCGCCGGGCAGCGCCTCCAGGTTGTGCAGCTTCTCCAGGTGGCAGTAGCCGATCTCGCGGCCGGCCTTGTGGCCCTCCCAGATGATCGAGGCATCGCCGTCCTCGGCGTAACGCTCGGCGGTGTAGGTGAAGGGCGCGTCCCACGACCAGGCATCGGTACCGGTCACGCGCACGCCGCGTTCGAGCAGATAGAGCGTCGCCTCGCGGCCCATGCCGCAGCCGGCGTCGACATAGTCGTCGCTGCCGTAGGCGGCACCGGCCCGGGTGTTGACGACGACGATGTCGAGCGGCTGCAGCTCGTGGTCGATCCGCTTCAGCTCGGCCTCGACGTCGGCGGCGGTGACGACATAGCCGTCGTCACGGTCGCGGAAGTCCAGCTTCACCCCGGCCTGGAAGCACCAGTCCAGCGGCACCTCGTCGATGGTGATGGCGCGCTTGCCGCCATCCATGGTCGAGGCGAAATGGTAGGGCGCGTCCAGATGGGTCCCGTTGTGGGTGATCAGCTCGACCCGCTCGACCGCCCAGCCCTCGCCGTCCGGCAGGTCGTCCTTGCCGAGGCCGGGAAAGAACGCGGCGATCTGGGCGACCGACATCTGGTGATCGATGTACTCGATCTTCGGGTTGAACGGCTGGGGGTCGGAGATGACGTCGTTCTCCAGCGGCATCGAGATGTCGACGATGCGGCGCACCATGGCGGTCTCCTCTGTACGGCAGCGATCCTGCGGTGGCGTTGCCCTGGATTATGCCCCAGAGCCCGGCGACGCGGGAGGGCGCGCGCTTGCGTCGCGGCCACCCCGGGCCGGCGGGCCTTGGCCGCGCGGCGGGCTCGTGACAGCATGACGGCAGCGGACGGTGTCCGCGGCTTTGTTTTCGAGGGGGGTCGAAATGATCAAGAACCGCATCCGCGGCCGGCTGCTGGCCGCCACGCTGTTGCTCTTCGCCGCCGCCGGCTGGTCGCTGCCGGCGCAGGCCGAAACCTATCGCCTGACCGTGGCCGCCGGCCATCCGCCGGTGTTCCTCTGGGTCAAGCTGATGAGCGAGTTCTTCATCCCCGAGGTCGACCGTCGCCTGGCCGAGGCCGGGGGTCAGCACGAGGTGGTCTGGACCGAGGCCTATGGCGGCACGGTGGCGAAGATCGGCGGCGTGCTGGAGGCGATCGAGGAAGGCGTGGTCGACATGGGCTTCGTCGGCACCATCTTCGAGGCGCCGAAGATGCCGCTGCAGAACGTCTCCTACGTCAGCCCGTTCGGTTCCGACCAGATCGCCGTGGTCACCGGCGCGATCGTCAAGCTGCAGCAGGACATCCCCGAGATGGGCGCCGCCTGGGGCAAGTACAACCAGGTGTTCCTCGGCGGCGCGGCGCTCGACAGCTATCACCTGTTCACCACCTTCCCGGTGACCCGCACCGACGACATCGCCGGCAAGAAGATCCTGGCGCCGGGACCGTCGGCCAACTGGATCAAGGGCACCGGCGCGGTCGCCGTCGCCGGCAACCTGAAGACCTACTACAACGACATCAAGACCGGCGTCGCCGACGGCGTGCTCACCTTCTCCACCGGCGCCTGGGGCTCGAAGGTGTTCGAGGTCGCGCCCTACATCACCAAGGTCAACTTCGGCTCGCAGTTCGCCGGCGGGGTGTCGATCAACAAGGATGTCTGGGACGGCTTCGCCCCGGAGGTGCGCGAGGTGTTCCGCGCCGTCGCCGCCGACTACAACGCCAGGTTCGCCGCCATGCAGCAGGGGACCGCCGATGCGCTGTTGAAGAAGATGGTCGCCGGCGGGGCGAAGATGAGCGAGTTCCCGGCCGACGAGCGGGCCCGCTGGGCCGGCATGATCCCCAACGTCGCCAAGGCCTGGGCCGCCAAGCTGGACGGCGCCGGCCAGCCCGGCAGTGCCGTGCTCAAGGGCTACATGGCCTACCTGCAGCAGGCCGGGGCCCAGGTGCCGCGCGACTGGTCGGCCGACTAGTGCCCGCCGCGCCGCCGGCCCCGGCCGGCCTGGGACGCGGGTTCCGCCGCCTCTGCGGGGCGATGAACGCGGTCGGCACCGTCTGGATCTTTGCCCTGATGGTGCTGATCAATGCCGACGTGTTCGGCCGCGAGGCCCTGTCGACGCCGGTGCGCGGGGTGACCGAGCTGGTGTCGCTGTCGATCGTCGGCATCGTCTTCCTGCAGCTCGCGCACACCTTGTGGAGCGGCCGCCTGACCCGCTCCGACGCCCTGCTGGCCCGGCTGACGGCGGCCCGGCCGCGTCTGGCGGCCGGGCTCGAGGTGCTCTACCACCTGACCGGCGCGGTGCTGTTCGTGCTCATCCTGTGGGCCAGCCTGCCGTTCTTCTCCCGCGCCCTGGCCGAGGGCGAGTACGTCGGCGCGCTGGGCGACTTCACGGCGCCGACCTGGCCGGTCCGGCTGATCATCCTGATCGGTTGTGCGGCAACGGCGACGAGCTTCGCCATGCTCGCCGCCGGGCATCTGTGGCGGGCCCTGACCGGCAACGGGACGGCATGGACGGACTGACCATCGGCGCCCTGTCGCTGGCGGGCATGCTGCTGCTGATCTGGCTGGGCATGCACGTCGCCGTGACGTTGACGCTGCTGTCGTTCCTGGGCGTGTGGGCGCTGAAGGGCAACTGGGTGGTGGCGAGCAAGCTGCTGGCGCTGGCGGCCTACGATTCCATCGCCAACCATATCTTCGGCGTGGTGCCGCTGTTCGTGCTGATGGGCCTGCTGGTCAGCGTCTCCGACATCGGCCGCGATACCTTCGAGGCGGCCCATCAGCTGTTCCGCCGCCTGCGCGGCGGCCTCGGCATCGCCACCGTCGCCGCCAACGCCGTGTTCGCCGCCATCACCGGCATCTCCATCGCCTCGGCCGCGGTGTTCACCAAGGTCGCCGTGCCGGAGATGCTGAAGCTGGGCTACACCCCGCGCTTCGCCACCGGCGTGGTCGCCGGCTCCTCGGTGCTGGGCATGTTGATCCCGCCGAGCCTGCTGCTGATCGTCTACGGCTTCCTCAGCGAGACCTCGGTCGGCCAGCTGTTCATCGCCGGGATCATCCCCGGCCTGCTGCTGGCCTTTGCCTTCGCCGTCGCCATCCTGGTGATGGCGCACCGCATGCCGGGCTTCGTCGGCGTCGAGACCGCCTCCGACGACGAGGCGGTGCCGGCGCCACGCGTGCTGATGAAGCTGGCGCCGATCGTCGGCCTGATCGCCCTGGTGCTGGGCGGCATCTACGGCGGCCTGTTCACGCCGACCGAGGCCGGCGCGGTCGGCGCCCTGGGTGCGCTGGTGCTGGCGGTGGCGCGCCGGCGCCTCGACTTGCGTGGCCTGTGGCAGGTGCTGGTGGAGACCGGCCACGTCACCGTGTCGATCTCGTTCCTGATCATCGCCGCCAGCATCTACACCCGCATGCTCACCCTGTCGGGCATCCCGCAATACCTGGTCGGCGAGGTCGGCGGCGCCGAGCTGTCGTTCGGGGTGCTGCTGGCGATCTATATCGCCGCCATCCTGCTGCTCGGCACGGTGCTGGATTCGACCTCGATCATGCTGATCGCCCTGCCGCTGATCCTGCCGCTGGTGCAGGGCTTCGGCGCCGACCTGGTGTGGTTCGGAATCGTCACCGTGGTGGCGGTCGAGATCGGCCTGCTGACGCCACCGCTGGGCCTGTCGGTCTACGTCATCAAGAGTACGCTCGACGATCCGCGCATCGCCCTGAGCGACATTTTCTACGGCGCAGCGCCGTTCGCGCTGATCATGCTGGTGGTGCTGATCGCCATCGTCGTGTGGCCGGGCTTGAGCCTGGCCCTGCTTTAGGCAATACAAAGGCCGTCCTGCCGGCAACCAACGGTCCTCCCCATGGCAAAGCGCCTGTACCTGATCCGCCACGGCCACACCACCTGGAACGGGCCGCCGCACCGGATCCAGGGGCAGATGCAGTCCGACCTGTCGGAGCAGGGCGTCGCTGCCGCGCAGGCGCTGGGGCAACAGTTGCGGCAACCCGACCGCATCGTCTCCAGTCCGGCCGCCCGCTGCCTGCAGACCGTCGACGCGCTGTTCGGCCGGACGCCGGACAGCACCGAAGAGCGGCTGGTGGAGATCGACCTGGGCTGGTTCTGCGGCCTGCTGGCGACGGAAGTCGAGGCCCGCGACCCGGAGGCCTGGCTCGCCTGGCGCCACCTGCCGGCGCGGACCCGGCCGGGCGGCGGCGAAACCCTGGCAGAACTGCAGGCCCGCGCCGTTGCCGGGGTGCAGGCCGTGCTGGCGGGGGCTGGCGACGACGAATGCGTCTTCGTCGCCACCCATGGCGGGGTGCTGCGCACGCTTGTCTGCTACGACCGCGATGCGCCGCTGGACATGTATCCCGACATCTCGATGGACAACCTCAGCCTGTTCCGGCTCGACGCCGACCGGCTCGAGCGCGGTGGGGTGCACATGCGTCGCATCCTGCCCGGGGAGATGGTCTGAGGCCGGGCGATGCGCGACTCCGCCTATCGCCGGGCCGCCGGCCTGAGCATGTGGAACGGCCCGGTCGAACCGCAGCCGCTGCACGGCGGCATGTCGAACGACAACTTCCTGGTCGAAGACGCCGGCCAGCGCTACATGGTCCGGGTCGGCCAGGACCAGCCCGAACACGCCGTCTACCGCTTCAACGAGGTGACCGTCTGCCAGGCGGCGCACGAAGCCGGCCTGGCACCGGCGCTGATCCACCACGAGAACGACGTGCTGGTGTTCGAGCACATCGACGACGCCCGCATGCTCACCGCCGACGACCTGGTCGATGACCGCACCCTGGCGCAACTGGTGGGCCTGATCGGCCGCTGCCATGTCGACCTGGCCGGGCACCTGGAGGTGCCCGGGCCGATGTTCTGGGTGTTCCAGGTCAACCGCCGCTATGCCCGTATCCTGGCCGAGGCCGAGAGCCGCCTGGCCGGCGCCCTGGGCCGGCTGATGGAGATCAACGACCAGACGGAAGAGGCGGTGGGGCCGATCCGCCCGGTGTTCTGCCACAACGACCTGATGCCGGCGAACGTGCTCGACGACGGCAAGCGGCTGTGGCTGGTCGACTGGGAGTACGGCGGCTGGAACGCCGGCCTCTACGACCTCGCCGACCTGGCCGGACATGCCGGCATGGCGCCGGAGCAGGAGGCGGAGCTGACCGCGCGCTACCGCACGCTCGAAGCGGACCCGCACGACGCGCAGCGGTTCGCCGCCTTCAAGTGCGCCGCCGCCGTGCGGGCCGCGCTGTGGAGCGGTGTCGCGGAGATCTACTCCAGCGTCGACTGGGATGTCGCCGCCCACGCCGACGCCGAACTCGAACGGGCCGACGCGACCTACGCCGCCTTCCGGATGCTGTCGTGACCGCCAACGGGCGGGGCTGAGACCCGCCCATGCTTTTCCTTTCTGTCACCGCCGGACTTGTTCCGGCGGTCCATCGTGCGGCGGCCGGTCCAGTTCCGGGGACACATGACTTAACTCTCGCGGAGACCGGGACGTTGTCGCGACCCGATAGCGAGTTAAGTCATGTGTCCCCGGAACTCTCGCCCCTACGCCAGGACGATCTTCATGTTCTCCCGCGCCACCAGGGCGCCGGACCAGGCTAGCCGCGCCTCGGCCTCGATCTGGTCCATGAACGGATCCTCGTGGTCGGGGTCGTGGTGGAAGATCGCCAGCTGCTTTGCCCCCGCCTGGCGGCACAGGCGGATGCCCTCCTGCCAGGTCGAATGGCCCCAGCCGACCTTGCCGGCGAACTCGCGGTCGGTATAGGTGCAGTCGTAGGCCACGAGGTCGGCGCCGGCGATGAGCCCGAGGATGTTCTCGTCCGGGCGATCGGGCACATGCTCGGTGTCGGTGACGTAGCAGAAGCTCTTGCCGGCGAACTCGAGGCGGTAGCCCGTGGCGCCGTTGGGATGATTGAGCGGCGCCGTGCGGACCTTGATCCGGCCAAGCTCGAAATCGTCGCCGGCCGTGAAGTCGGCGAAGGTCAGCCGCGCCTGCATCGCCTCGATCGGCACCGGGAACACCGGGTTGAGCATCTGCGTCTTCATCACCGCGTGGATGTCCATCCCGGAACCGGCGAGATGCCCGGCCATGATGCGGAACTCGTAGCCCTGGCGGAATGCCGGCGAGAAGAACGGAAAGCCGTTGATGTGGTCCCAGTGGGTGTGGGACAGCAGGATGTCGGCCCGGCCGGTATCCTTCTTCAGGAACCAGTGCCCCAGGTTCCGCATGCCCGTGCCGCAGTCGAAGATCACCCGCTGGCCGTCGCAGGCGACCTCGACGCAGGAGGTATTGCCCCCGTAGAGCACGTACTTCGAGGACGGGCAGGCGATGGAGCCGCGCACGCCCCAGAACTTGACCTTGAAGCTCATGGTCCTCTCCGGGCGCCGTCAACCGCGCCGTGTGCCCCCTGCTCCGGCCCGGACAGTCGCTTGCGATTCTAACAGATCGCGCGAACGGCGCACGCGAGAAGAACTAGCGCGGATTTAGGCGGCGGCCAGCTCCTGCTCGACCAGCTTGGCCCAGTAGCTCGCGCCGATCGGCAGGATCTCGTCGTTGAAGTCGTAGTTGGGATTGTGAACCATGCAGCCGCCGTCCGAACCTTCGCCGTTGCCGATCCAGACGTAGCAGCCGGGCTTGGCCTTGAGCATCCAGGCGAAGTCCTCGGCGCCCATGATCGGCCGCAGGTCGCGGCGCACGTTCTCCTCGCCGACCACCGTGGCGGCCGCCGCGGCCGCCCGCTCGGTCTCTTCCGGCGCGTTGATGGTCGGCGGGTAGCGTCGGTCGTAGCGGAACGTGACCTCGGCGTTGTGCGCCGCGGCGACCCCTTCGACGATGCGTCCCATCTCGGTCTCGATCAGGTCCTGGACCTCCGGCAGGAAGGCGCGGGTGGTGCCGGACAGGGATGCCGTTTCCGGGATCACGTTGGTGGTGTGGCCGGCCTGGAACTGGGTGATGCTGATCACCGCCTGCTTCATCGGATCGGTGCTGCGGGCGACGATGCGCTGCAGCGCCATGACCATCTCCGAGCCGACCAGGATCGGGTCGACGCCCTCGTGCGGGAAGGCGCCGTGCGCGCCGACGCCGGTGATGTCGATGAAGAAGAAGTCGGCCGAGGCCATCATCGGCCCGGGCATCATGGCGATCTGACCGCGCGGGATGCCGGGCATGTTGTGCATGCCGTACACCGCGCTGCACGGGAAGCGCTCGAACAGCCCCTCGTCGACCATGACCCGGCCGCCGGCGACGTTCTCCTCCGCCGGCTGGAAGATGAAGAAGACCGTGCCGTCGAAGTTGCGGGTCTCGGCCAGGTAGCGGGCGGCGCCCAGCAGCATGGTGGTATGGCCGTCGTGACCGCAGGCGTGCATCTTGCCGTCATGCTGCGAGCGGTGGTCGAACTGGTTGAGTTCCTGCAGATCGAGCGCGTCCATGTCGGCGCGCAGGCCGATGGTGCGCCCTGAACTGCCGCTCTGCAGCACGCCGACGACGCCGGTCTTGGCAAGGCCGGTATGCACCTCGATGCCGAAGGAGGCGAGCTTCTCCGCCACCAGCTTCGCGGTCCGGACCTCCTCGAACGCCGTCTCCGGATGGGCGTGGATCTCGTGCCGCCAGGCGGTGAGGTCATCGTGGAAGTCGGCGACGCGGTTGATGATCGGCATGCTGGTGCGCTCCTTGATGGCCCCTCTCCGCGAGGCGAAAGCGGCCGCCAAACGCGATCGGGGCGGCCACTGCCGCCCCGATGCTATAGGGTTCTTCCCGCCGGTCAAACCGGCCGGGCGATGGGGTCAGTGCGACATCACCACCGCGCAGGTCATCGCCTGCAGGATCTCGCGCGTGGCCCCGCCCAGCGCCCACTCGCGCAGCCGCGAGTGGCCATAGCCGCCCATCACCAGCAGGTCGACGTTGTTGTCGGCGACCGCCGACAGCAGGGCATCGGCGACGCTCAGATCCGGCGCGACGATATGCTTGGGCGTGGCGTTGACGTCATGCCGGGCCAGGTGGGTGCAGATGTCGGCCCCGGCGATGTGATCGTCGGGCGGGTTGACGCCATAGACGATGACTTCGTCCGCCCGCTTGAGGAAAGGCATGGCGTCGTGCAACGCCCGGGTGCCCTCGCGGGTGCCGTTCCAGGCAACCATGACGCGCTGGCCGATATGGCTGTGGTCGCCGGTGTAGGGGACGATCAGCACCGGCCGCCCGGCGCTGGCGATCAGCCCCTCGGCGACCCGGTCGTCGGCCGACGGGTTGTCGGGATCGGGCTGGCCGGCAATGACGATATCGCCATAGCGGGCGCACATGGCGACCGCATCGACAGCATCGCCTTCCATCACCCGGAACTCACCGGCGATGCCTTCGCGCTGGAGCGCCGCGTCGAACGCCTCGCGGCGACGCTCAGCCTCGGCCCGCACCTCGCGATAGCGCTCCTCGATGATCTCGGTCGGCACCTCGGCCTGCACGAAGCCCGGCACCACCGGATAGCTCAGCACATAGACGCCGATGACATGCGCCTGGTGCTTGCTTGCCAGGCTCATGGCCACCTTCAGGCGCTCCTCGGAATGGGCGTCCTCGCCCTGGTGGACAACGATATCCTTGAATTCCATTACCTACCCCCGTATCCGGGCGGCGGACCGGCGTCCGGCGCGCCTCACTGTTCAGGTTGTACAGCCCCCGGGCCGCGTTCACAAATGATCGCAATCAAGCTTGACCCAGCGCCGTTACGAATGCCCTTACCTCGGCCATCGCCTGGGACAATTCGTCCAGCAAGCCGGCACGCTCCGACTCGGCGGCGTTTTCCGCCAGGCTGGCGACCCGCGTGGCGCCAACGCCGCGGGCTGCGCCCTTCAGGGTGTGGGCCGTGTCGTGCCAGGCGGTGGCGTCAGCCGCAACCGCCAGGGCGGCGAGCTGTTCGCCGGCATTGCCAAGGAATAAATTCAAAACCTCCGCCTCGATCTCCGGATCTCCGGCCGTGTACTGGGCCAGATGCTCCAGGTCGATCGGCGCCGCCGCGTCGCTCACGGCCGACCTCTGCCGGCAGCGGCCGGTTTCATGCCACCTCGCCGCGGACAACGCCGCGGATGGCATCGGCGATGCGTTCCTGCGAGGGGATCACGGCGCGCTCCAGCTCGTCGTTGTAGGGCATCGGCACGTCCAGCGCGCCGCAGCGCACGATCGGCGCGTCCAAATAGTCGAACGCCTTCTCGACCACCAGGGCCGAGACCTCGGCGCCGAAGCCGCCCTGCTTGCAGGCCTCGTGGGCGATCACCAGGCGGTTGGTCTTCTTCACCGAGTTGAGGATCGTGTCCTCGTCCAGCGGGCGCAGGCTGCGCGGGTCGACCACCTCGACGCTGATGCCCTCGCGCTCCAGCAGCCGCGCCGCCGCCAGCGCCCGCGGCACCATCGCCAGGGTCGCGACTACGGTAACGTCGCTGCCTTCGCGCTTGATGTCGGCCTTGCCGATGGGGATGGCGTAGGCCTGTTCCGGCACCGGACCGTTGGCCTCCAGGTACAGAAGCTTGCTCTCCAGGAACACCACCGGGTTGTCGTCGCGAATCGCCGCCGCCAGCAGGCCCTTGGCGTCGTAGGGCGTCGACGGCGCCAGCACCACCAGCCCCGGCACGTGGGTGAACCAGGCCTCCAGGCTCTGGCTGTGCTGGGCGGCAAGGCGGATGCCGCCGCCCTGCGGGCCGCGCACCACCAGCGGCACCTTGGGCTGGCCGCCGTTCATGTAACGGAACTTGGCCGCCTGGTTGACCAGCACGTCCATGGTCAGGGCGACGAAGTCGAAGATCTGGATCTCCACCACCGGGCGCAGGCCGGCGATCGCCGCGCCGACGCCGGCACCGACGAAGCCGGGTTCGGAAATCGGCGTGTCGCGCACGCGCGCCTCGCCGAACTCTTCGCGCAGGCCCTTTGTCGCCTGGAAGATGCCGCCGGTGATGCCGACGTCCTCGCCCATGACGAAGACGCTGTCGTCGGCGGCCATCTCCTGGCGCATCGCCTCGTTCAGCGCCTGCACGTAGTTCAGCTCGCGCCCGCCCGGGCTCACCGGCTCGACGTGCGGCTGGTGCGGCGCGTAGACCGCGGCGAACATGGTCGCGGTGTCCGGCTGCGCGCCCTGCTGGCCGAAGTCCACCGCCGCCTCGAGCTCCGCCTCGACGTCGCTGGCGATTTCCTTCATCCGCTTGCGGCTCAGGATCCGCGCCTTGCTGGCGCTGTCCTCCATCAGGGTGATGGGATCGCGGCCGGTCCAGTGGGCATACTCGTCCTCCGGCCGCGGGTCGGGCAGGTTGGCGCGCATGGAATGCTGGCCCCAGCGGTAGGTCAGGCACTCGATCAGGCTCGGCCCCTCCCCGGCCCGTGCCCGCTCGACCGCCTCGCCGACCACCGCGTGCACCTCGGCCGCATCGTTGCCGTCGACGGTGACGCCGGGCATGTCGTAGCCCGCCGCCCGCACGGAGATGCGCTCCACCGAGGTCGCCCGGCGGTAGGAGGTGGTGAGCGCATACTGGTTGTTCTCGCAGACGAAGATCAGCGGCAGCTTCCACACCGAGGCCAGGTTGGCGCACTCGTGGAACACCCCCTGGTTGGAGGCGCCGTCGCCGAAGAAAGCGACCACCACCTGATCCGAACCGCGGATCTTCGCCGCCAGGGCAGCGCCCGTGCCCAGCGGCATGGTGGCGCCGACGATGCCGTTGGCGCCGAGGATGTTCAGGTTCATGTCGGCGATGTGCATGGAGCCGCCGAGGCCGCGGCAGTAGCCGCTTTCGCGGCCCATCAGCTCGGCCATCATCAGCTTCAGGTCGGCGCCCTTGGCGATGCAGTGGCCGTGGCCGCGATGGTTGGAGCCGATGTAGTCGTCGTCGCGCAGGTTGGCGCAGACCGCCGCGGCGATCGCCTCCTCGCCGATGTAGCTGTGCGCCGTGCCCTTGACCAGGCCGTCCTCGAACAGCTGGGTGGCGCGTTCCTCGAAGCCGCGGATGCGGCGCATGGTGGCGTAGATCTGCTCGGCCTTGTCGGCCGGCAGGCGCAGGTTCGACCTGCCTGGTGCTTCCTCGACGCTCATCCGTTCCGGCGCCGCCAGTGGCGGCCCTCCCCGCCTGTTCCTCCCAACGTCACGGCCGGAAGTGTAGAGCATTTTCCGCGCGCGGCGGAACCGCGCCCCGGCGTATGCTTGTCGGCAAAGAGACGGCATCGGAGGAAGGCCATGGCGACCGCCGCGGCGCGCATTCACGAGGTGGCGGACGACCCGCTCGCCGCCATCGACTACTGCTACGAGCAGGGCTGGACCGACGGCCTGCCGGTGATCCCGCCGGAAGTGAGCCGGGTGGAGGCGATGCTGGCGTACGAGGGCCGGCCGCCGGAGACGGTGCTGGCGAGCCATCCGGCCACCGGCCTGGAATGCACCGTGCACGCGGCAGCCGTGAACGCCGTCATGGCCGGCTGCCGGCCGGAATATTTCCCCGTCGTCGTCGCCGCCTTCGAGGCGATGAACGAGCCGGGCTTTAACTTCCACGGCTCGACCGCCTCGACCGGCGGCTCGGCGCCGCTGCTGATCGTCAGCGGGCCGATGGCCGAGGACCTCGGCATGAACGCCAACGTCAACCTGTTCGGCCCCGGCAACCGCGCCAATGCCACCATCGGCCGCGCCGTGCGACTGATCCTCTTGAACGTGTTCCGCATGGTGCCGGGCCTGGCCGACAAGTCGACGCAAGGCCATCCCGGCAAGTTCAGCTTCGCCATCGCCGAGCGCGCCCGCGGCAATCCCTGGCCGCTGCTGGTCGAGGAGCAGGGCTACCCGGACGGCGTCAGCAGCGTCACCGTGTTCGCCGGCGGTGGCTTCTGCAACGTCGAGAACCACGGCGGCAACACGCCCGAGCAGGTGCTGGGCGCGATCGCCGACGCCATGGCCAACTTCGGCTGCATCTCCCTGGGCCAGTCGGTGGTGGTGCTGGCGCCGGAACACGCCCGCATCGTCGCCGGCAGCGGCTGGACCCGCAAACGGGTGCAGGAGTTCCTGTTCGCCAACGCCAGGCGCACGGTCGACGGCCTGCAAGCCGTGGGCAAGTTCCGGCAGAGCGAGTACGACAGGCAGCATGGCGACGGCGGCAGCCATCCGCTGGTCGAGGACGGCCACCTCCACCGTGGCCTGACGCCCGACGACATCCTGCTGCTGTTCGGCGGCGGCGATGCCGGCGGCCATTCCTGCTTCATCCCGTCCTGGAGCCGCGGCCGCGGCTCGCTGATGCAGTCGAAGCCGATCGGCGTCTGCATCGACTGCGACTGAGACACTCCGAGGAGGACACGCATGCAGCTCTACGATCCCACCGTGCCGGGGCCCGAACGGCACTACGCCCGCGCCCCCGCGCTCGCGAGCCTCGAGGGCAGGACCGTCGGCATCCTGCAGAACGGTAAGCTCAACGCCGAGGAGATGTTGCGCGAAACCGCGGCGCTGTTCGCTGAGCGCCACGGCTGCACCATCGTGCCGATGTTCGCCAAGACCAACGCCAGCGCGCCGGCCCCGGCCGACACGCTGCAGACAGCGGCCGGCGACGTCGACCTGTTGATCACGGGGCTGGGCGATTGAGGCAGTTGCTCGACGTGCAGTTTGCATGACGGCATCAGCTTCGAACAGCTCGGCAAGCGCGCGGTGGTGCTGTGCACCGAACCGTTCGAGATCACTGCCAGGAACATGGCCCGCATGCTGGGCCTGCCCGACTATCCCTTCGTGATGCTCGAGCACCCGATCGGGAGCCGCACCGCAGACGAATTGAAGGTGCTGGCAGAAGCGGCATACGAACAGGCGCTGCCGATCCTGCTCGAAGGATAGCGCTACGTCGCGGGAACAAGCATCCCGCCGCACCCTCACCGGGGGCCGGTTGCCGAACACGCAGCCAATTTCTTGCGTTGGATCAATGCGCAGTCACAGCCGTTTTCCCGACTGTTATGGTGACCGTCACCTCGTGGTGCTCTTTCCGCTTCGGCGTGCAGCACACTGCCGACCCACGGCAGGGACGGACAAACCCTGAGCCGGCGAACTCGCTGAACGCGGCACAAGCCGGCCAAGTGGAGGCAAGCGCGCGATGCCGTCATGGTTCTACGGGTTCGTCGTCGTCGTAATCATTACCGTCGTCACCTTTGTCTACATCTATGTCGAGCAAGGCACAGACGACACGCTCGCGGGACTGTCGTGCGACACTGGCCAGGTCGCCGCCTTCGACGGGGACGGCTGGATCTGCGCCGATCCGGCGGCCGGCGACAGTGGGCCGGGCTTCAGCTTGCGGGATGCCAACGACAACCCGATCGGCACGGTGATCGATGTGACCAGAGCGACGGGCTCTATGAGCGTTGCTGTCCTGATCCCGGTTTCCAGGCTTGGTGCCGATTTCGCCACGGACGAGCGCAATATCGTGCTGCTAGCCCGGACCCTCTCCCGCTCTCCAGCATCCGCGCCGCAGCCCGGCTTCAGCTTCGTGCCCCACCCGGTGCTATTCGATGATGTGGATTGCGAGGGCGGCGGGGGACAGGCCCACACGTACCCGGAGTACAGTCTGCTACCGGCTATTTCCGCCTCTGCCGCGCCCAACAATGCCAACGGAGAACAGCATCTCTTCGTCGCGACGGGGGCGGCACCGGTATCCGCCGCGCCGCTGTCGGAGAGCTACAACGGTTGCCACGCCAACTCGAACCCGGCGCTGCGATCTCTGCTCCCCGTCGAACTGCTCGTTTCAAACCTGGACCAGATCTTCCCGCCGCCGTTCTCCTTGCATATCGAGTAGAGCCACGGTCGAGCCGGTGGTTCCGGCAGGAACCGTGTGCCAGAGCCTGACCGGAGTCCGGCAAGACGCGTAGCCGGCCCGTCTCTGCGCCGGTATCCTGGCGGCCCGGACAGAACTCGCGAGGCACGGTCCATCATGAAGGTGGCGATCATCGAAAAGCACGGCGGACCGGAGGAACTGGTCTACGCCGACGTGCCCGACCCGGTCGCCGGTGCCGGCGAGGTCGTGGTCGACATCCACGCCGCCAGCGTCAATGCCGCCGACTGGAAAGTGCGTTCGGGCAGCGGCGGTGGCGGCCTGACGTTTCCCTACATCCTGGGCCGGGACTTCTCGGGCGTCGTGAGTTCGGTCGGCGACGGCGTCAACGACTTCGCCGTCGGCGATGCAGTGTTCGGGGTCTGCGATACCGGCCAGGAGGGCGCCTATGCCGAGAAGATCGCCGTCAAGGCGGCGATCGTCGCCCGCAAACCGGAAACCCTGTCACACGCCGAAGCGGCGGCGCTGGCGTTGACCGGGCTGACCGCCCTGGTCAGCGTCGAGGATACGCTCGAACTCAAGGCCGGCGAGACCATCCTGGTCCAGGGCGGCGCCGGCGGCGTTGCCGGCTTCGCGATCCAGCTCGCCAAGCACATCGGCGCGCATGTGATCACCACGGCGAGCGCGGCCAACCATGCCTACCTGCGCGACCTCGGTGCCGATCAGATCATCGACTACAACGCCGAGGACTTCACCCAGGTCGTCGCCGACTGCGATGCCGTGTTCGACACCGTCGGCGGCGATGTCGCGCAGCGGTCGTTCGCCGTTCTGAAGCCGGGCGGCCGGGCTGCCTTCATCGCCTCGGGCCCGCGGGCCCCGGCATCGCCCCGCAACGACGTCGCCGCGCTGCGGCCCGCCGTCGGGCGCGACCGGCCGCACCTGGAACGGATCGTCGCCCTGGTCACCGCCGGCGCCGTGCGGGTGCCCGAGATCGCGCTCTACCCGCTGTCGCAGGCGGCCGAAGCGCACAAGGTCAGCGAAGCCCGCCACCTGCGCGGCAAGCTGGTCCTGCAGGTCCGTTGAGGAGCCCACGACATGAGTAACCCTAAAGACATCCCGAACGTCCTGACGCCCGAGCTCGTCGAGACGCTGAACGCCATCGCCACTGCCACGCTGACCCACCAGCTGCAGCAGCGCGGCATCCGCAGCAGCTTCTTAAGCGGCCTCAGGCCGCTGCACCCGGATCTCAGGATGGTCGGCCGCGCCCGCACCCTGCGCTACGTCGCCCTGCGCGAGGACCTGCGCCAGCAGTACAGCGCCGGGCTGAACGCCCAGCGCCGGGTGGTCGAAGCGATGACGCCGGGCGACGTGCTGGTGATCGAGGCCCGCGGTGTGCCCGACGCCGCCACCATCGGCGACATCTACGCCACGCGGGCGTTCAGCCTGGGCGCCGTCGGCATCGTCACCGACGGCGCGCTCAGGGACACCCCGGCGATCGCCGCGCTCAACCAGCCGGTCTACAACTTCGCCTCTCACGGCGCCGTGCTGGGCCGCCAGCACATGCCGTTCTCCAGCGACGAGCCGGTCACCTGCGCCGGGGTGTTCGTGGTGCCCGGCGACGTCGTGGTCGGCGACGGCGAGGGCGCGGTGGTGATCCCAGCCGCCCTGGTCGAGGAGGTCGCCTGCGATGCCCTGGCCCAGGAGGAGCGCGAGGAGTTCGCCCTGGAGAAGGTCAGTGCCGGCGAATCCACCGTCGGCCTGTTTCCGCTCAGTGACGAGCGTCGCCCGGAGTATGAGGCCTGGGCGGCAGCGCGGCGCAAGGACTAGCCAGTCGCGACCCAATGGACCCCAGCTTGCGCCGGGGTTTCAATCCGGAAAGACCTGAAACGCCGGCGAAAGCCGGCGTCCATGGCCGCGGCCAGTCCGCTCAGCCGCCCCCCCGCGCCGCCTGGATCGCCCGCCATACGTTCTGCGGCGTCGCCGGCATGTCCAGCTGCCCGACGCCCAGCGGCTTCAGCGCGTCCATGATCGCCAGCATTACCACCGGCAGGGCGCCGACGGTGCCGGCCTCGCCGGCGCCCTTCACGCCCAGCAGGTTGCGCGTCGTCGGCACCGGGTTGCTGGCGATCTCGTAGCTGCACAGGTCGTCGGCCCGCGGCATGGCGTAGTCCATGAAGCTGGCGCTGAGCAACTGGCCTGACTCGGGCTCGTAGACCACCTGCTCCATCAGCACCTGGCCGACCCCCTGGGCGATGCCGCCGTGGATCTGCCCCTTCAAGGTGAGCGGGTTGATCACCGTGCCGACGTCGTCGACCACATGGTAGGAGACCAGCCGGACGACGCCGGTCTCCGGATCGACCTCGACCTCGCAGACGTGGCTGCCGTTGGGGAAGGTCGGCTGCGGCGGGGTGTAGGTGGCGTGCTCGTAGAGACCGGCTTCGGCGCCCGCCGGCAGGCGGGCCGGCTGGAACGCGGCGACCGCCACCTCCTTCAGGCTGACCGTGCGGTCGGTGCCGGCAACGGTGAACGCGCCGTCGGCAAAGCCGATGTCGGCGTCGGCCGCCTCCAGCAGGTGGGCGGCGATCAGGCGGCCCTTCTCGATCACCTTGTCGGCCGCCTGCACCAGGGCCGAGCCGCCGGCGACCATCGAGCGCGAGCCGTTCGAGCCCATGCCGAAGGCGACCCGGTCGGTGTCGCCGTCGATGTACTGCACGTCGCCCGGATCGATGCCGAGGCGTTCGTGCAGGATCTGCTTGAACACGGTCTCGTGGCCCTGGCCGTGCGACTTGGTGCCCAGCATGACCAGCGCCGTGCCGCTGGGATTGAAGCGGATCTCGGCATACTCCGGCACGGGCGCGGCGGCCTGCTCGATGGCGTTGGCCAGGCCGAGGCCGCGCAGCAGGCCGCGTTGCTCGGAGGCCGCGCGGCGGGCGGCGAAGCCGTCGACCTCGGCCAGGGCCATGACCTTGTCCATGTTGGCCTCGAACGCGCCGCAGTCGTAGACCGGTCCCAGCGGCGTCTTGTAGGGCAGCTGCGCCTGTCCGACCATGTTGCGCCGCCTGAGCTCGATGGGATCGATGCCGAGCTCCTCGGCGGCTTCCTGCAGCACCCGTTCGATCAGGTAGATCGCCTCCGGCCGGCCGGCGCCGCGATAGGGCGCGGTCGGGTTGGTGTTGGTCAGCACCGCGTCGATATGCACGAAGGCGGCGGGAATGTCGTAGACGCCGGTGACGGTGTGGATCATGCCGAACGGCGTCAGCAGCTGCCGGTCCGAGGCGACGTAGGCGCCCAGGTTGGCGATCATGTCGAGATGCAGTCCGAGGATGCGGCCGTCGTCGTCGAACGCCAGGGCGATCTCGCCGATGTTGTCGCGGCCGTGCTCGTCGGCCATCACCAGCTCCGAACGCTCGCAGGTCCAGCGCACGGGCCGGCCCAGCTTGCGCGCCGCCCACAGGGTCAGGCGATGCTCGACATACTGCCAGCCCTTGGCGCCGAAGCCACCGCCGACGTCCTGCACGACGACGCGGACGTCGGCCTCGGGCACGCCGAACACCTGGTTGGCCAGCATGTTGCGCACCCGGTGGGGATAGTTGACGTCGGCATAGAGGACGTAGCGCCGATCGCCGGCGTCCCAGGTGCCGATCGCCCCGCGCGGCTCCATGTACTGGGCGTGCACCCGGGTGATGACGTAGCGGCGCTTGACGGTGCGGCTGGCCCGGGCGAACGCGGCTTCGGCCGCCGCCTTATCGCCGCGCTGGTGGATGTGCGAGATGTTGTCGGGGTTCTCGTCCCACACCCGCGGCGCGGCCGGGTCGACGGCGGCCGCGGTCGACGTCACCGCCGGCAGTTCCTCGAAGTCGACCTCGATCAGCTCGCAGGCGTCGCGGGCCTGGTTCAGCGTCTCGGCGATGACCATGGCCACGGGATCGCCGACGTAGCGGACCCGGTCGGCAACCAGGGCCGGGCGTTGCGGGGCGAACATCGGCGAGCCGTCGGCGCGCTTGCGCGGCTGCGTCGCCTTCGGCATGCCCAGGCCGTCGGCGGCATAGTCGGCGCCGGTATAGACCGCCAGCACGCCCGGGGCGGCGCTGGCCGCGGCGACGTCGATCGAGCAGATTACCGCGTGGGCGTACGGCGAGCGCAGGAACACGGCGTAGCTCTGGCCGGGCAGGACGCGGTCGTCCTGGAAATGGCCGCGACCGCGCACCAGGCGCACGTCTTCCTGCCGGGTTACCGGCTGACCGATGCCGAACTTCATGCCGTCAACTCCCTCACCGACCGGGCGGTCACCGGAACGCCCGCCTCAGCCGAGCACGGCGACGAAGTCGCAGCTCACCCGGGCCGAACCGGCCAGGGTGTGACGGGCCGGGCGCGAGGCGGCATCGGGGAACATCTTCTCCCACTCGCCGTTCAGGGCGGCCCGGCCCGAAACCGGATCGGGCACCCAGAAGGTGATCTTGATGATGTCCTCGGGCGTGCCGCCGGCCGCTTCGATGGCGCTGCGGATGTGGGCGAAGATGTTGACGATCTGCTGCGCCATGTCGTCTGGCGTCTCGCCGGTCTCGGGGTCGCGGCCGCTGATCACGCTGGACATGACGAGATTGCCGATCCGGCTCGCCCCGGGGATTGGATTGGCGTGGCTGAAGCCGGGGATCTCGATGCTTTGCCGCCTGGCCATCAATCCTCCCCCGGCCGCACGAACACCGGGTTGTTCTCCGCCTCGTCGGCCAGCGCCTCGGCCCCCTCGGTCGGCAGCGGCCGCACGAAGTTCAACGCCGCGTCGATGTCGCCTTCCCAGACCTCGCGCGGCAGCTCGTAGAGCAGCTCGATGCCGTAGCCGTTGGGGTCATGGATATAGAGGCTGTGGGTCATGCCGTGGTCGACCCGGCGGTCGAACTTGACGCCCTTGGCCTGCAGGTAGGCCAGTTGCTGCAGCCAGGCCTCGCGGTCGGGCAGGGTAATGGCGATGTGGTTGATGGCGCACGGCATCCCGAACATCTTCCACTCTTCGGGGGGCGGCGGCAGCTCACGGTTTTCGACCAGCGCAATGTCGTGATGGTTGTGCTTGCCGTCGTGATCGCCGCTGTAGAACCGCATCTTCGGCGGGTCAGGGCGCTTTTCGGTCGCATGGATCTCGCCGACCTGGGTGAAGCCCAGAATCTCGGTCCAGAACTCGTGCGATTCCTCGATGTCGCGCACGTTCAGCACCAGGTGGTTGATGCCCGACGGCATCACCGGCCGCTTCGGTGCAACGGGGCTGTCGCTGTTCTCGTCGTTCATGGGCTTCGCTTCCTGCCGCTTCGAGCCTTCTGTGCCGGCCATCATCCAGCCGCCGGCCCGTTGTCGCAAGTTCCTCCTGGCCAAGGCAACGCTGCGCAAGGGAACCATCGGGCCGTCGCGATGCGATCGGGTGGCCGGTCGGCGGTCGGCGGTCGGCGATTGAGCCGGTCGACACCGTGCCGGGTGCAAACAAAAGCCGCCGACGGTTCACACCGCCGGCAGCCCTGCCGTAGACCGTTCGCGCCTGGGGATTGGATTGACAACCTCTGCCCGTTGGCGGCGCCGGCTGCCGAGCGGAGGCCGCGAACGTGCGCCTAGTCGAGAATGGTCGGCGCGTCGGGATAGCTGGCGCAGGGCCCGCCCGGCTGCGGTCCCGGCTTGACGCATGACGCATTCAGGACGCCCCACATGAAGTCGGTCTGGACCGCCGCGTAAGGCGCCTGCCCGCCAGGATAGAAGAACCAATCGGGGTCGGGCGCACCCCTCGCGGTCTGACCGAAGCCAAACAGGTTGAGCTGATAGGTCCCGCCGACCGAACCGCCGAAACCCGGGGCGCCGTTCTGATCCGTCGAGGCCTGCGAGTGGCAGGTGAGGCACGATGCAGAGTTCACGAAACCGCCCTCGGTGACCGTCGCGCCCATGCCGGTCGGCACCCCTTGGCTCGTGGTGAAGGCCGTTTGCGTGCCTTTGAGCCGATAATTCCGCCATTGCGGATCGGTGATCGAGATGACCTTGGGATCCTGATCCACACGGTCAGTCGCCACGCCCATCGCCTCGAACAGCGCGTCGAGCGGATCCGTGATCTTCTCGCCGTAGGCATCAGGGGCGTAGATCCGCCCGTTGAGGAAGATCGCATCGTTGGCGTTGAACGCCGGACCTGCCGCCGAAACGTCGTTCTGCAACTGCTGTTGCGGCGGAACGAAGTGACCCGTGTAGGTCGCCCCATTCGCCTGCACCTTGTTGACGGCGAAACCAAAGCTATCGTTGCAGCCGATGTAGTCGCAGCGGCCCCGGTTCTTGACGTGCTCCATGGCGTACCAGTGCCAGGTGGGCAGCGCTTTCGACGAGTTCGTCATCGCCACCATGTAGTAATAGCCGCTGGGATCGTATTCGCTTCCGTCTATCAGCTTTATCTTCGCGCCGGTCATGAAAACCGTCAGGTAGGGGTAATCCGGATCGTTCGGCACCCCGCCGGCATCGAGCTGCCTGATCAAGCCCAGGCCGAGCATAACGTCCTGGTGGATGAAGTCGGCCTTGACCATCGTCGCATCGGTCTTGAGGCGAACCTCCAGGGCTTGCGCGCGACCGATGTCGCCCTGGCCCATGGCCGCGTTCGCGGCCCGCGTGCGGGCGCCGAGACCTTCGCGGGTATACAGATCGTTCTTGAAGATGCCCTCGACCATCGCCGGGTTGCGGAACACGATCTCGACTTCGACGCGGCGCAGCACGCGACCGGGATCGAGATCCTCGACGAAGGTCTTCTTGTGCGCGCCGCGGTGGGAGATCAGCACGCCGCTCGGCACACCGTTCGGATGCAGCGGCAGCGGCGGAACCGGGTCGAACGCGGCGCGGTTGTAGGGACAATGCTCATTCGGCGTCGGCCCCGGATTTCCCAGGATATCGGCCGGACAGCAGTTCGGTCCGTTGTTGCCGCTGCAGATGGGCCACGGGTTGCTCGGCCAGATTGTCTGATCGATGCCCCAGTTCCAGAACTCCTGCTTGATCGCGCCGAGATACTGCGTCCAGGCAAACGCGTCGGGACACGTCGCAGCCGGATCCGACACCTGGCTGGGCCAGACGAGCTGGCCGTTGGCAGCGGCGCTGACCGTACAGTACCGCGCGTCCTGGACGAAGCTCTTGAACAGCATGGCGTGGTCGATGCCCGTGGGACTGGTTGGCTGAACGACATTCTGGCCAACCGCGCTAAACCCTGTCAGTGCAGCAACACCAAAAGTCACCAGCATCGCGAACTTCTTCATGATCTTCCTCCCTGCGCCTGCCAGCCGGCTGATTGAACAGAGAACGCGTTGCCTTCCGTGATCACGCCCCGCTTGGCCTCGTCGCGCATTGAGATTGCAGGCGATTGAGAAGCGCCAGAGACAGCTGCAGGCGGCCGGCTCAAAGCCACTGTCAGTAAAAGCGAAGTCCCGGCCCGCTGAATGTATTGAGCATCACAGAGTTGCCGCCGCGGTGCGCGTCGGACGAAGGCTGGGTTTCGCCGGCGATTTCGCCGCGTGCGCGCGTTCGCGACATGCCACAATGCCGACAACCACGGCGGGAAACCGCATCACGCTGCAGTGCGTTACGCATCGACATACCGCGGCGGCAAAGCACCAGACGGAGGTACACACCATGAAACCAGTCTGTCTCGTCATCGGCGCCGGCGCCGGCATCGGCGGCAACGTCGGCAAGCGCTTCGCGGCCGAGGGCTATCACGCCGTGCTGTGCCGGCGCACAGATCAGGAAGGCCTCGACAAGCTGGTCGGCGAGATCGAGGCCGAAGGCGGATCCGCGTCGGGCTACCTGCTCAACGCCGTCGACGACGACAGCATCGAGCAGCGGGTGGCCGCTGTGGAGGCCGAGATCGGCCCGATCGAGGTGGTCGTGTTCAACCTTGGCGCCCAGATCGGCGACCGCGCGCTGGCGGATACCAACTACAAGGCCTTCGAGCGCTGCTGGCGGCTGGCGACCTTTGCCCTGTTCCGCATCGCCTCTGCCGTCTGCCCGCTGATGGAAGAACGCGGCCACGGCACGATCCTGGTGACCTCGGCCACCGCCGCCGTGCGCGGCAACAAGGGCCAGCACGCGCATGCAGCGGCGATGGGCGGTCGGCGCATGCTGTGCCAGAGCCTGAACGCCGAGTACGCGCCGAAAGGCATCCATGTCGCCCATGTCCTGATCGACGGCTCGGTCGATGCGCCCGATACCCTGGGCCGGATGCTGGGCCCGGAGGCATTCCAGAAGTTGCGCGAAGATCGCGGCCTGGAGAAGGACGGCCTGCTGCTACCGGACAAGGTTGCCGATACCTTCTACCACCTGGCGCAGCAGCATCGCTCGGCCTGGACTCACGAGCTCGATCTGCGCGCCTTTTCCGATCTGGCCTGGTGGAACCACTGAACGGGGCGGAACGAGCGATGAAACTCTACATGGTGCCGCTGGCACCCAACCCCACCAAGGTCATGCTGTACATCGCCGAGCGCGCCGAGCTGGGCACGGACATGGGCATCGAAGAAGTCGTGGTGAACACCTTGAAGGGCCGCCACCGCGAGCCCGAGCACCTGGCGCGCAACCCGTTCGGCACCCTGCCGGTGCTGGAGTTGGACGACGGCAGCTACCTGATCGAGTCGCAGGTGATCATGGAATACCTGGACGAGATCTTCCCCGAGGGCGCGCTGCTGCCGGACGATCCGCTAGCCCGGGCGCGCGCGCGCGAACTGGAACGCATCGTCGAACTGCGCGTCTTCTCGCCCATCGGCGCCTATGTGCACGCCAGGAAGTCGCCGCTGGGGCTGCCGCCGGATCCGGCGCGGGCGCAGGAGCTCGAGGAACGGATGCAGCCGCCGTTGGACTACCTTGACGCCCTGCTGGACGATGGCCGCTCGCTGCTGCTCGGCGCCCAGGTCTCTCTGGCCGACTGCACCCTGCAGGCCGCGTTCCAGTTCATGCGCTTCATCGAGGCCGACCTGATCGGCGATCGCGCCAACCTGCGGGGCTGGGACGAGCGCTACAGGGAACGGCCGGCAGCGCAGGCGGTGCTGAAGTGGTAATTGCGGGCTGGCCTGAGACCCGCCCCTACCGACCTTCGTGCTCGCCGTAGATCCCATGCAGGCATGGCGGCTGGGGCATTAAGCTCCGGTTGTCCAAAACCCAGGAAGCTGGAGATGCCTCATGGATATCCGGAA
>Ga0056121_1000155_pt1 | contig 28763 bp, 31 predicted proteins | sample WorMetHEROISLAND_FD_83872 | JGI IMG/M metagenome (GOLD analysis project Ga0056121, IMG submission 83872) | Marine gutless worms symbiont microbial communities from Max Planck institute for Marine Microbiology, Germany - Olavius sp. 1 HERON ISLAND ...
GAGCAACGAAATCAGTTCATCACAAGCTTCGTCGACGCCTACAATCGAACCAGGCTCAGATGCCTCGACTACAAGGCGCCAATCGAGCTCCTCAGCAATCCCCCGGGACACAACACTTTCGCCAGGGATTCCCAGAAACAGACCTGAAACGCCGGCGAAAGCCGGCGTCCACGGGCGCCGCAATTCCTGATCGACGCAAACCTGCTTCAGCCGCCGGCCTCGCGCGCGAACACCGGTTTCCGCTTTTCCAGGAAGGCGTCGACCGCCTCGCGGTGCTCAGGCGAGCGGTAGCATTCGTCGAGCAGGGCGAATTCGCGCGCCATCACCACGTCCAGGTCGGCCTCGGTGCCGTTGCGGCCGAGCAACTGCTTGACCATGCGCAGCTGGCGGTCCGGGTTGGCGGCGATGCGGCCGGCCAGGGCGAGCGCCTCGTCAAGCAGCGCGTCGTGCGCCACCAGGCGATCGGCCAGGCGGCTGGCGACCGCCTCCTCGGCGCCGATCATTCGTGCCGTCAGCGCCGCCTCGCTGGCCGCGCCGAAGCCCATGCGCTGGACCAGGAAATGCGAGCTCGCCAGTTCGGTGACCACACCCATCTTCACGAAGGCGCAGCAGAATTTCGCCTCTTCAGACGCCAGGATGACGTCGAACGGCAGGATCATGGTCAGGCCGACGCCGATGGCCGGTCCGTTAACGGCGGCGATCATCGGCTTGGACGCGCGCACCGTGCGCACCCAGATCCCGGAATCGCTTTCTTCCTCGCCGTCCTCGTCGCCGGCCTCGCCGTCGTCGAGCTGGGCCTTGAACAGCGCGCCGATGTCGGCGCCGGCACAGAAGCCGCGGCCGGCGCCGGTGACGACAATCGCGCCGATCTGCGGATCGGCGTTGGCCCGCGCCACCGCGTCGAGCAGTTCGTCGCGCATCCGGTGGGTCCAGGCATTGAGTTTGTCGGGCCGATTCAGGGTGATCAGGGCAACCGCCTCGCGGGCGGCATAGATGATGGTCTCGTACGGCATGGCGTCCCCTTTTGTGCCGGTAGCCCCACTGCGGTGCCGTTTCGGCAGTTTTCCGGCGCGGCAGATACCGGCCGCGCTTGGCGCTTGTTATAGGAACGATAGGATAGCGCCATGACCGCGATGCGTGGCAAGACCGTCCTCGTCACCGGCGCCACCGACGGCGTCGGCTTCGCCACCGCCGGCGCCCTGGCGAAGCTCGGCGCGACGGCGATCCTGGTCGGCCGCAACGCCGACAAGGGCGCCGCCTGCGTCAACGCGATTCGCCGGGCCTGTGGCCACGACCGGGTCAGCTTTCTGCGCGCCGACCTGTCGGCGATGGCCGAGGTCGCTGCCCTGGCGCGGCAGATCGCCGCGGCGCACGACCAGCTCGACGTCCTGGTCAACAACGCGGGCGGACTGTTCCTGGAGCGGCGCGAAACCGTGGACGGCCTGGAGTATACCTTTGCCCTCAACCACTTGGCCTACTTCCTGCTGACCCGCGACGTGCTCGACCTGCTGAAGGCGGCGCCGGCGGCACGCATCGTCAATGTCGCTTCGGGGGTGCACCGCGGCGTCGGCATCGACTTCGACGACCTGCAGGCGGCGCGGCATTATGACGGCTGGCTCGCCTATCGCCGCTCGAAGCTGATGAACGTGATGTTCAGCTATGCCCTCGCCCGCGACCTCGTGGTCAACGGCATCGCCGTCAACGCCCTGCACCCCGGCTTCGTGCGCAGCCGGTTCGGCCGCAACAACGGCGGTTTCGCGGCGTTGAGCCTGCGTCTGGCGCAGCTGATCGGCGGCGTGTCTGCCGCGCAGGGCGCCAGCACCGGCGTTTACCTGGCGGCAAGCGACGCCGTCGCCGGGGTCAGCGGCGAGTACTTCGAGAAGTCGCAAAGCGTGCCGAGCTCGCCGGAGAGCCGGCGGGTTGCCGAGCAGCAGCGCCTGTGGCAGTTGAGCGAAGAGCTGCTCGCCGGGCTTGCCCTCGAGCACGCCGGTGCGTCGCCGTAAGCCGGCGCCACACGACGGTCCAGCCAAGGAGATTGCCATGGAAGTCCACGACGCGATCATGAGCCGGCGCTCGGTGCGCAAGTTCCTGCCCGACCCGGTGCCCATGGCCAGCCTGCGGCGGATCCTCGAGGGCGCCGGGATGGCGCCGAGCGGCCACAACATCCAGCCCTGGCAGGTCTGGGTGGTTGCCGGTGCGGTCAAGCAGGCGCTCTCCGCGGATATCCTCAAGGCGATCGCCGACGATCCGCCCGAGCGGCACCAGCCGGAGTTCGACTATTACCCGACGGAGTGGTTTGAACCCTACATCGGCCGGCGCCGGGCCACCGGCTTCGGCCTGTACGGCGTGCTCGGCATCGCCCGCGAGGACAAGGCCGCCCGGCTCGAGCAGATGAACCGCAACTACATCTTCTTCGATGCGCCGGTGGGGCTGTTCGTCAGCTTCGACCGGCGCCTGGCCACCGGCACCTACATGGACATCGGCATGTTCATCGAGAACATCCTGATCGGCGCCCGCGGCGAAGGCCTGCACACCTGCGGCCAGGCCGCCTTCACCTGGTTCCACGACGTCATCCGCCGCCACGTGCCGATCCCGGAGGAGCAGCTTCTGGCCTGCGGGATCGCGCTGGGCTACGAGGACACGGCGGCGGCGGAGAACAGCCTGCGTGTCGACAAGCTGCCGGTCGACGACTTCACGACGTTCCTCGGCTTCGACGAGGCCTGATCAGAGTTCCGGGGACACATGACCTAACTCTTGGCACAACCGGGCGCAGGCCCGGGCCCTGCATGGAGTTAGGTCATGTGTCCCCGGAACTCGCCCGTGGTGCCGCCTACACCGGCTTGTCGCCCTCGATCGTCACCCGGTAGCCGTGGCGCACCTGCGGGTAGTAGTCCCATAAGGCGTGGTGCTGGGCGCAGCGGTTGTCCCAGAAGGCGATGGAGTTGGCGCGCCAGCGGAAGCGGCAGTGGAACTCCGGCGTGGCGATGTGCTTGAACAGCACGTCGAGCATGGCGTCGCTCTCCGCCTTGGGCACGCCTTTCAGGCGGGTCGTGAAGCCGGCATTGACGAACAGCGCCTTGCGCCCGGTCTCGGGGTGGGTGCGCACCACCGGGTGCACGCTTTCGGGAAAGCGTTCGTCGCGCAGGTCCTGCTTCACGCCGTAGCGGCCGCGGTAGACGTGCTCGGACGAGTGCACCGCCTGCAGGCCGTCGAGGTAGCCTTTCATCCGATCCGACAGCGCCTCGTAGGCGGCATACATGCTGGCGAACATGGTATCGCCGCCGCCGCCTTCCGGCACCTGGGTCAGGCGGAGAATGCTGCCCATGGGCGGGCGCTCGTCGCAGGAGACGTCGGAATGCCAGCCGTGCCCGGCGACATGGCGGGAGTTCTCGTCGGCGTGCACCACCAGGATCTCCGGATGTCCGTCGAGCTTGGGCGCAGCCGGATGCACGTGCAACGTGCCGAAGCGGCGACCGAATGCCTTCTGCTGATCCAGGTCGATCTCCTGCTCGCGGAAAAAGATCACCTGGTGCCTGAGCAGGGCGGCGTGGATCTCGGCGAAGGTCGCATCGTCCAGTGGCGCCGCCAGGTCGACGCCGGAGACCTCCGCGCCGATCACCGGCGTCAGCGGCTCGACGGCGATCCGTTCAAACGCCGCGCTTTCGGTTGCTTCGGCGGGTGCCACCCTGGCGCTCATCTCATGTCCTCCTCAGTCGCCCGATTCGCCCAGTTCGCGGACCGACGGCGGCTCGCCGGTGGTACCGCGGTTGACCCCGGCCTTGCGCAGGAACGGGCTGTCGGCGTCGTGACCCCAGAAATCGGGGCCCATGGCCAGCGCCCCGCCGTCGATCACCAGGATCTGTCCGGTGACGAACTCGGCTTCGTCCGAGGCGAGGTACAGCACCGCGGCGGCGATGTCCTCGCCCTCGCCCAGGCGGGGCCAGGGCGTGCGCGCCTGGGCCCGGGCCTCGGTTCGGCCGGGCCGGTTGCCGTGCAGCAGTGGCGTGCGGATCGCTCCCGGGGCGATGGCATTGACGCGGATGCGCGCGGTCGCCAGCTCCGGCGCCAGCGCCTTGGTCAGGTTCGCCACCGCCGCCTTGGCCGCGGAATAGGCGGTCGGGCCGGCGCCGCCGCCCAGCCCGGCGATCGAGGCGGTATTGATGATGCTGCCGCCGTCGCCCTGGGCCCGCATCTGCCGCACCGCATGCTTGACGCCAAGGAACACGCCGCGGACCAGGACGTGGAAGGTGTAGTCCCAGTCCTCGACCGCGAGCTCAGTCACCGGCCCGAAGGCGCCGCCGACGCCGGCGTTGTTGAAGATGCAGTCGAGCCGGCCGAAGCGGTCGACGGCGAGATCGACGGCCGCCTTCACCGCCGCCTCGTCGGCCACGTCGGTGCGGATGTAGGCCGCATTGTCGGCCTGGCCCTGCCCGGCGATCAGGCCCAGGGTTTCGTCGGCCGAGGCGTCGTTCAGATCGCCGATCACCACCTTTGCCCCTTCGGCCAGGAAGCGCAGCGCCGTCGCCCGCCCCATGCCGCTGGCCCCGCCGGTGATCACCGCCACCTTGCCGTCCAGGCGTCCGCTCATCGTTTCCTCCTTGCCCGGCATTGTCGCCGCCGGGGTTTGTCGTTCGCTTGCGAGTGCCGCGCATCTTCCCGTGTTTGCTGCGGCCCACGCAACCGGCCCTGCTATAGTCGCCAGCACAAGAGCAACGAAACGGGAGACGTCAGCATGAGCAAGGTCCTGGTCGCCGTCGACGGCCCGGTGCGCACCGTGACGCTGAACCGGCCGGACAAGCGCAACGCCCTCGACGACGAGGTGCTGGCCGGGCTGATCGAGGCCTTTCCGCGCCAGCCGGGCGCGGACGAACGGGTCGCCGTGCTGCGCGCCAATGGCCCCGCCTTCTGCTCCGGCATGGACCTGACCCAGCGCAAGGAATCGCTGGGCAAGCCGACCAGCATCGAGGACAGCCTGCGCGCGGTCGAAGGCTTTCCCCTGCCGGTGGTCGCGGTGGTGCACGGCCATGCCATCGCCGGCGGCAACGAGCTGGCGCTGCATTGCGATTTCGTCGTCGCCAGCACGGCGGCGAACTTCGGCATGTCGCTGGCGCAGATCGGCCTGGCGCCGACCTGGTTCCTCGCCAAGAAGCTGATCGAGGTGGCCGGCCCGGTGGCGGCGCGCGAGATCCTGCTGCTGGGCGATCCGCTGCCGGCAACGCGCATGCATGAACTCGGCATCATCGCCCGCGTCGCCGCCCCTGACGAGCTGGAAGCCGAAGCCGGCAGGCTGATCGACCGGCTCGCCGCCAACGCACCGCTGTCGATGCAGATCATGAAGCAGACCCTGGTGCGGCAGATGGCCTTCTGGCACGAGCAGCCGCACGCCGACATCAACGCCCGCGTCGCCGAGGTGAGCGGTTCGGCCGACGCCCGCGAAGGCATCACCGCCCGGCTGGAGCGCCGGCCGGCGGCGTTCCGCGGCGTCTGAGGCGGCAGCGATGGCGGTCCGGCTGGACGCGCCCTGGCTGGCGCTTGAGGCGGGCACCGTCGCCGGGTTGCCGGCGCAGCTCGGCGTCTACCAGATCGCCGATGCCGACGGCGCCGTCGTGCGCATCGATTTCGCCGGTGGGCGCAGCCTGTTCGGCCTGCGCGGCGCGCTTGCCGCCGAGGCCGAGGCGCGCGGGCCGGGGCACATGTTCCGCCTCGAGATCACCATGCAGTACCAGAGCCGCTGGCAGGAGCTGCTGATGGCGCACGTCGCCGACCACGGCGAACTGCCGCCGGAGAACCTCGACCATCGGCCGCAACGCCTGGGCCGGCTGAGCCCGGGCTGAGGAGGACGCCGCGATGGAACTCAGGCCCAACGACGAGCAGCGCCTGCTGATCGAGCAGGTGCGCCGCTTCGTGCGCGAGGAGGTCCGCCCGCTCGAGGACGGCCTCGACCCCGATGCCAGCGAGCTGCCGGCGGCCGAGCACGAGCGCCTGGTCGGCAAGGTGCGCGAGATGGGCCTGTTTGGCTGGGACGTGCCGGCCGAGTTCGGCGGCCCCGGGCTCGATACCGTGACCAAGGCATTGCTGGCGATCGAGATGGCGCAGCACCGCGCCGGTCTCTACGCCCCGTGCTACGGCACCTTCGGCGGCATGGGCCTGGCCCAGCTCTACGAGGCCAGCGAGGAGCAGAAGCAGCGCTACCTCTATCCCGTCCTGCGCGGCGAGAAGCGCGGTTGCTTCGCCCTGACCGAACCGTCGGGCGGCAGCGACCCGGCCCGCGCCATCCAGACCCGCGCCGTGCGCGACGGCAACGGCTGGAAGATCGACGGGGCCAAGATCTTCATTTCCGGCGCCGACAAGGCCGACTTCGCCCTGGTGTTCGCCCGCACCAGCCCGGACAAGGGCCGCAACGGCATCACCTGCTTCCTGATCGACACCGACAACCCGGGCTTCCACGTGCGCCGGGTGGTGCACACCCTGCGCGCCGCGCACTATGCGACCGAACTGCAGTTCGAGGACATGAAGGTGCCGGCCGATGCCGTGCTGGGCGAGGTCGACCGCGGCTTTGCGGTCGCCAACGACCGGCTCAGCCGCCAGCGCATCCCCTATGCCGCCGGCTGCCTCGGCGTCGCCGTGCAGGCCCAGGAGATGGCGATCGACTACGCCAACCTGCGCGAAACCTTCGGCGACCGCCTGGCCACCCGGCAGACGGTGCAGAACATGCTGATCGACAACGAGGTCGACCTGAAGAGCGCCCGCTGGATCACCCTGGCCGCCGCCTACAAGGCCGACCAGGGCGAGCCTTTCCGCGCCGATGCGGCGATGGCCAAGCTGGTCGCCAGCGAGGCCGCCGGCCGGGTGGTCGACCGGGCGATGCAGGTGCATGGCGGCTACGGCGTGACCAAGGACCTGCCGCTCGAGCGCTGGTACCGCGAGCTCCGCATCCGTCGCATCGGCGAGGGGCCGAACGAGGTGCAGCGCCTGGTGATCGCCCGCGACCTGCTGGGCGGCTCGTTTCACTAGGCCTTGGCGCGGGCTCGATCGTCGCCGGGGGCTGCCGTGGACACCGAAACGCTCGGTCGCTCGCGCTTGGTGAACCTGTTTTTCCGCCTCGCCGGGCGCGCGATGGAGAGCCGGTTGCGCGCCCGCCTGATGCCGCCGCGCAGGACCCTGCAGGGCGCCGGTCTGGAGCCCGGGCAAACGGTGCTGGAGGTCGGTTGCGGCACCGGCTTCTTCACCCTGCCGGCGGCGGCGATGATCGGCCCGTCCGGACGGCTGATCGCCATGGACCCGATGACGGACTTCGTCGACCGGGTCCGCCACAAGGTGCGCGAGACCGGCCTGCACAACGTCGAAGTAGTCCGCCGCGACGCCCTGAAGACGGGTCTTGCGGACGCCAGCGTCGATGTCGCGCTGCTGTTCGGCGTCGTCCCCTTCCCGAGCCTGCCGCTCGACCGCCTGTTGCCGGAAATGCACCGGGTGCTGAAACCCGGCGGCATGCTGGCGGTCTGGCTGTTTCCGGCCACCGCCGGCGTGCCGACGGCGATCGACCGGTCCGGCCTGTTCGGCGGGCTGGGCAAGCGGAATGGCGTGTTCAGGTTCCGCCGTACCGCCGGCCAACCGTGACAGGCCGCTAGCCCGCCCGGTCGTAGCCGACGTAGTCCCAGGCGATGCGGTCGGGCGCCAGGGTGAGGACATTGAAGCCCGGCGCGGTGCCGTGATAGGGCCCGCGCCACCAGTTGCCGCAGACGGCGCCGCCGGTGATGAAGCTGGTGCCACGCCAGCGGATGTGCTCGCTCACGTGCAGATGGCCCTGCAGCACCAGCACCAGGTTTCTGCCGGCAAACAGCTCCAGCACCTCGACGCTGTTGACCACGGCCCGGTTGGGCGGAGCCTGGGCCGTCGCGCCCTCGGTGGCGCCGTAGAAAGCGGTCAGCAAGGGCATGTGCAGCACCAGTACCAGCGGCGTTTCCACCGGCAGGCCGGCAAGCTGCTCGCGTATCCAGGCCTGCTGGGCCTCGGACACCCAGCCGTGATAGCCGTAGGCGTCCCCCGAAACGCGCATGGAATCCAGCAACAGGAAGCGATAGCCGAGGGCATCGAGGGACCAATAGGTGCGCTCGACACCGAGCCGGCGTCTGTAGGCTTGGCGCGGGTCTTCGGCCGGCGGCGAACCGTCCTGCGGTGCCGCGCCGACCAGGTCATGGTTGCCGATCACGGCATGATGCTCGCCGGCGATGGCGGCATGCATGGCCATGTAGGTGTCCCAGCGCGGCGCCGCCTGCGCCGGCGTCGCCGCGAAGCCGCCACCGATCAGATCGCCGCCGCCAAGCACCAGATCGGCCTGCTGGGCGTTGATCGCCGCCGCCGCCCGCGACAGCGCGGCCGGGATCCCCTCGGCGGGAACGGCGTGCACGTCGGTATAGAACACGAGGCGCAGGCTGCCGCGCGAGGCCCCCTGGATCGTCCACCTGCCAGCAGCCAGCGCCGGTGACGCCGGCAGCAGCCCGCCGGCGGCAACGCCCTGCAGGAAACGGCGGCGACTGAGCGTCCAGGACATCATCCGTCCCGGTTCTCAGCCGGTCGTGCCGCGGCGCTGTCGTCGTGACCTGCGCATTATCGGCCTATGGTCGCACGCGCCGGCCGAGCGCGAAACCGAGCAACACCAGGCCAAGGCACAGGCCGACGCTGACCCAGAGCGCTTGCTGGCGGCTGACGCGGGTCAACAGAGCCCGGCTGACCGCACTGTCGTAGGGCGCATCGACCGTTGCCGCCGCGCGGCCAGCGTCTGCCCGCAAATCGGCCGGCCAGACATAGCTCGACGCGGCCAGCAGGTTGGCGAAGTACTTCTCGACGATCCGGTTCTCCCGATAGGCCACGGCCAGGCGCCTGTCCCGGCGCGCCGCGTCGGTCGCCTCCGCCGCATAGCGCACGTAGGCGTCGCGGCGATAAAGATGCACCCTGGCCTCATACACGAAGGCATCGCGCCAGCCCGGATAGGCCTTGAGGAAGTCGCGGTAGGCTTCGCGCCCCCGGTAGCGGTCGAGCAGCGCGGCGGCCGCCACCGCCCGCGTGCGGTCGGCCTGCCGCAACGCGTCCATCGTCAGCCGCGAGCGAAAGACCCCGAATTCAGTGTCTTCATAGAGGTAGCCATACTCGACCATGACGTTGGCGCCGTCGAGAACCGGGCCCAGCAGCGGCAGGCGCGCCGTGTACCAGGCAAACCGGTCAGGCGTGTTCTGCAGGCACAGGCCCAGCACGGCCACGGCCAGGGCGGCGAGATAGCACAGCCGGCGCAGGCCGGCGCCGTCCGGCCAGCCGGAGATGATGGCGGGACGGACGCCAGCGGCGATCGCCACCTGCACCAGGGCGACGGCAAGGAAGTTCAGGCCGACGTCATGCAGGCCGAAGTAGCGGCCTGGCGTGAGCCACTGGATCACCTCGTCGACGGTGCCGACGATGCCGCCGGTGATGGCCGCGGCGGCATAGATGGAGACGTCGCGGATCCGGTGGACAAAGGCGCGGAACAGCAGCAGCCCCAACGGACCGTACTGCACGAAGTGCAGCGCCTCCTCGGGACTGCCGGCGCCAAGCCACAGCGTCAGCCAGACCAGCACGGCGGCGATCGCGAGCAGCCAAAGAAGGCCGCCCGTCGAGGTCTGCGGCCGGCGCAGCAGACCGACCAATGCCGCCAGCGCGGCCAGGACGATGACTGCGATCACGCCATAGGTGAAGGCTTCGCGGCCCCACGTGTCGCCGACGTAGCTGGTCAGCAGGCGGGTAAAGGGAATGGTCGCGTAGATCGCCGCCGACCACACGACGACAAACAACCAGGACAGCCATTCGGGCTCTCGGGGTGGTCGGTCGAACACCTTCGCGTCCCTGGTTGCCGCTGCCGGGGCCTGGCCATCCGGCAGCCGGCTACCGCGGCTGCCGGCCGCACGTTCTCGGATCGAGTCTACGTCAGGGCGCCGCGCGGCGGTACCGCCCAGACACGCCTACCGTCCGGTGAACTGCGGCTTGCGCTTCTCCATGAAGGCGCGGCGACCCTCGGCGTAGTCGTCGCTGTCGAAGCAGGCCTTGACCATGGCCTCGACGGCGTCGATGTCGCGCTCGTCGGGGTCTTTGAGCACCTCGCGCACCGCCGCCTTGGCCGCACGGATGGTCAGCGGCGCGTTGGCGGCGATCATGCCGGCGTATTCGCGCACCGTGGCCTCGATGTCGGCCACCGGGACGACGCGGTTGACCAGGCCCATCTCATAGGCCTCCTGCGCCGAATACCGGCGCGCGGTGAAGAAGATCTCCTTGGCCATGGCCGGGCCGACCAGCTGGCTGAGCGTACGGATGCCCGGATAGTTGTAGCCCAGGCCCAGGCGGGCGGCGGGAATGGCGAACTGGGCGTCGTCGGCGGCGATGCGGATGTCCGCGCTCAGGGCCACGGCGACGCCGCCGCCGACGCAGAAACCCTGGATCATCGCCATGAGCGGCTTCTCGAACGCCGCCAGGGCGCGCTGGGCACCGAGCGAAACCTGGCGGTAGGCCTCTTCGGCCTCGGCCGAGTTGCGCTTCTCCTCGAACTCGGAGATGTCGGCGCCGGAGACGAAGGCCTTGTCGCCGGCACCGGCGAGCACCGCCACGCGCACGTCGTCGTCGGCGGCATAGTCGGCCATGATCTGCTGCACGCCCTGCCACATCTCCAGCGAGACGGCGTTGCGCCGGGCCGGGTTGTTGAAGATCACCCAGCCGATCCCGTCCGCCTTGCGGGCGATCATCTTGTCGGTGTCGAGCGACAGCTCCATGGTCGTTTCCTCACGCGTTTCGTCGTTTCTTGGGACACCGGCCGGCGCCGGCACGGTCAGATCACGCCGTTCGCCCGCAGGCGCTCGAGCGCGGCGGCGTCATAGCCGAGGTCACCGAGCACCTCGCCAGTGTGCTCGCCCAGCTCGGGCGACGGGCGCATGCGTGGCGGCTGCGCGGTCCGGCTCAGGTTGACGGCCTGGCCGACGCAGGCGACCTCGCCGTGGCTGGGGTGGTCGATCGGCCGGGCAATGCCCAGGTGCTGGACCTGCGGGTCGGCGAACACCTCGTCGATGGCGTTGATCGGTCCCGCCGGCACCCCGGCCTCGGCGAACAGCGCGATCCATTCGGCACTGGGCCGGGTCGGCGTCACCTCGGCGATCAGCTCGTTCAGGGTATCGCGGTTCTTCAGGCGAACGGCGCTGGAGTTGAAACGATCGTCGTCGAGCCACTCGGTACGGTCGATCACCTCCAGGAAGCGACGCCAGATGCGCTCGCCGGCCGAGGCGATGTTGATATGGCCGTCGGCGGTCGGAAACACGCCCGTCGGGATGCTGGTCGGGTGATTGTTGCCCGCCTGGCCCGGCACGTCGCCGGCGATCAGCCAGCGCGCCGCCTGGAAGTCGAGCATGGCGATCTGCGACTCCAGCAGCGAGGTATGCACCCACTGGCCCTCGCCCGAGCGCTCGCGCTCGATCAGCGCCAGCAGGATGCCCTGGGCCAGCGACATGCCCGCCGTCAGGTCGGCGACGGGGATGCCGACGCGCACCGGGCCCTGGCCCGGCAGGCCGGTGATCGACATCAACCCGCCCATGCCCTGGGCGATCTGGTCGACGCCGGCCCGGGTGCTGTAGGGCCCGTCCTGGCCGAAGCCGGAGATCGAGCCGTAGACGATGCGCGGATTGACCGCCCGCACCGCGTCATAGTCGATGCCCAGGCGGTGCTTCACGTCCGGGCGGTAGTTCTCCACCACCACGTCGGCCTCGCGCGCCAGCTCGAGGAAGATCGCCCGGCCCTCGTCGCTCTTCAGGTTCAGCGTGATCGCCCGCTTGTTGCGGTGCAGGTTGTAGAAGTCGGGACCGTGGCGCGGCCCGCCCAGGCCTTCGCCCTCTTCCGGCCGCGGCGGCGCCTCGATCTTGATCACGTCGGCGCCCCAGTCGGCCAATTGCCGCACACAGGTCGGCCCGGCCCGCACCCGGGTCAGGTCGAGCACGCGGATATGGCTCAGTGGCAGTTCGGCTGCGCTCATGTTCGCTCCCGGTGGCCGTATACGATCCGTCAGACCCGGCGGTCGCTGGACATGACCGACAGCATCTCCTGCTCCAGGTCGTTCTGTCGTTGCAGCAGGGCGCCCCGCTCGGGGTCGTCCTCGCCCAGGCCCTGCAGGCGATCGTCGAGGCTGCTGTAGCGGTGGCAAAGGTCATCGAACACGTCGTCGTGCCCGAACAGCCGATGGACCGCCTCGTGGAACTCCCCGAAGCGGTCGAGGATCTTCTTCTTGATCTCGCTCATCCGTCTCCTCCTTGCCGCGGTCGCAGTCCGCTTCCGCGGGCCGCGGCGGCACTATAGCATAGGCCCATGGTTCGCCGATTCGCAGGCCCCGCAGGAGACGCCGCGACGACATGCCCGCGTTGTTGATTTTGCTGGCGCTGCTCGGCAGCGGGGCGCTGATCTGGTCTGCGGAGCATCCCGAGAGCTGGCCCGCGGCGCAACGCGGCAAGGCCGTGGCCGAGGCCTGGTGCGCCGACTGCCACCAGATCGCCACCGATGCCCCCAAGCCGCAGGTCGCCGGCACGCCGCCGCCGAGCTTCCTTTGGATCGCCCGGCGCGCCGGCAGCGACGAGGCCTACCTGCGCGGCTTCCTCAGCGAGCAGCACCTGCCGATGCCGACCTTCCGGCTCACCGAAGACGAGAAGGACGACGTCGTCGCCTACTTCGGCGCCCTGCGCGCCACGCGCTGACCGACCAGGCCTTCGCACAACTCAGACGAACTGCGCCACCGTCGCCGCCAGCAGGCGGCGGGCCAGCAGCACCGGGCGGCCAGCCGCCGCCGCCACCTCGCGGCGCATCGCCTCGTCATAGCCCATGCAATGCATCACGATGAGCTCAGCATCGCCGAGCTCCCCCGCCGCCTCGGCGAAGCGGCCCGGCGCATAGGGCGAGGCGTGGCTGACCGTGACCGGCCAGCGCGCGCCGCCGCGCCGGGCGAACTCCGGCACCTGGCTTGCCAGCGGCACCAGCACGCCGACCCGCCGCCCGCCCTCGGCCAGGGCATCGACGGTATGGTCGACCAGGCGCTGCGGCTCGATCAGCAGGGTGCGGGCCTTCAGCCCGTCGAAGTAACCGGTGCACAGCAGCACGATCAGATCGACATCTTCCGCGTCGAGCGCATCGACCAGGACCTGCAGCCGCTGTGCCGTCCAGCGCTTGGCGATCACCACCTCGCGCCCGTCGGCCAGCCGGGTGCACAGGCGCTCTTCGTCTTCGTCGGCCGGCGCACCGGCGGCGATCTCGGCGTCGTCGAGGCCGTCGAGCACGCCGACCTGGCGCACCGCCGGTGCCGCCGCCTCCGGCAGCAGGTCCGGCAGGATGTCGTCGCGCGGACTCTGGCCGATGGTGACGAACGCCCACTGCTGCATGACAATCTGCTCCCGCAATGCCCGGCCGGCTTTTCCGGCCGCCCGGCTTCCCCTAGGCTTCCGCGCATGAACGACGCGTGCCGCGACATCGCCGCCGGGGAACTGGACGCGCTCGCCACCGGCGCCTGGATCCTCGGCACCGGCGGCGGCGGCAATCCCTACCAGGGCTACCTTAATATGCGCCGGCTCTATGCCGAAGGCTGTCGGGTCGAACTGATGGATCCGCTAGCGCTGGCGGACGACGACCTGATCGCCGTGGTCTCGACCCAGGGCGCCCCGCTGGTCGGCCAGGAGCGGTTGAAGGACCCCGAAGTCTGCGCCCGGCCGGTGCGGCTCATGGAGCGCTACCTGGGCCGCGAATTCCGCGCCGTGATGTCAGTCGAGGTCGGCGGCTCGAACGCCTTCCAGCCGCTGCTGGTCGCCGCCGTCACCGGGCTGCCGGTGGTCGATGCCGACGCCATGGGCCGGGCCTTTCCCGAGGCGCAGATGACCAGCTTCGCCGCGCATGGCTTGAAGATGTATCCGCTGACCCTGGCCGACATCCGCGACAACGAGGTCATCGTCGCCCGCGCCGAGAGCGCGAAGTGGATGGAACGGCTGAGCCGGGTCGCCTGCGTCGAGGTGGGCTCGGTCGCCGCCACCTGCAAGGCGCCCCGGACCGGCCGCGAGGTCAAGGAGTGCGCCATCCTGTACACGCTGTCGAAGGCGATCGCCCTGGGCCAGGCCGTGGCGGCGGCCCGGCAGGCGCACCAGGACCCGGTCGCCGCGGTGCTGGCGGCCGAAGGCGGTCTCAGGCTGTTTGCCGGCAAGGTGCACGACGTCGCCCGCCGTACCACCGCCGGCTTCCTGCGCGGGCGGGCCGAGCTCGAAGGCCTTGGCGAAGACGCCGGCAGCCGCTTCGCGCTTGAGTTCCAGAACGAATACATCATTGGCCGCCACGACGACGCCGTGCGGATCACCACGCCGGACCTGATCTGCGTGCTCGACAGCGAGAGCGGCGAGGCCGTCGGCACCGAGAGCCTGCGCTACGGTCAGCGGGTAACGGTGATCGCCCTGCCGGCGCCGCCGGTGCTGCTGTCGCCGGCGGGGCTGGAGCTGGTCGGCCCGCGGGCGTTCGGCTACGACATCGACTTCCGTTCGCTGTTCCCGCCGGGAGCCTGGTCGTGAAACGGATCGGCATCGACGTCGGCGGCACCAACACCGACGCGGTCCTGCTCGACGACCGGCGGATCGCCGGCCGGGTGAAAACGGCGACCACTGGCGACGTCACCGGCGGCATCCTGGAGGCGCTGCGCCGGTTGCTGGCCGATACCGGGGTCGGCCGCGGCGAGATCGATGCGGTGATGATCGGCACCACGCATTTCACCAACGCGGTGGTGCAGCGGCGCGATCTGACGCCGGTCGCCGCGGTGCGCATCGGCCTGCCGGCGTCGGCCTCGCTGCCGCCGTTCTGCGACTGGCCGGACGATCTTGCCGCCATCTGCAACGGCGGCGTGCACATGGTGCGCGGCGGGCACGAGTACGACGGCCGGCCGATCGTGCCGTTCGACGAGACCGGCATCCGCGACGCCGCCGCCCGGATCCGCGACGCCGGCCTCACCGCGGTCGCGGTGTCGTCGGTGTTCTCGCCGCTGACGGCGGAATGCGAGGAACGGGCGGGCGAGATCCTGCGTGACACCATCCCCGGTCTGCGCCTGACGCTGTCGCACGCACTGGGGCGCATCGGTCTGCTGGAACGCGAGAACGTCGCCCTGTTGAACGCCGCCCTGGCCGATCTGGCCGAGCGCACGGTCGACGCCTTCGCCGACGCCCTGGCACAAAGCGGCCTTACGGCACGACTGTTCCTGACCCAGAACGACGGCACGGTGATGCAGGCCGAGGTGGCGCGCGACTTTCCCGTCTACAGCTTCGCGTCGGGCCCGACCAACAGCATGCGCGGTGCCGCCTTCCTGTCGGGCCTGGAGGACGCCATCGTCGCCGACGTCGGCGGCACCACCACCGACATCGGCGTCTTGCGCCACGGCTTCCCGCGCGAAGCCAACAGCGTGATCGAGGTCGGTGGCGTGCGCACCCTGTTCCGCATGCCCGACCTGATCTCGCTGGGCCTGGGTGGGGGTTCGCTGGTCGAGGCCGAGCCGCTGAAGATCGGCCCCGCCAGCACCGGCTACCGGCTGACGCGCGAGGCCCTGGTGTTCGGCGGCGAGTGCCTGACGGCGACCGACCTGGCGGTGTCCCGGCGCCTGATCGCCCTGGGCGACGCCGATCGCGTCGCTGCGCTGGAACCGGCACTTGTCGACGCCGCTTTTGCCCACATGCAGGCGACGCTGGCCGAGGGTGTCGATCGCATCAAGACCGAAGCAGGCGACCGGCCGCTGCTCGCCGTCGGCGGCGGCGCCTTCCTGGTGCCCGCGCGCCTGCCCGGCATCTCCGAGGTGATTCACTTGCCGGATGGCGCCGTGGCCAACGCCGTCGGCGCCGCTATCGCCCAGGTCAGCGGCGAGGTTGACCGCATCTTCCAGGGGCTGGAACGCGACGATGCCATTGCCGCCGCCCGCGGTCTGGCGGAAGAGCGCGCCGTCGCCTTCGGTGCCCGCGCCGACACCCTTCGCGTCGTCGAGGTGGAGGACCTGCCGATCGCCTACCTGCCCGGCAACGCCCTGCGCACCCGGGTACGGGTGGTCGGCGACATCGGCTGAGCCGGACGCAGCTGCCGCTAGACGAGCGCGTTGAACAGCCGCTGCATGGCTTCGTTGAAGGAAACTTCGGTCAGCACCAGCGGCAGAAACGGCGCCGCCGCCAGCGCCGCGATCGTCACCAATCCGCGCAGCGACATGGGCACGACGCGCATGCTTCGCACCGCGTCATAGGTGGCGATGTAGTCGGCCATGGAGGAGGAATCGACGGATTCCATCAGCTCGCCGCCTTGCTGCATGGGCGCCGGGCCGATCCACTTGCGTTGAAAGGCGTGCGACAGCCGGTAGCCGAGGGCGCCGTAGTCGCGCAGACCGCGTTGCCGCGCCTTTACCATATGCATGAAGAACAGAAACAGCGGGCCCTCCAGCACCAGCAGCACGACGATGACGAGGCCGGCGACCGTCATCCGAACGCCCTCGAGCGTATGGCCCTCGTGCAGGATGTCGTAGGCGATGGTGCCCGACATCATGATCGACAGCGCGACGAAGACCGGCACGAACGCCGCCTGTCCGGTCGACAGGATGCCCAGCCCGCCGGCTTGGTCGGCATGGGCCGGCTGCAGGTTCAGGCGAATGCGTGAGACGTCGAACAGGAACGCCACCCAGATGCCATAGCGCCAGAGCCAGCGATAGAGCATGAACTGCATCAGCGGCGAGGCGATGAAGATGTACCACCAGCCCGCGGGAGAAACGTCCTGCACCCCGTTCTCCACCGAGAACAGCCAGCTGACGTAGTCGCCGGTGACGTCGTCGTCGTAACCCGACTTGAAGACGAACGCCATGGTCAGCGCCAGGACAAGCATAGCCAGTTCGGCCACGCCCGAGTCGCGCCGCCCCACGGCCTCTTTGAGCGCGGCGTCGAACCTGGCGCGGGCATCGTCGGGCAGCACGCCCGAGGTGCGCAGGTGGTTGACCACCGCGCCCAGCAGCGGGTCGACGACGACCTCGGCCAGGACCAGTAGCGGCAGCGCCAGCAGGAAGCGGGTGTAGGGGTTGGGATCGTGCAGGAAGGGCACGTCGGCCTCGCCGCCGACCAGCGTGCCCTGCCAGCCCGACAGGACGAACAGTGGCAGCCAGGTTACGCTGACCGCAAGGGCGATACGGCGGTCGACGTAGTGGCGGCTGTTGGAAACCAGCCGGCCGCGCGTCAGCAGGCGATATGTGGGGCCGCCACGGCTGATAGAAAAGCCATCCGGCCCTGCCGCTCCGTCGTCCATGCCGTGCCCCCGCGACCCTTCTCCGCCCCGAGTGATACCCGAAATCGACGGCCGGGGCACGCGTCGGCTTGGCAGCGGTGTCAGTCCGGTGGCATGCGGCGCAGGGCAGCGACAAAGCGGTCGGCGACCTCGGACAGCGGGCCGTCGTTGACGAAGCGGACCACGTCGTCGCTCATGGCGACATCGATGTCGCGGCGTTCGAGCCGGGCCTGCTGCTCGGCCGCGCTCTCGCGATCCCGGGTGGCGAGACGCTCGGCGCGCAGTTGCACGCCGGCCTCGAGCAGGAGCACCCGCACCGGGGCATAGCGGTGGCGGGCATCGTCGATCACCGTGCGCGAGACGTTGGCGACGACGTGGAAGCCCAGCGCCAGTGCGTCGTTGAGATCGCGCGGGAGGGCATAACCCAAGCCATGCGCCTGCCAGTGCAGGCAATAGATCCCTTCGGCCACGCCGCGGCGGAACTCGGCCTCGGAAATGGCGACGTGGTTCTCGCCCTCCGGCTCCGGCGGCCGGGTGATCAGCCGGCGGGGAAACACGAAGCGCGGGTCGTCGGCCAGGGCATCGCGGGCCCGGCCGATCAGCGTGTCCTTGCCGACGCCACTGGGGCCGACGACGAGGATGAACACACCGCGTTGACGCGCCATCGCCGCTTCACGCCACGCGCCGTCCCGCCGTCCAGACGGCGCGCACCACGGCCGCCTGCGGCGTGCGCCGCACCTGGACCAGGTCGGCGCGCTTGCCGACGGCGATCTCGCCGCGATCGTCGAGGCCGACCGCGGCGGCGGGATTGCGGGTCACGCTGGCCACGGCCTGTGGCAGCGAGATGTCATCGACGATATCGGCCAGCTTGAGCGCCGCCGGCAGCAGACTGGCCGGGACATAGTCCGACGAGAGGATGTCGAGCACGCCGCGCTCAGCCAGCTCCAGCGCCGAGACATTACCGGAATGCGAGCGTCCGCGGATCACGTTCGGCGCGCCCATCAGCACATGCATGCCCTGCCCGGCGCAGGCGCCCGCGGCCTCGTGCGTGGTCGGGAACTCGGCGATCACGGCGCCGTCGGCCAGGGCTTCGTCGACGTGCGCGGCGTTGGCGTCGTCATGGCTGGCCAGCGCCATGCCCTGCTGCGCACAGGCGGCGACGATGGCCTGCCGGTTGCGCGCGCTGTTGCGTTCCTGTGCCGCCTGCGCGGTTTCGATGAACAGCTCCAGCTCGACCGGGCTGAAGCCGTACTTGCCGCCGTAGTACTCGCGGTACTTGGCCAGGTCGGCGAACTGCCGCTGCCCCGGCGTATGGTCCATCACCGAAACCAGACGCAGCTCCGGGAAGGCGAAGAAGCGCGCCGCCTCCTCGGCGACGTCGTCGCAGCTGATCTCGCAGCGCAGATGGACATAGTGCTCGGCGCGGGTCATGTCGCCGGCATGGCTGTCACGGATCGCCCCGGCCAGCTCGTAGGCGGCGCCGACGTACTCGCTGTCCTCACGCAGGGTGCCCAAACGCAGGGCGTCGAACACCGTGGTGATGCCGGCGCCAGCGACCTCGCCGTCGTGCGCCAGCAGGGCCGGCATGGCCGGCCAGACCACGCCCGGACGTGGACAGAGGTGGCGCTCGAGATTGTCGGTGTGCAGCTCGACCAGGCCCGGGATCAGCAGATCCTGCTCCAGGTCGACGGCACCGGGCAGGCTCGATGGCGCGCTGTCGACATCGGCGATCACGCCATCGCGGACGACGAGACTGCCGGTCACGAGCTCGGTCCCGGTGACGATCTGCGCGTTGGTGAATACGCTCTCGCCGGCGACGTTCGACGGACTTGCCATGACGTTCATACCCGGCGGTATGGCGCCACGGCGCGATTGCGGCATGACGGGTTCGGCATCAGGCACCTCCAAAGGCAAAGCGCCGGCTCAGGGCGAACGGCGCATCAGGCGCGGGCTGGTGAAACAGGCAGATGGCGTCGACCTGCAGCGGCAGCGTGGCCAATGACGACGCCGCGGCCACGAGCCGTTCCAGGATCGCCGCGCCCTCGCCATCCCCGGCCGGGCCGGTCAGCGTCATGTGAAAGCGGAACTCGTCGAACAGGTAAGGATAACCCCATTCGCGCAGCAGCGCCTCCTGCCGGGGGCTGAGCCCGGCCTGGCGACGCCGCGCCAGTTCGGCTGCCGACGGCGGTGCCCGAAAGCGGTCGAAGGCGCGCACGCAATCGGCCGCCAGCGCCGACAGGGCGGGCGACGGCTCCAGCGGGCACAGGGCGAGGAACCGGCCCAGGCGCTGCGGGCGCAGCGGCGGTGCGGTGAAGGGCGCCCGCTGCGCGGCGAAATCATGCAGCGCCTCGCCCAGCTCAGCCACGCCGGCCCCTGCAGCCAGCGCGAACGGGGCTTCGGGGTGGCGTGGAAGCCATAGTGTCTGGGCGATGTCAGCAGTTCGTCCATCCGCCCGCTATCGGGCGCCCGCCAGCCGTTCCAGCAGCGCCCGGCAAACCAATCGGCGGCAAATCCGGCCAATGGCGTGCCTTCGGCCGGGGCGAAGTAGACCGCATAGCGCGCTGACTTTGCCGCCGTCATGCGGCGGCCCGCGCCTCGGCGACGTCGAAATCGCGGGTGCCGACCGCGTCGCGTACCTCCTGATCATGGAAAATGCCGAGCATGGCGCAGCCGCGCGCCCGCGCCTCCAGGATCAGCTCCACCACGACCCGGCGGTTGTCGGCATCGAGCGAGGCCGTGGGCTCGTCGAGCAACAACAGCGGGTAGTCGGCGATGAAGCCGTGGGCGACGTTGACGCGCTGCTGCTCGCCGCCCGAAAAGGTCATCGGCGACAGCGACCATAAGGGTTCCGGCACGTTGAGCCTGGCCAGCAGGGCGGCGGCGCGGTCGCGCGCCGTTCCCGCGGGGACACCGCGCCGGCGCAGCGGCTCGGCGACGATCTCCAGCGCCGGTACCCGCGGGATCACGCGCAGGAACTGGCTCACGTAGCCCATCGTCAACCGGCGTACTTCCATGATCTGCCGCGGCGTCGCCGTCAGCAGGTCGAGCCATTGGCCGTCGTGGTTCAGCAGGATCTCGCCGGCCAGCGCCTTGTAGTTGCCGTGCACCAGCCGCAACACCGTGCTCTTGCCGCTGCCCGAAGCACCGCGCAGCACCACGCATTCGCTGCCGGCAACCTCCAGGTCCAGCCGCTCGAACACCGGGATCTTCGTGCCCTGCTGCTGATGCAGGGTGAAGCTCTTGGCGACGCCGCGCAGGATGAGCGTTGGCTGCGTCATGGCACCCTCATGGCTGCAGGATCGAGGCGACCAGCAATTGCGAGTAGGGATGCTGCGGGTCGTCGAGAATCTGGTCGGTCAGGCCGCTCTCGACGATCTCGCCCGCGCGCATCACCAGCATGCGGTGCGACAGAAGGCGGGCCACGGCGAGGTCATGGGTGACGACGATCGCCGACAGGCCGAGGTCGCCGACCAGGCCGCGCATCAGGTCCAGCAGTCGCGCCTGCACCGAGACATCGAGGCCGCCGGTCGGCTCGTCCATGAACACCAGGCGCGGTCCGGTGACCAGGTTGCGGGCGATCTGCAGGCGTTGCTGCATGCCACCGGAGAAGGTGTCGGGGCGATGGTCGATGCGGGCGACATCGATCTCGACCCGGGCCAGCCAGTCCGCCGCCTGGTGGCGGATGTCGCCGTAGTGACGCGCGCCGGTCGCCATCAGCCGCTCGCCCACGTTGGCGCCGGCAGAGACGCCCATGCGCAGGCCCTCGCGCGGGCTCTGGTGCACGAAGCCCCAGTCGGTGCGCATCAGGAAACGCCGCTCGGGTTCGGACATGTTCAATACATCCCGCACGCCATCGTGCCGCGTGGCGTAGAGCACCTGGCCACGGTCGGGCGGCAGCAGGCCGGACAGGCACCGCAGCAGCGTGGTCTTGCCCGAACCGGACTCGCCGACCACGGCCAGCACCTCGCCGGGCCAGAGGTCGAAGCTGACGTCGCGGCAGGCGACGACCGTGCCGTAGAGCTTGTCCAGGTCGCGCACCTGCAGCAGCGGGGCTTGCGGATCGTCGCTCGCGTGGCTCATCCCGCGGCCTCCCCGGCGAGCGGTCCGCGATGGCCTTCGGCACGGCGGCGACGGCAGTGATCGGTGTCGGAGCAGACGAACATGCGGCCGCCGGCGTCGTCGGTGATCACCTCGTCGAGGAAGCTGTCGTCCGCCCCGCACAGATCGCAGCCGCGCTCCCAGCGCTGCACCTGGAACGGATGGTCGTCGAAATCCAGGCACTTCACGTCGGTGAACGGCGGGATCGCGTAGATGCGCTTCTCGCGACCGGCCCCGAACAGCTGCAGCATCGGCACCTGGTGCATCTTCGGGTTGTCGAACTTGGGGATCGGCGAGGAGGCCATGACGTGCCGGCCGTTGACCAGGACGGGATAGTCGTAGGTCGTAGCGATATGGCCGTGGCGGGCGATGTCCTCGTATAGCTTCACGTGCATCAGCCCGTACTCGGCAAGGCCGTGCATCTTCCGCGTCTCGGTCTCGCGCGGTTCGAGGAACCGCAGCGGCTCGGGGATCGGCACCTGATAGACCAGGATCTGATCGCCGCGCAGCGGCTTCTCGGGCACCCGGTGGCGGGTCTGCACGATGGTCGCGTCGTCGGTCTCCTCGGTCGTGCGGACGCCGGCGGTGCGGGCGAAGAACTTGCGGATCGACACGGCGTTGGTGGTGTCGTCGGCACCCTGGTCGATCACCTTGAGGATGTCGTCGCGGCCGAGGATGGCGGCCGTCACCTGCACCCCGCCGGTGCCCCAGCCGTAGGGCATCGGCATCTCGCGCGAGGCGAACGGCACCTGGTAGCCGGGCACTGCCACCGCTTTGAGGATGGCGCGGCGGATCATCCGCTTGGTCTGCTCGTCCAGGTAGGCGAAGTTGTAGCCGCCAGCCGCCGGCGCGGGGCCGGTCGTGGTCTCCGACACGCTCATTCCGCCGCCTCGTGGTCGTGGGCCGCCCGCGCCGAGGCGCTGGCCCGCAGCTTGCGCACCAGTTCCAGCTCGCTCTGGAAGTCGACGTAGTGCGGCAGCTTCAGATGCTCGACGAACCCGGTCGCCTGCACGTTGTCGGAGTGGGCGAGGACGAACTCCTGGTCCTGTGCCGGGGCGCCGCCGGCTTCGCCGAATTCCTCGGCCCTGAGTGCCCGGTCGACCAGGGTCATCGCCATGGCCTTGCGCTCGCAATGCCCGAAGGTCAGGCCATAGCCTTGCGTGAACTGCGGCGGCTCATGGGCGGACCCCTGGAACTGGTTGATCATCTGGCACTCGGTCAGCGTGACCTCGCCGATCCCGACCGGGATGCCGAGCTCCTCCGGCACGAACTCGACCGCCACCGTGCCCATGCGGATCTCGCCCGCGAACGGATGGGTGCGGCCATAGCCCCGTTGGGTCGAGTAGCCCAGGGCCAGCACAAAGCCCTCGTCGCCGCGCGCCAGGTTCTGCAGGCGGACGTCGCGACCGGCCGGAAAGGTCAGCGGGTCGCGGGTCAGATCGCCCACATCGGCCTGCGCCTCGGGCCGTTCCGTCTCGATCAGCTGCTCGCGGTTCAGCAGCTCCAGCACCCGCGGCATGGCGTCGTCCAATGGCGCTTCCGTCTGCGCCGCCGGCGCCGGTTCGGCTTCGCCGTTGGCGGCCAGGGTGAAGTCGAGCAGGCGATGGCTGTAGTCGAAGGTCGGTCCCAGCACCTGGCCACCGGGCAGGTCCTTGTAGGCGGCGGAAATGCGCCGCTCGATCGCCATCGCCCCGGTGTCGGCGGGCTCGCTGTAGCCGAACCGCGGCAGCGTGGTGCGGTAGGCGCGGACCAGGAAGATCGCCTCGATCAGGTCGCCGCGGGCCTGCTTGATCGCCAATGCCGCCAGGTCCCGGTCGTAGAGCGAGCCCTCGGTCATCACCCGGTCGACGGCCAGGGTCAGCTGGCCGGCGATCTGCCCGGTGTCGAGCTCGGGAACATCCGGGTCGCCGCGCCGGTCCTCCGCCAGCAGCCTGTGGGCGTTGTCGATGGCGCGTTCGCCGCCCTTGACCGCGACATACATGGCTCAGTCTCCGATGCGGGTGCTGCGCGGCAGCGCCGCCAGCCGGCGGTGCGCGGTGAGCACGAGATCGACGCCACGCGGATAGCGCCGGTGGTTGGTCTGCAGCTGCGTGACGAGATCCGCCGCCAGCGGGGCCGCCGACAACTGCGCGCTTTCGGCGATGCCGGGCCCGCGCAGCGTCCAGCCGGTGTCACTGGCCAGCCGGTCGACCTGCACGATCAGGGTCGTCGACCGGTCCGGATAGTCGTCGCTGCCCTGGGCGAATTCCTCGAGCGGCGGCATCGCCAGCGGATCGGTGACCAGGGCAAAGGCCGCTTCGCCCGGATTTGCCGTCAGCGGACAGCCGCAATGAAAGCGCAGGAAACCGGTCAACGCCTCAGCGCCGGCGCCCGGCTCCAGCCACAGCGGGGTATCGAAGTCGGCCAGGCTGAGCAGCATCGCGGCACTGGCCGGCTGCAGCGGCGACGGCGGCGCGAGTTCCAGGTCGAGATCGACGATGCGCCCGGGCCGGGCCATGGCGTCGAGCACGGCCCGGAAGCAGGCCTGGGCGTCGTGCACCGGATCACCGAAGCCCGGCGCGGGCGTGCCTGGCAGCGCCGGCATCAGTCTTCGCCCCGGACCATGGTGAAGAACTCCACCCGGGTCGCCGCGGCCTTGCGTGCGCGGGCGTCGCGCTGCGCCTCGGCCCGCGCCGCCAGTGGCGCCAGCACCAGGCGACGCACAGCGTCCGCGCGCGCCTCGTCCTGCATGGCAGCGTCGACCATGGCCGCCAGTTCGGCATGGCGGGGATTGCGTCCAGCGACATAGCCATGGCCGACCGCGCCGCTGTCGCTGCGCACACTGCACCGGGTCACCGTCATCTCGCCCAGGTTGAACGGCCCGCCGGTGCCGCCGATGCGGCCGCGGACCATCACCGCGCCGATTTCGGGCTGGCGCAGCAGCGCGAACGCGGGCTTGTCGTCGACCGCCTGCCAGCAGCGTTCGAGCTCGACGGCGTCGGCCTTGGCCAGCAGCGAGAGCCAGGCGGCGCGCGCTGCGTCATCCGACGAATCTGAGATTTGTCTAGACATCTATAATACTTATAGCGTAGCTTCGTGGCAGCCACAAGACACCTGGCGGCAATTGCCTTGCCCAGGGACGGGTATGTCGATCAGCGGAAATCTCGAACGACGCCAGGGTCAGACCCTGTGGTCGCAGATCGCCGAGAGCATTGCCGAGGACATCGGCCTGGGCGGCGTCGGCCCGGGCGCGCGATTGCCGACCGAGCAGCAACTGGCCCGCCGCTTCGGCGTCAATCGTCACACCGTCCGGCGCGCCCTGCAGGCGCTCGAGCAGCGCGGTCTCGTGCGCAGCGAGCAGGGCCGCGGTACTTTTGTCGAGGACGACGTGGTGACCATGGCGCTCGGCCGGCGCACCCGCTTCTCGCAAGGCGCCGACAGCGATGCCACCACGCGCAGCCAGCAGCTCGTGCGCAGCTACCAGCTCCCGGCCCGGCGGGCGGCGGCCAAGGCCTTGGGCGTGAAGGCCGGCACCCCACTGACCTGCCTGGAGATCCTCGGCAGCATTGCCGGCCGACCGGTCGTGCTGGGCTACCATCACTTTGTGGCCGACCGCTTTCCCGGTCTGGCGGAACTGTATGACGAGGTGCGCTCCGTCACCGGCTGCCTCGAGGTTTTCGGCATCGCCGACTATACGCGGGCCAACACCGTCATCACCGCCGATCTGCCCGGTGCGGCGCAGGCCCGGCTGCTGAAGCAGCCTGCCAATCGTCCGGTGCTGTGCACCGAATGGCTCAACGTCGATCAGGCCGGGCGGCCGGTCGAATACGGCGTCACCCTGCACGCCGGCGACCGCACCCAGATCGACGTCACGCTCTGAGGGCAAGGAAGCCGTCCGGCCGGCGTCGGCGCGCCGCTCCCGCCCGGCGGCGCATACATGGCTAATTGTTGGATAGGCCAACAATTATGTTGCATGGCCAATGTCGCCGCGCTTAACATGGCCGACACGACAGAGCCCTGCGCGGTCCGGGGAGGCTGAGCCATGAGCACCGTGATCTCACTGACGCTGAACGGCGAGGATCGGGCCGACGTGGTGCCCGACAATATGCTGCTGGTCGACTACCTGCGCGAGAAGGCCGGCCTGACCGGCACCAAGATCGGCTGCGACGGCGGCGAGTGTGGCTGCTGCACCGTGCTGGTCGACGGCGAGCCGCGCCACGCCTGCCTGACCCTGGCCGCCGTGTGTAACGATGCCCGGGTCGAGACCATCGAAGGCCTGGGCGGTTCGGGGCGGTTGTCGGCGCTACAGCGCGCCTTTCACGAGCGCCTCGGCGCCCAATGCGGCTTCTGCACCCCCGGCTTCGTGATGTCCGCGGAAGGGCTGCTGCGCGAGAATCCCGACCCCAGCGAGGACGAAATCCGCGACGCCCTGGCGGCGAACATCTGCCGCTGCACGGGCTACGTGAAGATCATCGAGGCGGTGCAGTCGGCCGCCCGGGAGCTGCTGGCATGAACGTGCAGAAACCCGTCGAGACCATCGGCCAGCCGCAGCCGCTGGTCGATGGCCCCGAGAAGGTCGCCGGCCAGGCGATGTATGCCGCCGACTTCCAGGCCCCCGGCGCCCTGGTCGGCCGCATCAAGCGCAGCCCGGTGGCGCATGCCGATATCGTCCGCATCGACACCAGCGCCGCCGAGGCCCTGCCCGGGGTGCGCGCGATCGTCACCGGCGCCGATTGCGCCGACACCTACGGCGTGCTGCCGATCGCCATGAACGAATGGGCCGTGGCCCGCGACCGCGTGCGCTACCGCGGCGAACCGGTCGCCGCCGTCGCGGCGGTCGACGTCGCCACGGCGCAGCAGGCGCTGGATCTGATCGAGGTCGAGTATCGCGAGCTGCCGGCCTACTTTAGCGCCGCCGCCGCGCGGGCCGCCGACGCCATCGACCTGCACGAAGCGCGCCCCGGCAACATCGAGCGCGACGTCCATTTCGAGCTCGGCGACGTCGAGGCCGGCTTCGCCGAGGCCGACCTGGTGCTGGAGCGCGACTTCCACTGCGCCGAGGTCTGCCAGGTGCAGACCGAGCCGCACGCCTGCTTTGCCGAATACGACAACGGCCGCGACCGGCTGACCGTGCGGCCATCGACCCAGGTGCCGTTCTACGTCCACCTGATGCTGGCGCGCACCCTGGACCTGCCGCAATCGCAGATCCGCGTGATCAAGCCGCACATCGGCGGCGGCTTCGGCTGTCGCACCGAGACTCTGCAGAGCGACCTGATCGCCGCCTTGCTGGCGCGCAAGGCCGGCGGCACCGTGCGCCTGACCCTGAGCCGGGAAGAGACCTTCATCACCCACCGCGGCCGCCCGGAGAGCGACATCCGCATGAAGGTGGGTATGCGCAAGGACGGCCGCATCACCGCCGTCGCCTTCGAGGCGGTGCAGCGCGGCGGCGCCTACAGCGGCTACGGCGTCGTCACCATCCTCTATGCCGGCTCGCTGATCTACGCGCTCTACGATATCGGCGCGGCCCGCTACGACGGCTATCGGGTGCTGACCAACACCCCGCCGTGCGGCGCCTTTCGCGGTCATGGCACGGTGAAGACGCGCTTTGCCTTCGAGGCCCTGCTGGACGAGCTGGCCGAAGGCCTCGGCCTCGATCCCTTCGCCGTGCGCCGGGCCAACCTGTTGCAGGCGCCGACCCGGACCGAGAACGACCTGCTGGTCAACAGCTACGGCCTGGAGGAGTGCCTCGACTGGGTCGAGCAGGCCAGCGGCTGGCACGAGCGCAAGGGCAAGCTGGGCCCGAACCGCGGCCTCGGCATGGCCTGCTCGCACTACATTTCCGGCGCCTCCAAGCCCAAGCACTGGACCGGCGAGCCGCACGCGACGATCCACCTGAAGGTCGACTGGGACGGCGGCCTGACGCTGCTGACCGGCGCCCCGGAGATCGGCCAGGGCTCGTCGACGGTGCTGGCGCAGTGCGTGGCCGAGACCCTGGGCATCGACATATCCCGGCTTCGCGTGGTTGCCGGCGACAGCGCCATCACCCCCAAGGACAACGGCGCCTATTCCTCGCGGGTCACCTACATGGTCGGCAATGCGGCGATCGACGCGGCGCAGAACCTGAAGCAGCTGCTGACCGAGGCGGCGGCCCGCCGTCTGGAGATCGCCCCGGAAGACGTCGAGTGTCTGGGCGAGGTCTATCGCGGCGGCGCCCAGGACCAGGGCCTCAGCTTCGACGAGGTGCTGATGGAGGCGCTGAAGGGCGAAGGCACCATCACCGTCAAGGGCACCTTCGACACCATTCCCGAATCCTGGGGCGGCAAGAAGTACCGCGGCGCGGCGATCGGCGGCACCATGGCCTTCAGCTACGCCGCGCAGGTGGTCGAGGTGACGATCGATCCCGACACCGCCGAGATCACCGTCGACAAGGTCTGGGTCGCGCACGACTGCGGCCGGGCGCTGAACCCGCTCGCCGTCGAAGGCCAGGTCCAGGGCTCGGTGTGGATGGGCATGGGCCAGGCGATGTTCGAGGAGACCCGCTTCCACGACGGCCTGCCGGTGGCGGCGAACATGCTCGACTATCGGGTGCCGACCATCGTCGATTCGCCGCCGATCGACGTGAAGATCGTCGAGTGCGCCGACCCGCACGGACCGTTCGGCGCCAAGGAGGCGGGCGAAGGCTCGCTGGCCGGGTTCCTGCCGGCCCTGACCAACGCAGTCGCCGACGCCCTGGGGGTGCGGCCGACCGAACTGCCGGTCACCCCCGACCGGCTGATGGAACTGATGGAGAAGAAGGCGCTCGCCGCACGCAACGCAAAGTCGGGGGAGGCTGCCTGATGGAGCTGATGCCCGACTTCCAGCTGCACCACCCCGACACCGTCGAGGCGGCGGTACGGCTCTATGCCGACAACGCCGACGCACGCTATCTCGCCGGTGGCACCGACCTGCTGGTCAACGTGCGCCGCGGCATCGAGCAGCCGGCGACGCTGATCGCACTGGGCGGCATCGCCGAACTGCGCAGCGCGGACGCATCCGCCGAGGGCCTGCGCCTGGGCGCCGGCCTGACGCTGCGTCAGCTCGCCCGGCACGAGGCGCTGGCGCGCGACTATGCCGCCGTCGCCGAGGCCGCCGGCGAAGCCGCCGGACCGACCCACCGCGACTATGCCACCCTGGGCGGCAATCTCTGCCTCGACACCCGCTGCATCTACTACAACCAGAGCGAATGGTGGCGGGCGTCGAACAGTTACTGCCTGAAGCACCGCGGCGAGATCTGCCACGTCGCCCCCGGCGGCAAGCGGTGTTTTGCCGCCTTCTCCGGCGATGTCGCGCCGGCCTTGCTGGTGCACGAAGCCGAGGTCGAGATCGCCGGC
>Ga0056121_1000156_pt1 | contig 28613 bp, 30 predicted proteins | sample WorMetHEROISLAND_FD_83872 | JGI IMG/M metagenome (GOLD analysis project Ga0056121, IMG submission 83872) | Marine gutless worms symbiont microbial communities from Max Planck institute for Marine Microbiology, Germany - Olavius sp. 1 HERON ISLAND ...
ACCGCCCACATGGGTGCTACGCGCTCCCGCGCAGGCGCGCGGCGAAGGCCAGGGCCTCGTCCGCCAGCCGGGTGCGGTCGGCCAGGCTGCGCATGACCGTGTCGGTGACCAGCGTGGCCACGCCGGTCGCCGCGATCTCTTTTTCCTGGGCGGCATCGGCGCGATCGAGGATGAAGCCGTCGAGCAGGTCGCCATAGTGGCGGGCGACGGCCGGCGCGCTCGACGGCAGGCCGAGTTCGGCGAACATCTTCGCCGCCGGTCCCTTGATCGCCTGGCCGGCGACGATCGGCGAGACCGCCAGGACGGGCGCGGCGCAGGCCGTCAGCGCCGCGCGCACGCCCGGCAGCGACACGATCGGGTCGATGCTGACGAAGGGGTTGGACGGGGTGATCACCACCGCCTCGAGGTCTTCGGCCGCCAGGGCCGCCAGGAACGCCGGGTTTGCGCGCGCCTGCGCGCTGCCGTCGAAGCGAAAGCCGCTGACCGGCGGCGCGCAGCGTTCGCGCACGAAATAGTGCTGGAACGCCAGCGGACCGGCGTCGGTCTCCACCACGGTCGCGACCGGGTCGTCGCTCATCGGCACCAGCCGCGCGGCGATGCCGAGGCGGGCGCAGAGCTCCGCCGTGATCGCCGACAGCGTGACGCCATCGCGCAGCCGCTGGCTTCTGAGCACGTGCAGGGCCAGGTCGCCATCGCCGATGTTGAACCAGCGCTCGCCGCCGAGCTCGCCGAAGGCGGCCATGAAGCCCCAGCTTTCGTCACGGCGCCCCCAGCCGCGCCGGGCGTCGTTGAGGCCGGCCAGGGCATACATCACGCTGTCCAGGTCGGGGCAGACGCGCAGGCCGTAGTGGTCGAAGTCGTCGCCGGTGTTGGCGACGATCAGCAGCGCCTCGGATGCCAGCACCTGCGCCAGGCCGAGCGCCAGCTTGGCCCCGCCGACCCCGCCGGACAGGGCGACGACACGGGTCACGGGGCTCACCTGAACAGGTCCTCGTCGCGTGGCCGCAGCAGCTCGCGCGCGGTCTGCGTCGCGGTCGGGACGTCGAGGCCGCGGACCAGGACCACCGGCTGGCCCTCTGCGCCCTGGCCCTGCACCAGCGAGGCAGCGGCGGCGAGCTCGTCGGCGATCGCCTGCTGGCTGACTTCGAGGCGCCGGCCGAACAGGTCGGCATCGCCGCGCAGGTCCCACAGCGCCGGCAACCCGGCCGAGCCCAGGGCCAGGCCGACCGTGCCGTTGCGCCAGGCCCGGCCGACGCTGTCGTTGATCACGACGCCGACCGCCACGCCGTCGCGCGCGACGATGGCGGCGCGCAGCCGCTCGGCCTCGCCGTCCGGATCCTCCGGCAACAGCAGCACGCGCTCGCTGTCGGCCTCCTGCTCGACGTTGGAGGCATCGATGCCGGCGTTGGCCATTACCAGGCCGAGGCGGTGCGCCACCACCAGCACGCCCGGCCGGTGCGCCACCACTTCGCTGGCTTCGCCCAGGATCAACTCGACCAGGCGCGCATCCTTGCCGGTGCTGGCGGCCAGTTCGACGGCGCGCGGCGAGGGGGTGACGTCGCGCAGGTCGACGATGCGGCCGCAGGCCTTCGACACCACCTTCTGCGCCAGTACCAGGACGTCGCCGGCCTGCAGGGTCAGGCCGGCCGCGGCCAGCCCCTGCGCGATCAGCGCGGCCAGATCGTCCCCCGGCTGCACCAGCGGAAATCCGGGCAGGGCGATGAGCTCCAGCCGCCGGGTCGACATGGTCGCGCGGCTCAGTGCCCGCCGGCGGCCGACCCCGGCGTGCCGGTGATGCGGATCCCGGCGCCGGCGATCTTGTAGCGGTTGTTCATGAAGATCAGCGCCGACGTGAGCGCCTCGGCGACGACGGAATTGTCGATCCGGCCGGCGTGCCAGGCGCGCATGCCGGCGGCCTCGGCCAGCTGCACCACCGTCTCGCGCGCCTCGGGGTCGTTGCCGCAGACCAGGACGTCGCAGTCGATGGCATGCCCGGGGTCTTGCAGATGCGCGGCGGCGACGTTCTGGAAGGCCGAAACCACCCGGACGTCCTCGCCCAGGAAGGCCTGCGCCGCCTTGGCCGCCGAGCCTTCCGGCGGCAGGTGCACGGTGCGCACCTTGGGCGGCTGCAGCGGCACGGTGACGTCGACCATGATCTTGCCCTGCACGCCGTCGCGGATCGCCTCCAGCATCGCCTGCTGATTGCCGTAGGGTACGGTCAGCACCACCAGGTCGGCGGCGGCCGCCGCCTCGGCGTTGGGCAGGCCGCGTGCCGTGATCGCCGGGGCCTGCTCGGTCAGCTTGGCCACCGCCCGGTCGGCGCTGTCCTGCGCCCGCGAGCCGATGATGATGGGATGGCCGGCCAGTCCCCAGCGCAGCGCCAGGCCGGAGCCCAGGTCGCCGCTGCCGCCGATCACCGCGATCGTCGCTTTGCTTTCACTCATATCGAAACCGTCTCTGTGTTCTCTTGTCCTATTGGCCGCCGCGCGCCAGTGGTAGCACGTCGCCGGTGAGCCAGTTAATGCGGTCGACCACGCTGTCTACGTCCGGCCCCGCGAAGTTGAAGATGATGGTGTCGACGCCGCGCTCGCCGAAGGCGGCGATGTCGCCGGCAATATCGGCCGGCGCGCCGGTGAAGGCGCGGCGCCGGCCGTCTTCCGTCTGCGCCTCCGGTTCGACCGGGCGAATGGCGAAGTAGCCGTGGTGCAGGCTGTCGGGGTCGCGGCCCTCGGCTTCGGCCGCCTGGCGCAGCCGCGCCAGCGCCGCGCCGTAGCGCTCGGGCGTGTCGAGCAGGAAGCCGGGGTTGTGGCTCGCCGGATACCAGCCGTCGCCCAGGCGGGCGGCCCGGCGGATCGCCGGCGGGCTTTCGCCGCCGATCCAGATCGGCGGATGCGGTCGCTGCGCCGGCTTGGGCTCAAACAGCACGTTGGCGAACTGCGTGTAGGTGCCGTCCAGGGTCGGCCGCTCCTGGGTCCACAGGGTGCGGAAGGCTTCGATGTACTCGTCGGTGACCTTGCCGCGGTCGCTGTAGGGCGGGGTGCCCAGGGCTTCGAACTCCTCGCGCATCCAGCCGGCGCCGCAGCCGACGGTAAGACGGCCGCCCGACAGCACGTCCACCGTGGTCAGCATCTTCGCCGCCAGCACCGCCGGGCGGTGCGGCACCACCAGTACCGAGGTGAGCAGGCGCACGCGACTGGTCGCGGCGGCCAGGAACGAGGCGGCGGTGACCGTCTCCAGGCACTCGCCGACCTTGGCCCCGGCCCATTCGCCGTCGTCGCTGTAGGGATAGCGGCTGTCGATATCGCCGGGGACGACGACGTGGTCGTTCACCGCCAGGTAGTCCAGGCCGCCCTGCTCGCCGGCCCGCGCCATCGCGCTCAGGCCGGCGCCGGTGCCGCCGGGGCCGCGGGTCATGATCATCAGGCCGAACTGCATGGTCATCGCTTCCTTCGTCGCTGGGCGCCGACGCACGCCGGCGCCGGCAGGGGTCAGAGGTTGGCGAGCAGCGGGCGCACCTGCTCGGCGAAACGGATGCGCTGCTCGGTGCGCTGCTCGGCCGGACTGACGCAGTCGAACAGCACGTGGCGCAGGCCGGCGGCATGGTAGGCGGCGATCCTCTCGGCCACGTCCTCTGGCCGGCCCAGGGCGCAATAGCGCTCGGTCGCCCGGCTGAAGTCCATGCCGTAGCGGGCCGACAATTCCGCGTTGGCGACCGCGTAGGCCTGCTCGTAGCTGTCGTCGATCCGGGCGAACAGCAGGTGGCCGGTGCCGAACCGCTCGAACGTGCGTCCGGCCGCGTCCGCCGCCGCGGCGATGGTGTCGAGCGCGTCGCGGAACATCTCCGGCGTCACCACGTAGGACACGTAGCCGTCGGCGAGGCGGGCGGCCCGCTCGAGCGCCGCCTTGGAACGCCCGCCGCACCACAGCGGCGGTCCGCCCGGCTGGTGCGGCGGTGGCGTCATCCGTACCGGCGGGAACGGGTAGAAGCGGCCCTCGTGGGCCACGCTGTCGCCGCGCCACAGCTTCTTCAGCACCTGCATGCCTTCGCTCAGGCGGGCGCCGCGTTGGTTGTGCGGCACCCCGGCGGCGGCGTACTCGTTGGGGAACTCGCCGCCGATGCCGACACCGAAGATCAGCCGGCCCTCGGCGACCACGTCGAGGCTGGCGACCTGCTTGGCGACCGGCACCGGGTGGCGCAGCGGCAGCAGGTAGACCGCGGTGCCGAAGGTCAGGCGCTCGCTGAACGCGGCGGCGTGGCTGAGCCGCACCAGCGGATCCAGGATCGGCTGGGTGAAGGCGAGATGGTCGCCCAGCCACAGCGAGTCGTAGCCCAGCCGGCCGGCCAGCTCGGTGGTCGCGCGAATGGTCTGCCGGTCGGGCAAGTCGGTCATCAGCCCGAACCGCATGCCTGCTTCAAGCGGCAGGTTCATCGTGCTTGCCTTGGTCGTTGCGTCTCCCCGCGCGGCGACACTAGCCGGTATTTTTCACCACGGCCATGGTCTCGGTGGGCGGGGTGCGTGGCCGGCGCGGCGCGGGCCAGCTACAGTGTCGGCCAGGCGAGAGACCACAAAACAAGCGACGGGAGGACGCCGATGCAACTCGGCCTCGTACTGGGCTCCGGCAGGGCCCGCTATTCGATCGACATGGAGCTGATCCACGAGGCCGAGAACCTCGGCTTCGACAGCGTCTGGACCTCGGAGGCGTGGGGGGCGGATGCGATCAGCCCGGCAGCGTGGATCCTGGCCCAGACCAGCCGGATCAAGGTCGGCACCGGCATCATCCAGATGCCGGCGCGGACGCCGGCGATGGCGGCGATGACGGCGATGACCCTGCAGCAGCTGTCGGGCGGCCGGTTCATCCTCGGCATCGGCCCGTCCGGCCCGCAGGTGATCGAGGGCTGGCACGGCGTCGCCTACGGCCGGCCGCTGACCCGGACGCGCGAGTATATCGAGATCATCCGCAAGATCCTGGCCCGCGAGGCGCCGCTCACGCACGACGGCTTCCACTACCAGATCCCCTACGCCGGGCCGGGCGCCACCGGTCTGGGCAAGCCGCTGCGCAGCATCCAGCACGGCGACCGGGATATGAAGATCATCACCGGGACGATCTCGCCGGCGGGCGTGCGCACCGCCGCGGAGGTCGCCGACGGCATGATCCCGGTGTTCATGGACCCCGACCGCTTCGACGTGTTCGAGGCGCCGCTGAACGAAGGCTTCGCCAAGGCCGGCAACGGCAAGAGCCTGGATAGCTTCGACGTCACGCCGTTCGTCGGCGTGCACCTGGACGACGACCTGGCCAAGGCGCAGCGGCCGGTGCGCGAGAACCTGGCGCTCTACATCGGCGGCATGGGCGCGCGCGACAAGAACTTCTACAACGACTATGCCAAGCGGCTCGGCTACGAAGCAGCGGCGGTGGAGATCCAGGATCACTTCCTGGCCGGCCGCCGGGCCGAGGCCATGGCCGCGGTGCCCGAAGCGCTGGTCGACGGGGTCGCCCTGGCCGGCCCCAAGGGCCGCATCGTCGAGCGCCTGACCGACTGGAAGCGGGCCGGCGCCAGGCGCCACGTCGCCGCCATGCTGTGCCGGGCCGACAGCAAGGAGGAACTGCGGGTGCTGGCAGAAGCGGTGCTCTGACCCGGGGCCCGGGCCGGCCGCGCGCGGGCTCAGTCGACGATCAGGGTAATCGCCTTCAGGTAGGCCGACTCCTTCAGGCCCGGATGTACCGGGTGGTCGGCGGCGGCGCCGGCCTCGCGGACGATGCGGGCCGTCCGTCCGGCGTTGCGCAGGCCGGAAGCGGCCTCCTGGCGTAGTTCGTCGATGTGCACGTGGTGGCTGCACGAAGCGAACAGCAGCACCCCGCCCGGGGCCAACAGCCGGACCGCCAGCCAGGCCAGCTTGCGATAGCCCTTCAGCGCCTGCCTGACTTGCTTGCGTGACTTGGCGAAGGCCGGCGGATCGCAGATCACCACATCGAAGCGTTCGCCCTGGCCGTGCAGTTGCGCCAGTTCGGCGAACGCCTCGGCGCGGCGAAACCGGCAGCGTCCGGCCAGGCCGTTGCGCTCGGCCGCCTGCGCAGCCAGGGCCAGGGCCGTCTCGGAGCGGTCGATCGCCAGCACGCCGGCGGCACCGGCGGCGGCGCAGGCCAGGGCGAAGCCGCCGGCGTAGCAGTAGACATCGAGCACCTGGCGGCCGCTGGCCAGCCCGGCGATGGCGCGGCGGTTGTCGCGATGGTCGTAGAACCAGCCGGTCTTCTGGCCGTCGCGCGGATCGGCCAGATAGCGGACCTCGTTCTCGATGATCTCCAGCGGGCCGTCGGGCCAGTCGCCGACGACCTCCTGGCGGGGCGGCAGGTCTTCCAGCTTGCGGGCGTTGTCGTCGCCACCGACCAGCATGCCGGCGGGGGCGAGCGTCGCCTGCAGTGCCGCCGCCAACTGGGGCCACAAGCGGTCCATGCCGGCGCTGTTGAGCTGTATCGCCAGATGCTCGCCGTAGCGGTCGATCACCAGCCCGGGCAGGCCGTCGGCTTCGGCGTGCACCAGGCGGTGATGGTCGCCGCCGATCAGGCGCGCGCGCAGGTGCCGGGCGCGATCCAGTCGTTCGGACAGGAAATCAGTGTCGATGGCGGTACGGCCGTCCGTGGTCAGCAGCCGGCCGGCGATCAGCGCGTGCGGATTGAAGGTGCCGGTGCCGAGCAGCTCGCCGCGCGCGCTCTCGAAGCGGACCACTGCGCCGGGCGCGATCGCCCGGCTGTCTGCCGTCGCCTGCAGCTCGTTGGAGAAGATCCAGGGATGGCCTCTGGCAACCCGCCGCTCGGCTTTCGGCTGCAGGCGTACGGTGGCGATGTCCGGGCCGGCGTCGGTCATCGGCTATGGTCGCCCGCCGAGGTTGGCGGAGACCGGGTCGCCGGGCGGCGTTGCGGCCGGCGGCAGCGGCGGCAGGTCGGCGGTCAGCCGTGCCAGGCCGTCGGCGACGACATCGTGCACGTGCCGCGCCAGCGCCTTGCGCGAGGCGAAACTGGCGCCGGCGACCGGCGGGTGGAACAGCAGCCGCACGGTGACGCCCGGCAGGCCGAGGATATGACCCAGGTGCGGCAGCAGATTCATGTCGCCGTACCAGGCATAGTCCGCCCGCGGGTCGCGGTAGGCGACGGTGACCGGCTGCACGATGGCATCGCTGGCGCCGGCGATGCCCAGGAGCGAGCTGTTGAACGCCAGCACCTGGCGGCCCTCGCTGCTGGTGCCCTCGGGAAACAGGAACAGGGCGCGTCCCGCCGCCAGCAGGCGTTCGAGCTCGGCGTGCTGGGTGGCGACCTGGCGACGGTCGCGGCTGACGAAGACGGTGCCGGCCAGCTTCGCCAACAGGCCGAACACGGGCCACGTCGCCACGTCCGACTTGGCGACGAAGTTGACGTCGACGTGGCTGCCGATGGCCGGGATGTCGACATAGGAGATGTGGTTGGCGACGAACAGCACGGCGCCGTCATCGACGGCGCGGCCGGCGACCTCGACGCGGATGGCGGCGATGCGGCAGGCCACGCGGTAGTAGAACCGCTTCATGGCATCGGGCACGCGCCCCGTGGCGGTGCGGACGAGCAGGCCGGCGGCGATCATCGCCGCGGTGAAGGCCAGCAGCGGCAGGGCGCGCAGGGTGCCGCGCAGGACGGCAAGCGGCCAGGCCGTCGGGCGGCTCAGGCGGCCTTCCTGGCGGTCAGCTTGGGCAGATAGAAGCGGTAGTACTTCTCCGCGATCCGGCTCGCCTCGACGATGATGCATACGTCGACCGTGTTGAACTGGTGATCGATCACCGCACCATCACCCACGCAGCCGCCGAGGCGCAAGTAGCCCTTGATCAGCGGCGGCAGGGCCGCGCGCGCCTTGTCGGCGTCGACCCTGTCCTTCGGCAGCATCGCCATTTCCACATGCAGGCCGCTGAGCGCCCGCGCCCGCAACTCCGGCGGGGCCAGGTGGTGATGGTAGAGATAGGACAGGGCATACGACTGCGCCATCGGGTCGGCGCCGGGGAAGCTCGCGCAGCCGAACATGATGCCGACGCTGTGCGCCGCCATATACTGGGCGATGCCAAGCCACAGCAACTGCATCACCGCGCCACGCCGATAGCCGTGGGCGACGCAGGAGCGCCCGACTTCGAGCAGCCGGGCCGGATTGCGGAGGAGCTGGGTCAGGTCGTATTCGCCGGCCGAATAGAAGCGCGTCGTCTTGCCCTGGCCGGCCTGCAGGTTGAGGCGGTAGGTGCCGACCACCCTCAGGGCGGGGTCACCGACGGTGTTGTCGAGCACAAGCAGATGGTCACAGGCCTCGTCGAGCGCATCGAAATCGCGGCGGGTGCGAGCCATTTCGGCCGATGCCCGGGCGCCCATTTCCTCATAGAACACGCGATACCGCAGGGCCTGCGCCCAGCCGATCTCTTCCGGCGAGCGGGCAACGCGGACCTCCAAGTCCTTGAGGTTGGCCATGGTCTGTCGAGTCCCTCCGTGCCGATCGCGCGAATCAACGGGCTCTACGATGGCGCTCGCCGTTGTTGCTCGCGTGACGCATGCATGGAAATTCTATGTCAATCGCTGCCACAGCCGAAGCCGTCTGTCGGCGGCCGGTCGCCGGCCCGCTCCGGCACGTCGATCTGTCTGGCTTTCCGAGGCCGCAACAGGCACTATCATCGGATTGTAAGAAAAACGTCACGGTAATGACAGCCAGAGTACGCAAACCGCTGTCATCAATGAATACACGTGTCAGGGACCTCACGGTGTCATCCGCGCCGGCACCGCTAGCAATGGGGAGAGGAGTCAATGAAACCAATCCGACTGAGCACTATGGTCGCGGCGTTGAGCGTGTTCGCGTTCGCCGCCGAGGCCGCCACCGAGATCCAGTGGTGGCATGCCATGGGCGGCCGCCTTGGCGAGAAGGTCAACGAGATCGCCGAGGGCTTCAACGCCAGCCAGTCCGACTACAAGGTCGTGCCGGTCTACAAGGGCAACTACACCGAGACCATGACGGCGTCGATCGCCGCCTTCCGGGCCAAGCAGCAGCCGCACATCGTGCAGGTGTTCGAGGTCGGCACCGCGACGATGATGGCGGCCAAGGGCGCGGTCTACCCGGTGCACGAGCTGATGAAGGACACCGATACGGCGTTCGATCAGTCGGCCTACCTGCCGGCAGTGATCAGCTACTACCAGACCCCGAACGGCGAACTGCTGTCGCTGCCGTTCAACAGCTCCACGCCGGTGCTCTGGTACAACAAGGATGCCTTCCGCAAAGCCGGCCTGGACCCGGATAAGGGGCCGCGGACCTGGGCAGAGATGGCCGACGCTTCCAAGAAGGTGCAGGCGGCCGGCTACAAGTGCGGCTTCTCGTTCGGCTGGCAGTCCTGGGTGATGATCGAGAACTTCTCCGCCTGGCATAACATCCCGATTGGCACGGAGCAGAACGGCTTTGCCGGGCTGAACACCGAGTTCACCTTCAACAACGACAAGGTCGCCGGCGTGCTGCAGATGATCGCCGATGGCCAGGCCAGCGGCATGTTCGAATACGCGGGCCGGCGCGGCGAGAGCCTGCCCAAGTTCACCAACGGCGAGTGCGCCATGTGGATGAACTCCTCGGCCTACTACGCCAGCATCCAGAAGCAGGCCAAGTTCGAGTTCGGTCAGTCGATGCTGCCCATCGAGACCTCGATCGCCAGCCAGCCGCAGAACTCGATCATCGGCGGCGCCACCCTGTGGGTCCTGCGCGGCAAGGCGCAGGGCGACTACAAGGGCGTGGCCGACTTCTTCAACTACATGTCCTCGGCCGAAGTGCAGGCCGACTGGCATCAGTTCACCGGCTACGTGCCGATTACCACGGCGGCCTACGAGCTGAGCAAGCAACAGGGCTTCTATGAGAAGAACCCGGGCACGGATACGGCGATCAAGCAGCTGAGCCTCAATCAGCCGACGCCGAACTCCCGTGGCCTGCGCTTCGGCAACTTCGTGCAGGTGCGCGACATCATCAACGAAGAGATGGAAGCGCTCTGGTCGGGCCAGAAGAACGCCAAGGAGGCGCTGGACGACGCGGCCAAGCGCGGCAATGCCTTGCTGCGCAAGTTCGAGAAGGCCAACTCGTCGTCCTGACGAGGATCGGCTTGCGTTAACCAAACGCCGTGCCGGCGGGGCGTTTGCCCCGCCGGCATGACGGCGTTTTCGGGGAGCCGCACAGCGCGATGCTCAAGCGCGTCAACTTTTCCCGCAGCCGCGGTCTGGCCTATGCGTTGATCCTGCCGCAGATCGCGGTGACGTTGATCTTCTTCATCTGGCCGGCCAGCCAGGCGCTGTTCCAGTCCTTGCTGGTGGAGGACGCTTTCGGCCTGTCGCGCGAGTTCGTCTGGTTCGACAATTTTTCCGAACTGTTCACCGACGAGCACTATCTCCGCTCGTTCCGCATTACCATCGTCTTCTCTGCCGCGGTGGCGTTCCTGTCGATGGCCTCGGCCCTGCTGCTGGCGGTCATGGCCGACCGCATCATCAAGGGCGCGATGGCCTATCGCAGCCTGTTGATCTGGCCCTATGCCGTGGCGCCGGCGGTGGCCGGTGTGCTGTGGTTCTTCATGTTCAACCCGACCATCGGCATCAACGCCTACGTGCTGCGGCTGCTCGGCTACGACTGGAACCACTACCTGTCGGGCAACGACGCCCTGATCATGGTGGTCGTCGCCTCCGCCTGGCGGCAGATCAGCTACAACTTCCTGTTCTTCCTCGCCGGCCTGCAGGCGATCCCGCGCTCGCTGATCGAAGCGGCGGCGATCGACGGCGCCGGCCCGGCCAAGCGGTTCTGGACCATCGTCTTTCCGCTGCTGTCGCCGACCACCTTCTTCCTGCTGGTGGTCAACGTCGTCTACGCCTTCTTCGAAACCTTCGGCACGATCCATGCGACCACCGAGGGCGGACCGGCCGGTGCCACCAACACCCTGGTCTACAAGGTGTTCTCGGACGGCTTCATCGGTCTCGACCTGGGCGGTTCGGCGGCGCAGTCGGTCGTCCTGATGGCCATCGTCATCGTCCTGACCGTGGTGCAGTTTCGCTACATCGAGCGGCGGGTGGCCTACTGATGGTCGAGAATCGCCCCTACCTGACGCTGCTGTCGCACCTGGTCGTCATCATCGGCATCGTCATCATCGCCCTGCCGATCTGGATCACCTTCGTCGCCTCGACTCACCCGATGGAGAACCTGCTGACGGCGCCGATCCCGATGTGGCCCGGGGACCGGCTGTGGGAGAACTATTCCCTGGTGCTGGGCGCCGGCATTGCCGATGCCGGCGGCGTGCCGGTGTCGGTGATGATGATGAACAGCCTGATCATGGCGCTGGCGATCACCATCGGCAAAATCGCCATCTCGCTGATCTCGGCCTACGCCATCGTCTACTTCAACTTCCCGTTCCGGATGACGGCGTTCTGGCTGATCTTCATCACCCTGATGCTGCCGGTCGAGGTGCGCATCCTGCCGACCTTCAAGGTGGTGGCCGACCTGGGCATGCTGAACTCCTACGCCGGCCTGTCGATCCCGCTGATCGCCTCGGCCACGGCGACCTTCCTGTTCCGGCAGTTCTTCCTGACCGTGCCGGACGAACTCCTGGAGGCGGCGCGCATCGACGGCGCCGGGCCGCTGAAATTCTTCCGCGACATCCTGCTGCCGCTGTCGCGCACCAACATCGCCGCGCTGTTCGTGATCCTCTTCATCTTCGGCTGGAACCAGTACCTGTGGCCGCTGCTGATCACCACCGAAGAGAGCTTCTATACCGTGGTGATGGGCATCCAGCGCATGGTCACGGTGTCCGAGAGCCTGCCGCAGTGGCACCTGGTGATGGCGGCGACGATGCTGGCGATGTTGCCGCCGATCATCGTCGTCGTCGGCATGCAGCAGCTGTTCGTGAAGGGCTTGGTGGAAACGGAAAAATAGTGACGGCGGCGCGCGGGCAGCGGTCCGCGCCGGCCGGAGGGACGAAGCATGGCGACAGTCGACATCCGCGCGGTGGAAAAGGTCTACCCCAACGGCTTTCAGGCGATTCACGGCATCGACATCGCCATCGCCGACGGCGAGTTCATCGTCCTGGTCGGGCCCTCGGGCTGCGGCAAGTCCACGCTCTTGCGCATGGTCGCCGGGCTGGAGACGATCACCGCCGGCGAGGTCGCCATTGATGCCACGGTGGTCAACCAGCTCGAGCCGGCGCAGCGCAACATCGCCATGGTGTTCCAGAACTACGCCCTCTACCCGCACATGAGCGTCTACGCCAACATGGCCTACGGCCTGAAGAACCGCGGCACGGCGAAGGCGGAGATCGAGCGCCGGGTACAGGACGCCGCGCGCATCCTCGAACTCGACGGCCTGCTCGAGCGCAAGCCGCGGCAGCTGTCGGGTGGCCAGCGCCAGCGCGTCGCCATGGGCCGGGCGATCGTGCGCGAGCCGGCGGTATTCCTGTTCGACGAACCGTTGAGCAATCTGGACGCCAAGCTCAGGGTGCAGATGCGCCTGGAGATCAAGCGTCTGCAGCGGCGCCTCGGCACCACCAGCATCTATGTCACCCACGACCAGGTCGAGGCGATGACCATGGCCGACCGCCTGGTGGTGATGAACGGGGGCCGGGCCGAGCAGATCGGCACGCCGATGGAGGTCTACGAACGCCCGGCCTCGGTGTTCGTCGCCGGCTTCATCGGCTCGCCGTCGATGAACTTCATCCCCGGCCGGATCGGCGACGACGCCGGCAGCGTCGTGCTCGACGGCGGCGGCGGGGTGAGCCTGCCGCTGCGCAACGGTCAGGGCAGCGGCCAGTCCGGGCGGGAGGTCACCGTCGGCATCCGGCCCGAGCACATCGATGCCGGTCACGACGGCGCGCCGCTCAATCTGGCCATCGACGTGTCGGAGCCGCTGGGCGCCGACACCCTGGTGCATGGCCGGACCGCCGACGACGGCCACGAGATGACCGTGCGCCTGCGCGGCCATGTCACCCTGCAGGGTGGCGCCGATCTGGCGGTGGCGGTGGACGCAAGCCAGGTTCAGTTGTTCGATCGGGACAGCGGCCAGCGTCTGGCCTGACGGTGAACCGGTGGCCGGCCGGCCTGCGGAGTCGCCGCCGGCGATGGGGGGCAGGCGGGGCCACCCGGGCGCGTGGCGGTGGTGGCTGGATTGTCCCGCCATAGATGATACTTTTCGTCGCTGGATCGGCACCGCGCAGATGGCCCAGGCACCGGGCCGTGCGGCGCCATTTCAACAAAGGGGGTGCACAACATGCAGGGATGCGTAGCCATGAAAAGCAGACGATGGTTCGGCCGGGTTGCGGCCGCGGGCCTGATCGCCGGCGTCACCGCCGGCCTCGTCGCCGGGACACCGGCGCCGGCGCAGGCGGAGGACTTGAAGGTCGGCTTCGTCTATGTCGGTCCGGTCGGCGACCACGGCTGGACCTATCGCCATGACCTGGGCCGTCAGGCGGTGGAGAAAGCGCTCGGCGCGCGGGTGAAAACCACCTTCGTGGAGAGCGTCAAGGAAGGCCCGGATGCGGAGCGGGTGATCAACCAGCTCGCCAGCAGCGGCCACAGCCTGATCTTCACCACCTCGTTCGGCTTCATGAACCCGACGGTGAAGGTCGCCAAGCGCCATCCCAAGGTGATGTTCGAGCACGCCACCGGCTACAAGCGGGCGAAGAACGTCTCGACCTACATGGCGCGGTTCTACGAAGGCCGCTACGTCGCCGGGGTGATCGCCGGCAAGCTGAGCAAGACCAACACGGTCGGCTACGTCGCCTCCTTCCCGATCCCCGAGGTGGTGCGCGGCATCAACGCGTTCCTCCTCGGCGCCCATTCGGTGAACCCGGACATGCGGATCAAGGTGGTCTGGGTCAACACCTGGTACGACCCGGGCAAGGAGGCCGATGCGGCCAAGGCGCTGATCGATCAGGGCGCCGACATGATCAGCCAGCACACCGACTCGCCGGCACCGCTGCAGGTGGCGCAGAACCGGGGCGTCAAGGGCTTCGGCCAGGCCTCCGACATGATCAACTTCGCCCCGAAGGCGCAGCTCACCGCCATCGTCGACGACTGGGACCCTTACTACGTGGCGCGCGCCAAGGCCGCGCTGGACGGCAACTGGAAGTCCGGCGACACCTGGGGCGGGATGGACACCGGCATGGTGGCGATGGCCGCCTATACCAACATGCCCGATGACGTCGCCAAGCTGGCGCAGGACACGGTCGACGCCATCAAGTCCGGCCAGCTGCATCCGTTCAAGGGGCCGATCTACGACCAGAACGGCGACTTGCGGGTCAAGGAAGGCGCCCACCTGAGCGACGCCGACCTGCTCGGCATGGACTGGTACGTACGCGGCGTCGACGATAAGCTGCCGCGATAGCGCTCAACTGCGGCCTGGCACCCCGTCGCCGGAATTTCGGCGGCGGGGTGCGGTCGTTTTCGAAGAAGCAGGGCCATGAACGATACCTACACCAAGGGCTTTCCGGTCTCCTGGGACCAGATCCACCGCGATTCCAAGGCGCTGGCCTGGCGCCTGTCGAGCCAGGGGCCGTGGCGCAAGGTGGTGTGCGTCACCCGCGGCGGCATGGTGCCGGCCTGCATCGTCGCCCGCGAGCTGGAGATCCGCCTGGTCGATACCGTCTGTGTCGCCACCTACGACCACCAGACGAAGGGCGGCTCCAACGTCCTCAAAGGGGTCGAGGACGACGGGCCCGACGTGCTGATCGTCGATGACCTGGTCGATACCGGACGGACCGCCGAGATCGTCCGCGCGATGCTGCCGCAGGCGCACTATGCCACCGTCTATGCCAAGCCCGACGGCCGGCCGCAGGTCGATACCTTCATTACCGAGGTCAGCCAGGACACCTGGATCTACCTGCCCTGGGACACCGAGCTGCAGTTCGTGCAGCCGCTCGTCAAGGGGCCGGGGGGCGACTGAGCGACTGCAGCGCTGAGGCGCCATGCCAATGCGCGGCATCTACTTCGCGGTTCTGTCGCGCGAGCGGTGCCAACCCACGTGAAATGGGGCCTTGGTCCGGAAGGCGCTCCCGTGAGCGTTCAGCTTCGCGAGAACCAGGGCTCTTCCATGAGATCTTCGAGGTCGGCCGTCCGGTTGAGGCAGACGCGCGGCCGAACACCGCCTTTGGCCTGAGACACAGGGATCGCCACACGGCCTTGACCGGTCTTCTGCGGCTTGGCCACGACGAGCGCGAAGACCGTTTCGATCAAGGACGTCAGTTTGCGGCCTGCATCGGCGATCTGTCGTTTCGCGCGCTGCATCAACGACCGAAACTGCCGGAGCGTTTCTCTCATCCGTCAAGCTCTCCTACGCCGGTGCTCAGAACACGCCCGCCTCCAGTCCGGCGGCGACCAGGGTGCCGAGCTCCTCGCAGTCGGCGACGAAGCTGTCCTGCCAGTCGCCGCGGCAGATCAGCGGTTCCCGCACCGCCCGCCAGCGCAGGCCCGTCGTGATGGTCTCCACCCCGCGCCGGGTGCCGGTGCCGTCGTGGCCGGCGCGGATGTAGAGCGCATAGGGCAGCGCCTGCGTGTGCTCCAGGCAGGGATAGTAGATGCGGTCGAAGAAATCCTTCAGGGCGCCGCTCATGTAGCCCAGGTTCTCGGTCGTCCCCAGGATGACCGCCTGCGCCGCCAGCACCTCGGCCGGACCGGTCTCGAACGGGCCGCGGCAGTCGACCTCGACGCCGGCGATATCGGCATGGCCGGCGCCGCGGGCGACGGCCTCGCGCAGGGCCATGGTGTTGGCCGAGGGGGCATGGGCGACGATGAGCAGGCGCTTTGCGGTCATGTCCGGGACCGTTGCTGACGGGATGCCGGACCTAGCTTAGCGCACAGGCTAGAATGGACCGACAGCCCGCCGCAGACGCGGGACGCCGGAGGAGGCCCAACCAGATGACGTTTGACGATCTCATCGCCCGAAACCCGCTGTGCCGCCTGCTCGGCGTGCGCTACCCGATCTGCCAGGCCGGCATGTTCCAGGTCGCCTACGGCCGCTTGGCGGCGGCGGTATCGGCCGCCGGCGGCCTCGGCGTGATCGGCTCGGCCTACATGTCGGGCGCCCAGCTGCGCGAGGAGATCCGCCTGGTCAAGAACGAGACCGACGCGCCGTTCGGCGTCGACATCCTGTTCGCCCGGGTCGAGGGCGGCGATGCCGCCAGCCTGGAGTACACCGACCAGGTCAAGGAGGCGATCGACGTCACCTTCGAAGAGGGCGTGCCGGTGCTGGTTTCCGGCCTGGGCGACCCGGCCGCGGTGGTCGACCAGGCGCACGATCTCGGCATGACGGTGATGGCCCTGGTCGGTACCGCCCGCCAGGCCGAGCGCGTGGTCGCCGGCGGCGTCGACGCGGTGATCGCCTCCGGCCACGACGGCGGCGGCCACGTCGGCCGGATCGGCACCGCCGTGCTGGTGCCCCGCGTGGTCGACGCCGTGCCGGTGCCGGTGGTCGCCGCCGGCGGGCTGGTCGACGGCCGCGGCCTGGTCGCGGCGCTGGCTTTCGGCGCCGCCGGCGTGTGGATGGGCACCCGCTTCATCGCCAGCGCCGAGGCCCGGGCGCATGCCAACTACAAGCGGCGCATCGTCGAGATCGACGAGGACGGCACCGTCGTCACCCGCTGCCATTCGGGCAAGCCGAACCGGATGATCGCCAACGCCTTCACCCGCGGCTGGGAAGGCCGCGAGGCGGAGATCAAGCCCTACCCGCACCAGATGATCGAGGTCGGCAACCCGGCCTCGGTGCTGGGCCGGATCGAGGGCGACGTCGACAATGGCGTGCTGCCCGCGGGCCAGGGGGCCGGGCTGATCGCCTCGGTCGACGCCGCCGGCGACGTGGTCCGCCGCATCGCCGACGAGGCTCGGGCGGTGTTCGAGCGCTGGCAGGGGGAGGCCGTGGCATGAGTGCAATCCGCGACGAGATCGTCGACGCGAACGGCTTTGCCTTCCGGGTTCATGCCGCCGGTTCGCCGGACGCGCCGCTGGTGCTGCTGCTGCACGGCTTTCCGCAGAGCCGGCACAGCTGGCGCGAGCAGCTGCCGGCGCTGGCCGACGCCGGCTATTTCGCCGTCGCCCCCGACCAGCGCGGCTACTCGCCCGGCGCCCGGCCGCCGGCGGTGGCCGATTACCGCACGCCGCTGCTGATGGCGGACGCGCTGGCGCTCGCCGACGCCCTGTGCGCCGAACGTTTTCATCTGGCCGGTCACGACTGGGGTGGCCAGCTCGCCTGGTTGCTCGCCGGGCAGCAGCCCGAGCGCGTGCGCAGCCTGAGCGTGCTGTCGCGCCCGCACCCGGCCGCCTTCGCCCGCGCCTTCAAGGGCGACCCCGACCAGGCCCATCGCTCGCGCCATCACCGCGCCTTCCTCGACCCCGACACCGCCGGCCTGCTGCTGGCCGACGACGCCCGCCGGCTGCGCCGCAACCTGCGCGACCAGGGGGTGCCCGAAACGGGCATCGCCGGTTATCTCGAGGTGCTGGGCGAGCCCGCCGCACTGGAGGCGGCGCTCAACTGGTACCGGGCGCCGCATGACGACCGTTCCGGCCTGACCCGCGCGGATGCGCCGCCGGTGTCGGTGCCGGTGCTCTACATCTGGGGCGATGGCGACGCCACCGTCGGCCGCTTTGCCGCCGAGGCGACGGCGGACTTCGTCACCGGTCCTTTCCGCTTCGAGGAACTGCCGGGCGTCGGCCACTTCGTCACCGACCAGGCCGCGGATGCCGTCAACCGGCTGCTGCTGGACTTCCTCGGCGCGCCGGCCTAACGGGCGCCGCGCAGGAAGGCTGCGGTGCGGTCGAAGGCGCTGAGCGCGGCGTCGGCATCGTAGGCATCTGCCCGGTCCGCCTCGGCGAACCAATGTCCCGTGCCCGGGTAGTCGAAGGCCCGATAGGGCCGGCCCGCCTTGGCCAATGCGCGTTCCATACGTTGCCGCCCGGCCGGTGAGACCCGGGGGTCGTCCGCAGCGAAGTGCGCCATAAAGGAGGTCTGGCTGGCGCCGAAGTCGCCGGCGCGCACAGCGTAATAGAGCACGGCGGCCCGGACCGGCGCCGTCGCCTGCTGCGCCAGCCAGACCGCCCAGTGGCCGCCCATGGAGAAGCCGACCACGCCGACCTCGTCGCCCGTCGTCGCCGGATGCGCCTGCAGCGCGGCGATGTCGGCCAGCAGCATCCTGTAGGCCGGCTGCCGGCGGCGCCTGGCGCGCAGGGCCCGCGCTTCGGCTTCGGTTTCCGCGGTCTCGCCGTCGAACAGGTCGGCGGCGAGGGCGACGAAGCCGGCATCGCGCAGCGCGGCGGCATAGTCGGTGAAGGATGGCGTCAGGCCCCACCAGGAGTGGATCACCAGAACGGCCGGGCCGCAGCCCCTATCGGGAACGAGGATGTTACCCATGTCTCCGGTACATGCTGTTACCTATGTGTCCGGAACGCCCTTAGGCTCGGGGCGCTGCTCTCTTCAGAGCAACGTAACCCCGCGCGGACCGTCAATTTCAAGACAACAAGCGCCGATAGGCGAATGCCCTGCCCGATCCAGACTTGAAGCATCGTTCGAGGGAACGAGAATGCGCTGCCGTGCGCACGGCAATGCGACACTTCGAGTCGTTTGTCGAACCGACGTAAGTGTCACCATTAGCCAAGCGCAGGAAGTACACGTACCACATGGCGCCACCCTGCGATGTGGAAGAGCATATATGCGGCATATGGCGGTACTGGAGGCGTTTCGGCCGGCCCGCTCAGTTATTGCGAGGCCGCAAACAGTGAGCCGGAACGACTGACTGGGCTGTACCCGTCCCCCTACGCTCCTGCGGAGCTTCGGGCGACACGCCGACGCCTAATCGCCTTCGGCCGTCAGGCCACCAAGGTGGCCTGCCACCCGAAGCCGAAGGCGTAGGGTGGCGGAGGGAGAGGGATTCGAACCCTCGATACGGTTTCCCGCATACACGCTTTCCAAGCGTGCGCCTTCAACCACTCGGCCACCCCTCCGGACCCGCGGAACATATTCACGAAACCTGTCGACGGCAATATCCCTCAGGGTGCCGGCGCGGCCTCGCCACTATCGCCGCTGGCGTAGGTCGACGGGGTCAGGTCTTCGACCGCCGCGGCCCGCTTGGCCAGCCAGTAGGCATAGGCGTCGGGCATCAGGGCGAACGGATCCTCGAGCCCGAGCTTGCGGGCCGCGTCCATCGGCCAGTTCGGGTTGTAGAGGACCTCGCGGGCGAAGGCGATCAGGTCCGCCTGGCCGTTTTGCAGGATCGCCTCGGCCTGCTCGGCGTGCACGATCAGGCCCACCGCCATGCTCATGATGTCGGCCTCGCGGCGGATCTTCTCGGCATATGGCACCTGGTAGCCGTAGCCGACCGGCCCGGTGCCGACCACCGGGGCGCCGCGGATGCCGCCCGACGAACAGTCGATCACGTCGACGCCGAGGCCCTTGAGCTGACGGGCCAGGACGACGTTCTCGTCGGGCCCCCAGCCGGCGTCGTCTTCCACCGACAACCGCATGAACAGGGGCTTGTCGGCCGGCCACTGGCCGCGCACGCTTTCGGCGACCTCTAGGGCAAAGCGCATGCGGCCCGCGGCGTCGCCGCCGTAGGCGTCGTTGCGGGTATTGACCAACGGCGACAGGAACTGGTGGATCAGGTAGCCGTGCGCGCCGTGGATCTCCAGCACGTCGAAACCGGCCGCGTCGGCCCGGGCGGCGGCCCGGCCCCAGGCCGCGACCAGGTCCTGGACCTCGGCCGTGCTCAGCGCCCGCGGTTCAGGGTCCTTGCGGTCGCCCAGGGCGCTGGACGAGACCAGTTCCCAGTCGTCCCAGTCGGCGATCTCGGCTGACGGCTGCAATGGCCGCCCGCCTTCCCACGGCCGCTGCCGGCGCGCCTTGCGGCCGCTGTGGCCGAGCTGGATGCCGGGCACCGCATCGTGACGGCGGATGAAATCGCTCAGGCGGCGGAAATGCGGGACGAAGTCGTCGTGCCACAGGCCCAGGTCGCCGACGGTGCCGCAGCCGCGGCGCTCGACCTTGGTCGACTCGATGATCACCAGGCCGGCGCCGCCGACGGCGAAGCGGCCGGCGTTCATCAGGTGCCAGTCGGTGGGATAGCCGTTCTCGCCGGCGTACTGGTGCATCGGCGCGATGACGACGCGGTTCTTCAGGGTGATTTCGCGCAACGCGAGCGGCGTGAACAGCAGCGGTGTGGTCATGACAGGGTTCCCGGATCGATACGGCCACATGCTAGCGGATCGGGCGGTGGGCTTGCACCTGCGTGCCGGCGTGGGAGAAGCTCGTCGATCGGCAACACACACGCAGGACGGGACAGGCAATGACCAACGCGACGGCGGGGCCGCTGGCCGGCAAGGTGGCGATCGTCACCGGCGCGGGCAAGAACATCGGTCGCAGGATTGCCCTGAGGCTGGCGGACGACGGCGCGGCGGTGGTGGTCAACGGCCGGCAGGACCGGGCCGCCGTCGACGACGTGGTCGGCGAAATCGCCGCGGCCGGCGGCAGCGCTGTCGGCCACATGGCCGACATCTCCGATCCGGCGGCGACGGCCGGTCTCGTGGCGGCCGCGGTGGAGGCCTTCGGCGGCATCGACATCGCCGTGTCCAACGCCGGCCTGCGGCGGCAGACGCCGTTGCTGGAGATCAGCCTGGCGGAGTGGCGGGAGATCATGTCGGTCGCGCTCGACGGCGCCTTCCTGCTGGCCCAGGCGGTGGTGCCGTCGATGATCGAGCGCGGCGGCGGCGCCTTCATCGGCCTGAGCGGCATGTCGCATCACCTCGGCCTTGCCAACCGCTGCCACGTCAGCGCTTCCAAGGCCGGCCTGGAGGGCCTGGTGCGCAGCCTCGCGGTGGAGCTGGCACCGCACGCGATCACCGTCAATGCCGTATCGCCCGGCAGCATCGACACCGTGCGCGGCGCTTCCGCCGGCGCCCTGCCGCCCGGCGGCGGCGCGGGCGGCGTGCCGCTGGGCCGCCAGGGCACGGTCGAGGAGATCGCCGCCGCGGTCGCCTGGCTGGTCGGGCCCGGCGGCGCCTACGTCACCGGCCAGACCATCCACGTCAACGGCGGCCGCTTCTTCGGCAAGTAAGCGGGCGTGGCGGGCTCAGGCGGCTGCCGGCCACAGGCCGACGGCGGCGTTGCCGCTGCCGGAGCTTTGCCCGTAGGGGCCGAACTGCCGCCCCGTGAGGTCGCCGGCGCTCGCCTGCAGGGTCTGCAGGCCGCCGATCAGGCCGGCCATGGGCCGCCCGCCCATTTCCGCCACCGCCTCGCGGCTGTAGTCGGGCAGCCAGGCGGCCAGCTCGTCGACCGCGCCGTCGCACATCAGGGCGACGAAGCGATGGTCCATCTCCTGGCGCGCTTCGGTCGGCCACAGCTCGGGCCCGCGCACCACCTTGTGCGACAGGGCGCAGCTGGCGACCAGCACGGCCCGGCGGCCGAGCGCCGTGGCGGTGTCGTGCACCAGCCGGCCGACGGTCATGTTCTCCTGCAGATCGGAACAGATCACCGTCGGCAGCAGGACCACCGGCACCTCGGCCTCGGGGTCGAGGTACTGCAACGGTACCAGCGAGCCATAGTCCCACTTGAAGTGCGGCGATGTGTTGAGCCCCGCCGGGATCCCGGCCTCGCCGATCCGTGCCGCCAGGGCATGGGCGAAATCCGGGTCGCCAGTGCGACGGTAGGGGATGCCCGGGATCAGGTCGGGCGCCTCGTCGGCGACACAGACCCCTTCGTGCAGGGCGTGCGCGGCGACATACCAGTTGAAGGTCGACACCCAGTGCGACGACTGCAGCACGATCAGGTCGGGCGACAGCGCGCGCAGGCGCGCGCCCAGTTCCCGTTCGCCGTCGATCAGGCCACGGGCGAAATCGGGCGCGTTGGCCTCGATACCGATCCGCGGCGTGTGCGGCGTCAGCGCGGCGGCAACCAGTCCGGCCATGTTCGTGTCCTCGCGTGTCTGCCAATAGACGCTCAGGGTATGAAGCGGTTGCGGTCGGCACAACCGGTCACGGCCTGTAGAATAAGCGGGTGTCGTCACCCAAGCCGCTGGGACATCGAACATGCACGCGAAGATCGACCCGCCGTTCCACGCCGACCACGTCGGCAGCCTGTTGCGGCCACCGGCATTGCAGGCGGCGCGCCGGCAGGCCGCGACCGGCGAGATCGATGCCGCGACGCTGCGCCAGGTCGAGGACGACTGCATCCGCGACGTCGTCAGGCTGCAGGAGGAGCTCGGCCTGCAGGTGGTGACGGACGGCGAGTTCCGCCGCACCTGGTGGCACTTCGACTTCCTCAGCGGCTTCGACGGCTTCGAGCTGGGCCGGCCGCTCGCCAGCGGGACCTTTCACGGCAGCGACGAGCAGCCGCCGACGGCGAAGATCACCGCCCCGCTGCGGCGCACGCGGCCGGTGATGGTCGACCATTTCGCCTATCTGGAGGGACTGACGGACCGCACCGCCAAGTTCACCCTGCCGGGACCGAGCATGGCCCATTTCCGGGCCGGTCGCGAGGGCATCAGCGCAGCCGTCTATCCCGACCTCGAGGCTTTCTGGGACGACCTCACCGCGGCCTATCGGGCCGAGCTCGCCGAGCTGGCGGCCGCCGGCTGCCGCTACGTGCAGCTGGACGACATCAGCTACGCCTACCTCTGCGATGTCGATATCCGCGCCAGTATGACGGCGCGCGGCGACGATCCCGACGCGCTGGCGCTGACCTATGCCAACGCGCTCAATGCCGCCGTCCGCGACCTGCCCGACGAGGTCGCCACGGCGATTCACATGTGCCGCGGCAACTTCCAGAGCACCTGGGCGGCGCAGGGCGGCTACGAGGCGGTGGCCGAGCGGGTGTTCGACACCGTCGCGGTCGATGCCCTGTTCATGGAGTACGACAGCGACCGGGCCGGCGGCTTCGCGCCGTTGCGCTTCGTGCCGCGCGACAAGGTCGTGGTGCTGGGCCTGGTCACTACCAAGACGCCGGGCCTGGAGGACAAGGACGCCCTGAAACGGCGCATCGACGAGGCGGCGCAGTACGTCGATCTCGAGCGGCTATGCCTGAGCCCGCAGTGCGGCTTTTCCTCGACCCACCACGGCAACAAGATCACCGAGGCCGACGAGATCGCCAAGCTGCGCCTGGTGGTCGAGGTGGCGCAGGAAGTCTGGGGCTAACGTGTGTTTGCTTTGCCGGGAATCGGCCGCCGTCCCTGCCAGGGCTCGACGCATTGTGTTGTGCCAGACATGGACGCCGGCTTTCGCCGGCGTTTCAGGTAAATTTGGTGAATCCCCGGCGAAAGCCGGGGTCCACAGTTGGCAATTCCATCTGAATCGAATGTCGGCTAGTGCCGTCCCGAAACCGTCAAGGCGACAATGGAAAGTGACCCCATGCAGCCGATCCGCATCCAGTTCACCCGCTTTTCCGCCTTCTATTCGCCGCTGATCGCCACCATCGCCACCGGCGCGCTGCGCGACGAAGGCCTGGAACCGTCGCACTCCATCGCCCCGGCCGGCGTGAGTGCGATCGACTCGCTGATCGACGGCAGCGCCGACGTCGTGCAGTCGGCGCCGAGCCAGGCCTTCCGCTTCGTCGCCCGCGGCGAGGACCCGCCGGCGGTGCATTTCGCCCAGATCAACGAGATGGACGGCTTCTTCCTGCTCGGGCGGGCGGCCGACCCCGAGTTCACCTGGGACAAGCTGGCGGGTGCCCGGGTACTGGTCGATCACGGCGGCCAGCCGCTGCACATGTTCAAGTACGCCTGCTTCAAAAGCGGCCTGGCCTTCGACGACATCGCCGCCGTCGATGCCGGCAAGACGGACGAGATGATCGCCGCCTTCAAGGGCGGCGAGGGCGACTACATCCACCTGCAGGGCCCGGCGCCGCAGCAGCTTGCGCACGACGGCCATGGCCGCATCGTCGCCAGTGTCGGCGCGGCGATCGGCCCGTGCGCCTTCTCCTCGCTGGCGGCGACCCGCGACTGGCTGGCCACCGACATGGCCGCGGCCTTCACCCGCGCCTATCGGCGCGCCCGGCAGTGGCTGATCGACACCCCGGCCGCCGAGGTGGCGGCCCTGGAACGCGACTTTTTCGCGGAGATCGACGAAGCCGTGCTGGCCGCCACCATCGCCGACTACCAGCGCCTGGGCACCTGGTCGCCGCACGTGGAGATCACGCGCGAAGCCTTCGCCGTCACCGTCGATGCCTTCCGTCAGGCCGGCGTGATCACGGGCGCGATCGACTACGACCGGGCGATCGCATCGCCGCCCGGCGGCTGAACCGGGGGCAGCGCCCCCAGGACCTCCGGCATCGCCGGGGTTGCCGCGACGCCAGGATCCACGCCGATCGCCGCCAGCAGGCGCTCGATGGCGAACAACTCGTCCTTCACCCGCAGCTTGCGCCGTTTCAGCTCGTGCAGTGTGGTGTCCTCAGGCCGGGCGCGCGCCAACTCCGCAGCCAGCGCCGTCTCCAGGGCCTGGTGCTGCGCCACCAGGGTCGCGTAGCGTGCCGCCACGCCGGTGTGGCGGTCGTCGTCGGTGTGGTCACTATCCTGCCAGAGGTTCATGCTCTCGCTCCCTGTTGCTGTCCTGCAGTGTTGTCGGCCGGGCGATGCCGGCGGGCACGCTTGATGGCGTTGTTGTTGGCGTTTGCGTGTGGGTCGGCGACTCCGGGTGCAGGTGCATTGGCGTGGCGCGCAGCACCGTCAGCGCGGTCGCGACGTTGGCGTCGCGCGATAGCGCGGCCAGTCCCGCCAGGGCGGTCCGGACGTGGTGGGCGAGGCCGCCGGCGCGCGCCCGCGCGCTCTCCCGGTTGATCGCATCGAGGCTCGCGGTGATGGCAGCGGACGCCGCCATCACCCTGGAGATCGTGTCGGCGTTGTCGTGCGACACGGCGGCGACAGAGCCGCGGGCCAGCTTGCCGCGCAGGGAGCGGACCGCGCCGTGCAGGGCCACGGACCATTCGGCGGCCAGCCGCTCCTCGCGCCGCTCGCGCGCGGCCAGCGGCTTCAGCCCGTCCAGCATCGCCTGCACCCGCGCCGCACTCGCGGCCAGGGCAGCGCGCCGGGCGTCGTCGGCGCGAAACGGCAGGCTCGCCTCGAGCAGCCGCACCACTTCGTCGTGGTTGGCGAGGGTTTCGCACAGGGCCGCGGTCTCGCGCCGTGCCCGCACCATCTCGGTGCCGAACTCCCTCAGCTGGCGGTCCAAAGCGGCGAGGGCCGTGCTGAGCCGGGTGCCGTCGTCCGCCGTCAAGAAGCAGGCATCGAGCGCCGCAACCGCCGCTACGAAGCGGTCGAGATCTTCGCTGGTGCGTGCCGCGCCGGCACAGGTCAACGCCCGCCAGATCATGGGTTACCTCCGAATGCGCCCAGGTGGTGCCTGCCGGGGTCTGATCTGGTGCCGGCCCGGCCGCCGCGCCAATCGGCGCTGTCGGGGCGCGTGATCGAAGCTCGCTATCACGGCGTCTCGCCGGCGGCGGCGCTTCCGGCCCATGTGCGTCAACGAGGGCCGCACGGAAGGCGGTGCCGATGCCGTGGGTCGGCTTGATAGTTCAAACCTATCAGCAGGCTCCGCGGAACCGATTTGGCTTCGTTGCCGGTCGATGCCACCTCTCTCTCTAGGCGGTGCGCGTCCGGCGCAACCGCCATTTCTCGATTACGGGTGCACGCGCGTCGGGTGCCTGGCACATGAGGGGACAGGCATGACCAGCGTTTGGCCGAGGCTTCAGGGACTGTTCCGCCACGAAGCCGCCGGCGGCGTCATCTTGATGATTGCCGCCGCGGCGGCGCTGCTGCTCGACAACTCGCCGCTCGACTGGCTCTACGACAGCATGCTGGCGACCCCCGTGGTGGTGCAGCTCGGCGCGCTGATGATCGACAAGCCGCTGCTGCTGTGGATCAACGACGGCCTGATGGCCGTGTTCTTCTTTCTCGTCGGCCTGGAAATCAAGCGCGAGCTGCTCGAAGGCCGGCTGTCGACCTGGAACCAGGCGGCGCTGCCGGTGCTGGCCGCGGTCGGCGGCATGCTGTTCCCGGCGCTGATCTACGTCGCCATCAACGCCGGCGACCCCGCCGCCCTGAACGGCTGGGCGATCCCGGCGGCAACCGACATCGCCTTCGCCCTTGGCGTCCTGGCGCTGCTGGGCAACCGGGTGCCGGTCGCGCTGAAGGTTTTTCTGCTGGCCCTGGCGATCCTCGACGACCTGGGCGCGATCGTCATCATCGCGGTGTTCTATACCGCCGAGCTGTCGCTGTTCTCGCTGGCCATCGGCGCGCTCTGCACCGCCGTTCTGGTGACGATGAACCGCGTCGGCGTGCGCCGGATCGCCCCCTATCTGCTGGTCGGCCTGGTGATGTGGGTCTGCGTCCTGAAATCCGGCGTGCACGCCACCCTGGCTGGCGTCGTCATCGCCCTGACGATCCCCCTGCGCGCCGACGGTGACGGTGCGGCCTCGCCGCTGCACCAGCTCGAGCACGGCCTGCAGCCGTGGGTCGCCTTCTTCGTCATGCCGATGTTCGCCTTCGCCAACGCCGGCGTGCACCTGGCCGGCCTGTCCGTGGCCGACCTGCTGGCGCCGGTGCCGCTGGGCATCGCCCTGGGCCTGTTCGTCGGCAAGCAGCTCGGCGTGTTCGCGTTCGCCTGGGCCGGCGCGCGCCTCGGCATCGCCCGCCTGCCCGATGGCGTGAGCTGGGCGCAGATCTACGGCGCCGCGCTGCTGGCCGGCATCGGCTTCACCATGAGCCTGTTCATCGGCACCCTGGCGTTCGCCGGTCCCGAACACGCGGCGGCGGTGCGGCTGGGGGTCCTGGCGGGCTCGCTGATGTCGGGGATCGCCGGCTACGCCTTGCTGCGCTGGGCCGGGCGCGAGCGGGTCCAGGCGCCGCTGCCCGCGCCCGCCATGTCGTGACCGAAGCCCTGCATCTGGCGGCAGCAAACCTGCTGTCGCCGATGGTGCTGTTCTTCGTCCTTGGCCTGTGCGCCGCGCTGGCGCGATCGGATCTGGAGATCCCGCAGCCCGTGGCGAAGATGCTGGCGCTCTACCTGATGCTGGCGATCGGCTTCAAGGGGGGCGTCGGGGTCAGCGAGCATGGCGTCGATGTCCGGCTCGTCGCCAGTCTGCTGGCCGCCGTCGTGCTGTCGTTCGCCATCCCGCTCGTCGCCTTCGCCTTCCTGCGCCTGACATCGACCCTGCCGACCGTCGACGGTGCCGCCGTCGCGGCGCACTACGGCTCGATCAGCGTCGTCACCTTCGCCATCGCCGTCGACCAGCTGACCGGCCTGGACATCGGCTTCGAGGGCTATCTCGTCGCTGTCGCGGCGGCGATGGAGACGCCGGCGATCATCAGCGGACTGTTCCTGGCCCGGCGCGGCGGCGAGCGCCGCGCGGCGGACACCAGCACCACCGCGCTTCTGCGCGAGGTGGCGCTGAACGGCTCGATCGTCGCCCTGCTCGGAGCCTTCGCCATCGGCTGGGCGACCGGTTCCGACGGGCTCAAGGACGTCGCGCCGCTGATGGTCGATCCCTTCAAGGGCGTGTTGTGCCTGTTCCTGCTCGACATGGGCCTGGTGGCCGGACGTGGCCTGCGGCGCGGCCTGCAGGACCTGCGCCCGCCGGTGCTGCTGTTCGGGCTCTACATGCCGCTGGTCGGCGGCGCGATGGGCGCGGGCGTGGCCTGGCTGCTCGGCCTGTCGGCGGGCGGCGCGGCGCTGCTCATCACCCTGGCGGCCAGCGCCTCCTACATCGCCGTTCCTGCGGCCATGCGGCTGGCCCTGCCGGAAGCGCGGCCGGCGATCTACCTGACGCTGTCTCTGGGTATCACTTTCCCCTTCAACCTGGCGCTGGGCATCCCGCTCTATATCGCCGTCGCCAACGCCATTGCCGGATGAGGTCCCATGCAGACCGTGCACCGTAAACGCATCGAGATCGTCGTCGAGGCCACCCAGCGCCGGCGGCTGACGCGCCTGCTCGATGAGCTCGGCGTCACCGGCTACACGATCCTGCCCGTCATGGGCGGTCGCGGGGACAGCGGCGAGTGGAGCCGCGAGGGCCAGGTCTCGGCGGCCGGCGAGAAGATCATGCTCGTCTGCATCACCAGCGCCGAACGTGCCGACGCCGTCACCACCGCCGTGCACGAACTGGTGGCGGTGGCGACGGGCGTAATCAGCGTTGCCGACGTGCAGGTCGTGCGCGGCGACAAGTTCTAGCTGGCGCGTGGACGGCGTGTCAGGCGGCGAGGCGCACCGGCGTGACGAAGCCCGGCGGCTTCACGGCAAGAACCGAGCAACCGATCCGCCCGAGAATGGTCTCGGCCGTGTTGCCCATCAGCGCACCGCGAATCCCGGTGCGGCCCACCGTGCCCATGACGATGAGGTCTATGTCCTCGCGCGTGGCGAAGGCCGGCACGGTTTCGGCCGCCGTCCCCTTGATCAGGTGCACGGTCCGCGCTGCGTCGCCGGCCGGATAGTGCTGCAGCAAGGCATCGAGCGCCCCTGCGCTGCGCTGGCGTTCGTCCTCGACCAGCTTGTCGACGTCTTCCGGGGCGATCCGGGTCAGGCCGCTGCGGCGCAGGGTCGCTTCCTCCTCCAGGCGCCAGGCATTGACGATGTGCAGCGTGCCGGCGCCGGCA
>Ga0056121_1000157_pt1 | contig 28484 bp, 25 predicted proteins | sample WorMetHEROISLAND_FD_83872 | JGI IMG/M metagenome (GOLD analysis project Ga0056121, IMG submission 83872) | Marine gutless worms symbiont microbial communities from Max Planck institute for Marine Microbiology, Germany - Olavius sp. 1 HERON ISLAND ...
GCCGGTACCGGCATGAAAATGGACTACGAGAACCTGCGTCAACTGCTGACAAACGGCATCCCGCACGTGCGCGAGCTGGGCATCGACGTGGTCGGGATCGACGAAGGTACCATCACCATGAAGGTCGACCAGCAGGACCGCTTCATCGGCGATCCCGACACCGGCATCATTCATGGCGGCATCGTCACCGTGCTGCTCGACACCGTCAGCGGCTTTTGCGTCTACACCGCGCTGAACGACTTCGCCCCGCTGGCGACGCTGGACCTGCGCATCGACTATCTGAAGCCGGCGACGCCGAAACGGGTGATCTATGCCAATGCCCGCTGCTACAAGGTGACCCGCAACGTCGCCTTCGTGCGCGGCCTCGCCTACCAGGACGGGCCGGACGACCCGATCGCCAACAGTGCCGGCAGCTTCATGCTGTCGACCGGCGGACCCCAGTTCCTGCCCGCCGACAAGCCGGCGGACGCCTCGGAGGCGCCGGCATGAGCTTCGTCGACCGGCTGACGCAGGCGCGGGCGAGCGGCGACTTCAATGGCCTGATCCGGTCCATTCCCTATCTCGACTGGATGGGCGTCCGCCTGGAGCAGCGCGACGGCGAGCTGATTTCCGTGCTGCCGTTCCAGGAGATGCTGATCGGCAACCCCATGCTGCCGGCACTGCATGGCGGGGTTACCGGCGCGTTCCTGGAAAGCGCGGCGATCATCTCGCTGATGGCGACCCTGGATACGCCGAAGATGCCGAAGACCATCAACATCACCATCGAGTACCTGCGCCCGGGCGGGCCGCAGGACAGCTATGCCGCCGGCATCATCACCAAGCAGGGCCGGCGCGTGGCCAATGTGCGCGCCGAAGCCTGGCAGGAAGACCGGGCGCATCCGATCGCGGCGGCCAACGCGCATTTCCTGATCGGCTGAGGTGGCGGCCGGGCGGGGCACAGGGGAGGAAAAGACCATGGCACGACGAAGCAGCGGCAAGCCTGCGCAGAAGCGCTATCGACCGGCAGACCTGCGCGGGATCATCCCGCCGATGACGACGCCGTTCACTGCCCGCGGGGAGGTCGACGAGGCGGCATTCCGGCGCCAGATCCGTTTCCTGATCGATGCCGGGGCACACGGCCTGGCCGTCGGCGGCAGCACCGGTGAAGGACATACCCTGGACACCGCCGAGATGCGGCGGCTGATGGAGCTCGCGCTGGGCGAAGTCGGTGGCCAGGTGCCGGTGGTCGCCGGGGTGATCGTCGATTCCACGCGGCAGGCGGTGGAACGGGCCCAGGCGCTGGCCGACCTGCCGGTGGCGGCCCTGCAGATCACGCCGGTACACTACCTGTTCCGGCCCAGCGACGATCACATGCTGGAGCACTTCCGCACCGTCGGCCGGGCCGCCAAGGCGCCGATCCTGATCTACAATGTGGTGCCGTGGAGCTACCTGTCGCCGGCGCTGCTGGTGCGGATCATGAAGCAGGTGCCGCAGGTGGTCGGCGTCAAGCAGAGCGCCGGCGATTTGAAGCTGTTCGCCGACCTGATGATCCAGGCCCCGGCGCAGGGCCGGATCTTCTCTGCCGTCGACGCGCTGATGTACCCCTCGTTCGCGCTTGGCGCCCACGGCGCGATCGCCGCCATCCTGACCGCCGCGCCGCAGGCGCTGGTCCAGCTCTGGCAGCATGTCGAGGCCGGCGAGCACGATGCCGCCCGTCGTCTGCACGAGCGCCTGCTGGTGCTGTGGAACGCGATGGTCGGCGACAACCTGCCGGCCGCGGTCAAGTGCGCTCTGACGCTGCAGGGCGTGAAGGGTGGCTACCCGCGGGCGCCGATGCCGGCAGCCACGGCGGCACAGCAGCGCGCCATCGCCGCGGCGCTGAAGAAGCTTGCCTGAACGACGGTGCGATCCGCTAGGTAGCAGTGTCCGCAACGGCGCGCTGCAGGCAAAGGAACGAGCTTTCCCAGCCGCTGCGGTGATCCTCGCACATCTCGGTGCTGGCGAAGCCGCTGTGGGTGAGGGTCAGTTCCGTGCCGTCGTCGCGGGCGACGAAATCCAGTTCGACCTTGGTCTCGACGCCGGTGTAGTTGCCCTGCGTCCAGTTCCAGGTGAAGGCGAGGCGACGCGGCGGGTCGATCTCGATGTACTCGCCCGTGAGCCCGTGCACGCTGCCGTCGCTGCCGACGATGTCGAGGCGGTAGGCACCGCCGACCCGCAGGTCGACCTCCGGGTCGGGTGTGCTCGCCCCTTCCGGCCCCCACCACTGGCGCAGGACGTCGGGGTTGGTGAAGGCGGCGAAGACGCGCTCGGGCGGGGCCGGCAGCCGGCGGACGATGGTCACGCTGGCCACGCCCGGTGCCTTGGGGCTCTGCTCATTCATGCTCGCTCTCCTCTTCGTCCGCGGCGGTCTCGTCAAGATAACGCGCCAGGGCGTCGAGCTGACTGTTCCAGAACTTGGCGTATTGCTCGATCCAGTCGGCCGCCTGTTTGAGGGGCTCGGGGTTCAGCCGGCAGGGGCGGAACTGGGCGTCGCGGCGCCGTTCGATGAGGCCGGCGCGCTGCAGCACCTTCAGGTGCTTGGAGACCGCGGGCAGGGACATCTCGAACGGTTCCGCCAGCTCGTTGACCGAGGCCTCGCCCAGCGACAGGCGGGCCAGGATGGCCCGACGCGTCGGGTCGGCCAGGGCGGAAAACACGGTGGACAGATCGTCGGACATGGCAAGGCCGTCTGTGCTCGTGGTCTGAATTAAACTCGTCGGTTAAATACAGGACGGGACCGGCGCTGTCAAATGCCGGCGACAACGGGAAACGGGCCGCGGGAAGCCCCGCGGCCCGTCAGTTCGGCTGTTGCGTCGAGGTCCTATTCGGCGGCAACGGCCTGGGCGCCGGCGGCATCGAGCGCCTGGGTCAGATCAGCGAGGATATCGTCGATGTGCTCGATGCCGATGGACAGGCGGACATAGCCGTCGGAGACGCCGCTGGCGAGTTGCTCTTCCGGCGTCAGCTGTGAATGCGTGGTGGTCGCCGGGTGGATCGCCAGGCTGCGGGCGTCGCCGATGTTGGCGACGTGATAGAACAGCTTGAGCGCGTCGATGAAGCGCTGGCCGGCGCCGAGCCCGCCCTTCAGCTCGAAGCCGACCAGGGCCCCGTAGCCGCCGTCCAGGTAGGTATCGGCGCGCCGGCGCGCTTCGCCGTCCTGCAGACCGGGGAAGATGACCCGCTCCACCTCGTCGTGCCCGGACAGGAACTCGGCGACAGCGGCGGCGTTGCGGCAGTGCTCGCGGATCCTGAGCGGCAGGGTCTCCAGGCCCTGCACGGTGAGGAAGGCGTTGAACGGGCTCAGCGGCGCGCCGAGGTCGCGCAGCAGCGTCACCCGGGCCTTCAGGATGTAGGCGATCGGCCCCAGCGGCTTGGCGGCTTCGCTCCAGACCGCGCCGTGATAGCTTGGGTCGGGCGAGTTCAGCAGCGGCTGGCGCTCGGGGTGGGCGCCCCAGTCGAAGTTGCCGCCGTCGACCAGCAGGCCGCCGATCGAGGTGCCATGGCCGCCGATGTACTTGGTGGTCGAGTAGACGATCACCGCCGCGCCGTGGTCGAACGGCCGGCACAGCACCGGCGCGGCGGTATTGTCGACGATCAGCGGAATGCCCAGGGGCCGGCCGATCTCCGCCACCTCCCGGATCGGGAACACCGTCAATTTCGGGTTGGGCAGGGTTTCGGCGTAGTAGGCGCGGGTACGGTCATCCGTGGCCCGGGCGAAGTTCTGCGGATCCTCCGGATCGACGAAGCGCACCTCGATGCCCTGCTGGCGCAGGGTATTGGCGAACAGGTTCCAGGTCCCGCCGTAGAGGTCGGTGGAACTGACCACGTTGTCGCCGGCCTGAGCCAGGTTCTGCAGGGCGAACGCCGAAGCCGCCTGGCCCGAGGCCAGGGCCAGTGCCGCCGCGCCGCCGTCCAGCGCCGCCACCCGCTGCTCGAGCACGTCGTTGGTCGGATTCATGATCCGGGTGTAGATGTTGCCCAGTTCCTTCAGGGCGAACAGGTTGGCGGCATGCTCCGTGCCGTCGAACTGGTACGACGTGGTCTGGTAGATCGGCACCGCCACGGCGCCCGTTGCCGGGTCGTTGCGATAGCCGGCGTGGAGCACGACGGTTTCCGGGTTCTGGCTGTTCTGGCTCATGGTGTCGGTCCTTGTCTTTCTCGTTGACGCCCAATCCGGCTCAGCCGGTGGCAGTGGCCCGGTGGCTGACGATGTCCAGGCCCAGGTTGACGGGGACGGGATTGCGCAGGATGTCCAGCACCGGGCAATGCGCGTCCACCGTTTCCTTCAGGCGTTCCAGGTCCTCGGCCGGTGCCGGGCTGTCCAGGGTAACGGTTGCGACGATTTCCTGGTAGCCGGCGCGCACCTCCGGGCTGACGGCGAAGAAGCCGCGCAGGTCGATGTCGCCTTCGACCTCGACCGAGACGCCGTCCAGCGGGATACCCAGGGCGTCGGCGTAGAGCCGGTAGGTGATCTCCTGGCAGCTGGCGAGCGCCGCCAGCACGTACTCCACCGGATTGGGGGCGGTGTCGGCGCCGCCAAGGGCGGCCGGCTCGTCGACGGCGATCTCGAAGTCGCGCACGCTGACGGCGCTGCGCAGGCCGTCGAGCTGGCGGGAGCGGACCTCGAAGCTGGCCGCGGCCTGTTGCGGCTGGCTGGCGAGCGCATCGTGGGTCTGCTCGTAGAGCGCCTTGAACTGGTACGTCATCGGTCTGGTCCTCCGTTTGCGTCGTGCCAGCCCGGCGCAGATGACAAAAAAACCGCCGCAGCATCTGGCTGGGCGGTTTGCGCCTACCGGTTTAGCTGCATTTGTTACGCGCTCGCAAGCTGGCTCAAATCAGCGCGTGCGCCGAGGGTTACGCGACCTGCCGGGCAGCGTCAAGTGGAAAATGCATATATAACGATGTCTTTATGTAGATTGGGCCAGCGAGAAACCCATCCGCGATGGTTCGCACGGGCAGGAAATGGCGGTAAACTGCGGCCAAACGGCAAGAGGACAGGATGACGAGTGACGGCTATCACTATGGTGGCGTCTTGCGTGCGCAGATACATGCCCGCATCGATGGTTTCGAGCGACGGCCCGGGCGTGGCGAAGGTCTGAAGCGGGCCGCCGTTGCCATCACCATCGTCGACGACGGCAACGGGCGGGCGGCCTTCCTGCTGACCCGCCGGGCCCCGAACCTGCGTAGTCACGCGGGCCAGATGGCGCTGCCCGGCGGCCGCATCGACGACGGCGAAACCGAGGTCGAGGCGGCGTTGCGCGAACTGGCGGAGGAGGTCGGTCTCGTCGCCGGACATAATCACGTGCTCGGTCTGCTGGACGATTACCCCACCCGCTCAGGCTACCTGATCACCCCGGTTGTGGTGTGGGCCGGCGGCGATGCCGCGCTCGAGCCGAACCCAGAGGAGGTGGCCGAGCTCTACCGTATCTCCCTGAGCGAGCTGGACCGGCCGGATTCCCCCGAGCTGGTCAACATCCCCGAGAGCGACCGGCCGGTGATCCGCCTGCCGTTCGGCGACAACAAGCTGCACGCGCCGTCCGCGGCCGTGGTCTACCAGTTCCGCGAGATCGGCCTCTACGGCCGGGCGACGCGGGTCGATCATTTCGAGCAGCCGGTGTGGGCCTGGCGCTGACGCGGGCTAGTCGTCGGCGTAGCCGAGCGCGGCCAGCATCGGCTGCAGGATCGGCAGCGCCGGCGCGAGCTGGCGCTCGTAGTTGCGCCAGCGTCCGACCGCGCGCGGGCTGATCGGCCGGGCGACGGCATCGCGGCTCGGCGTGCCGATGTGCTGGGCGCCATCGGTGCCGCGCCGGTCGAGCAACTCGGGCTGCCAGTCGAGATCGAGAAACCCGAACACCCGCGCACCGACGTCGCCGGGCGCCGCCACCAGCTCTTCGTAGCGGTAGACCAGGGTCGGCACCGTCAGCACCTGCCGGTAGTGCAGCCAGAGCTGCATGGTTTCGACGTAGAGCGCGGCCGTCTCGGCGACGTCGAGCATGCAGGCGGTGGCGTCGGAAATGGTGAAGTCCTGCATCAGGCAGCTCAGGACCACGTCGCGGGGATCGCGCAGGGCGAGGATGACCCGTGCGTCGGGAAACAGGCCGTTGATCAGGCCGAGCTCGGCCAGCGAGAACGGCGCCTTGTCGACCAGGCGGCGGCCGGCGGCAATGTCGCCGAACAGCCCCTCGCTGGCCGCACGGAACACGCCGCGCAGCTGATCGAGGCGCGCCGGACGCAGCGCTGCGACCGCGGCGGCAACGTCGCTGTCGGCCGACGGCCGCAGCTCGCGCAGGACGTAGTCGAGCGGCGTGTGCTCGCCGCTGGTGATCAGATCGGGGTGCGCGGCCAGCAGGGTCTCCATGAGGGTCGTGCCGGAGCGGGGAAAGCCGACGAAGAAAACCGGCGGCGGGCCATCGTCCGGCACGGCCCGATCGGACCAGGCACGCAGTTTTGCGGCGTCCAGGCGGGCCCGGTAGCCGGCCAGGCGGTGTCGCCAGCGCGCCCCGTCGAAGCCGCGTCGGCGGGCCGATTGCGCCTTCAGCGCGTTGCCCTGCGCCGCTGCCCGGAACGCGCCGTCATAGTCGCCGGTGCCGTCCAGCAGCAGGGCCAGTTCCTTGTGGATGCTGGCCGCCAGATCGGCATCGGGCTGCCGCGCCAGCGCCGCCTCGAGGTTGCTGCGCGCCGCTTCACCGTCGCCGGCACGCCGGTCGAGGCGGCCGAGCAGGTACCACGGTCCCGGGTTCGCCGGCGCGCGGTCGCGCAAGGCCGATGCCCGCGTGCGGGCTTCGGCGTCGCGGCCGGCGGCGTCCAGCGCCAGGCAGAGGTTGAAGGCGACGGCCTCGTCGTTGGGCCGGGCTGCGGCCGCGGCGGCATAATGCGTCGCCGCCGCCGGCGCCCGGCCCATCTCCTGGAGCACGCCGGCGAGGTTGTTGTGCGCGGCGGGATCTTCGGGCGCCAGATCGGCCGCGCGTTGATAGGCCGTCACCGCCTCGTACTGACGGCCGTTCGCCTGCAGGGCGTAGCCCAGATTGAACCAGCTGCCGGCGTCCGCGCCAGCCAAGTCGCTGGCGCGCCGAAATGCGGCGACCGCCGCCGGATCGCCGGCCTGCAGCAGGGCGTGTCCGAGATTGGTGTGAACACCGGCATCGGCCGGCGCCAGCCGGGCGGCCTTGCGTAGCTGCTCGGCCGCCGCTTGCGGTTGACCGCGTTGCAGCTCCAGCGTGCCGAGTCCGAACAGCGCCGGCAGTCGGCTCGCCGCCGCTTGCGCGGCCCGTCGGTAGGCCCGCGCCGCCTCGTCGAGGCGGCCGGCCTGATGCAGGGCGTGGGCGGTGTCGAGGGCGCCCGCGTCGGGGCGCGGGCCTTTGCTCATGCTGTCAGCTTCGCCGCCTGGGTGTGACTGTCGACAGCCGGATCATGACCGATCTCGCCAGGGCCTGCCAACGGGCGCAGTGGCGCAGGGGGCAAAGAAAAGGGGCGGACCGAGGTCCGCCCCTTCCCGATAGTCGGTTTGAGAACCGGCTTAGAACGCCAGGAACGTGCCGATGAAGATGATCGTCGACTTACCGTTCGCGCTCTGCGCCGTGTTCGTCTTGGTGTCGGCTTCCCAGTACTGGATGCCGGCCTGAATCTGCACGCCCGGGCCCAGGTCGTAGCTGCCGCCCACTTCGAAGGCGGTAACCTGATCCTTGACGCCCGAGGTCTTCTGCTCGGCGACGGCATACTGGATGCCCACGCCCCACGGACCCGTGGCATAACGCAGACCGATGTTGGCGTCGGTCCGGTCGTTGTTGCCCGAGCGGCCGCGGTTGTCCTCGCGGTAGGCAGCGCCGAGGGTCCAGCCGGACCAGCCGACACGACCGCCGACCGCCCATTCCTTGCGGTCGTCGCTAGAAGCCGCACCAGCCGTGCTGCTCTTCACCTCAGGCTTGCCCTGGCCGTAGCCGATCGACACGGCAAGGTCGGTGGCGCCGAGCTTGTTCACGTAGTTGGCGCCCAGTTCCCAGGCCTCACTGCGGTCGTCACCAGAGTCGTTCTTGGTCTGGAAACCGGCATACGAACCCGAGCAGCTGGTGCCGCCGGTGTTGGCGTTGGCTTCCTCGCAGCGCTCCGGAGTGTAGGAGGCGCCGAACTGGAAACCGGCCAGACGCGGCGTGAAGTACGTCAGCTTCTCCGAGTCGGTCGAGATGCTCACCGGGTTGGTGTGCAGGAAGTTGGTGAAGCCGCCGGTCGTGGCATGCGAGAAGTTCGGCGAGTTCAGACCATGCGACCAGCCCGACGGGGCCGGCGAGGCATAGTGCATCAGGTAGGCGGCCGAGTTCTCCGAACCCAGGTTCACGCGGCCGAAGGAGCCGCTGGCCCAGGCGAAACTTTCGTCGATCTGGTCGCCGCAGGTCTCGGCTTCGAGCTGGACCTGAACACCGAACTGGATGCCGTTGTCGAGGGTGGTCTTACCGTTGAAGATAATTTCGCCCTCGCGCGCAACCTTGTGATCGCGCCGGCCAGGAGCGGCCTCGGCAGCGCCGTTCTTCTCGTCACCGAAGACGAAGAAGCCCTGCCAGTAGCCGCCAACTCCCATCTTGATACGGTCCGCGGCGGACGCCGTGCCGGCCAACATGCCGACGGCGGCGAGTGCCGTGGTCCCGAAGAGCAGCTTTTTCATGCTGGGTACCTTTCCTCAATAGTCGTCGCTAGGTGTGCACACAAAAGCACGCTATGAGCGTGTCAACACGGCGCCATTAAGGCCATCGCGCCCCGGGAGGGTCAAGGCCGGGAAGCCCGGAAATGTGTCAAAAACCGCGCACTGTTGCATTCACGCAACAGCGATTTGCACGGCTCATTCCTGCCTGGATCAGGCGAGACCCGTGTTGGCGAAACGCCGGCGCAGCGGTTCCAGTTGACTGGCGTAGGGCCGCCAGCGCTGCAGCGAGTCCCGGTAGATCGGCCGGCGCACCTGGTCATAACTCGCGGTACGCACGAAACGGTCCGAGTTATGGAAATTCAGGCAGGCGGAATTCCAGGGCAACCCGACGTAATCGACCATCGTCCGGCTTACGCCTTGCGGGTCGTCGACCAGGTCTTCGTAGCGCACCTCCAGCATCTCCAGCGTCGCGCGCCAGTGCCGCAGCAATTTGTCATAAGCCACGTAATAGCGCCCCAAAGCGTCGAGGTCGCCGGTGAACGCCAGGCGCGCGCCGAAATCCTGGAAGTAGCAGGACAGGCAGGTATCCAACGGATTTCGGCGGATGTGAATGATCCGGGCTTTGGGCAGGATCTGGCGGATCAGCCCCAGGTCGAGGAAGTTCGTCGGCATCTTGTCGGTTACCCGGGCAGCTTCGCCGTCGAGCGCCTGCAGGCGCTGCAGGTAGATCGCCGCGGCGCCGTCGAAGTCGGCAGCGCTGAGCTGTGGCACGATCTCGGGGTAATAGCCGGTGACGCCGGCCGCGGCCGGTAACCCGACGGCAATCTCGGCGACTGTCGACAGCTCTCCGGCGCCGAACACGTCCGGGTGGCTGGCCAGGATCTGCTCGACCAGGCTGGTGCCCGAGCGGGGCATGCCGACGATGAAGACCGGCCGTTCGCTCGTGTTGGCGGCGTGGGGCATCTGTGCCGGGGCGGCGTAGATCGCCTGCATCTCGACGCACAGCCCTTCGTAGGTGTCGATGTCGAACGGCGCGCCGTTGGTTTCGTTCGCCCGTTCGAGGTAGGCGAACGCTTCGGCGTGACGGCCGGCCGCGTCGAGCAGCCTGGCCCGCGCGAACAGCAGCTGCCGGCGCAGCCGCGACGGCAGCCCCGGCTGGGTCTCGCAGCGCTGCAGCGTGGCCAGAGCCTCGTCAACGGCGTTGCGTCGGGGCGCCTGGGCGGCAAAGGCGAGGGCCAGTATGGGGCTGTCGGGGTTGCGCGCCACGGCCGTCGACAGTTCGTCCCAGGCGCGATCGACATCACCCGACCGTTCGTAGGTGTTGGCGAGACCGGCGGCCGCTTCGGCCGCGTCGGGCTGTAGCTCCAGGGCGCGGTTGTAGGCGGCCAGCGCCGCGTCAATCTGGCCCCGATCGCGCAGCATCTTGCCCTTGTGGACCAGGGCGCCGACGAAATCGGGGCGTCGCCGCAAAGCCTCGTCGCAGGCGGCCAACGCTTCCTCCTCCTCGCCCAAGAGGTCCAGGATCACCGACATCGCCGCCAGCAGATCGGGATCGCCCGGGGCCAGTTCCAGCGCCTGCCGGTAGCGCGCCACCGCCTGCGCCGCCTCGCCGCTCGCGGCCAGGCTTTCCGCGATCTTCGCCAGCAGCTCCGGCGTCGGTCCCTGGGCCGCCAGCACCGTTTCGAACGAGCGCAACGCCTGGCCGTGCTGGCCCTGCATCGCCAGCAGGCTGGCCAGGTTGTAGCGGGCGGCCTGGTAGCCGGGGTCGAGCTCGAGGGCGCGACGGAAGCTGTCGCCGGCCGCCGCCTCGTCCCCCAAGGCATGCTGGGCGAGGCCGAGATTGCCGAAGAACGCCGGCACCGTGGCATCGATAGCCACCGCGCGGCCGATCTGCGCGACCGCCGCGGCGTGGTCGCCGTGCCCGTGCGCGCACAGGCCGAGCAGGTGATGCGCATCGGCATTCTCGGGGTCTGCCGCCAGGGCCTGACGGTAGAGCTCGGCGGCACCGGCGAGATCGCCGTCGCGGTGCCGGCCAAGAGCCTGTTCGAGCAAGTCGTTCACCATCCCAATTCCAAACGTAATGCGGTCGTCACGGTGGCCGGGCCGGTCATCGGGACGCTGGCGCGGCGGGCTTGAAGAAGCACTGCTGCGCCGGGCGGCCGTCGTACGCGTCGTTGCGTAATTTGCCGACGACCAGGAGCGAGCCGTGCAGGCGCCATCAATGTGGGGGCGCCGGGAACCTGTCAAGCGGGCGGCGAGTGCGGGTGAGAAATGCGGTCGGAAGCCTTATGATCGCGCCAGACCCGCCGGGCGGCAGCGATCGTCGGGCAGACAACACAACGACAGGCGAGGCAGTCCCGATGGCACCGGAAAGCTTGCACGTGGCGGACCATCCGCTGATTCAGCACAAGCTGACGCTGATGCGGCGCAAGGAGACTTCAACCGCGGAATTCCGCACCCTGTTGCGGGAGATCGCCCTGTTGCTGGCGTTCGAGGCCACGCGCGATTTGGAGCTGCGTGATGCGGAGATCGAGACTCCGCTCGAACGCATGCACGCGCCCTTGCTGGCGGGCAAGAAGCTGTGCGTGGTGTCGATTCTGCGCGCCGGCAACGGCCTGCTGGAGGGCATTCTCGACCTGATCCCGTCGGCCCGGGTCGGCCATGTCGGCCTGTACCGGGACCCGGAGACGCTGCAGCCGGTGCAGTACTATCTGAAGCTGCCCGACGGCATCGAGCAGCGCCAGGTGATCGTCGTCGATCCGATGCTGGCAACGGGCAACTCCGCCGCCGCGGCGATCGGTCTGCTGAAGGAGGCCGGCGCGCGACGCCTTCGCATGGTCGCCCTGGTGGCCGCCCCCGAAGGCGTCGATGCGGTCGTCCGTGCCCACCCCGACGTGCCGATCATCACCGCGGCGCTCGACCGGGAATTGAACGACCACGGCTACATCGTGCCCGGCCTGGGCGATGCCGGCGATCGCCTGTACGGCACGAAGTAGCTCGATCAGGCCACACCCCAACCAACGATAATGCGGAGACGCTTCACATGAACCTGAAAGAAAACCTGCGGCCCGGCGAGGTACTGGTGGCGCCCGGCGTGTTCGACATGGTTTCGGCCCGCTGCGCCGATGCCATGGGTTTCGATGCCATGTACATGACCGGCTTCGGCGTCGCCGCCTCGCACCTCGGCTTCCCGGACGCCGGCCTGGCCTCCTACACCGAGATGCTCTCGCGCGTGGAGGCGATCGCCGGCGGCTGCGCGACGCCGCTGATCGCCGACGGCGATACCGGCTTCGGCGGTCTCCTGAACGTCGACCGCACGGTGCGCGGCTACGAAGCCGCAGGCGCCGCGGCGATCCAGCTCGAGGACCAGGAATTCCCGAAGAAGTGCGGCCACACCCTGGGCCGCCGGGTGATCCCGCTGGAGGACATGGTGAAGAAGATCCAGGTCGCCTGCGAGGCCCGCGCCAGCGAGGATTTCCTGATCATCGCCCGCACCGATGCCCGCACCGCGCTGGGCCTGGACGAGGCGCTGCGCCGGGCCGAGGCGTTCCAGGCCGCCGGCGCCGACGTGCTGTTCGTCGAAAGCCCGGAATCGGAAGAGGAGATGGCGCAGATCTGTCGCTCGTTCGACCGGCCGTGCCTGGCCAACATGGTCGAGGGCGGGCGCACGCCGGTGCTGTCGAAGGCGCGGCTGGCCGAGATCGGCTACCAGCTGGCGATCTATCCGGTTACCGGGCTGCTGGCGGCGACGGCGGCCATGCAGGCGGCATACGGCACCCTGAAGGCCGACGGCTCCAGCGTCGGGGCGACGGTGCCGATGTATCCGTTCGAGGACATGACCAGGCTGATGGGGTTCGAGCGCGTGTGGGCGTTCGACGAACGCTATGCCGACTGAACCCGAGGAAATCGCGGCCGCCGGCGAGCGCCGCACGCACGATCCGGTGCCGCCGGCGCAGCTCCAGGCCGATGTCGCCAGGTTGCTGGAAACGCTCTATGGCGGCGGTGTCGGCATCGTCCCGCTCGATGTCGCCTACGCCGTGCTGGCGGCGCGCGAGGCCGGTATCCGCCGGATCTTCGCCGCCAAGCAGCGTTCCTACGACAAGCCCAGCGGCATGTTCGGCAATGCCGCGATGTCGGCCGAGCTGCACGACATGGACGCCGACCGTCACGCCATGGTGCGCGAGCTGATCGCCGAGGTCGGACGGCCGTTCTCGGTGGTGGCGCCGTTCCATGGCGACCATCCGCTGCTCGGGCAGGTCGATCCGTTCGTGCTGGAGTCCTCGAGCAAGGCCGGCACGCTGGACATGCTGCTCAATGCCGGCCAGTTCCACGACGAGATCGCCGCGCAGGCGCTGGCCAACGGACGGCCGGTGTTCGGCTCCTCGGCCAACACCTCGCTCACCGGCAGCAAGTACCGGCTGGCCGAGGTCGACGAGCCGGTGCGCGCGGCGGCCGACATCAGCTTCGACTACGGCTGCTCGCGCTACGCCAATGCGCACGGCCGCTCCAGCAGCATCGTCGATTTCCGCGACTTCACGGTGATCCGCGTCGGCGTCTGCTTCGACGAGCTGAAACGCGCCTTCGCCGCCCGGTTCGACATCGAGCTGCGGTTGACCGAGGCGACGGCGCAATGAGCGGCCGGACCGACCGGGCAGCGGACGGCGATGCCTACCAGCGGATCGGTTTCGCCGACGGCCGCATCGGCTTCGGCGAGCGCCCCGGGATCGTCGTCGTCGACTTCCAGCGCGGCTTCACCGATCCGGGCTTTCCGCTGGGCGGGCAGCCGATGGTGGTGCGGGCGGTGGAACAGACGGCCCGGCTGCTTGCCGTTGCCCGTCCGGCCGGCATCCCCGTCGCCACCTGCTACACCGCCTATTCCAGCGCCCGTGACGCGCCGCACTGGAAGGTGGCGCCGGTGCGCGAGCAGTTCCACCATGGCCATCCCAGCACCGAACTGGACCCGCGGATCTACGACCCCGACTACGACGCGGTCTACTGCAAGACGGGCCCGTCGATCTTCTTCCAGACCGCGGTGACCCCGTTCTTCGTCAAGGAACGGGTCGACACGGTGATCGTCACCGGCTGCAACACCAGCGGCTGCATCCGCGCCAGCGTGATCGACGCCTTCTCCTACGGCTTCCGGGTGATCGTGCCGGAGGACTGCGTCGGCGACGTGGAGGAAGAGCCGCACCGCGCCAACCTGCGCGACGTCGACCGGCGCTATGCCGACGTGATCGGCCTCGACGAGGTGTTTGCCTGGCTCGAGGAGCTGCGCAAGCGCAACGCCTGACATGCCGGGCAATCCGGGCTAGCCTTTGCGCGGCACAGAGAAAAGACCGGGGGAGAGGCGATGAGCAGCGAGGACGTGAAGGCGGCACTGGAGACCATCTTCGCCGCCGATTCCAGCATCTACCAGCAGCGCGGCTTTCAGCGCCGGATCGGCTTCGGCGAACGGCCGGCGCTGATCAACATCGACCTGGCCAATGCCTGGACCCGGCCCGGCAACGCTTTCACCTGCGAGGGCATGGAGGTGATCATCCCCAATGTGCAGCGGCTGCTGGCCGCGGCGCGGGAGAAGAACGTGCCGATCGTCTATACCACCACCGCCTACGAGGTGACCTCGGGGCCGCACAGCGACATGGGGCTGTGGCAGCACAAGATCCCGGCCGAGGTGCTCGAGGCCGGTTCCGAGGCGGTGCAGATCGACGACCGCATTGCACCCGAGCCGGAAGACCAGGTGATCGTCAAGAAGCGCGCCAGCGCCTTTCACGGCACCTACCTGGCCGGCTTCCTGCGCGCCGCCCGGGTCGACACGGTGATCATCACCGGGGCGACCGTCTCGGCCTGCGTGCGCAATACCACCGAGGACGCCATTGCCGAGGGTTTCCGGCCGATCGTCGTGCGCGAGGCCGTCGGCGACCGGGTGCCGGGGGTGACGGAATGGAACCTGTTCGACATCGACGCCAAGTTCGGCGACGTCGAGCCGATGGAGACCGTGCTCGCCTACCTCGAAGGCCTGGAGCTGGTGAACCGCTGAGGCACCGGCGCGGCCACGACCGGGCGACGACAAGAAACGACCGACAACAAAAAGACCACGGACAACAGGAGCACGGCAGCCGGTGGACGATCGCGCGTTAGTCTTCCTCGAAGTGATGATCGCCATCGTGGTGATCGGGGTGCTGGCTTTCCTCGTCACCCTGGTCGCCAGCTACGTCCGCCGCACGCAGACGGCAGGTGGCGCCGGTGCGGCCAGCCAGCGGCCGCAATGGGTCGAGTTCCTGCTCGGCCTGGCGCTGCTGGTCATCGTTGCCGGGTTGCTGATCTGGCAGTTGGCGAGCGGCCGCCTGCTGGCCTGGGGCGAATCCGTCGGCGATTGGCAGGACGATGGCAGGGCGCTCGCCTTCATCATCGTCATGGGCGTGGCGGTACTGCTGGGCCTGGTCGTCTTCGTGATCTACGCCATCGCCCAGTCGCCGCGGCGCCGCAACCTGCCGGTGCCGGTGGCGGGCGAAGGCGAGCCGGCGGCGGCCGGGACGGCGGCGCCGGCGACGGTGGAAACCCCGTCCGGCGTGCGCCTGCTCGGCCTTCTGCTGTTGGCGGTAGCGTTCCTCCTGCTCAACTGGATCTACGTCCCGCTGGAGACGCAGTACGCGTTGATGGTGAACCTGGTCTATCCGGCCAGCTTTGCCGTCGCCCTGGTATTGCTGTTCGACAAGGCCAGCCGGGCCTGGAACGTCAAGGGCGCGGCCGAGACCTTCCGCGAGTGGCTCCTGTGCGACGCCCTGGTGCTGCTGCTCGTGCTCGGCTACCTCAATCTGCGCGGCGTCGCCGCGCCCGAGAGCTATTCGGCGCTGTTCTGGGATCTGCTGAACATTGCCGCGTTCTTCGTCGTTTTCTGGGTGCTCGACCGCAAGGCCGGCCGCTTCCGCTTCCTGCTCGCTTACGCCTACCTGATCGCCCTGCCGCTGTTGCTGGCGATCTGGCGGGCCGTGCTTGGGGTCGAGCTGCCGCAAGATCTCGGTTTCTGGAGCAGCATCTGGCCGGTGTTCATCCTCGCCATCATCTTCTTCGTGCTGGAGGCGGTGTTCCTGCTGGTCGGCGGCGGGCGGCAGGTGGCGCCGGCGGTGAAGGACGTGGTGTTCGTGGTGCTCTACGCGATCCTGCTGATCGCGGCGATCCCGCCGGCAGCGGCGGCCTGAGGCAGCGATTGCCTTGCCCGGCGATGCTCCGCTAGTGTTCCGCGCCGGTGCCGTTGCGGCCGGCGAAAGCTGAAGGTCTGGAGTGCGATGTCTGGTTGGAATCTGTTTTGGACGCTGGTCGGCTTCATCATCTACATCGTCGTGCTGGTGTTCCTGTACTTCTATCAGCCGTTCGAGCAGCTGTTCACCACCATCATCAACGGCCTGAGCTATTCCAACGCGATCTTCTGGGCGGTGCTGCTGATCGCCATCGTCGGCTTCTGCGGCTATCACTGGCGGGCCTACCGGCTCTATATCGTCGAGCAGCGCAGCATCGAGCGCATGGTCTTGAGCTCGCTGAGGGGCTCGACCTTCATCGCCATCCTGCTGAGCGCCGGCGCGGCCCTGCAGGCGGTGCAGATCCTCTGCGTCTACCTGCTGCAGGACGGCTACTCGCTGGGCCGCGAGTTCGGCGTCCACCTGGCCTCGGTGCTGGCCCTGGTGATCCTCACCGGGCTGTTCTGCATCCTGTTCTGGCTGTTGAAGGTGATCCGCTCTTCGCGCCCGGCCGAAGCGGGGTGAGGCGAGCCGCCGCGTGGATTGCCGGAACAAATCCGGCAATCACGGGTAAGGGACCGGTCGCGATCCACAATTAGGTCGTCACCCGCCGGGCTCGACCCACGGTTGTCCGGTTTGGTGTGCAAGGGCGCCACGTCTTCCTTGATCGTCATCCCGGACGGAGCGAAGCGGAGATCCGGGATCCAGCGGCACGCCGCAGGCGTGCCCAAGAAAGGCCTTGGGAATCGGCGGAAATATGGACCCTCGGATCAAGTCCGAGGGTGACGGGTTGGGGAGTGTGCGCCGGCCTCAGCCGCACGCTGCCAGCCCGTTTGCGGGGCGTATCCCTTAATTGCGCCAATGCGCGCAAAGTCGCAGCAGCAAAGCGTTTCGGCCCAACGGGCAGGGAACAAACCGGACAGCCGTGGGTAAGGCCCAGGGGTCCATCGCGCAACCAGCACAGGCGCGCCTAGGTGTGCGCCCGTCACTCTACATATGCCGGCCGCGCGGCGAGTTCAGGCTGCCGGACGGCGCCAGCGGGTCGCGCTCCATGGCGGCATGGGTGCTGGCGTACTGGCCGCCATAGGGGCCGCGCTTGACGAAGGCGCCGTCGCCGGCGCGGCCGACGTACTCGCCGTTCTCCACCACCACCTTGCCCTTCGACAGCACCGTGTCGGTGAAGCCCTTCACCTTGAAACCCTCGTAGGCGGAATAGTCGATGTTCATGTGGTGGGTATGGTGGTTGTGGGCGGAGATCGTCTCCTCGCGCTCGGGATCGAAGATGACGATATCGGCATCGCTGCCGACGGCGATCGTGCCCTTGCGCGGGAACAGGCCGAAGATCTTCGCCGGCGTGGTCGAGGTCAGGTCGACGAAGCGGTTCAGCGAGATCCGTCCCATCGACACGCCGTAGTGGTAGATCAGGCTCATGCGGTTCTCGACGCCGGGGCCGCCGTTGGGGATCTTGGTGAAGTCGTCGCGGCCCAGCTCTTTCTGCTCGCGCAGGCAGAACGGGCAATGGTCGGTGGAGATCACGTCCAGCGCATGCGTGCGCAGGCCGTTCCACAGCTCGTCCTGATGCCACTTCTCGCGCAGCGGCGGCGTCAGCACGTACTTGGCGCCGTCGAAGCCCGGCTCGTCATAGCGGTCGATGTCGAGCAGCAGGTACTGCGGGCAGGTCTCGGCATGCGCCATCACCCCGCGCGCCTGGGCCAGGCGCAGCTCGGCCAGCGCCTCATAGCAGCTCAGGTGGACGATGTAGACCGGCGTCTGCGCGACCTCGGCGATCGCCAGCGCCCGGTGCGCGCCTTCCGCCTCCAGCCGCGGCGGTCGGGTGTAGGCGTGCCAGCGCGGCGCGGTCTTGCCTTCCTTCAGGGCGTACTTGGCCAGCTCGTCGATGACGATGCCGTTCTCGGCGTGCATGCAGACCAGGGTGCCGTCGTCGCCGGCCTTGCGCATGGCGCGGAAGATGGTGGCGTCGTCCGACAGCAGCACGCCGGGATAGGCCATGAACAGCTTGTAGCTGGACACGCCCTCGTCGGCCAGACGGCGCATCTCCGGCACGCGCTCCTCGGGCATGTCGGTGATGATCATGTGGAAGGCGTAGTCGACCGCGGTGGTGCCTTCCGCCTTGGCGTGCCAGTCGTCCAGGCCGGCGATCGTCGAGTTGCCGCGGGTCTGGATGGCGAAGTCGATGATGCAGGTGGTGCCGCCATGGGCGGCGGCCCGGGTGCCCGTCTCGAAGGTGTCGGAGGTCTCGGTGCCGCCGAACGGCATCTGCATGTGGGTGTGCGGGTCGATGCCGCCGGGGATCACCAGCTTGCCGCCGGCGTCGATCACCTTGTCGGCCTCGATCTCCAGGTCGCGGGCGATCACTGAAACCGTCGAGTTCTCGATGAAAAGGTCGGCACGATAGTCGTCAACGGCCGTGACGATGCGACCGTTCTTGATTAGGACACTCAAGCTGACCTCCCCGAAACCTGGCGACTTAGCGTTTGGCGGCGTCACAAACAGTTTGTATCATTTTCGCGAAAAGGCTGATCGCACAAGGACTTTCGCCGCCACGCCGGGCGCTGGGTCGCAACCCAACCGAGGCGCGAAGGCGGCAAGAGGGGACGCAACCCTCGCAAATCCGGTCCGCAACGCAGGGAGATCAAGCATGACCGCACCCGACCACAAGGCCAAGCGCAGCGCGCGTACCGCGCTGAGCCGGCGCACCTTCATGGGCACCGCCGCCGGTGCAGTGGCCGCCGGCACCGTTGCCGGTGGCTTGCCGCGCACGTCGAGCGCCGCCGAGCCGATCCGCACGATCGGCCTGGGCGTCTCCATCATCAACGAGATCCAGGGCCAGGCCTCCAGCGACCTCGGCTTCCCGGTGCGCGGCCAGGCGCTCGGCTACGGCGCCATGTTCGGCAAGATGCTGAACCAGAACGACCAGTACGAGATCGCCGAAGGCTACTTCAACGACATGGACGTGTTCATCCCGTCCAAGGTCTGGCAGCCGATCGACACCACCCGGATCAAGGACTGGGACAAGGTCACCAACCTGTCGAAGACCGGGCGGCTGACGCCGGAGTCCAGCGTCGGCCAGGGCGACGCCCCGTTCCGCCACCTGTGGCTGGACGAGAACGGCGACCGCGTCGAGGGGCCGTCGCGCTACGTCTCCATGGTGCCCGGCTGGCACAACGCCGACTCGCTCGGCTACAACCCGGAAGAGACCGGGCGCGCGATCGAGAGCTGGGCCGAGCTCTTCTCCGAGGACTTCAAGGGCCGCGTCGCACTGCTGAACGTGCCGCAGATCGGTGTCATGGACGCCTCCCTGGCGGTCGAGGCGATGGGCGCCTTCAAGTTCAAGGACAAGGGCAACATGACCAAGGAGGAGATCGATTTCCTGATCGATTTCCTCATCGACAAGAAGCAGCAGGGCCATTTCCGCGCCTTCTGGGAGACCTTCGGCCAGTCGGTCAACCTGATGGTCTCGGGCGAAGTGGCGCTTGAGAGCATGTGGTCGCCGGCGGTCACCGCGATCAAGGCCGAGGGCGTGCCCTGCATCTATGCCGCGCCGAAGGAAGGCATGCGCGGCTGGCACGGCGGCCTGGCGATCTCCGCCAAGGTCACCGGCAAGCAGCTCGACCAGGCCTACGAGTACATCAACTGGTGGCTCGACGGCTGGGGCGGCGCCTTCGTCGCCCGTCAGGGCTACTACATGTCGGTGCCAGAGAACGTGAAGAAGTACCTCGAGCCCGAGGAATGGGACTTCTGGTACGAGGGCAAGCCGGCGGCCAAGGAACTGCCGGATCCGTTCGGCACCATCATCGTCGAGAAGGGCGAAGTCCGCGACGGCGGCTCCTACTGGGACCGCTTCCGCAACATCGCCGTGTGGAACTCGCTGATGGACGAGAACGACTATCTGGTGAAGCGCTGGACCGAGTTCCTGACCGCCTGATGGCGGCATTCCCGGCGACCTCCCACCGCGGCCGCCGGAGGACAAGGGTCCGGGCCGGCTGGCGTGATGCCAGCCGGCCTGCCTTTGCCGGGCCATAGCAGCCAAGGTTATGTTTGCACCGTGAGCACGGCGGACACGACAGCCAACGGTGAGGCCGGCAGTGTTGCCACCCCGGCCAACGGGGCGGCGCAGGGCCTGATCGGCAGTCAGCCGGCGCCGCCGCCCGATAGTACGGCGGCGATCCGCCACGAGGCCGGCTTTCCGGTCCTGTGGCTGATCACGCCGGCGACCCTGTGGCTGGTCGTCTTCCTGGTCCTGCCGCTGCTCTCGATCATCGTCTTCAGCTTCTGGACCTCGACCGGGCACGGCCTGGAGCCGGACCTGACGCTGCAGTACTACCACGACTATTTCGTCGTCGAGGGCTTCTTCGACCCCGAGGACCGCAACTTCCTGAAACCCAGCGTGTTCGTGCGCACGCTCGGTTCGACCTTCTACTTCACCGCCGTGGTCATGGTCCTGTGCCTGATCGTCGGCTATCCGATCGCCTACTTCCTGGCCATGCAGGTGCAGGCCTTCAAGTGGCAGCTGTCGCTGTTCCTACTGTGCATGGTGCCGTTCTGGACCAGCTACCTGATCCGCGCCGTGGCCTGGATGCCGATGCTCGGCCGGCGCGGCCTGCTGAACAAGTTCCTGTTGTCGATCGGCGCGATCGACAAGCCGGTCGGCTTCCTGCTCTATTCCGAGTTCGGCTACACCATGGCGCTGGTGCAGCTCTACGTGGTGCTGGGGGTCGGGCCGATCTTCTTTTCCCTGGCCAAGATCGACAGGTCGATCCTGGAAGCGGCGCGCGACATGGGGGCGACGCCGTTCCAGATCTTCCGCGAGATCATCGGCCCGCTGTCGCTACCCGGGGTGGCGATCGGCATGATCTTCATCTTCGTCATGCTGATGGGCGAGTTCGCCACCGCGGTGGTGGTCTACGGCGGCAAGGCCTCGACCACCGGCACGGTGATCCTGAACTACTACGCCATTGCCAACTATCCCTTCGCGGCGGTGAACGCGCTGATGCTGATGCTGGCGATGATGATCGGCGTGGTCATCATTCTGCGCATCGTCGACATCCGCAAGGAGCTCTAGATGAGTGCCGGGCTTGCCGTCATTGGCCTTCATCCTTCGAGACGCGTCCTGGCGGACGCTCCTCAGGATGAGGAGCAGACAATGAAGACACCTGACCCTGAGGAGGCCGCGTCAGCGGCCGTCTCGAAGGGTGTGGTCGCGGCCAACCCGGCAGAAATCCCGGCGCAAGCCGGGATCCATGCCGGCGGCAGGAAGGGGGCCTAGGCGATGGCACGCTGGACCCCGGAGCGGCGCAAGAAGGCCTTCATCAAGGGCGGCTTCTCGATCTACTACATGATCTTCCTGGTGTTCATTTACGGGCCGATGATCGCCATGTTCATCCTCTCCTTCCAGGGCCGGCGCGGCGGCACCAGCTTCCCGATGCGCGGCGTCAGCCTGTACTGGTGGGAGAAGCTGATCCAGCCATCGACGGTGGGCGATCTGCAGGGCGCGCTCGGACGCTCGCTGGTCCTGGCGCTGATCGTCATGGTCATCACGGCGCTGTTCGCGACCATGCTGGCGATGGCCTTCCGCAAGCGCTTCTACGGCTCCAACGCGCTGTTCTTCACCATCATGGCCGGGCTGATGGTGCCGGGCATCCTGTTGAGCCTGGGCCTGGCGACGCTGATGCGCCAGCTCGGCATTCCGCCGAACTGGTACACCTCGGCGCTGGGCGTGCATGTGGTGTGGACGCTGCCGTTCGGCTTCCTCGTCATGATGGCGGTGTTCAACCGCTTCGATGCCAGACTGGAGGAGGCGGCCCGCGATATGGGCGCCGACGAATGGACGGTGTTCAAGGAGATAACGCTGCCGCTGATCCTGCCCGGCATCGTCGCCGCCGGGCTGTTCGGCTTCACCCTGTCCTACGACGAGTTCGCCCGCACCACCCTGCTGGCTGGCGCCGGCAACACCCTGCCGCTCGACATCAATGCCTCGATGACCCAGCGCATCCGCCCGACCCTGTTCGCGCTGGGCACGGCCTCGACGATCTTCTCGCTGGGCATGATCGCCCTGTTCCTGGTGATCAACACGCTGCTGCTCAGGCACTCGCGGTAGCGGCGGAGACGGGCGGGTCCGAGACCCGCCCCTACCAACCGTTTTTGCGAACTGTAGGGGCGGGTCTCGGACCCGCCCGCTTGGCCGCCGGCTACACCCCCGGCGGAGTGTACTCGTTCAGCAGGTCCTCGGGCTTGAGCGCCTCTTCCAGCAGCACGCCGCAGTCGGCCGGCCAGCTGATGATCTCCTGATCGCCCATCTCGCGGGCGCTGTCGGTGATGTGGCGGTGCTGCTCGACGTGGACGAACTGGTTGGGCGCGACCTCGAACACGTCGGTCTCCAGGGTGCCGAGGAACTCGGTGGCGATGTAGCTGCCCTTGACGTGGTTGGCCATCTCGCGGTGCTCGCCGGTGTGCATCAGGTCGGCGCGCACGGAGAACCAGGCCTCCTCGCCGACCGGCACGTGGTGCACGTAGTCCGGCACCCGGACGTAGAACATCTCGCCCAGGCTTTCGACGAACACCATCGAGCCCGAGCGCGAGCGGATGGTGCCGCGGAAGATGTTGTTGTTGCCGATGAACTCGGCGACGAACTTGTTGTGCGGGCTTTCGTGCACTTCGCGGCTGGTACCGATCTGCTGCACCACCGCGTCGGACATGACGATCACCTTGTCGGCCATCGACATCGCTTCCATCTGCGAGTGGGTGACCATGATGAAGGTGATGTTGAGCTCGCGCTGGATCTTCTTCAGCTCGACCATCATGGTCTGGCGCAGGTTGAAGTCGAGCGCGCCCAGCGGCTCGTCCAGCAGCAGCACCGTGGGCCGGCCGATCAGGGCGCGGGCCAGGGCCACGCGCTGCTGCTGACCGCCCGACAGCTCGCTGGGCCGGCGCGAGGCAAAGGTGGCGAGGCCGACCATCTCCAGCATCTCCCACACCCGGCGCGCCCGGGCGTCGGTGTCCATGCCGCGCATCTTCAGGGAGAACTCGACGTTCTGGAACACCGTGCGGTGGGGGAACAGGGCGAAGCTCTGGAACATCATCGCCGTGTCGCGGTGCGAGGGCGGCAGGTCGGTGACGTCCTGGCCGGCGATGTAGATCTTGCCGTGGGTGCACTCCTCCAGGCCGCCGATCATCCGCAGGGTGGTGGTCTTGCCGCAGCCGGACGGACCGAGCATGGCGACGAATTCGCCGTGCTCGATCTCGGCATTGAAGTCGATCACCGCCCGGGCGCCGCCGGGGAAGGTCTTGTAGCAGTGCTCCAGGACGACATCGAACCCGGCCATGGTACGCCGCCGTTCCTTGCCCGGACCGCCGCGCGACCGGCTACTCTGTGGCCCGCGCCACCGACTGGACCAGGGCCCAGACGGTGTCGAAGGCGACCTCGTCGAGCGCGCCCTCGCGGTTGAACGCCTGCAGCATGGCGACCGCGTCGCGCACCGCCGAGCTGTCGCCGGCGTTGTCGGCCAGCAGCGTCACCGCCTCGGGGAAGGGGATGTCGCGGTCCTTCTTGGTGCGCAGGTGCTGCTGCACCAGGCCCTGCAGGTGCTCGTAGGCCTGCTTCAGCGAGCCGGCGGTATAGGGCTGGCCGATCAGGCCGCGCAGGCCGTTGGCGTTGAAGCGCTGGCGCAGGGCGTCGGGCAGCGACTGGGCGAAGCCCTCGAGGATCTCGCCCATGCCGAAGCCCTGCGTGAACAGGCCGCGGATGTTGTCGATGGTGCCGTCGCCGCCGCCGTACATGCGGATCTGCGCGTTGGTGAGCGCCGACCCCATGGCCTTGGCCTGGTCGATGTGGATGTCGCGCTCGGCCTCGATGTGCAGCTTCGCCAGCTCGAGGAAGGTCGCGGCCTCGTTGTATTTCTTCAGGGCACCGGCCTTGGCCTCCATGCCGGTGGCCTCTGCCTCCAGCAGGCGCTGGGTATTGACCACGCGCAACTGCTCGATCTCCATCTCCGCCCGGCCGCGGGCGCCGGCCTCGCGCTCGATGCCTTCGGCGGAGATCTTCTGCGCTTCGGCGCCCGCCTTGGCTCGGGTCAGGGTGGCCTCGGACTCGTTGGCCGCCGCCGCCTTGCGCGCCTCCGACTGGGTCAGCATGTGCATGCGGGTGATCGCCGCCTTGTTCTCCTCGTCGATGCGGCGCGCCTCTGCCAGCTTCTCGGCCTCGATCCGCTCCAGCTCCTTGGCCCGTTCGGCATCGGCGACGATGCGCACGGACTCTACCCGGTGCTCGGCCTGCTCCTTCTCGGCCGCCGTCGACAGCCTGTCGGTCTCGACCTGCTCGAGCTGCTTGGTCTTGGCCACCAGGGCGATCTCGCGCTCGCGCTCCTCCTGCTCGCGGGCGAGGAAGCGCTGGATGTCGGCCCGCTCGCGCTCCTTTTCCTTCTCGATCAGGGCGATCTCGCGGGCTTTCTCTTCCAGCTCCACTTCCAGGCCGCGCTTGACCTCGACCTGGCGCAGCTCGGAGTCCTTGGCCACCAGGGCGATGGAACGGTCGCGCTCTTCCTGCTCGCGGGCCAGGGCGCGGCGGATCTCCGCCCGCTCCAGCTGCTCGGCCTTGGCGACCAGGGCGATCTCGCGGTCGCGCTCCTCCTGCTCGCGGGCCAGCGCCCGGCGGATCTCCGCCGCCTCGCGCGATTTGCTCTCCTCGATCACCAGGGCGTCCTTCTGGATCTGCGCCTTCTCCAGCGCTGCCGCCTTGTTGATCTCCTCCTGCTCGACCTCCCAGCGCTGCTCCAGGATGTAGCGCTGCTGCTCTGAGAGGATGCGGGCGCGCTCGTTGGAGACGTCCTGCTCCTGCTTGGCCTCGGCGACGCTTTCCTCGCGCTCCAGGTCGAGCATGGCGAGGCGGGTATCGAGACTGCGCTTGCGCATGTCGATGGCGGTCGCCTCGCTCACTTGGTGGCGTTCGTTGCGGGCTCGCTCCTCGGCCGACATGACGGCGGTGACGCGGGAGATCTCGCTCTCCTGGCGCTCGCGCTCCTTGGCCGAGAGCTCGATGTCCTTCTCCTTCTCGGCCCGCTCGCGCGCCAGGTTGCGGGCGATCTCGGCCAGCTCGGCCTGGCGCGCCTTGTCGACGAGCTCGATCTGGCGGTCGCGGTCGGCCTTTTCCAGGGCCAGGTTGCGCTCGATCGCCGCCAGTTCCTCCTGCTCGTTCTTGGCGATCAGGGCGATTTCGCGGTCGCGCCGCTCCTGTTCGACGGCCAGTTCCTTCTGGATTTCCGCCGCCTCGCGCCGGCGCGCCTCCTCGGTGACGGCGATGTCGCGCTCGGTGCGCGAGGCTTCCAGCGACTTCTCGTTGGCGATCTCTTTCTGCTCGACGCTCATGCGCTGGTCGAGCACGTAGATCTGCTTCTCGCCGAGCTGCTTGGCCTGCTCGTTGGCGACTTCCTTGTCCTGGTTGGCGCGGGCGAAGGCTTCCTGGCGCTCGATCTCCAGAAGCTCGAGCTGGGTGTCCAGGTCCTTCTGGCGGATCGACACGGTGGTGCGCTTCTCGGTGTCGTGCACCTTCTTGCGCGCGTCCGAGGTGATCTCGGTGATCACCTTCAGGCCCTCGGCGTCGAACACGTTGTCGGACTTGAAGTATTCCTTCGGCGTCTGCTCCATGGTGACGATCGTCACCTCTTCCAGGTCCAGGCCGTTGGCGGCGAAGCTCTCGACCACGTTCTCCTTGATGTCGCGGGCGAAGGAGTCGCGGTTCTGGTGCAGCTCCTTCAGGGTCTTCGTCGCGGCATAGCTGCGCAGGGCACTGACCACCTTGGCTTCCAGCAGGGCGCGCACCTTGTCGCTGTCGAAGGTCTTCTCGCCCAGGCTGCGGCTGGCCCTGAGGACCGCGTCTTCGGAGTGGCCGACATGGCCGTACAGCTCGGCCACCACGTCGATGCGGATGTTGTCCGAGGTCAGGATCGCCTGCTCGCGCGAGCGGGAGATGATCAGCTTGATCGTCTCCAGCGAGACCCAGGTGACCTCGTGGAACACCGGCAGCACGATCGCGCCCTTGCCCAGGCAGACCTTGGTGCCCAGGAAGCCGGTGCGGATGAAGCACATGTTCGAGGGCGCCCGCTTATAGATCCAGATGGAGATGATGTAGAAGATCGCGATGACGACGATCGCCGTGATCAGCAGTGCGATTCCCATTTCAAGCATCGGACGAGTTCCTCGTTATCGCTGCCGTTGTCGTTTTTGGACGCATGTCCCCTGAAGCCTCCCGTCGCGGCGCCTAGCCGCCCGGTGTTCCGCCGTTGCCCGCGCCGCCGTTGGCGCGCGGGCCGAAATCGAACAGTGGCCGCGGCTTGCGCCGGCGGCGTTGGTTGTCGCGTTCATCTTCCGTCGCCCGGCCGTCGATCTCCAGCGTCGCGCCGTCCAGCACGACACCGTAGGCTTCCCTGGCCCTGGCGGCGGAGAGCAGGCGGCCGGCGACGTCGTCGCGCACCCTGACCGGATCGCGTTCGAGCGGGTCGCCCCAGCCGCCGCCGGCGGCGGTGCGGAACACCACCCGGTCGCCGGCGCGGACCGTCAGGCCGTCGAGCTTCGAGGCCAGCGCCTCGCGTTCGCCGTCCTTGCGCACCAGCCATTTCTCGGAAGGCGCGCCCGGCCCGCCGCCGAGAATGCCCCATGGCCGGCTGGCGTGCCGATCGTCGTGGATCGAGATCTCGCCGTCGGCCAGCAGCAAGTAGACCTTTTCCACGCCGTTGCCGCCGCGATGGCGTCCGGCACCGCCGCTGTCGGCGATGCCGGCATAACGCTCGATCAGCAGGGGATAGTAGCTCTCCAGGTATTCGGTGGGCACGTTCTCGACCTGCGGCCACCAGGAGTGGCCGTCCAGGCCGTCGCCGGCCGGGCGCCCGGGAATGCCGCCGAACAGGATCTCCATGAGCTGGAACGGCCGGCCGTGGCGGTCGCGCCCGGCATAGAGGAAGTGCGGGCTGGAACCGTAGGCGGCCGCGGGCGCGCGCTCGGGCGTCGCCGCGCCGATGGCGCCGCCCAGCACGTCGAACTGGCGTGCCAGGGCATGGCCGTGACAGCCCAGGGCGGCGGGGAAGTCCGGCTGCAGCAGCGAGCCCTTGGGCAGGGTGACGTGGATCAGCTCGTAGAAGCCGTCGTTGAAGCGGATCTTCGGGTTGAAGATCTGGATCATGTAGATGCCGATGAACATGCGGAACATGCCATCGTGCAGATAGAAGTTAATCGGCCCCGGTGCCTGCGGCGCCGTGCCGGTCCAGTCGAAGAAGGCATGCTCGCCCTCGCGCCAGACCGTGAGCTTGAGCCGGAACGGGCCATTGCCTCGGCCGTCGTCGTCGACGACGTCCTCGAACGACTTGGGTTCTTCCGGCAGGTGCTGGACGATCAGCTCGCGCATCGCTTGGCCCGTGCGCTCGAGCATGGCCTCGCAGGCCTCGGCGAACACGCCGGCACTGAAACGCTCGCAGATCTCCATCACCCGTTGCTCGCCGGTGCGGCAACCGGCAACCAGGGCCATCAGGTCGGCGCGGTTGAGGTCCGGCGTGCGCGAGTTGTTCAGCAGCAGGGCGAGCACCGCCTCGTTCAATTCGCCGCGCGCATAGAGTTTCAGCGGCGGAATGCGGATGCCTTCGGCGAAGATCGTCGTCGCCGTGGTCGGCATGCTGCCGGGGGCGGCGCCGCCGACGTCCATCATGTGGCCGAACATGGAGGCGAAGGCGACGAGGACGCCGTCATGGAACACCGGGACCAGGACCATCCAGTCGTTGATGCGGCCGACCGCGCCGCCGGACTTGTAGGGGTCGCTCTGCAGGATCACGTCGCCAGGTTCGAGCTCGAGGTCGTGCCGTTCCAGCAGCGCCGCCACGTAGGAGCCGAACTGGCCGACCAACATCCGCCCGCGGGCGTCGGTGATCATCGGGAACTCGTCGTGCTGCTCGCGGATCACCGGCGAGATGGCACTGTGATAGAGCACCGCGTTCATCTCGTGATGGGCGTTGTGCAGGGCATGCTCGATCAGGTCGAGGGTGATGCCGTCGAGCCGGGCCGGCGCCGGCCGCGGCCGCGGTGCCGGGGCCGTATCCCTGGCCTGTTGCGGCACCGCGACCAGGGCGGTGCCGGTGGTGGCCGGGGCGGCGGCGTCCGTCCCGGGTTCCGGCGCTTCCGGCTCGGCCGGCGCCGGTGCTGCCGGTGCGGGGCGGGCCTGCGCGCCGCCACGCATCTGCGTCGAGAAGATCTCGTCGAACTTCTTGCGGTTGGCGTCGAGCAGGTCGTCGAGCGAGACCGAGCTGCTATGCGGTTTGATGTCCGGCATCGTCGCGGCCCCGCCTAGTACCCACTATCAGGATTAGCTGCGTCATGAGACGGCCTGGGGCGTCCCGTGGCTAGGAGCGTCGGCGCCGGCGATGTGGGGCATCGGCAAGCCGGCGCGACGACGTCCACGGGACGCCCCAGGCCGACCGCCGGGTCGCTTTTCGCTCCGCACCCGGGGCGTCGCCGCGCTTGCCCGATGCCCCGCATCGCGCTGCGCGCGGCTCCTACCGGGTGCGGTCGAAAAGACGATCTCATGATGCAGCTAATCC
>Ga0056121_1000158_pt1 | contig 28381 bp, 25 predicted proteins | sample WorMetHEROISLAND_FD_83872 | JGI IMG/M metagenome (GOLD analysis project Ga0056121, IMG submission 83872) | Marine gutless worms symbiont microbial communities from Max Planck institute for Marine Microbiology, Germany - Olavius sp. 1 HERON ISLAND ...
GCAAAAGACCAATGCAGCACGCTCAAAGGTTCGGTGCAGAGTCGAACATGTCTTTGCCCATCAAAAAAACATCATGGGGTTATTCATCCGGACCATTGGCATAGAACGGGCCAGGATCAAGATCGCTATGACTAACATCGCCTATGCGCCGAATGGTTTGGATCGGGAAACAATCCATCTTGGCATAGCCGACGAGAGAACAAAACCACGAAAGAAGTCAGAAGACTGACGACACGGAAAGTGTTACACCGCTTGCGAAACTACAAAATACTCAAGTTCACATCGAATCCAACCCGGAAACGCCGTTTTTAGAGGTGTCCAAACGATACAGGAGTTCCAAATCGCCTAACGCCTATTCACCGCGCTATGGCATTAGGATTCGCGTCATTGTTTCCAAGTTGAGACGAAAGATGGAGCCCCTGCCTTCAAGAAAACCGTGAGCTTCCAGCAGATGAATCGAGAGATCAGTGAAATACATCTTATCGCCAGTATCTTTTCGCTCAACTGTTACGTTTATTTTTCGAAATAAGCCATCTTCCCAGGGGCAGACTAAGGGGCCTCGGGCTTCATCAGTTCTCACTATCCACTTGGCATCGACGGTTACCGGTTCGCCAAGCCCCCTTTGGCCTTCCTTCATCAAATATCTTAGCGTCTTAGCCGCTTCCCCGGGATTTATTCCCAAACGTCTCATTATCTGCGCGTCCTCATCCAGAATGGATGAGAGGTCACGCCTGTCGTCACCAAGAAATCCTTCGGCGGTTATTACTCCGGGGCTCATATTCTCCTGAGCCTTTTTCAGTTCAGGCGTCATTTTCATATGGGAACCTCGCTATGCGAATTTATCATAGTAGACATTATCCTGAGAAACGCCGTTATTCTTCATAACCTGATTACACGCGTCTATCATGCCGGGGCTTCCGCAGAGATAGCCTTCCAACACCTTGCCCTCTGTTTCAATTGTCTTTTTTAGGTAGTGATCCAGCACATCAGTGATAAGCCCGGTTGGGCCATCCCACCCATCTCCTTCCTGGGGCTCGGAAAGGGCAGGCACAAAGTGATAGTTGGGAAGCTGCCTCTCAAGCTCCTTCATTTCATCTAGATAGAACATATCTTTGGTGGTTCTGGCGCCGAAAAAGTACCAAATCTCCCGATTCGTATCACCCCTCTCCAACATGTCGTAGAGCATCGACTTAAATGGAGCCATCCCGGACCCTCCGGCGATGCAGAGCATAACAGCATCGCTTTCGGTTCGGCAGAAATCTCCAAATGGGCCGATTAAATCCAACTTCTGCCCAACTTCCAAGTGCTGATGAACATATGAGGTGGCAATTCCGCCCGGCACCAGGCGTACAAGCAGCTCAATTTGGCTCTTACTGGAGGGCTTTGAGGACATGGAATACGCTCTCTGCGTGCTCTCCTTTATCTTACCGTGAGGCGGAATGACAATCTGAACATACTTCCCCGCCTCGAATTCAATTGTCTCTTCCCCGAGATCGAACAAAACTTCCTTGATATCATAAGTAAGATCCCTGATGGCTGTCACAGTGGAGCTAAACTGCTTTACATTGAACAAATCCTCTGGGATTTCGATTCCGATATTGGCCTTAACCTTTATCTGACACGCCAGGCGGATATTTTCCTCCAACTCTTCGGGGAGCAGATAAGGGATTTCAGTGGGCAGATAGGGGCCAACATCGGAGACAACCCTGCACTTACATGCGCCGCAGCTGCCGCGCCCGCCGCAGGCCGAGGGCAGAAAGAGCCCCTCGGATGAGAGCGTGATCAGAAGGGACGAGCCGCCGCGGACCATCATATCCTTTTTGCCCTCATTGATATCAATGGTAACCTCACCGTAGTTATTTGCCACCATGTCGACAAGGGCCACAAGGGATGCCATAACTCCCGCTATTCCGGCTATGGCAATCGGCGCAACTAGAAATTCCATTAGATATCCCTTAGCTGACGTTTAGCATGCCGCTGAAACCGACAAAGGCCAGAGCCATAAACCCGATGGTGATTAGGGTTATCCCCGGCCCCTGCAGCCCGGCCGGCACAGGAGCACGCGCAACCTTCTTCTGAATGGCGGCGAGCGCCATTATTGCGAGCCACCAGCCAAGACCCGATCCGAAACTGAAGGCGAGGGTTTGAAAAAAACTATAACTTCGAATTTGCATAAATAAGGCAATGCCCAGTATTGCACAATTCACGGTTATAAGGGGAAGAAAGATGCCCAAGGCCATGTAGAGCACTGGGCTAACCCTATCGATTATCATTTCCAGCATTTGCACTGTAGCCGCAATGACGATGATGAAAACTATGTATCGATACACCATTAGGTTAAGCGGAATCAAGATATAATTCATAACCGCCCAATTGATCGAAGCAGTTAAGGTTAGCACCACTGTCACAGCCATTCCAAGGCCGTTGGCAGACTTCATATCCTTGCTTATCGAGATGAAGGAGCAAAGCCCGAGAAAATTTGTGAGCAAGATGTTGCTCGTGAAAACCGAAGCGAAGAGAAGTATCAGCGGACTTATCTGGGAAGTCACCCTAGGCCCCCTCTTTCCTAATCATAATCGTTTTTGCCGCCCAAATGAGGGCCCCCAGCAGAAAAAAAGCGCTTGGAGGCATCACCATAATAGTCCAGGCAGTGAATCCTTCCCCGAGTATCCGATAGCCCAACAGTGATCCGGAGCCGAGTAATTCACGAATTACCGCTATTACCACTAACACGGCCATGTACCCGGCGCCGCTTGTAAGCCCGTCCCACAGCGCCATAACCGGCGGGTTTGACTGAGCAAAGGCCTCTGCCCTGCCCATGATGATGCAGTTCGTGATTATGAGCCCAACGTAGGGGCCAAGGGCCTTGGAAATTCCCGGCAAAAAAGCGCGAAGCACTATATCAACTAAGATGACATAGAAGGCGATTACCAGGGTTTGAACCATCATTCTAACCTTACGGGGAATAAGAGCCTTCAAGATCGATACGGTGATATTTGACAGGCCGGTTACAAAGATTACCGCGGCAGTCATTATCAATGTGTTGGCGAGATTGTTTGTAACCGCAAGTGTGGAGCAGATACCCAGAATTTGTACGAATATCGGATTTTCAGTCCAAAGATTCTTCTTGAGTATCGCAACAGGTGTCTCGCCGTTCACTGCCCCGCCTCCTCTCGCAATTTGGAGATTTCGCTGTTAACAATCCTCTCTATACTTGCACTTGTAAGTGAGGCGCCCGTAATACCATCTATTATCCCATCGTCAGTATTGTAGTCCGGCCTTCCCTCCCCCTTTGCCACGATGATTCCGTCAGAAAGAATGGTCTCGCCTCTAAACTGCCGGGTGAACCAGGTCTCCTCGATTCTACCTCCCAAACCGGGAGTTTCATTATGGCTGATTATTTCAAGTCCTATAATTTTTGAAACCTCCTCGTCCACGGCGATAATGCCGCTTACCGTGCCCCACAGGGCCTGACCGCTAAAGCGCCTAACCAATATGTCCTGTCCCCCTACCACCGTTCGGACTACAGAATCATCTTCAATCTCACCAAACTCGACCGCAAACTCGGCAAGCTCCTCGGAAGGCTCGCCTTCCAGATAACCAACCGATCTCAAAAACGCCTCAGTGGTAACCAGTCTTCGATTCCGGGCGACTCTCTCGGCTGTAACGCCATCCGCAAGAGCGATAGCGAACACAAAGGCAAAGGCGATAACAAAAGTGAAAACTATCACATAGGTAAGGGATTCCCTGTTCATATCACACTCCCAATTTTTTCCTATTCTTTCTTCCCGCCTTTGACGCGCTTATTCCACCGCGAGCAACCGGGAAGCATTCATCCAATAGACTGGCAAAGGTGTTGCCGATAAGGATTCCGAAGCTAACCCCCTCGGGAAACAGCGAAAAGACTCTGATCAACGCCGAAACACCCCCTATCAATATGCCATATACCCATTGGGCCCCCGGCTTTTTTGGAGCCGTTATCGGATCTGTTGCCATAAACACCGCAACGAACAGTATGCTGCCCGAAAGCAGGGACTCTATGGGGGGAAATGGCGCCGAGCCGCCAACAGAGGGAACAGAGGCGATCCATAAAACCACGATAACGGCTGAAAAACTGAAAACAGTAGAGAGCATAATCTTCCAGTTCGCGGTTTTCGTGAGTATCAGATACACACCCGCAAGTACAATCAAAATTATGGCGCTTTCGCCGAGGGCGCCGATCCGAAATCCAGTAAGCAAATCGAAAAGATTCAGAGCTGCGCCCTCTCTTATGTCAACCAGGGGAGTCGCGGCAGTGGCCGAATCCACGGAAGTATTCAGCCAGGAAATCCAGGGCATTCCCGGTTTCCACGGGGGGAGAAAGGAGCGCTGCATACCTTGGGGGAAGGCAACGTAGACAAAGAGCCTGCCGGCAATGGCGGGGTTAAAAACATTGCGGCCAAATCCACCGAATATGCACTTGCCAAATCCGACACCGAAAACAATGCCAACTGCGGCAATCCACAGGGGAACCGCGGGCGGCATCGAGAGGGCATAGAGCGCGCAGGTGACAAGCACGGCCTCACTGACTTTTTTCCCCCTCGATCTCGTGAAGATGTATTCAGTGGCTATGCCAAGAGGAAAAACCGCAGCGCATATTGTCAGGCTTCTCCATCCATACAGCAAAACGGAAAAGGCGAATATTGGAATAAGCGAATAAACCACCCTCCTCATCATTAGTTGCTTCTGAAACACCTGAAGTACACCCCTCCCATGCAAGTTTGTTGAATCCAACTCACAATATTCGCTGATTCAATTCTTATAGTATACTAACCGATAAGCCATGTATTCTGGAACCGGAATGTTATGGCTTAAATAGTATCTCAATTTAAACTGAGGTTGTCTATGACACGTACAGCGGTGATAGCTGAAATTAACGATTCTTGGATTGACTTACTCACCTTTGATGAAATGGAGGGCGGGCGCTCCAAAAAATGTTACGCCGCCGCGTCCAAGTGTGACGGATACTGCGGCTGCAGAGTCGGCGGGCAGTCATTTCGCGCTGCCGCACCCAAGAATTTGAATATAAGGGTGGGAGATAGGGTGGAGGTGTCGGCATCCGCTGCCAGTGCATTTGGCGCCCTGCTTGCGGTGATAGGCATACCGGCGCTCTCCGGGCTTCTAAGCTGGGAGCTCATTGGCAGGTTTTTTTCGGGCATAGACGAGCCTGTAAGGGCCCTGGCTGCCGCCTTTGGCCTGCTGCTGGGCATCGGAATTACGATTCTCGTTGCCGGAAGGAAGAATCGTCTGCCCAGAATAACAAGAATCCTGGAATAAGATGGCTGGAAGAAAGGGGGCCCCCCCATTTGCGGCAGTATGCGTCTTCATCGGCGTGCTAATGGCGCCAGCTGCCGCTCATATTGAGGCTGAAACCTTGAATTCGATATTGAAAGAGGCGGCAGCCCTCGTTGGGAATCCATATGAAGTCGGCGGGGCCACAGCAGGAGGCTTCGATTGCTCGGGTTTGATCACATATCTCTATAAACCCCTGCTTCCCAGTCTCCCCCGCCTATCGCGTGATATGTCCGGTGTCGGAGTGGAGGTGGGGCCTGGCCTATGGGAACCCGGTGATTTACTCTTCTATGCCACGGGCAGGAACCCCGAGCTCATAAACCACGTGGCGCTGTGGTATGGCAATGATACGCTGATTCACAGCGTGTCGGATGGGCCTGAAACCGGCGTGATAATGACTAGGGCAAGCTCAAAGTATTGGAGAGATCGATACATATCGGCCCGGAGAGTTCTCCCGGAGGAGCAGAATGAGAATGCGGTGCCCGAATCGCCGGCATCCGGTGAAGCAATCACTCCTCCCGCACCATCACCATGGGATGATTTTGACGGCATATTGAGGGGAGATTTCGAATCCTGGCTGGAGGATGAGAAGAGAGATTTCGGCGCATATCGTGAGAAGTACGGCTAGACCCTTCTTAGGTATTTCTTCGTATCAAGCGCGACAGCGGCTACGATAATAACGCCCTTGATGATGTACTGATAGTATTGTTCCAGCCCTACAAAGGTCATGCCATATGAGATGATGGTGAACATTAGGACACCCGCGATTGCGCCCGACACCTTCCCTATGCCCCCGCTAAACGAGATACCGCCAACGACGCATGCTGCGATGGCATCCAGCTCATATCCAAATCCTGTGCTCGGATTGGCGGAGCCTATTCGAGCAGCCTCCAGATATCCGCCGATCCCATAGAGTATGCCGGCCATCACATAAACCAAAATGATGGTGCCCGTGACATTCACCCCGGAAACCTTTGCGGCCTCCGGGTTTCCACCCACCGCATACATGTTCTTGCCGAAAACCGTTTTATTCCAAATCATCCAGATGATAAGCGAAATAACCGCCGCGATTAATACAAGATACGGCACACCGACACGGACCCCTCCCACCGTAAATTCCACAAGTCTGCCGGTGGAAATTGCCGTATAAAGCCGGGCATGACCTCCAATGGGCTGAGCGCCTCCCGCTCCCGTGTCAAAATAAATCTGAATCACGCCGTATAAGATAGTCATCATGCCCATTGTGGCCAGAAAGGGATGAATCTTGAATTGGGCAACCACCCAGCCACTTATGGCGCTGAACAAAACCGTCGCAAAAATAGCAATCAGCACTGGCAGCAGCACGGGCATGGTTTCCAGATTCGGATAGAATCTACCCGCGTAATCCTGACGCTGCAGCATGGATGCCGAAACCACCGCTGCCAAACCCACCATCCTGCCCAAAGAAAGATCGGTGCCCTGGAGGATAATGATGCCCGCAACTCCCAAGGCGAGAATCAATCGAACCGATGACTGAGTAAGAATGTTCTCCAGAACTCTAAGAGAGAGAAAGCGGGGGTCCAGAATAATGATTGTTAGAATGATCGCCAGGATAACCAGATAAATCGCATTCTGCACTAAAAGATCCATCCACTCTCTGCCGGTCATCCTTCTGATTTTTTGTGTAATTTTCGCCATCAGATCTCCATTTCAGATTTCCGCTTCCGCCGAGTTGATCAAATACTTCATCGCGAGATTGAGTATTTCGGTTTGATCTGTCTTCTCCGTCTCAACTATGCCAGCCATTCTTCCATTGCTCATCACCATAATGCGATTGGTAATTCCTATAAGCTCCGGCATTTCCGAGGAAACCATAATCACGGACTTACCATTTTTGGCCAGATTGATTATTAGCTGATATATCTCAAATTTCGCCCCCACATCAATACCTCGGGTAGGCTCATCAAGCAGCAAAATATCCGGATCGGTTAGAAGCCAGCGCCCGATTACAACCTTCTGCTGATTTCCACCGCTCAAATTTCTGACCTGCTCCCTGTAACTCGGCGTTTTAATCCGCATATTTCTAATTTGAGTTTCCGTATCCCGCACCATAACCCTATCACTTAGAAGCCCAATGGCCCCCTTATACGATTTCACATTGGCGATTGTGCTGTTAAAGGTGATATCCGCCACTGGATACAGGCCAGTGCTTCGCCTTTCCTCTGTCAGAAGAGCAAAGCGGTTGTCAATGGATTTCTGTGCGGTCTTGTTGTCAATTTTCTTCCCATCAACATGAATTTCGCCCGATTTCAGAGTTCGAGCGCCAAAAAGCGATTCAACCAATTCGGTCCTGCCAGCTCCAACCAACCCAGCGATTCCCAGGATTTCCCCTTGATGCAATTCAAAGTCCACATCACGGATAAACGGAGGGTACTTAGTGCTGACGTTGGAAACTTTCATATGCACCTTGCCGGGAACATTGGTTCTCGGCGGGAAACGATGGCCCAAATCCCGTCCAACCATCATGTTGACAATCTTCTCCAGGCTTATGTCTTTTATCGCCTCGGTGCCAATGTACTGCCCATCCCTCAAAACCGTAACCTCATCCGACACCTCAAGGATTTCGTCCATTTTGTGGGAAATATATATTATTCCAACGCCCTGGCTTCGCAACACGCGCATTATATCGAAAAGCATCCTAACCTCGTTGTCCGTAAGCGACGAGGTTGGCTCATCCAAAACGATTATTTTCGCCTCATAGGAGACCGCCTTGGCTATCTCAATCATCTGCCTTTGGGATACAGAGAGCGAGTCCAGCTTCAATCTCGGGTCCAGTGAAATTCCGAGTCTCGTAAATAGGGCTTTGGAAGCACTGTACATAGCTTTTTCGTCGACAAAGGGCCCCTTCGTCGGATATCTGCCAAGCCAGATATTGTCGGATATGGTTCTTTGGGTAACCTGGTTAAGCTCCTGATGAACCATTGATACGCCATTTTCCAGGGCGTGCCTTGGATCAATGAAATTGCATTCCATGCCTTCGAGAAAAAACCTGCCCGAGTCCTGCCGATAAATTCCGAACAGACATTTCATCATCGTGGACTTTCCGGCTCCATTCTCACCCATAAGCGAGTGAATGCTGCCCGAGCGGACATTTAGGCAAACATCGTCCAAAACCTTTATTCCGGCGAAAGATTTACAAAGGCCCTCAATACTCAGCAGATAATCATACAACCGACATCTTCCTTAACAGCCTAAAGAAACAACCACGCCCAGCCGAAGAAGCGGGGCGCTCCCCGCAGCATCGAAACTAGGGCGGGTATTCCGAAACAGCGCCCGGAATCCGGGCTTAAAACCGGAACCGGAACGCAAAAAGCATTAGATTTCGCAGCTAGTTTCTGGCTTTAGCGAAAATCCTCGTAGTTTTCGGGTGTAACAGCCACATAAGGCACTCGCACAGCCTTGGATACGTTGTCCTCTATTACCCAATCCGTGTCCTGGATTACATCCCGGCCCATGGCAGCGTTGATAGCCAAGTCAACAGTAGCGCGGGCCTGTCCAACACCGTCGTTTAGAACAGTGCCGTTCATCTCGCCATCTTCGATGTGAGTTAGAGCCTGATCAAGCGCATCCACACCATAGAGAGGCAGCCACACACCAGCGGCCTTTAGCGCATTAATTGCCCCAAATGCCATTCCATCGTTGTTGCAGATGACAAGTTCAATGTCATTGCCGAACGATGAGGCTAACCAGGCCTGCATCTTATCGTTCCCATGCTGAGTAGACCAGTTTGGATCGGCCTCCAAGGCCAGCTCCTCAACCGGAATTCCCGCGTTTCGGAAGGCCTTAACCGACTCAACAGTTCTAGCCTCGGCATCGGGGTGTCCAGGCTCTCCCTTAAGCAATACATACTGAACCGTACCGTCATTGTTCTTATCCCATTCGGGATGATTATTCCAATCAGCCACCATCATCTCACCCTGGATGATACCGGACTCGGCGGAGTTGGTGCCCACATACCACACCTTGTCATAAGTGCCCATGATGCCGGCCTCCGTGGCTTCTTTGTTAAATAGAACCAGAGGAATATCCGCCGCCGAGGCCTTTTCGATAACGCTGGCAGCAGATGCGGGGTCAACTAGATTGATAGCCAGAACATCAACTCCCTTAGTAATGAAAACATCAACCTGGTCGTTCAGTTTGGCCTGCTGCCCTTCGGAATCGACTATTATGATTGAGGCGCCCCTCTCGTCCGCGTATCTTTCAAGTTCCGGCTTCATTACGCCGTTCATGAAGTTATCCGCGAAACTGTAAATGTTGGCTCCAATAGTGATTTCTTCTCCTTCCTCAGAGCCGCCGTTGGCAAAAACGGCGGCAGGAAGAGCAAGCAGCGAAATCGCTATAATAATAATTGTCTTCTTCATACGAAGAATCCTCCTTAAAAAAAACTTTCACAGGCACTATGCCGTAAAACCGAGTAGGATGTCAATCATCGATGCACAAACTCCTATAACTCTACATCTTTTCTACATCGTTTCGTGAGGATTTTACTTGAAATTGAGATATTCCGGCTTTTTGCTTAGGGTATTGAGCAACATGCCCTGCTGCGGTATCCTAGGTATGAAAAGTATAGAATGGAGATAATATATGCAAAATCATAGACGCGGGTTAGTCTGGCTCACGGTTCCCGTGCTGCTCGTGCTAAATGGCTGCGGATACAACCGCATGGTGAGCCTTGAGGAGAATGTTACGGCGTCCTGGGCCCAGGTTGAAAACGTATACCAGAGGCGGATGGATCTAATCCCCAACCTTGTTGAAACCGTAAAGGCATATGCAGAGCACGAACAGGACACCTTTGCGGCTGTAACCGAGGCCAGAAGCCAGGCCGGAGGGGTAATGAATATCGATGAAAACCTGCTCAACGATCCTGCAGCCTTTGCGCGCTTTCAGCTGGCGCAGGATAGCCTGGGCTCCGCACTGCAGAGACTGCTTATGGTAACCGAGAATTATCCTGAGCTCAAAGCCAATCAAAATTTTCTTGCCCTCCAGGACCAGCTCGAAGGCACCGAAAACCGAATTGCAGTGGAGCGCATGCGTTTTAACGAGGCAGTACGGGGCTACAACACATTGATCCGGCGCTTTCCCCAAGTAATTGTTGCCCGGATTGCCGGCTTTGAAGCCAAACCATATTTTGAATCGGCAAGCGGCGCCGAAACTGCCCCAAAGGTGGAGTTCTAGGATGGCCTTTCTAAGCCCTGAGGGCTCAAAAAAGATTAGCCGGTTAGTGGAGGAGGCGGAGGCTGGAAGCGGGGGCGAAATTGCCGTCGCCATTATCCCGGAATCCGATGAGTACGCTTTTAGAGAATTGCTCTTTGCCCTGGTATTAGGCATTTTGACATATGTTCTTCTCGCGGTTTTCTTCAAGCCCTTAGAGCGCCTTGTGGACAAACTCTTCTGGAGCGCTTCCGCCCTTACTCTTCCCCTCCTGATGTTTACTCTATCCTTCGCCGTGGGCTCCGCATTCTACTTCCTGTTCCAAATACCCGCCTTGGATAGGCTCATTGTAGGCCGCAAACGCATGGCCGAGGCAGTTAGGCGAAGAGCTCTTAGGCATTTTGCGGAGACTGAAATCTTCGACACGGTTGATAGAACGGGAATTCTGCTGTTTATATCCGGATTGGAGCGGCGAGTCGAATTGATTGCGGATAAGGGCATTAACTCACTTGTGGCGCCGGAGACCTGGAGCGAAATAGTATCCAACTTGGTTAACGGAATGAAGAAAAAACAAACTGAAACAGCGCTGGCAGCCGCGATTGAAGCGATTGGGAAGGTTTTATCGGCATACGTCCCCCGGCGCCCCGATGATGAAAATGAGCTTTCCAACAGGCCCGCGGAGCTGGAGAAAGGATCGTGATCATAAAAGGGATGAGCGCGAAGAAAGGGCAGAATTTTCACAGGCGGAGTTTAGGCATGGGGGGAATTATCCTAGTCCTCCTCGGAACGGCAGTTTCCGCCCTGGAAGTCCCCCGTCTGCAGGGGCGCATCAATGACAATGCCGGCCTGTTGTCGCGGACATCGATAAATGAGCTTGAGGCCTATCTCGCGGAGCTTGAAAGCGCGACTGGGGTCCAAGCTGCGCTGCTCACCATTCCGTCGCTATCAGGAGAGAATCTTGAATCTTACAGCCTCCGGGTTGCCGAAGAATGGGGATTGGGCGGCAAAGAGAGCGACAATGGCGTACTGCTGCTGGTTGCACAGGATGAGCGCAAAGTTCGCATTGAGGCAGGTTACGGCCTAGAATCAATTCTAACGGATGCAAAGAACGGCTTCATCATCAGAGATATTATGGCTCCGGAATTCAGGAAGGGCAATTACAGCGAGGGAATAGTTGCCGGCCTCGGCGCAATAGGCGGGGTGGTATCCGGGGATATTACAATCACAGCCGAGCAAATAGAAAATTCCGAAACGAGAAAAGGCGGCGGAGTGCCGATATTTGCCCTAATATTCCTGGCCGTATTCATCATCGGAACCTTCGGGCGGAGGCGGCGGCGCAGAGGCGTATCACCCCTAGGCGCATTCTTTGTTGGCTCAATGCTCGGCAGCATGTCCAGGGGCGGCTCCGCATCACGCGGATTTGGCGGAGGCGGCGGATTCTCAGGCGGCGGGGGCGGTTTCGGCGGAGGCGGCGCGAGCGGCGGCTGGTAAGTCAGCTCAGCACAGCGCCAGTTGCCCCCCGCGGATCATCTTTGCCCCTAATCCTCGCCCATGTATCTTTCAGGCCTACAATCCGATTGAAAACGGGTTTGACGCCGTGGTCGACAGCGTCGGCTGCAAAATAGCCGGTTCGCAGAAACTGAAACCGCTCTTCCGGGGCCGCGCCCGCCAGTGATGCCTCCACCATGGCCTTTCGAATTAAGGTTTCGGAATTGGGATTGACATAATCCATGAACACCCTACCCTCCTCCACCTTCGAGACATCCGCCAAGGTTATCAGATGATCGTACAGCCTAATCTCCGCTTCCACCGCCTCATCGCATGAGATCCAGTGCAGAGCCCCCCTAACCTTCCTATTATCCGGCGACTGGCCTCCCCTGCTCCGTGGTTCGTAGCTGCAGAGTATTTCCTCAACCTCGCCATCTTCGCCGCGGCGCACCTCGTCAACAGTGACAAAGTAGGCGTACTTGAGCCGTACTTCCCTCCCTAAGGCCATACGGAACCATTTCTTTGGCGGCTCATCCATGTAATCGTCTCTTTCCACCCAAAGCTCTCCGGAAAAAGTGAGGCTTCGACAGCCCAGCTCCGGTTTATCGGGGTGGTTTTCGGCAACAAATCTCTCTACCCTGCCTCGGGGCCAATTGGTTATTGTAAGTTTAACCGGGTTGAGAACCGCCATGCGCCTCGGAGCGCTCTGGTTTAGCTCTTCTCGAACGTGAAAATGCAGGAACTCCGCATCAACAAGGCTGTTTACCTTGCTAACTCCAATTTCTTCGATAAATTTCCTGATCGCGGGCGCCGGAAAACCCCTTCGCCTCATGCCCCGCAGGGTTGGCATCCTGGGATCGTCCCAGCCCCTTACCTTTTTTTCCTCCACCAATTTCTGCAGATGCCTCTTGCTCAGCACGGCGTGAGTGAGGTTCAGAGGAGCAAATTCATACTGGCGCGGTCTGCATGGTGCCGATACATTCTCGATGAACCAATCATATACGGCCCGATGATTTTCGAACTCCGATGAGCATAGGGAATGCGTGACCCCTTCAATGACGTCTTCATATCCATGCGCAAAATCATACATCGGGTATATGCTCCACTTCCTTCCCGTTTGATGATGGGCCTCATTCCTGATTCTATAAATCACGGGATCGCGCATCAGTATGTTCACATGGTTCATGGCAATTTTCGCGCGGAGAGTGCAAGCGCCTTCCTCGAATTCCCCCGATTTCATCCTCTCCAGTAAATCGAGGTTTTCCTCGGCACCGCGGCCGCGGTAGGGAGAGTCCTTTCCCGGCCTGGTTGGAGTGCCGCGATTCTCTATTATCTCCTCCGAGCTCTGATTATCTACGTAGGCCTTGCCGGCTCTAACCAGCTCACGGGCCCACTCATAAAACCGATCGAAGTAGGAGGAAGCATAGCGGGGCTCGCCATCCCACTTGAATCCCATCCAAGATATATCCTCCTTGATGGCGTCCACGAATTCACTGCTCTCCCTTTCCGGATTGGTGTCATCGTAGCGGAGCCGACAGATGCCTCCGAATTCCCGCGCAATAGAGAAGCTAAGGATAAATGCCTTTGCGTGGCCAATATGGAGATGGCCATTTGGCTCCGGGGGAAAGCGGGTGACAACCCTCTTAACGCGGCCTTTTTCCAAATCGGCTCTTACAATGGAACGGATAAAATCCGTTCCCCGAGGCTTCCTCTCCACAGTCAAACCTGCTTTCTCACTCAAGGTGAATATATGAATCGCCCAGGCTGGATTCAACAAGCTGGCGGATGCATATCAGCATCCCACCCACCGAATTCTAAGCATGATGGGCCAATTATTTCGCAAAATCACTAAGAAATTCCCGCAGCTTTTGCACCATTAGCTCACATTGACTGTAGAGACTGTTAACGCTGCGAAAGTAGAATATTCCAAGGTCCTTCAATGGGGGGCTTAGCAGCAACTCCGGGGGATCGTAATGCGACTTGAGGCTCAAGATGCGCCGCTGCATTATCTCGAAACTGCTCACCACCATTTTTGCGGCCTTGGGAGGCTTCCCGCGGTCCTCCAGAGAGGGATCGCCCAGAACATTTATGCCGATACGCACGTCGCAGCCCTCCAGCCTATCCCACGGAACAGGGTTGACACAGGCCCCATCCACCAGCAGGCGCCCCATATGGCGCACTGGAGTAAACACTCCCGGTACGCTCATACTCGCCTTAACCGCCGGTATAAGGGGGCCCTCGTGAATTATAACCTCGGATGAATCCCCGAAATCCGTGGCGATAGCAGTGAAGGGTATTGTCAAATCTCGAAAATCCTTCACATTTATCATCTCTTCAAGCAAACGAGATATTCTTTTTCCCCTTATCAATCCCACCCCGGAAAAATCAAGGTCCAGGAGCTTGGTTGCCTTCATCAGCTTCCTGCCATCCAAGGGCCGAAATTTTCTGCCGCTCCTCAGATTGAAGTAAGAATCAATTTGATCTCGAATTTCCCCCGCCGTTTTGCCCGACGCGTATACCGCGCCTATAATGGCCCCGGCGCTTGTGCCGGCAATTGCCGCGGGCCGGATTCCCAGCTCATCAAAAACCTCCAACGCGAAAATATGCGCAAGGCCGCGAGCGCTTCCTCCCCCCAGCGCCAAACCGATTTTTGTGGTCATAAACAGGTATTAATTATACGTAATTCGGCTAGTAATACAACCCCATGTTTTAAGGATTCGCGCCTCATCTTATGGGGCAGGGATGCCGCGGTGACATCATAGCCGGCTATTTGCTGCTTCGGGTTAGGTGCATTAACTCCGATCGTTCGGCATCCAGCCTTGCCTTGAACGTATTGAATTCAATTAGCATTCGGTTGAGATCCACCCTGCTGGAGAAGACATTGTGATCGTCCATGAGTATTTCACCAAGAAGCCGGTGGCTCATTCGAAGACTCGCCTTCTGCTCCAGATTCTGAGTTTCAAGGGCCTTCGCCAGGGTGGCATGATTCACTTTCCGCTTCTCAATCAGAAACTGACCAAAGAGCTCGCGGCTATCCGGCTCCTCCATCGGCTCCTGCGCTATTCCGGAATCAGGGGATGCCGGTTTTTTCCTGGTAATTGGCGGCAATTCATCTCTGATATTGAGCGCCTCTTTCCGAACCAGGATTGCAGCCTTAACCTTTTCAAAATCCACCAAGGCGCCATTTAGCTCCATCCGATTTCGGAACACCCTGAAATCATCCAGAAGTATCTGGCCCAGTAAACGGGGCGAGCCTCGGAGCACATCACTTTTCTCCTTGTTTTGAATTGCCAGCGCAGCCTCCAGCATCTCGGGCTTTAATCGCCCCCTGCGAACCAGCCACTCGCCGAAGACTGTCCGTTCGCTAAAAGCTGCGCTCATGCGTCACCTGCTTCCCCCAGATAGCGCTCTAAAACAGTGTCGAAATAATCCTCTCCCCTTCCCGCCTCCAGCTCTCTCTTCATTTTTTCGAATTGCTTCTCGTCGAGCTGCTCCAAGGCATCTCTGCCCCATTTCTCCAACGAGCGGCCCAGCTCGGGGTCTGTTAGAAGATCTCCCAGATCCTTTAGCATTTTCTCCGTCTTTTCACCTAGGGCCCGAGCTGTATTCCCGATCGACTCCTTGGGAATGGAATCCAAATCAACCCCCGTTGAGTTTTCAATTGCGCTTATAACCCTTTCCTTCTTCGACTGATCCGAGAAAACCGACACCAATATCGCAATCCCGCCGACTAAGATGATAAATAGGAAAAACTTTTTCAAAAGACAAAACCTCCCACACCTCACGAAAACAGTTTAATCGAGAAGAGAGACATCAAAATCGCTCCTGCCGCTTCCCTTCCCCATCCCATCAACCTCTAAGAGCTTCCAGATACGTGGCGCTTCTTTGCGCCGTATCCCTTAACCAAGCCAATTTTTCCCGTTCCTTGCTTACAACATCGGCAGGGGCTCTCGATATAAAATTCTCATCCAGCAGTTTCTTCTCTTTCCCTTCGATTAGTCTTGTCATTTTGCCCAGGGAGGTCCGAAACCTGGAGATGGCGGCGTCAACGTCAATGAAATCACGGATAAAGACATGCGCCGAAAAACCAGACCCGACAACCGCCACGGATCCTTCCAAGGATTCTCCTTTTTGGAGCAGAGCAAGGTTGTCGGAGCCCAACAGGAAAGCCGCAAGGTTTCCAAACTCCCTTACCACCCTGGAGACTTCCCGGGATGCATCAATACGCACCTTGGCGAGTGTCGAGAGAGATATCGTGAATTCACTCCGGAGCGTGCGGACACTGCCAACTAGGTTCTTCAGGATGTTAAATACCCCCTCCGCCTCCTCATCCTCACGCGCCGAATCTGTCTCCGGATATGCCGCAGCAATCAGCGCGCCCTCTCTGTTGGGCAGTTTCTCCCATATTTCCTCCGTAACGAAGGGAAGAAAGGGGTGTAAAAGTTTAAGCGCTTCCTCAAGCATATGAACAAGGAAGGCAATGGTGCGGTTTTTCTCCTCCTCAGATTCCCTATAGAGCCCAAATTTGGCGCATTCCACATACCAGTCACAGTAATCATTCCAGAAGTACTCGTACACCGCGTGAGCCATGTCATCAAACCGATAAGCCGCTGCGGCCTCCTCAACTAAGCCAAGCGCCCTATTGAAGCGATGATTAATCCAGCGATCGACAGTATTCAATTCGATGCTTCCGAGGTCTGCAAAACTTCGTCCCTCCAAGTTCATAAGGACAAAGCGGGCAGCGTTCCAAATCTTGTTGGCAAATCTCGAACCTATTCGATTGGTATCCATATCCAACGAAATATCCTCTCCCTGAGTTGAGATATAGGCCAGGGAGAATTTCATCGCATCCGCGCCGTACTTATCCACCACTTCCAAAGGATCAACACCGTTCCCCAGGCTCTTGGACATCTTCCTGCCCTGCTTATCCCTGAGCAAACCCGTAATGTAAATTTCCCGGAATGGAGTTTTTCCCGTGAATTCCAGGCTCGCCATAATCATCCGAGCCACCCAGAAAAAAATAATGTCGTAAGCGGTAACAAGGCTCGTGGTAGGGAAAAAACGCAGGAAATCATCGGATTCAAGAGGCCAATCAAAAACGCTAAAGGGCCAGAGCCACGAAGAAAACCAGGTATCCAGAACATCCTCGTCTCTTTTTAAATCCGCGGAGCCGCATTGGGGGCAGGAGGAAGGATTGGTGCGGAGCACAAGGAGCACGCCGCAGCCCTTACAGAACCAGGCGGGAATTCGATGCCCCCACCATATCTGTCGGCTTATGCACCAGTCTCTGATATTCTCCAGCCAATGCCGGTAAGTGTTTTCCCACTTCCTCGGAAAGAAAACTATCTCTCCCCTATGCCAGGCTGCCAGGGCCTTTTCCGCCAGCGGCGCCATTTTCACAAACCACTGATTCGAAAGAAAGGGCTCCACCACCGTATGACAGCGATAGCAGTGGCCAATCTGGTGTCGATATTCCCTGGAATTCGCGAGCGCCCCCTCCTCCTCCAGGCGCCGGGCCGTAAGCTCTCTAGCCTCGGCCACGGAATACCCCCTGACAAAGTCCGGTGCAGCCTCACTCATTTTTCCGGCCCCATTGATTACGCGAATTCGATCTAGTCCATGCCGCCTTCCAACTTCAAAGTCATTCATATCGTGGGCCGGCGTAATTTTCAGCGCCCCGGTGCCAAAGTCCATATCCACGTAGGAATCCGCGATAATCGGAATTTCCCTTTTGATAATGGGTATTCGAACCCTGCTGCCAATGAATTCGCTGTAACGCCGATCGTTCGGATTGACCGCAATCGCCGCATCGCCAAACATAGTCTCCGGCCTGGTTGTTTGAACGGCAATCCACCTGACGCCAGCCCCCATCCCATCCTCCGCGCGGCCCCCTTCATCGGAAAACGGGTAACGAATCTCCCAGAGCCTCCCCTCCCTCTCCTCATGCTCAACCTCGTCATCCGACAGGGCTGTTCCGCAGGAGGTGCACCAGTTCACAAGATACTCGCCCCGATACAGCAATTTTCGTTCCCAGAGACTTACGAAGGCCTCACGAACCGCACGCGAGCATCCCTCATCCATCGTGAAGCGTTCCCTATTCCAATCGCAGGACATCCCAAGGCTCTCCATCTGCCTCTTGATAATCCTGTGATGCTCATCCTTAACCCTCCAGGTCTCCTCGATAAATCCCTCCCTGCCCAAATCCGTCCGTCCAATCCCCCGCTCCCTCAATCTCCGCTCAACCACATTATGAGTCGCAATCCCGGCGTGGTCCGTCCCGGGAACCCAAAGAACCTCACGTCCCCGCATCCTCCAATATCGAACCAGGATATCCTGCAGCACGCAGTTTAGCCCGTGCCCCATGTGCAAATCGCCGGTAACATTGGGCGGTGGGAAAACGATAACAAATTGTCCCCCTCTTCCTGTTCGAGGAGAGAAATGTCCTCCCTCCTTCCACATGCGGTAGATTCTTTTCTCAAAATCCTTCGGGTTATAGGTTTTCTGCAGCTCAATCGCCTTCATTGCAATATCTCATCATAGGCAGTCGCTGGCATATTAACCTAAGTATTCCCTTCAAAACTAGATACCAATTTTAGCCGGGGCATTGACCCCCATAGCCATAAGGGCGGCGCCTTAAGTTCGGAATTTATCATCACCGCAAGCCCGCCATTTGGCAGGCCCTATCCGCCTCGGTGCTGGCAGAATCAAGGCGTCAGCCCAGATGCATCACCTTGAAATTACAGATGAAACAGGCATAACGCTTCAGGAAGATCCGGTTTCGCCGCCGCAAGCGGATACTCAAGGGGAGAGGGGGGGAGCCCCCCGGCCCGCGCTTCTCCCGCCTCCTCATTCCTATTGGCGCGCCCGTTCCCTGCGGGACTCCCTGCGAATTTCCATTTTCTTATAGTAGTCTGCAGATTTTTTTATCTGGGAAATATCCGAGCAGTAAATCTTGTTATCGATAATCGAGAGATCCTTTCTCTCGAGCAGCGCCGCCATTGCGCCCCGTCCTGCGTCCCTTGCCAATCCCAGCATGTTGATAAGCTCATTCGGGCCAAAACCGAAGGTGTGGGCCTGACGGGAAGACGTATCCCTTCTATCCTTCTCAAGCTCCAGGAGCAGACTGTCATAAAGGCGCCCAATTGGGTCTTCAATTAGGGTGTTTCGAAGCTGCCGGTTTAAATTCCATATCCTCTCGGCTAACGAAGAGGTGAGTCTGGAAATCACCTTGGGTTGTTCCACCACCATGGTCTTGAAATTCGCCCGGTTAACAGCCATGATAATCGAATCCTCATGGGCAATGGCAGAGGCGCTCCGGGGCTTATTCTCGAGCAGGGCCATTTCACCAAAAATGTCACCCGACTTCAGCAGTGCCAGCAGCACCTCGTTGTCATTGACAATCTTCGTAATCCGAATACTTCCCTTCTGGATGATGAATAGCTCAGGTCCGCTCTCACCCTCCGCAAACAGCATCGTGTCTTTTGGGTATTGGCGAATAAACTGGGACGTGTCGGGGGTTAGATTGGCTGTTTTCGCATAGGGCTTTATTTTCTCCATGCGCTGCCTTGCGAGCCCCACATTCGAGCCATTGGGGTTAACCTCGCAGTACTTGTAGTAGGCGTAGTAGGCCTGATTAAACTGGCTCTGCTTCGCATAGTATTCCGCCACGTGAAAAAGATGTCTCTCATCAACCTCCGCGGAGCTCTTGAACGTCAGGCGGGTAAGGGCCTGATCCAATTGACGAACCTGGCGTGAGAACCCGTTGATAATCTTCATAGCCACGGGGGTGTTTCGCTCTATCAGAAGAGAATACTGATCCGACCGAACAGTAATCAGAGTGCAGTCATCTAGGGCGACGGAATTATCGATGTGGTTGTGGCTGCTCATCGTGGACACAACACCGAAAAAGTCGCCCGGCCTGAGAATGGACTCGTCTTCCTCCTCCTGGAGTTTCAATTCCTTCTCGATCCTAACCCTGCCGGAGCGTATTATGTAGAACAGTCTCGCGTTCTTTCCCTCAATAGTGATATAGGCGCCCTTGTTGTAGGTGACCAGACCCAGCTGCAGGGGATTACTCATAATAACCTCCAAAGGGCACCCGCTAGCGGATGCGCGCCAGGCGCAGAACTCCTACATACGACAAACACAGTCAAAACCCCAATCCAAGTTTTCTCAGCTCATTTTAAGGATCAACCGCAGGGGCCGTCAAGCAACTTCAGTTTCCTGATACACCGGGAAGCGGTCACACAACTCCTTCACTTTGCCGGCTATCATCGCGAGTCGGCCCTCATCCCCACTGGATTTTAGCGCTTCGACGACATAGGAGGCCACTTCCGACATATGGGTTTCTCCAAGCCCCCTACTGGTGATGGCCGCCGTCCCCACTCTGATGCCCGAGGCAACACTGGGCGGCTTCGAATCGTAGGGAATCATATTCTTATTCACGGTTATGCCGGCGATATCCAGCCAGTTCTCCGCATCCCTGCCGTTAACATTGATAGGGCTCAGATCCACCAGGATCAGATGATTCTCCGTGCCGCCTGAAACAAGCCGCAATCCGCCTTCGGCAAGATGACTTGCCAAGATGCTTGCATTCTTCCTCACCAATTTCTGATAGGCCTTAAAGCCATCTCCCGACGCCTCGTGAAAGGCCGCCGCCTTTGCCGCGATGATGTGCATCAGGGGCCCTCCCTGGATTCCCGGAAAAATCACATTGTCGATGATCTCTCCTAAATTCTTGACTCTCCCAGATCGTTTTGCAGTGATTCCCATGTCGTTCTCGAGGAGTTTGCCGACTAGAATCAGGCCTCCCCTAGGCCCGCGAAGGGTTTTATGCGTAGTGCAGGTGCTGACATGGGAATGAGGAACCGGGGATGGATGCTCGCCCGCCGCAACCAAACCCGCAATGTGGGCCATATCGGAAACCAGAAGGGCTCCCGCCTCATCGGCTATTTCCCGAAATTTCTTGAAGTCCAATATGCGCGAATAGGCAGATGCGCCGGCAACAATGATTCGCGGGCTATGCTTAAGAGCCAACTCGCGCAGGTTATCATAATCAATTGTCTCGTCATCTCTACTCACACCGTAGTTGACGACATTGTAGTCCTTCCCCGAAAAGCTGACCACCGATCCATGGCTAAGGTGCCCTCCCTGGGAAAGCTCCATGCTTAGTATGGTATCACCATGATTCATCAATGCCCGATAGGCGGCCATATTGGCCCCGCTGCCGCAATGAGGCTGAACATTCGCATACTCGGCTCCAAAGAGCTCCTTGGCCCTCTCCCTTGCAAGAGTTTCTATCATATCCACGTATTCACAGCCGCCGTAGTAGCGGTTAGACGGATAGCCCTCGGCATACTTATTCGTGAGTATTGAGCCGGCCGCCTCACGCACGGCCCGCGATACGTAGTTTTCCGAGGCAATCAGCTCCAAACGGTTTTGCTGGCGGGAAAGCTCCAGCAATATGGTCTCATGTATCTCCGCATCCGATTCGGCTAAATGTCGACTGTCAAGCAAGGCATGTCTCCTAATTGGGGCACGTTTCTTGAGGAAGGATAACCTGTGCGAGCTCTGTTTGCAAGCTCCCTCGGGTCTACCGGCGAGAAGCTGTTACCTCGGGAACTAGCCACTCGCTCCGATAGCTCTCAAGATTGCCTGAGGACTCCTCATAGGCGCCCTGAAGGCTATAAAACCCTTCCGGCCGGCGTAAGCGCGGCTCAGGCTGCAATGCCGACGAGCCTAAGATGCCTCTGGAGAAGGCTATATGCCTTCCCTCAAGGGCTCCAAAATAGTAGTCGGCGGAATTCCCTTCGAATTCCGGCAGCTTGATGCCGGAATCTCCCAGCGCCGAATCGACGGGTATCCACCCCATCCCATTTATCCATATTTCGCTCCACCACCAGAGCCTAACTTCATCGTCCAGAACGAGAATTCCACTCACTGGCCGAGCCGGGACGCCCGCGGCCCTGGCGATGGAAGTGAAAAGCAGGCTGTATCCAAGGCTGTCGGCCGAGTTACTCGATATGTATTCCTCGATGGACTGACTTCCGGAGCTCTCATCAAACGAGAATTTGTCAATAACATAGTTGTATATGGCCCTGGACTTGAACCAGCTGCCCTGCTTGTTTGCCGTCAGATCGGAGCTTAAGCCGCCAAACAGATTTGGCTTCACCCACTCATCCTGGGCAAGCCCGGCTATGATTTCGGGGTGGGAGGGGTGGAATGGAGTTTCTCTGTGAACCCTTGCCTCAATCGAGTGGGTCTTTACGAAAATTTGTCTCTCTATGCTGATACTCTCACCGCTCTCCAGATTATCTATCCGATAGAGGCTCAAATTCCCCCTCGTGCTGATGGGAGAATGGGGCGTTGCGCTATGGGCATCCAGCGTCACTGCCCTGTCTTGGCCCATACCGGCCTGCGGAAAGGGTATGTGGAGATAAAGCGCATTCTGAGGAGCCGCATTAACTTCGTCAATGGAAATTTTCTGCCGAAGCGACCAGCTAAATTCCCTGCCCTCCAAGATTTCTCCCGTATCTTCAATTATTTCCACCGAAAAAGGATTACTGACGGCGCCGCCCCTTTGGAGGTAGATATTCCCGCTGGACGCGCCCTCGGGCATCCAGAACTGAACAGTATTTTCGGTCCACCCGGCGATGCTGCGCACCTCCGCATAGAGGCTGAAATCCGGCTCTTCCGCGCTCAGACGCAGCGCTGTATCTCGGTTGTTCACCCAAATTCGCCCCCTGCCGCGCTTATCCCCAAAGCCCTCTCCATGCAGGGTTATGAGCTCTCCGATTCGGAGATTCTGTGGTTCGGCGTATTTGATGTAGGCGGATCCGGGCAGCCAGGGGCCGTACTCGATCCTTGGAAAACGAGTCTCGTCACCGAGAACCACCCCATTGGAAATGCCAGAGGGGGTTTTAACCTTGACGATTGCAGTGCCGCCGTTGGGAGGAATCCTTGCCAAAATACGGTCATCTTCCCATTCCAGGATACTGCTCGAGCTGAGTGGAAAGGGGCCGATAAGAAGCTTTGAGCCATCCATCCCCTGGCCAAATGCCCTTCCCCGAATCTCTATCTCCTCACCCGGGGCAGCCGTGATTTTATCCAATTCGAGAATTGTCGGCCTTCTTTGGTACCTGATAACCAGCACGGAGAAAACGCCCAGGGCCGCGCATAGGAGCGCCGCGCCTGCCCAACGAGAAAAAACAGACCCCCTCATCTTGTTTCGAATAACTCCTCCGAAAGATCGAATTGAATGGTGAAATCCAAAGCGGATAAATCAGCTCAAGAGAGCTTATGCTTCAAAACCTAGGCGACTTTACCAGGAGTATTCAGGTTTGCATAGCTTTAAGATTTCTTTGTCTAGGCTGGTGTTGCGCATATCCGATGGAGATTGATGCGCCAGCCCATACCCGCAAGGTAGGGTCAAGCCGTATCCAGGCTCATCGTGATGAATCCCCTTACCTTACGGCAAAACTCTGCATTTCCATTGATTTCATCAGCCGCTCACGCCATGCGTCAAATGATGCTCCTCCCATCACGGCGTAACTGATGCCAGATCTTGCCCACCTGCAAAATCCGCTCTAACCCCATGAACCTCCTCAAGAAGAGCTCCGAGAGCGCATTGATAAGATGGGGGAATAGGGAATTATTTTTTTTAGGTTCTGAATTTATCAGATTTTTTCCAGTTTGGAGCTGCCGGGGTGGTCGTGCACCTTCCATCCCAGTTTAAAGAGCATATCCCTGATTTCATCGGCTGCGGCCCAGTCCTTGGCCTCCCTGGCTCTCTGGCGCCTGTCCAGCAGTTTATCCAGCTCTCCACTGGGCCCCGTCTCGGAAACCGCAGCCTTAGTAAGATCCAAACCAAGCACCTCATCCATTTCAAGGATCACAGCCAGCCTATGCTCCGGGGGGATACTTCCATCCTTAAGGAGCATCCATAATTCAGCCAACGCCCTCGGAGTGTTCAAGTCCTCACCGAGAGCCGCATGGAAGGATTTCAGCCTAGCGGCGCCATCCTCGAGCTTCTTCCCACCCGCCCCACTCCCATTCATCCTGTTTGCGCTGTTTCCAGCGCCCTCCCCCTTGGTTTTCAGCGCGGCAATGTGGCGGCTTAAGGATTTTCTGGCCGTGCGGGCGTTATTCAGCAAGTCCCGGGAATATGTAAGCTGGGTGCGATAGTGGGCGCCCAGCAGGAAGTAACGATAATCGAGGGGATGATAACCCATATCGCATAGATGCTGGAGCGTGATAATCTCGCCCCCGCTCTTCGATAGCTTCTGGTTTCTCATGATCAGAAATTCGTTGTGTATCCAATAATTCACCCAGCGGTGACCCAGGGCGCCCTCACTCTGGGCGATTTCATTGGTGTGGTGAACCTTGATATGATCCACCCCGCCCGTGTGTATGTCGATTCGCTCGCCCAGGTATTTCATGGACATTGCGGAGCATTCGAGGTGCCAGCCCGGATAGCCCCTGCCCCAGGGGGAATCCCATAACATGGCCTGATGCTCGAATTTACCCCTGGTGAACCAGAGTGCGAAGTCTAGCGGGCTGTGCTTGTTTTCATCGACATCCACCCTGCTGCCATGCTGCAAATTCTGCCTGTCAATTAGGGCCATTCGCCCGTAATCAGGAACCTTGACGGTGTCGAAGTATACATTTCCACCCTCCACATAGGCTAGTTTGCGCTCGATGAGCCGCTGAACCAGCTCTATCATCTCGGGAATATGCTCGGTGGCTCTGCATGCTATGTGGGGGGTGAGTATATTCATGCGCTCAATATCTCCGAAGAAGGCCCTGGTGTAGAATTCAGCTATTTCCCATGCGGATTTTTTTTGTCTTCGAGCGCCCTCCAGCATCTTGTCCTCACCGTCATCGGCATTGTCACTCAGATGGCCCACATCCGTTATGTTCATCACATGTCTCACCCGGTAACCGAACTGGGTGAGGGTGCGGCGCAGTATGTCCCAATGGACATAGGCCCTAAGATTACCTATGTGGGCGTAGTCGTACACTGTTGGGCCGCAGCAGTACAGGCGAACCTTGCGGGGCTCGATGGATGTGAATTTCTGGAGCTCGCGGCCGTCGGAATTATAGAGTTGAAGTGCTGCGGTATGCATATTGCTCCAATTTCAAGCTGGGGCATGCCGGATTTCCGGCACTCGCTCTGAGCCCCGGCGGCGTCCGGAGAAGCCGCCGATGCAGCCCGGGGGCCGACTTTGACGCGAGTCTTTTCCTCATGTTGCTCCTCCTCTTCCCTTGGGCATAGTATTGTGGCGTGCCAAAAATAATCAAACCGGAGAATATTTTCAACACCAGGGGACCTCTTCTCGAACGAGAGCCCATGTGGAGCCATACAAACTTCTCGATTGGGGGCAATTCCGATTTCTTTGCAGTTCCGGCGGACTTGGAAGACCTTCGCAGCCTCCTCGCTGATGCGCGCCATGCGGATTTGGAGGTGTTCATTCTGGGGGGAGGTTCGAATCTGCTGGTAGCCGATTCCGGGATTCGGGGCTTGGTTATCGATATGAGGAATTTCGATTCATTCGAAACTCAAGGAAAAACCCTGGTTCTGGGTTCGGGTTTGCCGGTGTCGGATGCCGCATGGCGCGCGGGCTCGGCGGGAATGGCCGGCCTGGATTTTCTTTTCGGGATGCCGGGGACGGTGGGGGGGGGCCTGTGGATGAATGCCAGGTGCTACGGCGCGCAGATATCAGACTTTGTAGCCTGGGTTGAAGTGATGGACTGGGAAGGGAGGTTTGAAAGAATGCTTGTACAGGAAGATGAATGGGGCTATAAGAGTTCTCCGTTTCAGAGGGGGGATTTCATAATCATCAGGGCCGGATTCGAAATTGCCCAGGGCGGTCCGGAAACGCTTCGGCGCGCAATGCTTGAGAGAAGGGAGGATAGACTCTCGAAGGGGCACTACAGGTTCCCCTGCGCAGGCAGCGCATTCAAAAACAACAGGGAGTTCGGGGCGCCGTCGGGAGCCTTGATAGATCGCTGCGGCATGAAGGGCTATAGGGTTGGCGGCGCGGCGGTTTCGGCCTGGCATGGGAACATTGTTATCAACGATCAGGGCGCCGCGGCAGCGGATATCGAGACAATCCTGTTTGCGGTTGCCAGGCGTGTCGAGGCCGAGATGGGGGTTCGGCTGGAACGGGAAATTCTCCTGGTTGGTGACTGGAATAATGAGTGATGGCCCAGGCGGGCTGATGCGCCTATTTGAAGCCGATGACAATAAGCTTCAGGAGCTGCTTAAAGAGCTATCAGTGGCGGATTTGGCTGGGGGGTGGTATGAGCTCGACGATCAGCAGGCGCTCAAGCTCTTTCTCGCCCTGGAGCAGAACACCCGGGGTGAGCTGATTGCCGAGCTCTCAAATACCGAGCAGAAATCCCTGGTGGCGGCGCTTTCGATTCAGGCCACACGGGATTTACTTGAGGTTATGGACCCTGACGACCTTGTCGACCTTATTCAACAGGTTTCCCCGGAGATTCGATCGGAGGTGCTGGGGCAGCTAAGCGAGGAGATTCGCAAGGAAGCGGAATTCCTGCTCCGCTTCGATGACGATGACGCCGCCGGCCTAATGACCACGCGCTACGCCGCTATCAGGGCGGATATCACCGCCAATCAGGCCCTTGCCTTTCTCCGCCGCGCCCCGGAGGATCTGGAAACAATCTACTATGTTTATGTTGTGGATGGCCTGCAGAGATTGATTGGAGTTGTTTCTCTAAGACAGATCCTGCTGACTGCAGACAAGGTAAAGATTGCCGATGTAATGGAGCGCAGCATTGTCAGCGTTCGAGAAGACACCGATCAGGAGGAAACGGCGAAGGTTCTGGAAAATCACGATTTAATCGCGCTTCCTGTTGTCGATAGATGGAACCGGCTCCTGGGCATCGTAACCTTCGACGACATGATTGACGTTATCCGCGAGGAGCAGAGCGAAGATATTTATCGGATGGGCGCTATTGGAGGCGACACGGAGGATTATCTTGAGTCATCGGTTGCACGGCTCATCCGCCGCCGTTTGCCGTGGCTTGTGCTCCTGCTGCTGGCGGGAACGGTTACCACCAATCTCCTGGCTGGCTACAGGGCCCTAATTGCCAGATTCGCCTTTCTCGCCCTATTTATCCCAGTGATAACTCAGACAGGCGGCAACTCCGGCACTCAGTCCTCGACGCTGATAATACGCGGCCTCGCTACCGGTCACCTGAATTTTCGGCTCATCGGCCGAGCGCTCTCGAAGGAGCTTGCCACGGGTGTGGTAATCGGCCTGGTGACGGGTGGAATAATCTTTCTGCGCAGTTTTCTCCTTCCACCGGGACTGGGAGGCGTGGAGGCCCTTGCGATTGGCATTTCACTGGCGTCAGTGGTTTTCTTCGCAACCCTGATGGGCTGTCTGATGCCATTCATCATCAGCCGTTTCAATGGCGATCCGGCGATGGCCGCAGGACCATTGATGACTACCCTGATTGATATAGCGGGTCTTACCGTTTACTTCGAGGTCGCAAAACTCCTGCTCACCTAATCCGGATGGTGGGTAGGCCTGTAAATGAACCTGTCCCATAGCGCCTCCTTCCATTCAATGGAAAATAATACACCATCAGAACATGGATCTAAACAGTTTCTTGTTAATACTTAATACCTATCCCAAATCCCTTGTGAAAGTAAATTGACCTATCATAAATACATTCAGCAATGATATCTCCTTGAGCATTGATGAATCCATCTTTGCCATCTTTGCTAACATGGAAAATCCCCTCATTGTAGGTAAGTATGTAGTCATAGATGGGAGGTATAATGACTTCCTTGGCAATAAAATCATAGACTCCTGCCCCATCACCATCACCGAAGGCAACATATCGATCGCTGAGAAGCTGCGATATTGTACCTTCTACTTCAATCTCAATAGGATTGCCAAAACGATCAACCACAAACCACCGCTTTCTTCCTATTGAAACAACAAGTGCTCCGAACTTTGGGGCTGTTGAGTAAACTGCACTATAAATCGGCTCTGTTAGAATCTCACCATCCCAACTGACAAATCCATGACCACGTCCATGGTTTGTGCGATATATCACAAAACCACGGCCCGCCTTGAGAAAACTGAACTCTACTGATGTTGGGACCGGCTGCCAAATTGATCCATCAAATTTAATGAACTGATAAACTTTTTCTCCCTTTTTTTTGCCAAATGCTCTGTTAGGCTCAAATCTAGAAAGCTCCAATAAATCAAACTCTTCCGGACTGGTATAGTTGCCAGAAGTATCAATAACGCGATAAGTAAACGAGGGGAATTCTTTTCGAGGATCCCCAAATCCTACAACAGCATGTCCATAAAAAAACCTCCCGACATAATCAAAC
>Ga0056121_1000159_pt1 | contig 28371 bp, 27 predicted proteins | sample WorMetHEROISLAND_FD_83872 | JGI IMG/M metagenome (GOLD analysis project Ga0056121, IMG submission 83872) | Marine gutless worms symbiont microbial communities from Max Planck institute for Marine Microbiology, Germany - Olavius sp. 1 HERON ISLAND ...
CCTTTGGCGTAGTCGTGGCGTTGGCGTGCAGTTTCACTTGCATGATGCGAGGTGCTCCCTGATGAAGGAGATACCTCTGAGTACGCCTGCGCCGTCGAAACAATCCCGCGTGACCACACACGACAGCCGGGGTCAACTGGGAGCCCAGCGATGCGGTGGCAGCGCCACTGGACCCCGGCACTTGCCGGGGTTTCATCGTCGTGGCGGACAACGGGAGAAGGGCGATGAGCGAGCAGACCACGGTGATCCGCGGGGCCGACTGGCTGGTTGGCTGGGATGCCGACATGGCCGAGCACGTGTTCCGCCGCGGCGCCGACCTGGCCTTCCGCGGCGACACCATCGTCCACGCCGGGCCCGGCTACGACGGCCCCGCCGATGCCGAGATCGACGGCGCCGGGCTGCTGGTGATGCCGGGCTTCGTCAACGTCCACTCGCATCCGATGTCCGAGCCGCTGAACAAGGGCTACAACGAGGAGCTCGGCAGCCCGGCGCTCGGCATGAGCGGGCTGTACGAGTACATGCCGATCTTCCGTCCCGACGCCGCCGGCACCGCCGCCTGCGCCGAGGTTGCCTACTGCGAGTTGCTGAAGAGCGGCGTGACCACCCTGGTCGACCTCTCGGTGCCCTGGGACGGCTGGCTCGAATTGATGGCCAGGAGCGGCCTGCGCGGAGTCGTCGCGCCGATGTACCGCTCCGGCCACTGGTATACGCCGAACGGCCACGAGGTCCGCTACGACTGGGGCGAAGACGGCGGCCGCGGTGCCATGGAGAGCGCCGTACGCCTCATCGAGCTGGCCCGTCAGCACCCCAGCGGCCGCCTGTCCGGCATGCTGTCGCCGTCGCAGATCGACACCTGCACCGAGGAGCTGCTGCGCGACTCGGTGGCGCTGGCGGCCGAGCGCAACCTGCCGATCCAGATCCACGCCTCGCAGAGCGTGGTCGAGTTCAACGAGATGACCCGCCGGCACGGCATCACCCCGGTGCAGTGGCTGAACCGGATCGGCTTCCTCGGCGAGAACGCGGTGATCGCCCACTGCATCTTCGTCGACCACCACTCCTGGGTGCGCTGGCACACGCAGGAGGACCTGGAGCTGATTGCCGACAGCGGCACCTCGGTGGCGCACTGTCCGAACGTGTTCGTGCGCCGCGGTATCCTGCTGGAGGACCTGGGTGCCTATCTCGAGGCCGGCGTCAACGTCGGCATCGGCACCGACACCTTCCCGCACAACATGCTCGAAGAGCTGCGCTGGGCCGACAATCTGGGCCATGTCGCCGCCGAGCACGTCGACGCGGTCAAGACCGGCGACGTTTTCCACTGCGCCACCGCCGGCGGTGCGGCGATCCTCGGGCGCGAGGACATCGGCCGCCTGGCGCCCGGCTGCAAGGCCGACGTGGTGCTGGTCGAGGCCCGCCATCCGGCGATGCTGCCGGGCCGCGACCCGCTGCGCAGCCTGGTGCATTCCGCCCTCGACCGGGCGGTGCGCGATGTCTACGTCGGCGGCGCGCAGGTGGTGCGGGATGGCGAGGTGCTGACGATGGACTACGCCGATGCCGCCGCCCGGGTCGACGAGGCCCAGCGCAAGGCCGAGGTCGAGGCGACCAGCCTGGACTGGGCCGGCCGGGCGATCGACGAGATCTCGCCGCTCAGCCTGCCGGTCGCCGAATGACCGAAGGCATCTATCGCGATCATCACTGGTTCGAGGACTTCGCCGTCGGCCAGGTCTTCACCTTCGGTGCCTGGGAGATGGACCGGGCGGAGATGCTGGCCTTCGCCGAACGCTACGATCCCGAGCCGTTCCACGTCGACGAGGCCGCGGCGGAAGTGCTCGGCTGGGGCGGGCTGATCGCCAGCGGCCCGCTGCTGGCGGCGATCTGGCGCCGGCTTTCCAAGGACGCCTTCCCCGACACCGAGACGGTGATCTCGCCGGGCTGGGACGAGGTGCGCTGGCTCAAGCCGGTGTTCGCCGGCGACGTGCTGCGCTCGCGTTCCGAGGTGGTCGAGACCCGCCAGCTCCGCAGTCGTCCGGGCGAAGGCCTGATCCGGATGTCCAACGATGTCCTTACCCAGCGCGACGAGGTCGTGATGCACTCCATCACCAACTGGTTCGTGCGCTGCCGGCCTGTCGCCTGACAGCTTTCAGCCGACACTCAGGAGAGAACATCCATGTCCGAGACCCGCGTCGACCTCTACAGCGACACCCACACCAAGCCGACGCCGGCGATGCGCGAGGCGATCGCCAACGCCGAGGTCGGCGACGAGCAGCAGTTCGAGGATCCGTCGGTGAACCGGCTGTGCGAGATGGCGGCCGAGCTGCTGGGCAAGGAGGCGGCGGTGTTCCTGCCGTCGGGCACGATGTGCAACCAGATCTCCTTCCGGGTGCACTGCCGGCCGGGCGACGAGATCATCCTCGACTACACCGCCCATCCCATCAACGCCGAGTCGGGCGGGCCGCCGGCCCTGGCCATGGCGCAGACCCGCGCGTTGCACACCGAGCGCGGCATCTTCACCGCCGAGCAGGTGCAGGGCGCCCTCCGCCACCGCAACCGGCACGCGCCGGTCAGCCGGGTGCTGTCGGTGGAGAACACCACCAACGCCGGCGGCGGCGCGGTCTGGCCGCTGGAGGAGATCGAGGCGGTCTGCGGCGTCGCCCGCGAGGCCGGGATGATCACGCACATGGACGGCGCCCGGCTGATGAATGCGGTGGTCGCCGGCGGCACGCCGGCGCGCGACTACGCGCGGCATTTCGACTCGCTCTGGCTCGACCTGTCCAAGGGCCTGGGCTGCCCGATCGGCGGCGTGCTCGCCGGCAGCGCCGAGTTCATCGACCAGGCCTGGCGCTTCAAGCAGCAGATGGGCGGGGCCATGCGCCAGGCCGGCATCGTCGCCGCGGCCGGCATCTATGCCCTCGAAAACCATGTCGACCGCCTGGCGGAGGACCATGACAACGCCCGCGCGCTGGCGCGCGCGGTGGCGCAGATCCCCGGCGTCCGCCTGATCTACGACGACTGTCCGACCAACATCCTGTTCATCGACGTCGAAGAGAGCGGCAAGACGGCAGAGCAGGTCGCCGAGGGGCTGCGCGCTCACGGCGTGCGCATCGGCGCCATGGGACCGTACCGCATGCGTGCCGTCACCCACCTCGACGTCGGTCGCGACGACATGGACGTCGCCGCCGACGCCCTGCGTGCGGTGCTGGCGGAAGCGTGAGTCCGACGGCGGCAGCGCGAACACGGGCGGGTCTGAGACCCGCCCCTATGACTCGCACGATGGTTGGTGGGGGCGGGTCTCAGACCCGCCCTTCGGGCATCGCACGCCGGCGTGGATGTCCGTGACCGAGATGTCGTCATGACGCCGACCATTGCCGTCGAGCGCTTCTATGCCGAGGTCTGGAACCGCATGGACAAGGCGCCGGTCAGGGAGCTGTTCCATGAGGACTTCACTTTCCGGGGCTCGCTCGGCCCGGTGAAGGTGGGCCATGCCGGCTTTTGGGAGTACATGGACGAGGTCGACGCCGCCCTGGCGGAGTTCCACTGCGCGGTGCAGGACATCGTCGACGACGGCACCCACGCCTTCGCCCGGGTGTTGTTTTCCGGCCTCCACCGGGGCGAGCTGATGGGCCGGCCGGCGACCGGCCGGCGGGTGCAATGGATGGGCGCGGCCCGGTTCACCCTGCGCGACGGCAAGATCGCCGACCTGTGGGTGCTGGGCGACCTCTATGGCCTGGAGCGGGAGATCGACCGCGAAGCCGGCCGGCCTGCGTAGCTCATCCTTCGAGACGGACCTTCGGCCCTCCTCAGGATGAGGACCTACTTTGTTTCCTCACCCTGAGGAGCGCCCGCAAGGGCGCGTCTCGAAGGGTGGGCCACGCCTCAGCCCATGCGCATGCCGCCGGAGATGGTGATGGTCTGTCCGGTCATGCCGTCGGACTCGGAAGCGGCCAGGTAGACTGCCAGGTGGGCGATCTCCTCCGGCTGCAGCATGCGGCCCATGGGCACCCGCTGCAGCAGGCCGGCGCGGAGCTGATCGACGTCGATGCCCATGATCGCTGCGTGGTCGTCAAAGGCGCCGATCATGTCGGTCTCGACGAAGCCGGGACAGATCGCGTTGACGGTGATGCCGTGCGCCGCCGTCTCCAGCGCGGCACAGCGCGACAGCCCGACCAGCGCGTGCTTGGAGGCGTTGTAGGCGGCCTGGTTCGGCGACTCCCACTTGCCGGCGGTGGAAGCGATGTTGACCACCTTGCCGCCGCCCTGCTCCAGCATCTGCCGCAGGCACAGCTGCAGGACATGGAAGGCGCCGTACAGATTGACCTGCATTACCTGGTCGAAATCCTCGGCCGTGTATTCGACGAAGCGTGCCGCCTTGTAGACGCCGGCATTGTTGACCAGCACGTCGATCCGGCCGTGCGCGGCCACGGCGGCGTCGACCAGGCCCTGCACCTGGGTACGGTCGGCGACATCCAGCGTGTGCAGCGTCACCGCGGCGCCGTGCGCCTCGGCCAGCGCCTGGGTCTCGCGCAGCTTGTCGGCATTGGTCGCCGCCAGCACCAGGTCGGCGCCTTCCTCGGCATAACGGACGGCGATGGCCCGGCCGATGCCGCGGCTGGCGCCGGTGATCAGGGCGGCCTTGCCGGCCAGCCGGCCGCTGCGCTGTTGCGTGTTCATGACTGGTCCTCGCCTACGCGGAAGCCTGCTTACGGTAGTCGTAGTTCTTGTCGAGCCGCGCCATCAGGTAGTCGCCGTAACGGACCGTCTCGTGGCGCGGCGGATTGTCCGGCCCGGCGCAGCCGGGCAGGCAGCTCACCCGGGTATCCATGCCGGGGTCGTAGAAGAACGGCATGGAATAGCGGTCGCCGCCGGAGCGGTTGACCACCCGGTGCGGCGTCGAGACGAAACGGTCGTTGGTCCACATCGCCATGACGTCGCCGACGTTGAGCACGAAGGTGCCGGCGAGCGGCGGCGCGTCGATCCAGCTGCCGTCGCGCCGGCGGACCTGCAGGCCGCCGCTGTCGTCCTGGGCCAGCAGGGTCATGCAGCCGTAGTCGGTGTGCGGGGCCGAGCCGAACTGGTTGTCGGGTGCCTCGGGCGGATGCGGCGGATAGTGCAGCAGCCGCAGGAAGGTCACCGGCTGGGCGAACATCGGCGCGAAATAGCCGTCCGGCAGGCCGAGGCCCAACTCGAAACCGCGCAGCAGGCGCCGGCACACTGCCTCGACGGCGTCGATATAGGCCTCGATCGCCGGCTGGAACCGGGGCAGCCAGTCCGGCCACTGGTTCGGTCCGGCCAGGGGCTCGCCATTGACAATCCGCGGATCGTCGTCGGCGACCTCATGCATCAGCATCAGGGATTCCGACAGGTTGGGATGGGTGTTGCGGTTGACCGAGCTGGTCACCACGGTGGAGCTGGCCAGACCCATGTAGCCGCGGTGCGCGGCATTGATTGCCAGCCGTTGCTTCTGCGCCGGCGGGGAAGCGTGAAACGCCCGCGACTGCGCGAAGGCCGCCTGGATCAGCCGGTCGGAAATGCCATGGCCGCCGACGTAGGCAAAGCCGAGCTCCTCGTAGGCCCGGCACAGCGCGCCGGCCGCCGCCGCGGCCGCGCTGTGGTCCGCGCCGGCGAGCGGCGCGATGTCGATCACCGGCAGGCGGTCGGGCATGCGCGAGCTAGTGGGAGTCCCGCGCCTCGCCGCGGGTCTCTAGGATGTTGAGGAACAATGTCGCCGGCTCCAGGCAGCCGCCGGTGCCCATCTGCCCGACCATGGCGCGGTAGATCTCCTCCCACGGCGTCTGGCTGACCAGTTCCGGCGCGGTCCATGCCGCCCGCCGCTTCTCCAGCTCGCCGTCCGGCAGCAGCACGTCGACACTGCGCTTGTTCAGGTCGACGCGGACGCTGTCGCCGGTCTGCAGCAGCGCCAGGCCACCGCCGACCGCCGCCTCCGGGGAGACGTTGAGGATCGACGGGCTGCCCGAGGTGCCCGACTGCCGGCCGTCGCCCATGCAGGCCAGGTCGGTGACGCCCTGGGCCGCCAGGTGGTCCGGCGGGGTCATGTTGACCACCTCGGCCGAGCCCGGATAGCCGACCGGGCCGCAGTTGCGGATCACCAGGATGCAGTGCTCGTCGATCTCGAGCGACGGGTCGTTGATCCGTTCGTGATAGTCCTCGGGCCCTTCGAACACGATCGCCCGCGCCTCGAAGGCATCCTCGTCGCCCGCCTTGGAAAGGTAACGCTCGCGGAACTCCGTGCCGATCACCGAGGTCTTGATCACCGCGCTCTCGAACATGTTGCCCGACAGCACGATATAGCCGGCCCGGTTCATCATCGGTTCGTCGTAGGACTTGATGACCTCGCGGTTGACGTAGGGGTTGGCGGTGCCGAACGCGCGCAGGTTCTCGCCCATGCTGCGCCCGCTCACGGTCATGCAGTCCTCGTTCAGCTTGCCGGCGCCGAGCAGCTCGAGCATCACCCGCGGCACGCCGCCGGCCTTGTGATAGTCCTCGCCCAGGTAGTCGCCGGCCGGCTGCAGATTGACCAGCAGGGGGATGTCGTGGCCGTAGGCCTGCCAGTCGTCGAGCGACAGCTCGACGCCCATGTGCCGGGCGATCGCCGCCAGGTGGATCGGGCAGTTCGACGAGCCGCCGATGGCCGACGAGGTGACGATGCCGTTGATGAAGGCCTCGCGGGTCAGGATGTCGGACGGCCGCAGGTTCTCCTCGACCATCCCGACGATGCGTCGCCCGGTGCGGTAGGCGCACTGGCCGCGCTCGCGGTAGGGCGCCGGGATCGCCGCGCTGCCGGTCAGCGACATGCCCATCGCTTCGGTCAGCGAGTTCATCGAGGTCGCCGTGCCCATGGTGTTGCAGTAGCCGACGCTCTGGGCGGACGAGCCGATGATGTCGATGTACTCGTCGGCGTCGATCTTGCCGGCCGCCATCAGCCGCCGGGCTTCCCAGACGATGGTGCCCGAGCCGGTCCGCATGCCCTCGAAATGGCCGTTCAACATCGGCCCGACCGACAGGGCGATCGCGGGGATGTTCATCGTCGCCGCGCCCATCAGCATCGCCGGCACGGTCTTGTCGCAGCCGATCGTCAGCACCACGCCGTCGATCGGATAGCCGTGCAGAACCTCGACCAGGCTGAGGTACTGCAGGTTGCGGTCGAGCGCCGCGGTCGGCCGCTTGCCGCTCTCCTGGATCGGGTGCACCGGGAACTCCAGCGGCACGCCGCCGGCATCGCGAATGCCGTCACGCACCCGCTTGGCGAGCTCGACGTGATGGCGGTTGCAGGGCGAGAGGTCGCTGCCGGTCTGGGCAATGCCGATGATCGGCTTGCCCGAGCGGAGTTCCTCCGGCGTCAGGCCGAAGTTGAGATAACGCTCCAGGTAGAGCGCAGTCATGCCCGGGTTCTCGACGCTGTCGAACCAGCGGCGGCTGCGCAGCCTGCCGTTCTTGGAATTGCCGCTCACGTCTGCCTCCCTCGACCATCTCGAGCCGGCATCGTGCCGCCTTGCGCGGCCGCGTGCAACGGTCGCCCGCGTCGGGCGGGCCGCGCGGATCGGGCTTTCCCCGTCCGCGCCGTGCGGCCATACTTGCGCCAGCGGCGGAGCGCGCGCGAGCAACGTGCGCCGGCGCCGGAGAAAGGGGGGGTGCGATGCCGCTGCAACGGCTCGACCACTACAACATTTCCACCCGGGATGCGCAGAAGTCGGCGCAGTTCTACGTTGACGTGCTGGGCATGGAGATCGGCTATCGCCCGCCGTTCCCGTTCCCGGGCGCATGGGTCTACTGCGGCGACGTCGCGGTGCTGCACCTGCGCGAGCGCGAGGAGGTCGACGACGGCACCGGCCGGCTCGACCATGTCGCTTTTCAGGCCAGCGGCTACGCCGAAATGAAGGCGCGCCTGGACGCGCACGGCGTCGAGTATCGCGAGCAGGTGGTCCCGGATCGCAACCTGACGCAACTGTTCCTCGAGACGCCCGACGGCCTGTGGGTGGAGTTGATCTTCCAGCCTGAAGACGTCGCGGCGGCGAAGAGTTGACGCCGTCCGCCAATGGCGGCAACGGCAGCGGGATCCGGCGCGCACCGTTCCGCTTCGGCCATGCCGCGGGTGCCGATTGGCGCACGGTCGCCGCGCATTGCCTGGCACAGATCGGCGAGGGACCCGGGCGGGACAATTTCGGCTGGCTCTATCTGACTGACCAGTTCGCCGACCAGGCGGCGGAGATCCTGGCCTTCCTGTCGGCGCGGCTGGGGATCGAGCGCTGGATCGGCACCACCGGCATCGGTGTCTGCGCGACCGGTGCGGAGTATTTCGACAGCCCGGCGCTGGCGGTGATGGTCGCCGAACTGCCGCGCGACGCCGTGTTCCCGTTCGCCACCGCGCGCCGGCCGATGCCGGAGCTGTTCGACGATGTCGTCGGCTGGCGACCGGATTGCGCCGGCGGGATCGGCATCGTCCACGGCGATCCGCGCGACGGCCCGGCGCTGCGACGCATCGATGCCCTTGCCGAGGGCACCCAGTGCTTCCTGGTCGGGGCGCTAGCCTCGTCGCGCGGCCGCCATCCGCAGATTGCCGACGGCATGGTCGAAGGCGGACTTTCCGGCGCCTTGCTGGCGCCGGAGGTCGGCGTGGTCACGGGCCTGACCCAGGGCTGCACGCCGATCGGTCCGGCCCATGAGATCACCGCGGCCCAGGACAACGTCGCCATCGAGCTCGACGGCCGGCCGGCGCTCGAGGTGCTGAAGGCCGACGTCGGCGAGATCCTGGCCCGGGACCTCAGCCGCATCGCCGGCTACATCTTCGCCGCCCGGCCGGTGCGCGGCAGCGACTGGGGCGACTACATGGTCCGCAACCTGACCAGCTTCGACAGCGACCAGGGACTGCTGGCGATCGGCGACGATTTGTCGGACGGCGGCCAGCTGATGTTCTGCCGGCGCGACCGGGCGGCGGCCGAAGAGGACCTCAGGCGCATGCTTGGTGACGTCAAGGCGCGGCTCAACGGCACGCCGCGCGGCGCTCTCTACCACTCCTGCCTGGCCCGCGGCCCGAACATGTTCGACGGTCCCGGCGGCGAGCTCGGCATCATCCGCGAGGAACTCGGCTCGCTGCCGCTGGTCGGCCTGTTCGGCAATGGCGAGATTTCGGCCGGACGCCTCTACACCTATACCGGCGTGCTGACGGTATTTCTCTAGTCGCCCGACAGCGCCTTCGCCAGTTCTGACCGCAGCTCCAGGGCCGCGTCGACGGAGAGGCGCAGCACCAGGGTCTGGGTGTCGCTCTCGAGCTCGATGCGCAGGCAGGGTTCTGGCGTGCTCTCGCGGCGACAGCCGGCGACCAGCGTCAGCAGGGCGCTGTGCTGGGTGCGCTTCATCTCGGCTCCTCCCGTGCCATTGCCGTGCCGTGCCGCAGTCTGTCGCTCAGGCCTGGGCCCGCCGCTTCGGCCGTTGCATGAACGGCAGGGCGGCGATGCTGCCGCGACTTGCCCGCGGCGGGCGGGACACCCTGGACGGGGACGCTGTGGACGGGCTCGCTGTCTCCGGCTTGGCGGCGTTGGCGCTGCCCGGCGCGGACCGGCGCCGGCGTCGCTTGCGCTTGCCGGGTGAGGCCGGCTGATCATTTGACCGAACGGCTGTCACTTTCGCTGCGGGAGCCTGCGGGATCTCGCCGCCATCGGCGCCGCGGGCGGCGATCGGCCGCCCCAGCAGCCGTTCGATATCGTTCAGCAGCGGCCGCTGATCGGCCTCGCACAGGGTGACGGCACGGCCCGCCGCGCCGGCGCGGGCGGTGCGGCCGATGCGGTGGATATAGGTCGCCGGCACGTTCGGCAGATCGAAGTTCACGACCAGGTCGATGCCGTCGATGTCGAGCCCGCGCGCGGCGATGTCGGTGGCGACCAGCACGCCGGTGCGGCCGTCGCGAAACCCGGCCAGCGCCCGCTCGCGTTGCCCCTGGCTCTTGTTGCCGTGGATTGCCACGGCGTCGATGCGCGCCGTCGTCAGGCTGCGCACGAGGCGGTCGGCACCACGCTTGGTGCGGGTGAACACCAGGCAGCGTCCGTTGTCGTCGCCGTTCAGCAGCCGGACCAGGGCGGCACGCTTGTCGCTGCGTTCGACGTGGATCACCTGCTGGGCGATGCGTTCGGCCGGGGTCGCCGGCGGCGCCACCTGGACCCGCGCCGGATTGTGCAGCAGCTCGGCCGCCAGGCCGGCGATCTGCGGCGGCATGGTGGCGGAAAAGAACAGGTTCTGGCGCTTTGGCGGCAGCTGCCGAACCAGCCGGCGCACCGCCGGCAGGAAACCGAGGTCGAGCATGTGGTCGGCTTCGTCGAGCACCAGGATGGCGACGTCGGCGAGGCTCAGGTTGCCGCGGTCGAGGTGGTCCTGCAGGCGGCCCGGGGTCGCCACCAGGACGTCGACGCCGCGGGCCAGGGCACGGGCCTGCGGGCGGTCCGGGACGCCGCCGACGACGCTGGCGACGCGCAGGTTGCCGTGGCGGCCGTAGGCGGTGAAGCGTTCGGCGATCTGCGCCGCCAGTTCGCGGGTCGGGCTCAGCACCAGCGCACGGCAGCGCCGCGGCGCGACCTTGCCGCCCGCCGCGGCCAGCAGCTGCAGGATCGGCAGGGCGAAGGCCGCGGTCTTGCCGGTGCCGGTGGCGGCGATGCCGAGCAGGTCGCGGTTGGCCAGGACCGGCGGGATCGCCTGTTCCTGGATCGGGGTCGGATGGTCATAGCCTTCGGCCGCCAGCGCGCGCGTGAGCGGCGCGGCAAGGCCGAGATCATTGAAATTCTGCAAGTTTTTGGACTTTCGCGGTGTCCGCGCGCAGGTGCGCGCGGGACCCCCGTACGCTGCCCTGCGTGATCCGGGCAACCGGGGTGGATGAACTGTAGCGCTCTTGAGCTGGAAGTCGGGCCGCTTCTCGCGGAAGGTTCACGCGGCCGGAGCGTCTATCGCCGCCTCTGCGGCTGCCCCATAGGTGGGCAGGACGGCCGGGAAGTCAAGTCGCGGCAGTTTCCGCCGCTCCCGGCGGGTGCCATAATCGACCCGCTGCGGCACCGCCCAGAACGGTGCGGTGGCCTGGGGAGGAGGCGGCACATGGCCTGGCCAGCTTATGGCTGAAGGCAACAGGATCGTCGCGGCGATCCGCACGGTCGGACTGACCGTCGCCGTCGGTATGGCCGTTCATGCCATCTACGTCGCTTACTTCGGCGGCTGGGAGCCCAGCATCCACCGCGCCGCCGCGCTGTTCGCCTGCGTCGTCATCGTTACCCTGACGCAGCCGCTGGCGAACATGCATCCCGACCAGCCGGCGCCGCTGCGCGCGCTCTACTGGCTGATCGACATCGGCATCATCGTCGTCAGCGGTTATGCCTGCTGGCGCTTCGTCGGCGCGATCGACGATATCGAGAACCTGGTGGCGTCGTTCTCGTTGTGGGACCAGGTCTCGGCCCTGCTGGCGATCGTCGCCCTGCTGGAGCTGACCCGCCGCTCCTTCGGCATCGTCCTCGCCGCGGTCGGCGCGATCAGCCTGGCCTACTGCCTGTTCGGCGCCGACCTGCCGTGGGTGTTCCGTCACTCCGGGTTCACCCTGGAGCAGTCGATGGAAATCATCTGGTACGGCTTCCAGGGCGTGTTCGGCCTGCCCACGGGCATCGTCCTGTCGCTGATCTTCATCTTCATCGTCTTCGGTGCCCTGCTCGAGGGTACCGGCGCCGGCGACGCGCTGATCCGCATCGCCTTCGCCGCCACCGGCCGCACCCGCGGCGGTCCGGCGCATGCGGCGATCGTCGCCTCCGGCCTGTTCGGCACCACCTCCGGCAGCGTCACCGCCAATGTCGTCGGCACCGGCGTCGTCACGATCCCGCTGATCAAGCGCCGCGGCTTCCATGGCGCCTTCGCCGGGGCGGTCGAGGCGGCGGCGTCGTCGGGCGGGCAGATCATGCCGCCGGTGATGGGCGCGGCCGCCTTCCTGATGACCGACCTGACCGGAATCCCCTACCTGACGATCTGTGCCGCGGCGCTGATCCCGGCGCTGTTCTACTACGGCAGCCTGTTCGTCGCCGTCGGCCTGGAGGCGCGGCGCCTCGGCATCGAGCCGATCCCGGCCGAGGAGCGCCAGCGCCTGAGCCGCGACGACATCGTCAAGTCGTTCATGGTGTTCGGGCCGGTGGTACTGATCCTGCTGACCCTGGCCATGGGCCGGTCGCCGGCGATGGCCGGGTTCTGGGCCGCGGTCTCGACCATCGTCTTCGCCCTGGTGCTGAACCCGGAACTGCGCCGCGAACCGCAGCGCATCGTCGCCGCGCTGGCCCGCGGCGGCGTCGCGGGGGCCAAGATCATGATGGCGGTCGGCGCCATCGGGGTGATGCTGGCGGTACTCAACCTGACCGGCATCGGCCTGAAGTTCGCCACCGAGATCGCCCATCTGGGCGCCAGCAACCTGTTCATCGCCCTGGTGCTGGCGGCGCTGTCCTGCCTGGTGCTGGGCATGGGCATGCCGACGCTGCCGGCCTACCTGATCATCGTCCTGGTGCTGGGACCGGCGATCAAGCTGTTGGGCCTGCCGACCCTGGCGGTGCATCTGTTCGTGTTCTACTTCGGCGTGCTCTCGGCCCTGACCCCGCCGGTGGCACTGGCGGCGATCGCCGCCGCACCCATAGCCGACGCCAACCCCATGCGCACCGCGGCGGTCGCGGTGGCGCTGGCCTTCGTCGGCTTCATCATTCCCTTCGTCTTCGTCTACGAACCGGCGCTGCTGCTGGTGCTCGACTTCGACCCGCTGGCCTTCGCCTGGGTCGCCCTCCGACTGTGCCTGGCGGTCTGGCTGCTGAGCACCGCCTTCGTCGGCTTCGAGGCGGCCGAACTGCGCTGGTGGTCGCGCCTGGCGCGCATCGCCGCCGGCTTCGGCCTGATCGTCACGCTGCCGCAAGTGCAGATTGCCGCCCTGGTCGTGGCCGTGCTGCTGCTGACGGCCGACCGCTTTGCCGCGCGGCGCGCAGCCGCCGCGACGACCGAACCATGAACCTGCTTTCGTAAGGGGAGGAGAAAGAACATGCAGAGACGACATTTCATTGCTGCCGCCGCGGGCGCATTCGCGCTCGCCACGGCGGGTTCCGTCCAGGCCGAGGACCTGTTCCTGAAGATGGACAGCTTCCCGCCTGGCACCAGCCCGGGGCAGTTCGGCATTGCCTTCACCCAGGTGGTGCAGAAGCACATGCCGGTGACGATCCAGGTCTCGGCCGGCAAGCCGGCGACCAAGTCGGCAATCGACGCGGCCAAGAAGAACGTCGACCTGTTCCTGACCGCGCCGACCATCAATCATTTCATGCAGACCAAGTCGGCCATGTATAAGAAGGTCGCCGACGCCGACAAGCTGAACGCCAACCTGCGCGGCCTGGTCAACTACGCGCTCGGCCCGTATCACATCATCGTCTACGCCGACTCGGGCATCACCTCGCTGAAGGAGATCAAGGGCAAGAAGGTCTTTCTCGGCCCGCCGGCCGGCGCCGCCACCAAGGTGACGACGCAGATCGTCGCCGGCGCCACCGGCTTCGAGCCCGGCAAGGACTTCGAGGTCATGCGCTTCGACTGGAAGACGGCCGAAACGGCCTTCATCGACCGGCAGATGGAGGTCTACATGGGGCCGACCACGGTGCCCAGCCCGCAGATCCAGCAGTTCGCCCTGGTCAGCCCGATCCGCTTCCTCGGCATTCCCGCAGAGGCCTTCGACACGGCGCCGATGAAGGCGGCCCTGGGCCTGCCTGGCCGCACCATCCACGACATCCCGCCAGGCATCTACAAGAACCAGGTCAACGACGCGCCGGTGCGCACCATCGGCTCCTGGGTCGGCCTCGGCACCCACAAGTGGCTGGACGAGCAGGTCGTCTACGACATGACCAAGGCCTTCTGGGAGAACATCGACGAGGTCTATGCCACGGCCGAGTGGATGAAGGCGATTACCAAGGAATCAGCGCTCAAGGAGATGAACATCCCGCTGCACGTCGGCGCCTATCGCTACTACAAGGAGGCCGGCTTCGCCGTGCCCGACCACGTGGTGCCGCCGGAAGCGAAGTAGTCGCCGGACGAGAGGTGCAGGGGCGGGTCCCGGACCCGCCCCATCGCCTTGTGTTCTTTGTCTGCAGGGGTTGAACCGCCATGACCGACGCCGCCCATCCGCTGGCACCGCTGTTCGAGGCGCAATCGGTGGCCGTGATCGGCGCCTCGGCCGATCCCACCAAGATCGGCGGCCGGCCGCTGGCCATGCTCCAGGCCAGCGGCTATGCCGGCCGGGTGATCCCGGTCAATCCGCGCGGCGGCGAGATCCAGGGCCAGGCCGCGGCCGCGAGCATCGCCGCCGTCGACGGCCCGGTCGATCTGGCGATCTGTGCCGTGCCGTCGGCGGCGGTCGCCGATACGCTCGGCCAGTGCGCCGACAAGGGCGTGCGCGGGGTGGTGATCTTCTCCTCCGGCTTCGCCGAGATCGGCGACGAGGGGAGCCGCCAGCAGCAGGCCATGAGCGCGCTCGCCGCCGACAGCGGCATGCGCCTGATGGGCCCCAACTGCATGGGTTTCGCCAACTTCCGCGACGGCCTGATCGCCAGCTTCCACCCGGGCTTCGCCACGCCGATGGCGCGCGACGGCCGCATCGGCCTGGTCAGTCAGAGCGGCGCCTTCGGCGGTCTGTGCACGGTGATGGCGCAGCAACGCGGTGTCGCCATGAGCCATGTGCTCACGACCGGCAACGAGAGCGACGTGCAGGCGGCCGACTGCCTGTCCTATCTGGCGCAGGACCCGGGCACCGATGTCATCCTCTGTTACCTCGAAGGTTGCCGCGACGGCCCCCGCCTGCTCGAGGCGCTGGCGCTGGCCCGCGACAACCGTAAACCGGTGGTGGCGGTGAAGCTGGGCCGCACCGACGCAGGGGCCCGCGCCGCGGCCTCGCATACCGCGGCCCTGGCCGGCAGCGATGCGGTCTACGACGCGCTGTTCCGCCAGTTCGGCGTCCATCGCGCGCACTCCATCGAGGAGTTCTTCGACATCGGCTGCGCCATTGCCGTCGGCGGGCTGCCGCCCGGCGACAGTGTCGGCATCGTCACCGTGTCCGGCGGTGTCGGCGTGCTGATGGCGGATGCCGCCGCCGGTGGCGGGCTCGACGTGACGCCGCTGCCGGACCGGACCCAGGCCGAGATGAAGGAGATGGTCCCGTTCGCCGGGGTCAACAATCCGCTCGATGTGACCGGTCAGGTGGTCAACGATCCCGAGCTGTTCGGCCGCGCCATGCGCCTGGTGATGGAACAGGCCGACTATGCCGCGATCGCGGCCTTCCAGGGCTCGCAGCTCGGCGCGGAGGATGCGATCGAACGCCTCGTCCCGCCGTGGCAGGCGCTGAAGGCGGCCTGGCCGGAGAAGTTGATCACGGTCTCCGGCATGATGCCGCCGGAGGTGCAGCAGGCGTTCCAGGACATCCGCATTCCCGCCTTCGTCGAGCCGACCCACGCCATCCGGGCGATCGCCGCCGGCGCCGGCTTTGCCGCGGCCTTCGCCCGCCCCGCGCCCTGGCAGCGCACGGTGCCGGCCGGCGCCGGCCTGCCGGCCGGGCCGGTCGACGAGATTGCCGCCCTGGCGCTGTTGCGCGATGCCGGCGTGCCGGCCGTCGATGCCCGGCTCGCCCGCGACCGCGACGAAGCGGTGGCGCTGGCTGCGGAGATGGCCGGGCCGGTGGTGCTGAAGGTGGTTTCGCCGGACATCCTGCACAAGACCGAGGTCGGCGGCGTCCGCCTGAACCTGGCCGGCGCCGATGCCGTGGCGGCGGCCTACGACGCCATCGTCGCCGGCGCGGCGGCGGCGGCGCCCGGTGCGGATCTGCGCGGCTGCCTGGTGGCGCCGATGGTCGGCGACGGCATCGAGACCATCATCAGCGTGGTGCGCGATCCGGTGTTCGGGCCGGTGGTGATGTTCGGCCTCGGCGGCGTGTTCGTGGAGGCGCTGGAGGACGTCACCTTCCGCGTCGCCCCGTTCGACGAGGCGGAGGCGGCGCGGATGCTGGACGAGGTGCGCGGCGCCCGCCTGCTCGGCGGCGTGCGCGGACAGCCGGCGGCCGACCGCGGCGCCCTGGCCCGCGCGCTGGCGGCGCTGTCGCGGCTTGCCGCCGCCCACGGCGACCGCCTGCGCAGCATCGAGGCCAACCCGTTCCTGGTCCGCGCCGACGGCGAGGGGGCGCTGGCCCTGGATGCGGTGGTCGAGCTCGACGACACGGTGGAAGGCGGCACGGCATGAGCAGCGACAACCGGTTGCAGACGCCGGTGGGCGAGGCGCTGGGGCTGAACTGGCCGATCTTCGGCTTCGCCCACAGCGTCGACGTGGTCTGCGCCCTGGCCGAGGCCGGCTGCATGGGCGTCTACGGCGCGACCCGGGATACGCCGGAAGAGATCCGTGACCGGCTGGCGGAAATCCGCGCCCGCATCGGCGCCCGCCCGTTCGGCGTCGACCTGGTGCTGCCGCGCGGCATGCCGCCGGCCGACGACCGCGCCGCGATCGAGGCGGAGATCCCCGACGGCCACCGCCGCTTCGTTGCCGGCCTGTACGAGACGTTCGACGTGCCGGCGGCCAGCGGGCCCGGCATGCGCTCGCGCTTCGTCCGCTCCGAACAGGTGGCCGAGGCGCAGATCGCCGCGGTGCTGGAGTCCGACGTCGACCTGTTCGCCTGCGGCATCGGTGCCCCGGTCGAGGCGGTGGCGCAGGCCAAGGCCGATGGCAAGCGCACGCTGGCGCTGGTCGGCAGTCCGCACCATGCCGAGGCGGCGCTGCGGAGCGGCGCCGACATCCTGGTCGCCCAGGGCCACGACGCCGGCGCCCATACCGGCCCGATCGGCACTTTTTCGCTGGTGCCGCAGATCGTCGATCTCGCCGGCGAGGTGCCCGTCCTGGCCGCCGGCGGCGTCGCCACCGGGCGGCACATCGCCGCCGCCTACGCCCTCGGCGCGCAGGGCGTGTGGCTCGGCACCGCCTGGCTGACGACGCACGAACATGCCCTGCAGCCGCAGTTGCAGCAGAAGCTGCTGGCTGCCGGCAGCGCCGACACGGTGATCTCGCGCGCCAACAGCGGCAAGACCCTGCGGCAGATCCGCACCGCCTGGAGCGAGGCCTGGGCCGCGCCCGACGCGCCGACGCCGCTGAAGATGCCCTATCAGGACATCCTGGTCGGCGATCTGCTGGGCGCGATCCACGAGCACGAGGTCGAGCCGCTGATGCATCATCCCGCCGGTCAGAGCATCGCCTACTGCAACGAGCTGAAGCCGGTGCGCCAGGTGGTCGACGACCTGGTCGGCGAAGCGACGCAGACGTTGTCCGCGATCGCCGGCTAGTACGACGCAGCCCGGGGGGCAGCCATGGACCTGACGCTGAGCGACCGCGAACTGGAGATCCGCGACCAGGTATCGCGCTTCTATGCCGGGCGCATCCTGCCGCGCGATCCGGACTGGCGGGCGGCGATGGCGGCCGGCGCGCACGCACCGGCGTTCATGGCCGAGCTGAAGCGTCAGGCATTCGCCGAAGGCCTGTGGAACTTGGCCCTGCCGCAACTGGCCGACGACGAGCCCGGCACCCGGCTGTCGAACCTGGGCTTTGCCGGCATCGCCGAAATCCTCGGCCGTCTGCCCTGGGCCTCGGAAGTGTTCAACTGCCATGCCCCGGACGTGCCGAACATGGAGATCCTGCAGATGTTCGCATCGCCGGAGCAGAAGCAGGCCTGGCTCACGCCGCTGCTGCACGGCGAGATCCGTTCCGCCTTCGCCATGACTGAGCCGGACGTGGCCTCCTCCGACGCCACCAACATCGCCACCCGCATCGACCGCGACGGCGACGACTACGTCATCACCGGACGGAAATGGTTCGCCACCGGGGCCGGCAACCCGGACTGCCGGTTCCTCATCGTCGTCGGCGTCACCGATCCCGACGCCGCGCGCGGCGCGCGGCATTCCATGGTCATCGTGCCGACCGACACGCCGGGGCTCGAGGTCGTGCGCAACCATTCGGTGTTCGATCATGTCGACACCGTGGCGCCGCACAGCGAATTGACGCTGCACGCCGTGCGGGTCCCGGTCGCCAATCGCCTGGGCGCGGAAGGCGACGGCTTCCGCATCGGCCAGGCCCGGCTCGGCCCGGCCCGGGTGCATCACTGCATGCGGGCGATCGGCCGCTGCGAGGTGCTGATCGGCCTGATGCTGGAGCGCGCCCGCGCCCGCGTGGCCTTCGGCCGGCCGATCGCCGAGTACGCCAACCTGCAGGACGGCGTGGCGCTGTCGCGCATCGAGCTGGACCAGGCGCGGCTGCTGGTGCAGCGCACCGCCTGGCTGCTCGACAGCGTCGGCAACCAGGCGGCCCGGCGAGAGGTGTCGATGATCAAGGTCGCCGTTGCCCGCGCCTACCAGAACATCGCCGACCGGGCGATCCAGGTGTTCGGCGCCCGCGGCGTGACCGGGTTGACGCCGCTCGCCGCCGCCTACGCCCAGGCCCGCGCCTTCCGCATCTACGACGGCCCCGACGAGGTACACCTGCGGACGATCTACCGCCTCGAAGACCGTGCCGCGGCGGAACGCGGCGAGGACCTGTCGGCGGCGTACCTGTCGGACTAGCGAAATGCCCCTCACCCCATCCCTCGCCCCAAAGGGGAGAGGGGGGCTTTGTCTTTCCCTCTCCCGCTAGCGGGAGAGGGAGGGGCCCAGCCACCAAGGTACTTGGTGGCTGGGAGGGTGAGGGTGCCGCGTCGCCCCGGCGCCGCTACAGCCCCAGGGTCTGCTTGGCGAGGATGTTGCGCTGCACTTCGCTGGTGCCGCCGGCAATGGTGAAGCCGCGATGGTGGAAGTAGTTGGCCGCGGCGGCGGTGGCGTAGTCCGGGCCGACGGGGAGCTGGTTGCCGCCGCGGAACAGGAACTCGGCATGCTCGGGCAGGGCGTAGCTGGCGACGCAGGCCAGCAGCGCCTCGTCCATGTCCTGCACCAGGTGGCTGCCCAGCAGCTTCGCCATGGATGGCTCGGCGCCGACAGGCCGGCCGGCGTCGGCGGCGCTCAGCAGGCGCAGGCAAAGGACTTCCAGGGCGTCGAGCCGGCGCTCCAGATCGGCGAGCTGCAGGGCGAAGTCGGCATCGTCGATCAGCCGGCCGCCGGTCGCTGGCGCCTCCGCCGCGACCGCTTTCACCACCGACAGCATGCGCCGGTTCTCCGACACCCGGGAGACGAAGAAGCGCTCGTCGCCCAGCAGCTTCTTGGCCACGCGCCAACCCTCGTTCTCAGCCCCCAGCCGGTTCGCCTTCGGCACCCGCACGTCGTCGAAGAACACCTGGTTCCACAACCGGCGGCCGTTCAAGGCGATCAACGGCTCGACCCGGATGCCCGGGCTGGTCATCTCGATCAGCAGAAAGCTGATGCCGGTCTGCGGCTTCGCCTCCGGGTCGGTGCGCACCAGGGCGAAGATGTGCGTCGCCTCCTCCGCGGCGCTGGTCCAGATCTTGGCGCCGTTGACGACATAGTCGTCGCCGTCGCTGTCGGCCCGGGTGCGCAGCGAGGCCAGGTCCGAACCGGCTTCGGGTTCGGAATAGCCCTGGCACCACCAGTCGGTGCCATCGAGGATGCGCGGCAGGTAATACGCCTTCTGTTCCGCCGTGCCGAAGGCGATCAGGGCGGGCCCGAGCATGTTGAAGTTGAACGCCATCACCGGCGGGCAGTGGGCCAGGCGGCATTCCATGTCGAAGATGTGCCGGCGGGTCAGGTTCCAGCCGGTGCCGCCGTACTCGGCCGGCCAGTTCGGCGCCAGCCAGCCACGGCTGGCAAGGATCTGCTGCCAGCGATTGAGGTCGGCGCGGCCGACCGGCAGGCCCAGACGCACCCGTTCGCGGATCTCGGCGGGCAGGTTGGCGCGCAGGAAGTCCCGCACCTCGAGGCGAAAGCTGTCTTCTTCGGCGGTCAGCGACAGGTCCATGGGGCGGGGCTCCGATCCTGGGACGTGGTGCGGCGGGCGGCGCGGTCAGCGGCCGGTGAAGCGCGGCGGGCGTTTCTCCTGCTAGGCGGCGATGCCTTCGCGGAAGTCGTCGGCTTCCAGGGCGGCGCGCAGCTCGCCCTCGGCCTGGTCCATGGCGGCGTCGACGTCGTCGTTGAGCGCGTCATAGACGAGCTGCTTCATGATCCGGGTCGAGCGCGGCGAGACCTCGTGCGCCAGTTCGCGGGCATAGTCGAGGGCGGCCGGCAAGATCGCCTCGGCCGGCAGCACGCGGTCGACCAGGCCGATGCGCAGGGCCTCGTCAGCCTCGACCAGGCGGGCGCTGTACAGCAGGTCGAGCGCACGGGCCGGGCCGAGCAGCCGCGGCAGCAGCCAGGCCAGGCCGTATTCGGCGATCAGCCCGCGCCTGGCGAAGGCGGTGCCGAGCTTCGCCCCCTCGGCGCAAAAGCGCAGGTCGCAGTAGAGCGCCAGCACCAGGCCGACGCCGACGGCGGCACCGTTGACGGCGGCGATCAGCGGCTTGGGGACGGTGGTCAGGTAGGCGTACTTGGCGGCATAGCCACGGGCCAGGGCCAGACCGCCGTCGATGGCGCCGGCGTTGGGCAACGGTTCCGCCTCGCGGCCGTTTCCGGCCGCGGTGCCCTGCAGCCGGGCCGCATCGGCACCGGCGCAGAAGCCGCGACCGGCGCCGGTCAGCACGATCGCCCGCACGTCGTCGTCGTCGCTGGCGCGCTGCATCGCCGCGCGGATCTCGCCGCCCATCTGCAGGGTCATGGCGTTCAGCCGGTCCGGCCGCCGCATGGTCACCACCGCGACGCCGTCGGTCACGGCATAGTCGATCTGTTCGAACGTCATGTCGCGGCTCCCCGCACGGCCATTGCCCCGGCGACACAAGGCTCGCCATCGCCGATGCCCATGCTACATTGGCGGACGCTCTACGGGCAGGGGCATCTTGGGGGCAACATGCGGCTGGACCGGCACTTCCTTCAGGAATTGCAGTCCGACACCTGCCGTGCCCTGGTCGGCGCCTGGATGGTCTGGCGCGGCGATCAGGTGATCGCCAGGCGACAGGACATGCGGCTGGAAGACATCAAGACGATCCTGCCGTTCGTCACCCTGTTCGACGTGATTTCCCCGCAGGTGATCAATATCCGCCTCGCCTCGAGCGAGCAGGAGCGGATGTCCGACCGGCCGTTGAAAGGGGTCAACGTGCTGGACATCACCGCGCCGGAGGATCGCGAGGTGCGGGCGCAGCGGATGTGGCGGATGGCGCAGCAGCCCTGCGGCGGCTGGGGCGGTTTCCAGCACCGCCTGAATTCCGGCCTCGATGTCACGGTCGAGGCCCTGACCCTGCCCATGCGCCCGGCGCAGGCGGAACAGCCCAAGCAGCTGATCACCGCCATGGCCCGGTTGGTCGGTCCGGACCGTCACGACGAACCGCAGCGGGGCCCCGTGCTCAACGTTTCGCAGAACTATCGCTTTATCGACGTCGGCGCCGGGCTGCCCGATCTCGCCTGAGCGACCGACGGCACTGTCGCCGCGGCGCTCCACCTGACCCCCGACTATGGTATATTAGTATCGAGTAATTCGGGGAACATGGCTCCATGCAACTGGACCAGGCGTTCATCGGTTCGTTGCGCTCTGAGGTGTGCCGCGGCTTGGCCTGGGCGTGGCTGGAATGGCGCGGGTCCGAGATCCTGCCGAGCCGGCAGGACATGCGCCTTGGCGACATCAAGACCATCCTGCCGTTCGTGTCCGTGTATGAGGTCCCGTCACCGGACCGGATCATCATGCGGCTGGCGGCGAGCGAGCAGGAGCGCGTGCATACCATGCCCTTGAGGGGCATGAACGTCCTCGACATCACCGCGCCCGAGGACCGCGAAATCAGGTCCTACCGGGTCCAGCAGATGGTGACGACGCCGTGCGGCGGCTGGGGCAGCCTGATGCACCGGCTGGCGTCCGGGCGGGAAGAACCGGCGGAACTGCTGGCGCTGCCGGTGCGGCCGGCCGAGCCGGATCAGCCGATGCAGGTGCTCACCGCCATGGTCCGGTTTCCCGACCGCAATCGCCGCGGCGCACCGGAACCATGGTCGGTGATGTACACCTCCCACGACTTCCATTTCGTCGATCTGGGGGCCGGGCTGCCGGTCTGAACCGGGCAGAGGTCGTCGTCAGGGCTGGCCGGGGCGACGGACGGCGGTGACGTCGATGTGCCGGTAATCGAACATCTGCCGGACAAACCCGATCGCCAGTTCCACCGCCTGCGCCTCGTCGACGCCGAAGATGTGCTTGTCGGCGGCAAACAGCGACGGCATGCGGATGCGGCAGCGTGCATTGTGATGCTGCGGATCGGCGACCGGCACGAAGACAGTCACCAGAAGGTCGTTGACGGTGCCGTCGTCGTATTGACGCCGGCCAATGATCTGCAGCAAAGGTGTCGTCATGAACGACAACTTTACCGCGATGAAACATAAAAGAAAATATCAAAAGTAGTATTCCGGCGTCAGTCTCCCAGGATCCCCGGCAGGCGCAGGCCGTGCTCGCGGGCGCAATCGAGGGCGATCTCGTAGCCGGCATCGGCGTGGCGCATGACGCCGCTGGCGGGATCGTGCGACGGCTCACGCATGCCTGGATCGCTCTGATGTCTGCATGCGCGGGAGCGGCTTTCTACTCATGCGTCGTCGAAATCGCGCACTTCGATCAGGGTGACGTCGTTGTAGCCGAACATTTGTCGGACGAAGCCAATTGCCAACTCGAGCGCTTGCTCGTCATCGACACCGGCGATGCGCTTGTCGTCAGCAAACAAGAACGGCATATGAATTCTGCACGACGGAATGCCATAGCGCGGGTCAGGCTCCGGCGCGAAAACCACCACGCGCACGTCTTCGCCGTCGCTGGCAGTTCCGCGCCGGCCCAGGACCAGTTTCGACGGCCGGCTCACTGATTCCAAGTGTCCAGTGGTGGCACCTGGTTGATCGGCGTGCCATGCAGACAAGCACCATAGCGTGCCGAAGCGGTATGAAAGCAGCGGGCTGCACCGTACTTGCCGCGTCGAGCCAATATGGCTCTGCACGTCGGGATATCGATGTTCCAAAACAAATGGTCGCACTCCTCGGGAGTTGGCGCGCCCGGCTTGTCGGAAATGCGCATGAAGTCGACGGCCGGCGTGCTGACAGAGAGAATAGCGCCGATACCTGCTGCTGTTGGTCCGCCCGGATGCATGATGCCATCAACCCGAAGCCCCTGGTCTTGCTGGAAGTTGCGAATCCCGGTGAATAGTCCGGTATCGGGATATCGGGAAAGACCCCATTCGGGCATTTCGTACTGCTTGAGGCGGGTCAGAGAGCGTTTGGCGACCAGGACGTCGTCCGGGTCGGCGTTGTCGGTAGATGCCAGAGAGCCCTTCAGAAACAAGGGTGAGATTTCAGCCATGTTCGATGTCCTCCTTTGGCGCCGGCTCAATGCCAATCAGAGAACAAAGATAGAACAAAACTGATTGTAGAAAAGAAGCGAAATACTACTTATGAACGCATATGTCCGTAGTGTTCATGCAGCGGCCAGGGGGAGCGGTGCACAGGAAGAGCATGGTGTGCACCGGTGTCCTTTGACCCGGCAGATCCTGACACTCAGTTCCCCAGGATCCCCGGCAGGCGCAGGCCGTGCTCGCGGGCGCAATCGAGGGCGATCTCGTAGCCGGCGTCGGCGTGGCGCATGACGCCGCTGGCGGGGTCGTTCCACAGCACCCGCTCGATCCGCGCCCGCGCTTCGGCGGTTCCGTCGCAGCAGATCACCATGCCGGCGTGCTGGCTGAAGCCGATGCCGACGCCGCCGCCATGGTGGATCGACACCCAGGTCGCGCCGGAAGCGCAGTTCAGCAGCGCGTTCAGCAGCGGCCAGTCGGAGACGGCGTCGGAGCCGTCGCGCATCGCCTCTGTCTCGCGGTTGGGCGAGGCGACGGAACCGGAATCGAGATGGTCGCGGCCGATCACCACCGGTGCCTTGAGTTCGCCGCTGGCGACCATGTCGTTGAAGGCGAGGCCCAGGCGATGCCGGTCGCCCAGGCCGACCCAGCAGATCCGCGCCGGCAGGCCCTGGAAGCTGATCTTCTCCCGCGCCAGGTCGAGCCAGTTGTGCAGGTGCCGGTCGTCCGGCATCAGCTCCTTCACCTTGGCGTCGGTGCGGTAGATGTCCTCCGGGTCGCCCGACAGCGCAGCCCAGCGGAACGGGCCGACGCCGCGGCAGAACAGCGGACGGATGTAGGCGGGTACGAAGCCGGGGAAGGCGAAAGCGTCCTCCAGCCCTTCTTCCAGGGCCATCTGCCGGATGTTGTTGCCGTAGTCCAGGGTCGGCACGCCGGCGTTCCAGAAGTCGAGCATCGCCTGCACGTGCACTTTCATGCTGGCCCGCGCTGCCTTCTCCACTGCCGCCGGGTCGCTTTCGCGCTTGGCCCGCCACTCCGCCAGGCTCCAGCCTTGCGGCAGGTAGCCGTTGATCGGGTCATGCGGCGAGGTCTGGTCGGTGACGATGTCGGGACGTATGCCGCGTCGGACCAGCTCCGGGAACACGTCGGCGGCGTTGCCTTCCAGGGCGACGGAGACGCAGCGGCCTTCGTCGTGCGCGTGCGCGATGATGGCCAGCGCCTGCTCCAGGTCGGCGGCCTGTTCGTCCACGTAGTTGGTGCGTCGGCGGAAGGCGATGCGTTCGGGATCGCACTCCACCGCCAGGCAGCTTACCCCGGCCATGGTCGCCGCCAGCGGCTGCGCCCCGCCCATGCCGCCCAGGCCGGCGGTCAGGATCCACTTGCCGGCCAGTGCGCCGCCGTAGTGCTGGCGCCCGGCCTCGGCGAAGGTCTCGTAAGTGCCCTGGACGATGCCCTGGCTGCCGATGTAGATCCAGCTCCCCGCCGTCATCTGCCCGTACATCATCAGGCCCTTGCGGTCGAGCTCGTTGAAGTGGGCCCAGTCGGCCCAGTGCGGCACGATGTTCGAGTTGGCGATCAGCACCCGCGGCGCATCGGCGTGGGTGCGGAAGATGCCGACCGGCTTGCCCGACTGCACCAGCAGGGTCTCGGCCTCGCCGAGCTCGCGCAGGCTGGCGACGATGGCGTCGAAATCCTGCCAGCTGCGGGCGGCGCGGCCGATGCCGCCGTAGACCACCAGCTCGTTGGGGTTTTCGGCCACCTCGGCGTCGAGGTTGTTCATCAGCATCCGCAACGGCGCCTCGGTCTGCCAGGAGCGCGCGCTGATCTCCGGCCCGCGCGGCGCGCGCACGTCGCGGACGTTGCTGCTGGTCTCGGTCATCGCTGTCTCCCGTTCTGGCGCCAACGCGGGCGGGTCTGAGACCCGCCCGACTATCCTTCATCTCCGAGCCGCGGAAATAGCTCCACCCCGGCCGGGCCGAGCAGCGCCCGGCCTTCGACCAGCGCCGCGGCGCGGGCCAGGTCGCCGGCCATTTCCCGGTCCGGGCCCAGCGCCGGCACGACGCCGCGCACCGTCGCCAGCACGCGCTGCAGCGGCTCGCTGGTGGTCAGCGGCGCCCGCAGCTCGACGCCCTGTGCCGCGGTCAGCAGCTCAATGCCCAGGATGTGGCCCAGGTTGCCGGTCATCTCGCCCAGGCGGCGCGCGGCGTGCGCGGCCATGGAGACATGATCCTCCTGGTTGGCGCTGGTCGGGGTGGAGTCGATGGAGCAGGGCGCGGCCCGCTGCTTGTTCTCGCTCATCAATGCCGCCGCGGTGATCTCCGCCACCATGAAGCCCGAGTTGACCCCCGGCTCCGGGCTGAGGAACGGCGGCAGACCGGTGTTCAGCGCCGGATCCACGAGCAGGGCGATGCGGCGCTGGGCGATGGTGCCGATCTCGGCCACCGCCAGGGCGATCTGGTCGGCGGCCATGGCCACCGGTTCGGCGTGGAAGTTGCCGCCGGAAACGATGCTGCCGTCTTCCACGAATACCAGCGGGTTGTCGGTGACCGCGTTGGCCTCGGCCGTCAGGGTCTGGGCGGCCTGGCGCAACAGGTCGATGCAGGCGCCCATCACCTGCGGCTGGCAGCGGATGCAGTACGGGTCCTGTACCCGGTCGTCGTCGTCGCGATGGGATTCGCGGATCGGCGAGCCGTCGAGCAGGGCGCGGATCGTGCGTGCCGCGTCGCACTGGCCGGGCATGCCCCGCAGGGCGCTGACCTCCGGCCGGAACGGCGCCGCCGAACCCATCGCCGCATCGGTCGACAGGGCGCCGGTGACCAGCGCTGCGGTGACGCAGTCCCAGGCGGCGAACAGGCCATCGAGGGCCAGCGCGGTGGAGACCTGGGTGCCGTTGATCAGCGCCAGGCCCTCCTTCGGCCCGAGCACGAGCGGCTCGAGGCCGGCCGTTTTCAGCGCCTGGCCGCCCGGCAGGATCTGGCCGGCGTGCTCGGCCTCGCCGGCGCCGATCATCACCGCGGCGATATGCGCCAGCGGCGCCAGGTCGCCCGAGGCGCCGACCGAGCCCTGCGCCGGCACCACCGGGATGACGCCGCGCTCCAGCATCGCCTCCAGCAGCTCGATCAGCTGCCAACGCACGCCCGACGCGCCGCGGCCCAGCGAATTGAGCTTCAGCGCCATCGCCAAGCGGACGATATCGGCCGGCAGCGGCGCGCCGACCCCGGCGCAATGCGACAGCACCAGGTTGCGCTGCAGCAAGGCGGTCCGCTTCGGCGGGATCCGGGTCGACGCCAGCTTGCCGAAGCCGGTGTTCACGCCGTACACCGGGGCGCGGCCGCGGGCGGCGCGGGCGACGATCGCGGAGGCGCTCTCGACCCGGTCTTTGGCCGCGCGATTGAGGGTGACGCCGGTGTCGGCACGGGCGAGCCGTTCCAGTTCGGCGAGCGTCACCTGCCCCGGATGCAACGTCAGGCTCATCGGCGGACACCGTGCCGGAGTTATGGTTAACAGAACATTGCACATGCGTGGGCCGCGCGCACCCGCCGCACGGGAATTGTCTCGTTTCCGGATTGTCCTAAACTGGGGCGATGGCCGCCGCCGGTGCGGGCGGTGCCGGCCGCGGTTGAGGTTTCGCGGGCATGATTGCCAGCTACGATCCGATACTGGTGTTTGCGTCGGTGCTGGTCGCCGTGATGGCGTCGTTCACCGGCCTGAAGCTGCTTGCCGGGCTGCGCCACGTCGACGCCAGCCGCAAGAAGCTGCAGTTGGGCAAGGCGGCCGTCGCGCTTGGCGGCGGCATCTGGTCGATGCACTTCATCGCCATGCTGGCGGTCAGCCTGCCGGTGCCGATCGTCTACGACGCGCTGCTCACCCTGGGTTCGGTGCTGATCGCGATCCTGATCACCGGCCTGGGCCTGTCGCTGATGCACGTAGGCGAGCGCACGTCGGGCAAGACCGCGCTGGCCGGTACGCTGATCGGCCTGGGCATCACCAGCATGCACTACGTCGGCATGCAGGCGATCAAGGGCAACTGCGTCGCCCAGTATGCGCCGCCCGGCTTCATCGTGCCGGTGGCGATCGCCATCTTGTTTTCCATCTGCGCCCTGCATCTCGCCTACCGCAACCGCACCCTCGGGCAACTGGCGCTCGGCTCGGTGCTGCTGGGCGTGACCATCTCGGGGATGCACTACTCGGCGATGGCATTCACCAGCTTCGTGCGCGTGGAGGCGCAGTTTCCGGTGCTGAAGCCGATGCTGCCGGATACCTACCTGGCCCTGATCGTCGCCGTGGCGGCATTCCTGGTGTGCGGCGTGTTCCTGCTGACCGCGCTGCCGATGGCCGGCCCGGACAAGGCGGCGGGTGACGCGGACGTCGCCGACGCGACCGCTGCCGGGCCGGCGGCGGGCGAGGTGGCGAGCCTTGTGGCCGAGGCCGATGCGGACAGGCCGGCAACGCCGGCGCCGGCGGCCAACGACGAAGGCGAGCGCGTGCGCGTGCCTTACGAGCAGAACAACCGCGTCTACTTCCTCGACGCCGCACGGATCCGCGCCATCAAGGCGGAAGGTCACTACACCCGTATTCTCGACGGTGAAGACAGCCTGTTCTGCCCGTGGTCGATCTCGCGCCTGGAGGAGCACCTCGACGGTCTGCCGTTCATGCGCACGCACCGCAGCTTCCTGCTCAACATCGCCCATGCCGAGGCGTTCCAGCGGCAACGCGACAAGGCCTACGTGATCGTCAGCGGTCCGGCGGAAACGGCGGTGCCCGTGAGCCGCAGCCACCTCGGCGACGTCCGCCGGTCGCTGGGGATGTAGCGGCGAACCGAGGACGACGATCCCGCAATTCTGAAACCCCGGCGCAAGTGTGTGGTCACGCGGGATTGTTTCGACGGCGCAGGCGTACTCAGAGGTATCTCCTTCATCAGGGAGCACCTCGCATCATGCAAGTGAAACTGCACGCCAACGCCA
>Ga0056121_1000160_pt1 | contig 28128 bp, 26 predicted proteins | sample WorMetHEROISLAND_FD_83872 | JGI IMG/M metagenome (GOLD analysis project Ga0056121, IMG submission 83872) | Marine gutless worms symbiont microbial communities from Max Planck institute for Marine Microbiology, Germany - Olavius sp. 1 HERON ISLAND ...
AATCAGTTCATCACAAGCTTCGTCGACGCCTACAATCGAACCAGGCTCAGATGCCTCGACTACAAGGCGCCAATCGAGCTCCTCAGCAATCCCCCGGGACACAACACGAACGCCGGGGTCCACTGGTAGCGATTGCAACTGAACCGAATGCCCCCTAGGGCTTGCGCGCCACCAGGTCGATCAGCGCCGACATGCCGTCGTGGCCGCGGCCTTCGTGGATCTCGCTGTCGTGCGCCTCAAGGTGCGCGATCTCCAGGTCGGCAAAGGCCTCGCGCAACATCTCCTCGGTGTACATGTTCTCGGCGTAGGGCGGGCCGCCGGTGCCGTAGTCGAGCTGCTCGGGCCGGTAGCCCTGCAGGATCAGGTGGCCGCCCGGCGCCAGCGCCTGGCGCATGCCGGCGAAGATGCGCGCGCGCAACGGCGGGCCGGCGAACTGGATGAAGATGGCGGCGATCACGTCCCAGCTATCGGCCGTCCAGTCGAAGGTCTCGATGTCGACCACACGGGTTTCCAGTTCCACCCCGCGCTCCGCTGCCAGCCGCCGGGCCTTGGTCAGCCCGACCGGCGAGGCGTCGATCGCCAGCACCTGAAGGCCCTGGGCGGCCAGCCAGGTGCCGTTGCGGCCCTCGCCGTCGGCTACCGCCAGGGCCCGCTGGCCGGGCTTCAGCAGGCTCTGCTGGGAGACCAGGAAGGCGTTCGGCGCCGTGCCGAACAGGTAGTCGTCGCCGGCGAAGCGTTCGTTCCAGCGGGCGAGCGATGGGTTCGGCGGGGCGTCGGTCATGGTGGCATCCGGGCGGGTGGTGATCGGGACCCACCGGATATGGCGGCCGGTGCGGTGGAACGCAAGCATCGCAGGGCAAAACGAAAAAGGCGGGTCGAAAGACCCGCCCTTGGCGTTCTACCGCTGCCGCAGAGGTTACGGGCGCTGCTGCAGGCGGCGCATCACTTCCTTCTCCGGCGCCGCGGCCTGCGGCTCGGCGTGGAAGATCGGCTGCGTGCGGATGGTGGAGTGGATGAACGGCCGGTGCATGCGCACCTTGGTGCCGGACTTCTTGGCGGCGCGGGTGGCCTCGTGCAGCTCGCGCGCCTTCTTCTCGTCCCAGGGCAGGGCGTAGGCGCGGGGATCGTCCTCGGTCTCCAGCTGCAGCCAGACGAAGATCGCCTCGCCCTCGCGCATCTGGTGGGCGATCACCGTGGCCTCGTCCTGCTGTGCCCGCATCCACTCCAGCGTGGTCGGCTTCGAGCGGCCGAGCAGTTCGGCCAGGGCGCCGAAGCTGGTCGCCAGCAGCACGCCGGCCAGGGTCAGGGCGCCGGCCCTGAGCCACAACCGTTGTGGCGAACCGGCGGCGACCAGGGTCAGGCCAAGCACCGAGACGACGGCCAGGGCATAGAGCGCGTTCAGCGGATCGATCGGCATGGCGGTGTTACCTCAGGCTCAGCCCTTGGCGCTGCGCAGCGCCTTCGGCAGGTCGTGCATGCTGCCCGGGATCAGCCGGCCGCCCTCGTCCAGGCGGAAGCGGACCACGGTGGTCTCCTCGCCCTGGTGGTGCAGCTCGATGCGCTCGGTGGTCAGCGTCACGGCGGAGCGTTTCTGGTCCGGCCTGAGGGCGATGCGCACCTCGACCGGGATCGGCAGCGGCACCTGGCGGGCGCGGTAGAGGTGCAGGTTGACGATGTACTCGCCCTCCGGCCGGCCGCGGCTGAACGCCATCTCGAAGTTCAGGCTGCCGCTGTCGTGCACCTGGCCCAGGTCGTCGCGCAGCAGGTTGAAGATCTCGCCGCCCTTGTTGGAGTAGCCGACCGGCACGTCGCCCGGGGCCTGGACCCACAGATCGACATCGGCGTTCAGGCCGTCCGGCCAGCGGGCCTCGACGACCACGTTGCCGGGCGGATCGGCGATCTTGGTGGTTTCGACCGGCGGGTGCAGGTGCGGCAGCAGCAGGACGACGACGGTGATGAAGCCCAGCAGGGCCAGCATGGTGACGTCACGGAAGACCGTGCCGTCATCGCTGTCGGCGTCAAACGGATTTCGCATCGGCTTCTGCCATCTCGCTGAGACGCACCGCCAGTTCTGCGGCGCCACCGGCCAGGATGTGATGGTTCGTCGACAGCCACAGGTTGAGGCCGGCGCCGACCAGGGTGGTGTAGAGGGCCACGGCCATGCCCTGAAGCAGGGTCGAGACCATGGGCGAGATGGCGTGGACGTCGGCCACGCTGTCGGGTTCAACCCCGGACAAAGCGATGATGAAGCCGATCACGGTGCCGATCAGGCCCAAAAGCACCAGGCTGTTGGCGACGTGGCGTACCGGGGCAATGTACGCCGTCACGCGCAGCCAATGGGTGTGCGCGGTGTTGGCCCGGCTGCCGCTGTCGCGGCCGCGGGTTTCTTTCAGGTAGTTCGCGGTCCAGCCGTCGTTCGGCGCCCAGCCGGCATCGAGAGCGCTCAACTCCGAGCTCAGGCGCCAGGCGCGATGGCCGGCGAGGATCAGACCGGCGACGAACACGCCGGAGATGGTCACGGTCAGGCCGGTGGTATCAGCGGCCAGCATCATGTCGACGAAACCGCGGGCCCAGGCGGCGCCGACCAGCGCCAGGCCGGCCATGTTGGCGGCGACGAAACGCAGCAGCAGGCGATGCCGGGTGGCGCTGCGGGCGGCTTCGAGCAGGCCGTGGCCCGTTGCGGCGGGGGCGGCGGTCAGGTAGCCGGCCTCGGGTAGCAACTCACTCATCGTTCACCTCGTTCTCGCGCCCCGTGCCCTCGACGTGGGGCGGTTTGGACCAAGAAAAAAGCGCCTGCGGGCCGCCCCTCGCGGGATTCCGATTGTCGCGCACGCCGCTGCGATGGCCTGTACGACCGGCCCGGACGCCTTCCTGGCTGTCTGTTTTCCATAACAACAGTAAAGAGTGAGCGTATGGTTAACGCGTCGCGCTTAACGCGAGAAACTTCTGCGAGCGACACGCATCAGGCGGCAAAAAGTGAACAAAACGGCCGCCCGGCGCAGCGCGGCGCGGCGCACTATGGTGAACGCGGCGGGCGCGCTATCGTCGGCGGCCAAGGGAATCGAGCACGGGATATGCGCCGATGGACGAGGTGAATCGCTTCATCGACGGCCTGCCCAAGGCCGAACTGCATCTGCACATCGAGGGCAGCCTGGAACCCGAGCAACTGGTCGCGCTGGCGGCGCGCAACGGGATCGAGATCCCCTTCGCCAGCGTCGACGAGGTGCGCCAGGCCTACGATTTCGCCGATCTGCAGAGCTTCCTCGACATCTACTACCAGGGCATGCAGGTACTGGTGGAGGAAGCGGATTTCTTCGACCTGACATGGGCTTACCTGGAACGGGCGCACGCCGACAACGTCCGTCACGCGGAGATCTTCTTCGACCCGCAGGCGCACACGGCGCGCGGTGTGCCGTTCGCAACCGTGGTCGGGGGGATCGGCCGGGCGCTCGACCAGGCCGAGGTCCGGTTCGGCCTCACGAGCCGGCTGATCATGTGTTTCCTGCGCGATCGCAGCGAGGCGGACGCGCTGGAGACCCTGGCAACGGCGCTCGCTCACCGGGAGCGCATCACGGGTGTCGGCCTCGATTCGGCCGAGCGCGGCAATCCGCCGCAGAAATTCGCCCGGGCGTTCGCCCGGGCGCGCGAGGCCGGCCTGCGCCTGGTCGCCCATGCCGGCGAAGAAGGGCCGCCGGCCTATGTCCGCGACGCCCTCGATGTGCTCGGCGTCGAACGCATCGATCATGGCGTGCGGGCGCTGGAGGATCCGGCCCTGGTGGCCCGCCTGGCGGCCGAAGGCGTGCCGCTGACGGTGTGCCCGCTGTCGAACGTCTGCCTGAAGGTGGTCGAGCAGATCGCCGACCATCCCATCGACGGGCTCTTGGCCGAGGGCCTGCTGGTGACGGTGAATTCGGACGACCCGGCCTATTTCGGCGGCTACGTGAACGAGAACTATCGCGCCGTCGCGGCGGTCTTTGCCCTGTCGCCGGCGACCCTGGCGGAGCTGGCGCGCAACTCCTTTACGGCATCGTTTTTGGAAGCGGCCGACAAGGCGCGGCTGATTGCCGAGGTCGACGCCTACGCGGCGTCAGCGGGATAGCGAGGGAATGCGTCCGCTCAGCCGCCGGAGCTGGGCGGCAGCTGGGTAATATCGCCCCAGTACAGCTTCAGGCCGCGGACGATGTCGAGCAGGCCTTCGAAGGTGACCGGCTTGGAGATGAAGGAGTTGGCGCCGGCGGTATAGCTGGCGGCGATGTCTTCTTCCGAGCGCGAGGTCGAGAAGATCACCACCGGGATGCTGCGCAGGTCCTGGTCGGTCTTGATCTGCTTCAGTGCCTCGCGGCCGTCCATCCGCGGCATGTTGAGGTCGAGCAGGATCAGCCCCGGATAGGGCTCGCCGTTCAAGGCTTCCCAGCGACCCCGTCGGTGCAGGAAGTCGAGCAGCTCCTGGCCGTCCTCGACGAAGTGGACGTCGGCGTCGACCTTGCTCTCGGTGAAGGCATCTTCGATCAGCAGGCGGTCGTCGACGTCGTCCTCGGCGACGACGATTTTGACGGAGGTGCTGGCGTCGGTCATTGCTTGCGCCCGATGTCCTGTTGACGGCGGGACGGCCTGTCGTCGACCCGCTCGCGGTGGCTGCCGGGGCTCGGCGGCGGGACGTCGGACGGCCGCCGGGTCCGAAGGCGCACGCTAGTCGCGGGGCGTAAACTTGGCGTTAAGGGCGCCTTATTCAGGCCAAGTAACAGGGCCTGGCGGCAGATTTCCAGGGCTGGCAAATGGCTTCGTCGACAGCGGCCGGGCGTCGGCGATAGCATGGCGGAAACGCCGCGCGCCCTGCCGGGCGCCAGGAAACGCCATGAACCTGCCGCTTGCGACCCTTGCCTGTCGAATCGCCTGCCCCGTGCCCGCCGGCGGGGAGCCGGCATGAAGCCGCCGGCGTTCGACTACCTGGCGGCGGGCTCGGTGGCGGAGGCCGTGGCGGCGCTGGCCCGGGCCCCGGACGAGACACGCCTGCTGGCCGGCGGGCAGAGCCTGATGCCGATGCTGAACTTCCGCCTGCTGACGCCGGCCCGGCTGGTCGACATCAACGCCATCGCCGAACTCGGCCACATCGTCGACGCCGGGGGCGGACTGCGCATCGGCGCGCTGACCCGCCATGCCGAACTGCTGGCTTCGGAGCTGGTGGCGGCGCGCTATCCGGTGCTGCAGGCGGCGGTGAGGCACGTCGCCCACCTCGCCATCCGCAACCGCGGCAGCATCGGCGGCAGCCTGGCGCATGGCGATCCGGCGGCCGAACTACCGCTCATGGCCCTGCTGCTTGATGCCAGCCTGACCGCGGTCGGCCCGGACGGGGCGCGTGCGATCGCCGCCGAGGCATTCTTCCGCGGTCCGCTGGAGACGGCCCTCGACGGCGACGAGATCCTGACCGAGGTGGCGCTGCCGCCGCCGGCGGCGGCTGGCTGGGGGTTTGCCGAGGTCGCCCGCCGGGCCGGCGACTACGCCCTGGCGGCGGTCGCCGCCACCCTGTCGTTCGATGGCCGGCGCATCAGCGCGGCGCGCCTGGCCGTGGCCGGCGCCGGCGACCGGCCGTCGCGGCTCGCCGACGTCGAACGGCTGCTGGTGGGCGAGGCGCCGACGCCGGAGCTGCTGCAGGCCGCTGCCGGCCTCGCCCGTGACGGCATCGATGCCCGCAGCGACCTGCACGCCTCGGCGGACTACCGGCGTCACCTGGTCGCGGTGCTCGGCCGGCGCGTGCTCGACGAGGCCTGCCGGCGGGCGGCCGAGGCGGGTGTATGAGCGAGCGTCGCCCGGTCCGCGTTGTCGTCAACGGCGAGCGCCACGAGGCGTTCGTCGAGCCGCGGCTGCTGCTGGCAGACTTCCTGCGCGGCACCCTGGGCCTGACCGGCACCCATGTCGGCTGCGAGCACGGCGTCTGCGGTGCCTGCACGGTGTTGCTGAACGGGTCCAGTGCCCGCGCCTGCCTGACCCTGGCAGTGCAGGCCGACGGCGGCAGCGTGGAAACGGTCGAGGGTCTCGGCAGCGTCGAGGCGCTGGGCCCGCTGCAGGCCGCGTTCCGGGCCCAGCATGCGTTGCAGTGCGGTTTCTGCACCCCCGGGATGTTGATGACCTGCGTCGACCTGCTGCGCCATCATCCCTTGGCGAGCGACGACGAGATTCGCGACGGCCTCAGCGGTAACCTGTGCCGCTGCACCGGCTACGAGCATATCGTCCGGGCGGTGCGGGACCTGGCGGCGCGGCGCGGGGAGGGCGGCGATGTCGTCTGAGACCCGGCCAGGCCTGATCGGCGCGCGGGTCCAGCGGCTCGAGGACCCGCGCCTGCTCGCCGGCCGCGGCGCCTACGTCGACGACCATCAGCTTCCCGGTACGCTGCACGTGGCGTTCCGCCGGAGCGAACATGCGCACGCCCGCATCGCCGCGATCGACACCGCGGCGGCAGCGGCCGCGCCCGGGGTGGTCGCCGTGGTCACGGCAGCCGACCTGGAAGGGGCGATGCGTGCGCTGCTGGCGACCTCGCGCATGCCCGACTACCACGCCACGCCGCTGCCGGTGCTGGCCGGCGACAAGGTGCGCTTCGTCGGCGAGCCGGTGGTCGCCGTGGTCGCCCGCGACCGCTACCTGGCGGAGGACGCGGCCGAATTGGTGGCGATCGAGTTCGCAGCCCTGCCGGTGCTGGTCGATCCGGAAGCGGCGGCCGCAGGGGATGCGGCGCTGCTGCACGAGGACGCCGGCAGCAACGTCCTGCTGGCGCGCCAGTTCGCCCGCGGCGAGGTCGATGCGGCCTTCGCGGCGGCGGCGCTAAGGGTCGGCGGTCGCTTCCGGGTCCATCGCAAGACCCCGGCGGCGCTGGAGAACCGCAGCTACCTCGCCGACTACGACAGCGGCCGGCGCCATCTGACGCTCTATTCCAGCACCCAGGTGCCCGGCATCATCCGCGACGCCCTGGTCGAGGCGCTGGAGATCCCCGGCAGCCGCCTGCGGGTCGTCGCCCCCGATGTCGGCGGCGGCTTCGGCAGCAAGGCCTCGCTCTACCCCGAGGAGGTGCTGGTCTGCATCCTGTCGCGGCAACTGGGCCGGCCGGTGAAGTGGACCAGCGACCGGCTCGAGGACCTGACCACCACGACCCAGGCGTTCGACGAGACCGTCGATGCCGAGCTGGCGTTCGCCGCCGACGGCACCATCACCGCGCTGAGCGCCGACGTGATCGGCGACGTCGGCGCCTATTCGGTCTACCCCTGGACCGCGGCGCTGGAACCGGTGCAGGTGGTGAGCTTCCTGCCCGGGCCCTACCGCGTGCCCAGCTACCGCGGCCGGGTCCGCGGCGTGGCCACCTGCAAGGCGCCGATGGGTCCCTACCGCGGCGTCGGCCGGCCGATCTCCACCTTCGTCATGGAGCGGCTGATGGACATGGCCGCCGCCAGGCTGGGGCGCGATCCGGCGGCGCTGCGAGAGCAGAACCTGGTGCGGGCGGACGAGTTCCCCTACCGCGCGGCCTCCGGCCTGGTCTGGGACCACGCCGACTTCCACGCCTGTTTCGCCGCCTGCCTCGAGGCCCTGGACTATGACGCGGCCAGGCGGGCGCAGGCGGAGGCCCGCGCCCAGGGCCGCTGGGTCGGCATCGGCCTTGCCTCCTATGCCGAGCTCACCGGCATCGGCTCGCGCATCTCCGCGGCGCCGGGCATGCCGATCAACACCGGCACCGAAAGCGCCAACATCCGCATCGATTCCACCGGCGCGGTCACCGCGGCCTTCGGCGTCGCCTCGCACGGCCAGGGCCTGGAGACGACCCTGGCGCAGGTGGTCGCCGAGGAACTCGGCGTCCGGGTCGACGACGTCACCGTGATCCACGGCGACAGCGCCGCGGTGGCGCACGGCACTGGCACCTACGCCAGCCGCAGCACCGTGCTCGCCGGCGGGGCGGCGACGATCGCCGCGCGCGCGGTCCGCGAGAAGGTGCTGCTGGCCGCCTCGCACCTGCTGGAGGCGTCGACCGCGGACCTCGAGGTCAGCGACGGCGAGATCAGCGTGGTCGGCACCGACCGCCGGCTCAGCTTCCGGGAGCTGGCGCGGGCGGTCTATTCGGAGATGGGCCGGCTGCCCAAAGCGGTGCGCGAGGAGATCGAGCTGGAGGCGACGCGCACCTACGACCCCTATTGGGGCACGACCACGCCGGCGACCCATGCGGCGGTGGTGGAGGTCGATCCCGAGACCTGCGAAGTCCGGCTCAGGCGCTACGTTGCCGCCGAGGACAGCGGCCGCATCATCAACCCCGACATCGCCGATGGCCAGGTGCACGGCGGCGTCGCCCAGGGCATCGGTGCGGCCCTGCTGGAGGAAGTGGTGTACGACGGCGACGGGCAGATCCTAACGGCCAGCCTGGTCGACTACCTGCTGCCGTCGGCGCCGGAGGTGCCGGCGCTGGAGGTGCACCACGTGGAGGGCGGTACGCCGGACAACGTCGGCGGCTTCCGCGGCCTGGGCGAAGGCGGCACCATCGGCGCCCTGGCGGCGGTCGCCAACGCCGTCGCCGACGCCCTGGCACCCCTGGGCATCGATGTGTACGAGGTGCCGCTGACGCCTGAGCGGCTGTTCCGTCTGCTCGAGGCAGCGCGGCACACGTCCTTCGAGACGGCCGCTGCGCGGCCTCCTCAGGACGAGGCCTGATGTTTAACCTCACCCTGAGGAGCGCCCGCACGGGCGCGTCTCGAAGGGTGGCTCTGTGGGAGGCACTGACATGAACTACGGCCTCGACGGCAAGGTGGCCCTGGTCACCGGCGCGGCCCGCGATGTCGGTCGCGAGATCGCCCTGGCCCTGGCCGGGGAGGGCGCGGCGGTGGCGGTGAACTATCGCGGTTCCGAGGCGGCGGCGCATGAGCTGGTGGCGCAGATCGCCGACGCCGGCGGCACCGCGCGCGCCTACCAGGCCGACGTCGCCGACTACGCCGCCGTCGGCGGCATGGTCGCCGCCGTCGCCCGCGACCTCGGCGGCCTCGACGTGCTGGTCAACAACGCCGGCTACGTGGTGCCGCGACGTTTCGCCGAGACCACGCCGGAGGACTGGCGGCGGCAGATCGACGTCGGTCTATACGGCGTAATCCACTGCTGCCATGCCGCCGTGCCCCACCTCGCGGCCGGTGGCGGCGGCCGGATCATCTCGCTGGCCGGGGACTCCGCCCGGGTCGGCGAGAAGGGGCTGTCGATTACCGCCGCCTCGCGCGGCGGTGTGCTGTCGCTGACCAAGTCGCTGGCCAGGGAACTCGGCCGCGAGGACATCACCGTGAACGCCATCGCCCTGGGCCTGGTCGAGACCGGGCACAGCGACAAGGCCTGGCTGGAAGAGAACATGGGCAAGATCGTGCGCAACTATCCGTTGGGCCGGATCGGCCAGCCGGCCGACATCGCGCCGATGGTGGCCTTCCTGGCTTCCGCCGGCGCCGGCTGGATCACCGGCCAGGTGATCTCCGTCTCCGGCGGCTACAGCATGGTGGGCTGAGCATGTTCGCCCGCACCCTTTGCCTGGCCGCGGCGGCGGTATTTGCCAGCGTCGCGCCGGCCACGGCGCAGACGGCGAGCAGCGAATGGCGGCCGCTGTCCCTGGGCGCCGATGCGGTCGATCCCGGCAGCGGGCAACGCCTGCGTCTGGACGCCGACGGCACCGTCACGGTGTTTGCCGGCTGCAACGGCTATGCCGGCCGCTACCGCCACCAGGGCAGCGCCTTCCGCGTCGTCTCGCTGGCCGGCAGCCGCCGCATTTTTGCCGCACGGACGATGCATAAGGAGACCATGCTCTATGCCGTGCTGAAGACGGCACGCCAGGCCCGGCGCGACGGGCCACTGCTGCGGCTCTACGATGGCAAGGCGCGGGAAATCGCCAGCTTCATCCGGGCTGGCGGCGAGTGACGCGGCGAAGGACGAAAGGACGGCCGATGCGCGCAGCGCTGACGATGACGATACTGCTCTGGGCGTTGCTGCCGGCGACGGCCGCGGCGCAGGCCCTGGCCGGCAGCGAGTGGCGCCCGGTGATGCTGGGCGAGCTCGAGGCCGAAGGCGACAAGAAGCTGTTCGTGCAGTTCGACAGCGAAGGGAAGCTGACCGGCCACGCCGGCTGCAACCGCTTCTTCGCCAGCTACGAGGTCAGCGGCGAGCGCCTGCGCGTCGGCCCCATCGGCGCCACGCGCATGGCCTGCGAGGCGCCGGCGATGGAACTGGAGGCGGCCTTCCTCGCCGCCCTGGAGGGCGCCGACAGCTTCCACCGCGACGGTACCGTGCTGCAGCTGTTCGACGACGCCGGGGCGGAGCTCGCCCGGCTGTGGCAGACCGACTGGGACTGAGCCCGGCCCGCGGCTACGTCCCTGCGGCGCGGCCTATTGCCCGGGCCAGCTGGTCACGCGCTCGAGCTTGGCCGCCCGCTTGTCCTCGTTCGACAGCTTGTAGTTGAAGCCATAGCCGGCGCTTTCCCAGCTCCCATAGGTGGGGTTGGGGAACATGATCCACTGGTTGCCCCACTTGTCCTGGTGCGCCGCCATCAGCTTCAGGCGCTCCTCCGGGCTCTGCTTGTAGCCGTCGACGAAGTCGCCGAAGTTGTCGCCCAGCAGCAGCAGGATGCGATAGTCCTCGGCCACCAGGGCGCGCCGGTTGCCCTTTTTCGAGCCCCAGTTCGAGCGCTCCTTCCGCAGCAGCACGACGTCGGTGTCGCTGGCGACCGGATAGCCGTACTTGGCCAAGTTGACCCGCGTCGCCTCTTCCAGGTCGGCGTTGCGGTTGGAGACGTAGAACACCTTCACGCCCTTGGCGGCGGCATACTTGGTGAACTCCAAGGAGCCCGGAATCGGCCGCGAGCCGACGGTGTTGACGAAGGCGCCCCAGGTCTTGGAACGGAAGCCGTTGCCGGTGCGCACCATCCAGGCCTGGTAGTCGGAATTGTCGAGCACGGTCTCGTCGACATCGAGGATCACCGCGGGCGGTTTGTCCTGGTAGTTCTCGCCTTGCTCCAGGGCGGCGGTCCAGTCCTTGTCGGCCAGCGCGGCGTCGAGCATCAGCGTCGCCAGCTTGTAGGCGGCCATGGTGCCGGCCTTGTACTCGACCGAGCGCTGCATCCACACCGTGGCGTTGAGGTTGTCGTTCGCCGCCTGCCCCTGCTGTGCGGGCGCGGTGGTCGCGACCGACACGGCGATGGCCAGGGCCGCGGCGCCGGCGGCCAGATGGGTTTTCGTGAACATGATCGACCTCCCCCGTCGAAAATTTCATAGCCGGGGAGTTTAGCAACTGTCGCGAGCGATGGCACGGCCAACCGGCAGCCGGGGCGGTCACTCCGCCGGCAGGGCGGTCTCTTCCTCCAGGCCCTCGTGCGACAGCATCTCCAGCTTGGGCATCAGCTCGAGGAGCTGCCTGGTGTAGGCGTGCTGCGGGGCGGTGAACAGGGTCTCGGTATCGGCGACCTCGACCAGCTTGCCGTAGCGCATCACCCCGACGCGGTCGCACATCTGCCGGATCACCGGCAGGTCGTGGCTGATGAACAGCATGGTGAGGCCGAGCATCTCCTGCAGGTCCTTCAACAGGTTCAGGATCTGCGCCTGGATCGAGACGTCCAGGGCCGAGGTCGGCTCGTCGCAGATCAGGAAGCGCGGCTGGGTCGCCAGGGTGCGGGCGATGGAGATGCGCTGGCGCTGGCCGCCGGAAAACTCGTGCGGATACTTCAGGCCGGCGGCGGCGCCCAGGCCCACGTGGTCGAGCAGGTCGGCGACGATCTGCTCCGTCTCTTGCCGGCTGTGGGCGAGCTTATGGAAGCGGATCGGCTCGGCGACGATGTCGTTCACCCGCATCCGCGGGTTCAGGGAGCTGTAGGGGTCCTGGAAGATCATCTGCATCTGCCGGCGGTAGACGTCCATCTCCTTCTCGGAGCGGATCGCCGTCAACTCGCCGCCGGCAAAATGGATGCTGCCGCCGGTCGGCCGGTGCAGCCCGGCGATCATGCGCGCCACCGTCGACTTGCCGCTGCCGCTCTCGCCGACCAGGCCGAACACCTCGCCCTGGCCGATCTCGAAGGAGACGCCGTCGACCGCGTCCAGGTACCTGCGATGGCTCTTGCGGAAAGCAAAGCGGGTCAGGAAACGCATGTGCAGGTCGCCGACCGACAGCATGGTTCCGTCCCGGCCGGCGTCGTCGCGCCGGCGGGTCAGCCAGTGGTCGTTGAGGTCGATCTGGCGCAGCGGCTGGCCGGCGCTCTCGATGTACTCCACCAGCGGGAAGCGGTGCAGGCGCACGTCCGGCCGCGGCACGGCGCTGATCAGGCTCTGCGAATAGGGATGATCCGGATCGCCCAGGATCTTCTGGGTGCTGCCCTCCTCGACCAGCCGGCTGCGGTACATCACCGCGACCCGGTCGGTGACGTCGGCGATCACCCCCATGTCGTGGGTGATCAGCATCATGCCGACCTGGCGCTCGCGGCAGAGCTCGCGCATGAGCTCGAGGATCTGCGCCTGGATCGAGACGTCCAGCGCGGTGGTCGGCTCGTCGGCGATCACCACCTCCGGGTCGGCGCACAGCGCCAGGGCGATCACCACGCGCTGGCGCATGCCGCCGGAGAACTGATGCGGGAACTGGCGGATGCGCACGTCCGGCTCGGCGATGCCGACCCGGTCCAGCAGCTCGACCGCCCGCGCCCGTGCCGCCTCGCGGCCCAGCTTCAGGTGCAGCTGGATGGTCTCGACCAGCTGGAACTCGATGGTCTGCAGCGGGTTCAGCGAGGTCAGCGGGTCCTGGAAGATCATGCCGATGCGCATGCCGCGGATGGCGCGCATGGCATCGTCGTCGAGCCCGTCGATACGCTCGCCCTTGAGCCTGATCTCCCCTTGGGTCATTCGCCCGGGCGGCTCCAGCAGGCCGATCACGGCGTTACCGATGGTCGACTTGCCGGCGCCGGACTCGCCGACCACGCCGAGGATCTCGCCCGGCTGCAGGCTCAGGGAAACGTCGTCCACGGCGATGAAGTTGCCGCGGCGGGTCGGGAAGCCGACCGTCATGTGGGCGATGTCGAGCAGGCTCACCTCGATACCCTCATCGCAGTTTCGGGTTGAGAGTGTCGCGCAGCCAGTCGCCCAGCAGGTTCACCGCCAGCACCAGGACGACCAGGGCGATCGCCGGGAAGAAGGTGATCCACCACAGGCCGGAGAACAGATACTCGTTGCCGACGCGGATCAGCGTGCCCAGCGACGGTGTCGTCGGCGGCACCCCCTGGCCCAGGAAGCTCAGCGTCGCCTCGGCGATGATCGCCAGCGCCAGGCCGATGGTGGCCAGCACCAGCACCGGGCGCAGCACGTTGGGCACGATGTGGCGGAACATGATCAGACCGGGCCTGAGGCCGATCACCCGCGCCGCCTGGATGTACTCCTTCTTGGCCTCGACCAGGGTGGCGCCGCGCGCCACCCGGGCGAACTGCGGCCAGTCGCTGAGACCGATGGCGAGAATGACGACGTAGATCGCCAGCTCGTCGCGCAGCTCCACCGGCAGCACCGAGCGCAGGATGCCGTTGATCAGGATCGCCACCAGGATGCCCGGGATCGTCAGCTGGACGTCGGCTGCGCGCATGATCACGGCGTCGAACCAGCCGCCGACATAGCCGGCGATCACCCCCAGGCCGACCCCCATGACCATGCCGAACATCACCGCGGCGAAGCCGACCAGGATCGAGATGCGGCCGCCGTAGAGGATCGTCGACAGCATGTCGCGGCCCTGGTTGTCGGTGCCGAGCAGGTAGCGCGGATCGCCGCCCTCTTCCCAGGCCGGCGGCATCTTGCCGTCCCAGAGCGAGATCTGCGAGGGATCGAACGGATCGAACGGGGCGATCAGCGGCGCCAGCATCGCCGCCAGCACCGCCACCACGGTGATCCCCGCGGCCAGCATCGCCAGCGGCGAATGCAGGAAGGAATAGGTGACGTCGTGGTCCTTGATCCGGGCCCACAGTCCGCGCGGCGGCTCGTAGGAAACGGCCATGGACTAGAGCCCCTCCTCGGAGCGCAGGCGCGGGTCGATCACGAAGTAGAGGATGTCGACGACCAGGTTGATGCCGACGAAGATCAGCGCCACCAGGCAGAGGTAGGCGGACATGATCGGGATGTCGACGAAGTCGACCGCGGTGATGAACATGAGCCCGGTGCCGGGCCATTGGAACACCGTCTCGGTGATCACCGAGAAGGCGATCAGGCCGCCGACGTTGATGCCGATGATGGTGATCACCGGCACCAGCGTGTTGCGCAGGGCGTGGCCGTAGTTGATCCGGTTCTCCGGCAGGCCGCGGGCGCGGGCGAACTTGATGTAGTCCATCTGCATCACTTCCAGCATTTCCGCCCGCACCAGGCGCAGGATCATGGTGAGCTGGAACAGGCTCAGCGTGATCGCCGGCAGGATGATGGAGCGCCAGCCGTCGAGCGTCAGGTAGCTGGTGCGCCAGCCGCCCAGGTCGACGGTACCGCCGCGGCCCGAGGATGGCAGGATCTGCAGCCACACGGCGAAGATGTAGATCAGACTGATGCCGATGATGAAGGTCGGCAGGCTGACGCCGACCAGCGACAGGGTCAGGATCGACTGGCTGGTCAGGTTGCCCCGCTTGATGCCGGCATAGACGCCCAGCGGGATGCCGAGGCCCAGCGCCAGCACTGCGGAGACCAGGACCAGCTCGATGGTGGCTGGCAGCTTTTCCAGGATCAGCTCCGAGACCGCCCGCCGGGTGCGGTAGGAGAGGCCGAACTCGCCCTGGATGGCGTTGCCCAGGAAGCGCACGTACTGCACCACGAAGGGGTCTTCCAGGCCCAGGGTCTCGCGGATCTCCAGGCGCTTCTCCAGGCTCGCCTCCTGGCCGACCATGTTGTCGACCGGATCGCCGACGAAGTTGAACAGCGAGAAGGAGATGAACGACACCACCGCCATGACGACGATGGCCTGGAACAGGCGTCGGACGATGAAGGTGAACATCGCGGCTCGGCGTTCGCGCTTGAGGGGGACGAAAAGGCGATGGGCGGCGATTTGATCGCCGCCCATCGTGGCTGGTGTTGCCTTACTTCATCACTGCCCAGCGGAACTGCGGGCTGTCGTTCGGCACGATCGGCATGGTCAGCTTGTCCGACATGCCCCAGGCGATCACCTGGTGGTGGATCGGCAGGTAGACGATGTCGTCCTTGACGATGCTCCAGGCCTCGGCGATCTGCTCGTCGCGCTTGGCCAGGTCGGTCTCCACCGCGAACGCCTTGGTCAGCTCGTCGACCTTGGCGTTGGCGTAGCCCGTGCCGTTCCACGAACCGTCCGAGGCGAACAGGTAGCTGAACACATAGTGGCTATCCAGCGTCGGCACGCCCCAGCCGAGCATGTAGAAGTCGCTCACCCGGTTCTTGATCTTGGGGAAGTGCTGGGACTTGGGAATGGCGTCCAGCTTCACCTTGATCCCCGCCTTGGCCAGCATCGCCACGGCGGCCTGGCAGATCTTCTCGTCGTTGTTGTAGCGGTTGTTCGGGCAGTCGAGCTGCACCGTGAAGCCGTCCGGATAGCCGGCGTCGGCCAGCAGCTGCTTCGCCGCGCCGGGGTCGAACGGACGGCGGGCATCGAGCTCCTTGGTGAAGCCGTGCACGCCCGGCGAGGTGATGATGCCGGCCGGGAAGCTCAGGCCCTCCATGACCACGCGCTGGATCGCGTCGACGTCCAGCGACCGGTACATGGCCTCGCGCACGCGCTTGTCCTGGAACGGGTTCTTGCCCTTGACGTCGGACGAGCGCAGCTCCGCGACGCCCTGGTCCATGCCGAAGAAGATGGTGCGGATCTGGTTCACCGTGACCACCTTCAGGCCGGCCTGGGCGTCGATCCGCTTGAGGTCCTGCAGCGGCGGGTCGAGCACGAAGTCATACTCGCCCGACAGCAGGGCGGCGACGCGGGTGGCGGCGTTCTTGATCGGCCGGTAGACGATCCGGTCGATGTTGTGCGGATGCGAGCTCAGGCCCCACCAGTTCTGGTTCTTGACCAGCACGGTCTCTTCGTCCGGCAGCCGCTTCTCGAGGATGAACGGGCCGGTGCCGTTGGTGTTGCGGACGGCGTAGTTCTCCTCGCCGCCCTCGAAGTCCTGCGGCGCGGTGACGTTGTGCTTCTCCGACCAGCCCTTGTCCATCATGTAGACGTTGGTGATCTCGTTCGGCAGGATCGGGTTCGGGCCGTCGGTGATGAAATGCACCGTGTGGCTGTCGATCACCTTGATGTCGACGATCGACTTCACCTGCTCCTGGAAGTCCGAGTTCGGGTGCTGGGCGCGCTTGATCGAGAACACCACGTCCTCGGCGTCGAAATCGGCGCCGTCGTGGAATTTCACGCCCTTGCGCAGCTTGAATTCCCAGGCGCTGTTGCCTTTCGGGCCCCAGCTCTCGGCCAGGGCCGCCTCGAGCACCATCTGCGGGTCGCGCCGCACCAGCGGCTCGTACATCTGGCTGTTCATGGTCGAGGTCGGGCCTTCGTTCTGGCCCTGCGGATCCAGCGTCAGGGCGTCGCCCTGGCTGGTCCAGCGCAGCACGGTCTCGGCCTGTGCGGCGCCGGCCGTCGCCGCCGCGGCAATCACCACGGCTGCGGTAAAGGTTGTCAGTTTCATGACGTTAACGATTGCTCCCTGTTAAGGAATGACGACGAGCGGCGCGCCCTGGTTTTCTACCGGATTCCGACCGCTTGCTGCCGTTGCGCTGTCGCCGGCGCGACGCTGATGGCGTCCGTCCCGCCGGCGACGTTCGAGCGTGCAAAATATCACCGCGCTCGACGGGGGCAAGGCCGTTCCGCCGGGGAAAACCGGCGGCGGCCGGTCGCGTGGCTTCGCTCGCCGTGTCGGCCGGCGCGCGGACCGTCGACCGACCGTGGATCAGGCATTTGTTCTGCAATCAATGGCTGTGGATCTCGCCGTTCCCGCGGGGTCGATCGGTTCATCGGGGTCGAAAAACAGGGCGCATGAGATTGTCTCCACCCGTTTGGATTGCATTCGGCGCCGTCACGGGCACAGGGCCGGCCGGCGCAACGCCGGCAGGATGATGTCGCGCACCAGCTCCAGCGGCAGATACAGGCGTTCGCGGTTGTCGTAGGGCTCCGACGTGAAGACCGCCAGCAGGTCCAGCGCCGGGGCGGCGATGATGTACTGACCGCCGCGGCCGATCGCGGCAAAGCCGCTCACCGGGGTGCCGCAGATCTCGGCGCTGACGCGATACCACTGATAGCCGTAGCCGAAGCCACCGGGCGCGCGTGGGAGGTGCGTGCTGGTGGCGGCATCGACCCAGGCCTGCGAGACCACGCGGCGGCCCTGGTAGACGCCGCCATCGAGCATCATCTGGCCGATCTTGGCCATGTCGCGCGGTCGGAGCGCGAGGCCGCCCTGGGTGTTGATGGTGCCGTCGCGATGCCGGTGCCAGGCGTAGTCGGTGATGCCCAGCGGCGCGAACAGATAGGTCTCGGCGAACGCGTCGACCGGCAGGCCCGAGGCCCGGTGCACGATCTCGCCCAGCAGCACGGTGAAGCCACCGCCGTAGGTGACGGTCCGGCCTGGTTCGCCGACCCGCGGGCGATCCAGCACGAAGCCGACCCAGTCGTCGCTTTCGAGCATGGCGACGATCGGATTGCGGTTGTCGTCGAGCGGATAGCGTTCCTCGTTCCATTCGACGCCGGCCGACATGGTTAGCAGATGCCGCACGGTGATGTCGTAGCCTTCGGCCACCCAGCGACGGTCGGGATAGTCGGGGAAGTAGTCGCGGACGGGGGCGTCGGGATCCCTAATCAGCCCCTGGTCGACGGCGATGCCGACCAGGATGGTCGTCACGCTCTTGCTCACCGAATGCAACTCGTGCAGGCGGTCGCGGTCGTAACCGGCGAAGTATTCTTCAAGCACGAGGCGGCCATCGCGGGCCAGCAGCACGCTGTGGATGTTCTCGTAGCGGCCGGCGCGGATGTCGTTCACCATCGCCGTCACCGGCGCCTCGGCGATGCCCGCATCCGCCAGCGTCGCGCTCGCCCAGCCGTCGTCCGTCACCATTGGCGGGGCGTAGCGGTAGGGCGCCTCGGCCGGCGGCGCGGCGCATGCGGCCGCGGCCGTACAGGTCAGGCCCAGGCGCAGTATCACGGCAACACGTCGGACCATTCGAACCCACCAATCGCGGCAGGATTGGTCGTCGTGGCATCGGTTCCGTTGGGGCCCAAGCTTCGCTGGCATGGCAGGTAGTTCAGTCGCTCTCCAGCGTGTCGATGAAATTCTGCAGATGCTTAATCTGCTGCTCCCGCCAGGCAATCTCGCGCTTCTGGGACTCGGCGTCCGCACCGTCGAGCGTCCCGAGTTTCTCCTTCAGCTCGTCTCGCTCGGCCTGGAGGTCGGTGAGCCGCGCTGCCAGTTCGGCCTTGTCGAACATCAGGTGCTCGGCGTGGGAATTCTCGTCCTCTTTGCGCTCAACCCGCGCGGTGGGGATCAGGCTGAGCGCAGGATCGAGGCGCCGCTGGTTCGTGAAGCCAGGCGAGACGATCTCCACACCATCGCCGTGCAGTCGGTCGAGGATCTTGCCGCGCAGCTCCGAGCGTTTGCTGACCAGGCTGACCACGTCTTTCAGGAAGCCGTAGACCCGATAGCTGACCGCGTGATCGGCGAGGTTCGTGATCTGTACGAAGGGATCGGTGAGCCCGGCGTCGGCTGCCGCCGCTTTCGTCAGGTCGCGTACCCGGTGCCGGTGCACGTCGTAGCCCAGGGACACTTCGGCGGAGATCAGGGTGCCCGAAGCGCGAACCACCCGCACCGGCTGGGTCATGACGTAGAGGTTCGGCAGCGTGATGAGGTCCCGGTCCTCGCTCTGGATTTCCGTGTGCAGCAGGCCCTTCTCGGTGACGCGGCCGAAGTTCTCCCCGACCCGGATGAAGTCTCCGGGGCGGAAGCTCCCGACCGACCGGAGCATGATGCCGGCCATGGCGTTGGAGACGAAGGTCGTCGACGACAGAGCGATGATCGCGGTGACCACGAGCCCGAAAAGGGCGAGGAGCCGATCGCTCGTCGTATCGGCGAACGGCAGGGCCAGGACCAGGGCGACGACGGCAATCGCAATCACGGCGATGCTGATGAGTTGCCGCGCGGCCCGGGTCGCCGGCCCGGCTGCGATCACACGGCGCAGGCTCCAGAGAACGACCGCGGCAACGACAGCGATGATGCCGGCGGGCAGGAGCCAGTCGATGAGGGGGTTTATCCAGTTCATGAGGGACTGTGAGTTGCTCCGGTTTTGCTGCGGTCCGGAAAGCTTGGCTGGATACTGCCGGAAAAACCACAGCGCTCTAGAAGCTGCGAGACAGGGCCAACGCGAGCGTGAATGTCCGCTTGCCGCCTGAGATCACATCGTACGTGGCCTCCGGGCCCAGCGACCAGTTCTCCGCCAGGGCGAAGCCGTAGCCGGTGCCGACCCGGAACAGCACTTCGTTGCCCGCGTCGGTGTGCTCCAGCCCCGGCCCGGCGAAGATCGACCAACCGCCTGTTGGCTGCCAGTGCAGCAGGAGCCCGGCGGCGGTGTCGCGGGCCGCGTCCCCGCCCATGCCCTCGACGAAGGCCCCGGCGCTGAGGCGTTCCCGGAACTCGTAGGCGTAGGCGACGCCGATCATGCCGACTTCCTTGTCCTCGCCCCGCTTGCGCTCGAAAGCGGTGCCGGCCACCAGCGACAGCCGGTGCGGCGATGCCTCGTCCTCGCCGTCGGCCATCGCCGGCGCCGCCGCCGCGAGCGACAGGCTCGACGCCATGGTGATGGCAAGCAGGATGCCGGTTCGCCGTATCGTCTCTCTCCCGCCCAAGTCGCTTGCCCCCAACACACCTCGATCCGGACCCGGCGTCCTCAGCCGCGCGGCGTGTACCAGATCGGCGAGGTGTAGGCGCGCTCCTGGTGGCTCAGCGGGACCTGGGGCGGCATCTCGATGCCGTAGTAGTGGGCGTCGTAGGCCTGCCAGGTCGGTGTCGGGATCTCCAGCACCCGGGCGTAGTAGACCGCCCGGTGGCGGGCATCGAAGTCGGGATCGGTCCAGACCGCGCGCAGCTCGGCATCGCCGATGTTGTTGAGGTAGCTGACGTTGGCCGCGTCGACGGTGTCGCCGACCGCGCCGTCGCAGCGGCCGGCGGCGGTGATCGCCCGGTCGTCGGCGCAGGCGACGTCGTAGACGCGCTCGTGGCGCTCGCCGTCGCCATCGACCCAGCCCTTGACGATCTGGATGCGGTCGAGGTTACCGGACCAGGCGTCCTTCAGCGCCCCGACCATGAAGGTCGGCGCCGTCCGGCCGCTCGGCGCCGCCGGCAGGTCGCCGCCCATCGGCACGCCGCGGGCATAGCCGATGGCCACCGCGTCCGGCTTGAACACGTCGTCGGCGGCATAGTCCCAGCCGCCGAAGAAGCGCACGACGATGCGCGTGCCGGTGGTGGCGTAGGTCTCCTTCTTCTGCATGGCGTCGAACAGCGCCTCGCGCGTGTTCGCACGCGCCCACACCGCGGCCAGGCCGGAGGCGACCTCCTCCCAGGCGAAGGTGGACAGGGCGTCGTCGCCGCCGAAGGCCTTGATCACGTAGTGCTTGTAGCGCTCGGGCGCGGGCTCGGTGCCGGCGAACTTGCCCCAGTAGTTCTCGTCCCGGGTCGCGGCCAGGCCGGTATGGGCGTCGGTGCTGCCGATCATGCCGAACTTGAACGGGTTGACGCCGATCTTCGCTTCCTGCTGCAGGCCGAGCTGCAGGGCGCTGCGGGCATATTCGTGCTGCAGCATCCAGTCCTGCTTCGGCTTGAAGCCGGCGATGTCGCCCTTGTCCCAGGTGCCGTAGTCGGCCCACTCGTCGGTCGGCGACAGCTTCGGGTGGGTCTCGCCGTCGCCCTTGATCTGGGTGACCTCGACCAGCGGCTCCCAGCGCATGCGGGTTTCGGCATAGGCGGCATCGATCGGCTGGCCGTTCGCGCGCTCGACGGCGAACATCAGGCCGTTGGACAGGTTGCCGTTGTGCGGGATGGCCAGCACGCTGCCGCCGGTCTTCTCTTCGTAGGCGGCCATGTAGCGCCACAGATCCTCGGGGTCCTGGGAGTCGAAGGCGGAGAACGGCAGCACCCGGGAGACCTTGTCGCCGTCGTCCTTAAACACGACGACGCGGTGCAGGTTGCTGGGCGTCTCCAGGGTGTTGAGCGAGGTCCACTCGAAGCCGATCAGCGCGGTGAAGCGGCCGGGCTCGTTGTTGCGCTCGGCCGCGTCGATCTGGCGATCCCAGATCGAGCGCTGCATCTTCTTGCTGTCGATCCGGTCGCCCTCGAAGATCGAGCTGCCCCACTCGCGGAAGGCCTCGTAGCCGTCGCCGGCCTTGACCATGTCGTGCCATTTGCGGCCGTACTCGGTGGCCAGCAGGGCGGGGTTCGACTCGGCGATGAAAGGCGCCAGGCCCAGGTTCTCGGCGTGGTCGGAGACCACCAGGAAGTCGAGCGGCCGGATCAGCCTGGCCCGCTGCCCGGTACTGGAGATCACTTCTTCGCCCTTGGCGAAACGGTAGGCGTCGTCCGGGCCGAGCCGGTTGCCGACCATGCCGGCGTCGGTCGAGTAGCGCGTGTGCAGGTGGGTGTCGCCCCAGTAAAGACCCTCGGCCAGGTTGCTGTCGCGCACCGTGCGCTCGACGTAGGGCGAGTAGATCTTCGGTTCTGCCGGCACGCCCTCCTCGGCCGGGGTCAGGGCCGTCTGGGACAGGCCCGGCGCGGCGGCGAGAGCGAAGCCGGCAGCGAACAGCGTCGTCAGGATCGGGCTCTTCATGTGGTTCCCCTTGTCGTGCTTCTAACCTTGCGGCGTGTACCAGATCGGCGAGGTGTAGGCCCGTTCCTGGATCGTCATCGGCACCTCCGGCCCCATGCTGACGCCGAAGTAGCGGGCATCGTAGGCGGTCCAGCGCGGGGTCGGGATCTCGATCACCCGGGCATAGTAGAAGGCGCGCTGGGCGGGATCGAACTCGGGGTCGCGCCAGACGGTGACCAGCTCGGGGTCGCCGATGGTGTTGGTCCAGGTGGCGTTGGCGACGTCGACGGTGTTGCCCACCGCCGGCAGCCGGCCGTCGGCGCCGGGCCGGCGCCGCTCGCCATCGCCCCAGGCGACGTCGTAGACCTTCTCGTGCGTCTCGCCGGCGGCATCGACCCAGCCCTTGACGATCTGGATGCGGTCGAGGTTGCCGCTGTGCGGGTCCTTCAGCGCCGCCACCAGGAAGCTCGGCGCCTTGCCAGCCGGCGCCGCCGACAGGTCGCCGCCCATCGGCACGCCCTTGGCGTAGCCGAGCTCGGCCGGCAGCCGGCTCTGCGCGTCGGCCGGCGCGAAGTCCCAGCCGCCGAAGAAGCGGACGAGCATGCGCGGGCCGGTGGTGGCGTAGACCTCCTTGCGCGCCATCGCGTCCCAGATCGCCTTGCGGGTGTTGGCCGTCGCCCAGACGGCGGCATAGCCGGAGGCGGACATCGACCAGCCTTCGTACTGCCGCCCGGCGAACTTGGCCATCGGATGGTCCATCCGCGTCGCCGAGGGCTCGGTGCCGGCGTGCTTGCCGATGTAGTTCTCCTCCTCGACGCCGGCGAGGCCGGTATGGGTGTCGGACGAACCGACCATGCCGAACTTGTAGGGATTGGCGCCCAGCTCGACCTCCAGCTTCAGGCCCTCGCGCAGGGCCTGGCGGGCATACTCGTAGCGCAGCATGGCCTCGGTCTTCGGCACCGTCAGGTTGAGGTTGCCCAGCGCCAGGGTCTCGTGGTCGGCGAACTCGTCGGTCGGCGACAGCACCGGGTGGGTCTCGCCATCGCCCTTGATCTGCGTCACCTCGTAGAGCGGCTCCCAGCGCGCGCGCCGCCGGGCATAGTCGCCGGTCAGCGGCTGGCCACTGGCCGGGTTGGTCTCCACGGGGAACATGATGCCGTTCGACATGTTGCCGTTGTGGGCGATGGCCAGCAGCCGGCCGCCGGTCTTCTCCTCGTAGGCGGCCATCCACTGCCACAGGTCTTCCGGGTTGAAGCTCTCGGCGGCGGTGAACGGCACCGTCTGCTGGGCGCGGACGATGCCGTCGCGGTAGATCACGTTGCGGTGCAGGTTGTTGCCGTCCTCGGTTGAGGTCCACTCGTAGCCGATCAGGGCGGTGAACCGGCCTGGATCATTGAAGCGCTCCGCCACCTCCAGGTAATCGTCCCAGACCGTCTGCTGGAAAGTCCTGTCAAGCACCACGTCGGGCGTCTTGCCCTGGGAGAAGGCATTGATCACGTCCATCGTCGCGTTGAACGCGGCCTGGCCGCCCCGGCGCATGGCGTCGTGCCAGCCGCGCACCACGGGATCGCGCAGCAGGGCGGGATTGCCGGCGATGATCTCCTTCATCGCCCCCATGCCGTCGGAGTGATCGGTCACCACCAGCCAGTCGAGCGGCTGGCGCAACTGGAACGGCAGGCCGGTGGTCGAGACCACCTCCTCGCCGCGGGCGAAGCGGTAGGCGTCCGCGACGTCGAGGGTGACGCCGAAGCCGCGCGCGTCCAGCGAGTTGTCGGTGTGGACGTGGGTATCGCCCCAGTAGACCCGGGTCGGATAGCGGCGCCCGGCGTAGGGCGAATAGGTCCGCGGCTTGCCGATGGCGCCGGCATCCTCGTCGGTCGGACGGATGCCCACGGGATCGTCGTCGCTGCTTTGGCTTTGCGCCGCGGCCGGCACCGCAAATACAACCATGACGCCGAGCAGCGCGATAAGGGTCGTGATCTTCATGCCGTCCTCCGTGAACGTTACAGGCGCTGTCGAATGGCTCTCAGGATCCCGGTTGGCGGAGTCACCTCGCCTCCGTTCAAGTCGCTTGCCTCGGGCGCCCGCGGTCGGTTCAGCTATTGGTCGACTTGCTCATAACGGCGATGACGTCGTCGACATTGAATTTTGCCGGGGTCTGACGGGGCGGATAGTCCTTGAAGCTGGTCAGGAACTCCTGAACGATGACCTGCGCTGGCACCAGCGTGTACAGCTGCCGGATGCGCCAGTAGGCGTTGGCGTCGGTGTCCGCCCGCTCGAACGGATCCATGCGCAGATTGAAGACCTTGGGCAGCCGCAGCGACACGAACGGCTCGCCCCACAGCGCGAACGTGCGCGCGCGCTGTTCCATGAACACCATCTTCCAGTCGTTGCGGCGCAAGCCGACAAGCTGCCCGCCGTCGTTCCAGTAGAAGAACTCCTGCCGCGGTGACGTCTGCTCCTGTCCCGTGAGCAGCGGCAGCAGGTTGTAGCCGTCGAGATGCACCCTGTAGGTCATGTCGCCGATGGCGTGGCCGTTCTCCAGCTTTTCGCTGATGGCGGCCTCGCCGACCGCAGCCATCAGGGTCGGCACCCAGTCAAGGTGGGCCGCGAGCTGTGTCGTCACGCCGCCCGGCTTGATCTTGCCGGGCCAACGCACGGCGGCGGGAACGCGGTATCCGCCTTCCCAGTTGGTGTTCTTCTCGCCGCGGAACGGCGTGATCCCGCCACCGGGCCAGGCGTTGTAGTGCGGCCCGTTGTCGGTGGTGTAGACCACGATGGTGGTGTCGGCGATAGCCAACTGGTCCAGCAGATCGAGCAGCGTGCCGACATGGCCGTCATGCTCGACCATGCCGTCGGCATAGAGGCCCTTGCCGGTGACGCCGTCGCTTTCAGGCTTCAGGTGCGTCCACAGGTGCATGCGCGAGGTGTTGAACCAGGCAAACCACGGCGTCCCGGCCGCATGGTTGCGCCTGATGAATGCGACCGTGCGGTCGAGGAATTCCTCGTCGGCGGTCTGCATGCGCTTGCGGGTCAACGGCCCGGTATCGGTGCAGCGCTGCTTGCCCATCGGACCGAACCGCGGATCGACCTCGGCGCTGGCCGTCTCGGCCGCCTTGCAGTCGAGCACGCCGCGCGGCCCGAACTCTGCCCGAAAGGCCGGATCCTTGGGATAGAGCGGCTCTTCCGGCTCCTCCTCGGCGTTCAGGTGGTAGAGATTGCCGCAAAACTCATCGAAGCCGTGCAGCGTGGGGAGGTATTCGTTGCGGTCGCCGAGATGGTTCTTGTTGAACTGGCCGGTCGCGTAGCCCAGCGGCTTGAGCAGGGTAGCGAGCGTCGGGTCTTCTTTCTGGAGGCCCAGTTCGGCGCCGGGCAGACCGACCTTCAGGAGCCCGGTGCGGATGGGCGACTGCCCGGTGATCAAGGCCGAGCGCCCGGCGGTGCAGCTCTGCTCGGCGTAGTAGTCGAGGAAGCGCATGCCTTCGTCGGCGATGCGGTCGATGTTGGGTGTGCGGTAGCCGACGATGCCCTCGCCATAGGCACTTACATTGGTGATGCCGACGTCGTCGGACATGATCACAAGGATGTTGGGCTTGCCCTGTTGGGCCAGGATGTCGCCTGCCGGCATCGCCGCGGCGATCAGCGCGGCCGCGACACCGCCCAAGAAGCTGTTCTTGATCATGACCCGTTCCCCCTCTGTTATTTGCATTCCCGTCTTCTTTCCCGCTGCCGACCCACCGTGCCGCGCTTCGGATGTCGGTTCGATGGCCCGTCATTTCTTGCCGAACGAAAAGCCGGTGAACGGCAGTGTCCGCGTCAGATTGATGCGGAACGAGTGTTCCTTCGCCGCGCCCGGCCAGTCCTCGTAGATCAGGCTGGTCGAGTATTCGCCGTAGAGGTTCCAGCTGCCGCCCTCGCCGACGAACACCTTGCCGACGCGCAGCCCGATCGGCACGTAGACCTCGCCCGAGTCCCAGTCGTACTGGATCACCATGTCGCCGTTGCCGACGTACCACTGCTGCGGCAGCTGGTAGTTCAGGAACGGGGCGACGCCGAGCGGATTGGTGTCGCTGTCGCCGGGCGCCAGGTTCTTGGGATCGACGCCGCGCCAGGACTGCGTCAGCAGCACGCCGTAGAACCAGTCGCCGCTGGTGTTCACCGCGGCGCCGGCGACACCGTAGCCCCATTCGTCCCGGGCGACGTCCGGGTTACCGGGCGCCGTGACCAGCGGCCCCAGGCCCATGCGACCGGCGCCCCAGTCCCACTGCCTGGGGATGATCAGGCCGAACAGCTCGGTGTTGCCGAGGCCGTCAGCCCCCGACGGTGCCTCGTAATGTCTGACGGTCAGGCGTGGCAGCAGGGTCCAGGTCTCGAACGGCACCGGCGCGACGACGCGCAACTGCCAGAAGTTGTCCAGCCCCTGCGGCCGGGTCTGGCCGTTGCCCAGGGTATCGTCGTGCCAGGAGGGCGTCGGCTGGTAGGCGAGCTGGAACGACCACTGCGTCGCCGTCGGATCGAGCGCCTTGGTGACGTCGTCCTGCTCGTCCTGGGCAACGGCGCTGCTCGACGCGAGGAGAGCGCCGACGAAGATCAGCCGGGCCAAGCCGCGACCGACCGATTTGTCTGCTTGGGCCCCGGGCGCGCGCCCAGGCATGGTCGCCGTTTTCCGCAAGGTTGTGTCAGTTGTCATGCCACGATGCGCCTACTTCGGAAACACGAACTGCACGGTGAGCTTGAGCTCCGCCTTCGGTGCCCCGTCGGGCGCGACAACGTTGTAGAAGGCGCCGAGACGCAGCGCCGTGGGCTGACCGCCCAGCCGGACCAGGCGCCCGGCGCCGCCACCCAGCGGCACGGTCCAGCGCTGGTCCTGCTCGCGGTTCCAGTTGGCGTGGATGACCGGATCGGAGAACAGGAACCAGCGGTCCTGGAGCTTGCGAATGACGAGCGGGCGCACCACGAACTGGTTCACGTCGGGGCGATCGTCGTCGCCGGCGAAGGACCAGAGCTGCCGCGCGAAGATCAACGATGTCCAGAGATTGCGCCGGAGAAACAGCATGCCCGTCGGCCCGGCGCTCCACTTGCCCGTGCCCATGGCGTCTTCGCTCGCGGTCGGCAGCAACAGGGAGGGCCCCAGGCCCCAGGCCACATCGCCCGTATCGGCCGGCGCGAAATAGAGATTGTAGTTGAGGTCGCCCAGACCGATTTCCCGGTCGTCGGTTTCTCCGCCTTCCGGAATCCCGGGCTTGCCCGCGACCTGGCCGTCGATGGTCACGAGCGGCACGACCGGCCGATGGATCAGGTTCCAGTCGCCCACGCGCACTGGCAGGAAAGGGGCGACGCTGACGATCACGGCGCTGCCGTTGGGCGCGCCGAAATCGACGACGGTCTCGATCGGCACGCTGACGATGCCGCCGATCGGGTTCTCCGGGTCCGGCTTCTTCTCGGCAGCCTGCGCGGCGAGCACAGAGATCGTGCACGCGCAAGCCATGGCCGTCAGGCGGCAGAATGCGGCGCGGACGCGGCTTGCCAACCCTGCTAGCGATCCCGACCTCCCAGTCTCATGCATCCCAATTACGGTAGCGACGCCGATTGCAGCATCAATTGCGCTCAATCAGTGCGCGTCGCGCTGCAGGTCTGCTAACCGGATTGCGAAGCTGCCTGATGAGTTCCGCGGTATCCGACCAGAGCGGGGCCGACATCCAGTGGGGGTGGGTTTCTCAATGCCAAGGAACGTGGTCTTGGGCCTGGTTGCGAGGCGCGCGCGATGTCGCGGTCTGCGCTCAACGTCGCGTGCGATCCGGATCAACAAGCGAGTTGAAGAACGGGAAGCGACATGGTCCTGATCAGGCGTCTGGTGCTGGATGTCCTCAAGCCGCACCACCCCAACGTGCTCGAGTTCGGCAAGGTCCTGGCCGGGCAGGGCGACCTCGAGGTCAAGCTGACCGTCGTCGAAATGGACGATCAGACCGAGACCCTGCAGGTCACGATCAGCGGGCCGGATATCGATTTCGATCGCGTCCAGGCGGCCATCACCGGGTTCGGCGCTTCGCTCCACAGCATCGACGAAGTCGAGGTAGAGGGCCAAACCGGGCCCCACGCCTAGAGCATGACTGCTTCACCCGGAAGCGGCCACACGAAGCCCTTGCCAAAACATGACGTTTGGCCCTGTGGCGCGCGTGGACGCCGGCTTTCGCCGGCGTTTCGGGCAAAGTCTTTGAATCCCCGGCGAAAGTGTGTGGTCACGCGGGATTGTTTCGACGGCGCAGGCGTACTCAGAGGTATCTCCTTCATCAGGGAGCACCTCGCATCATGCAAGTGAAACTGCACGCCAACGCCA
>Ga0056121_1000161_pt1 | contig 27839 bp, 23 predicted proteins | sample WorMetHEROISLAND_FD_83872 | JGI IMG/M metagenome (GOLD analysis project Ga0056121, IMG submission 83872) | Marine gutless worms symbiont microbial communities from Max Planck institute for Marine Microbiology, Germany - Olavius sp. 1 HERON ISLAND ...
GTGATCTCGATCACTCCGGGGCTGACCGCGGCGCAGCATTCCCGCGCCCTGGCCAATGGTCCGGACTTCATCGAGAGCGAGCAGGACTATCCCGCGCTGCTCGCGGCGACCGGCTGGACGATCATCGATCGCGCCGACATGACCGACGCCTATGGGGACGCTTGCGCCCGCCAGATCGAGGCTGACGTGGCCCATGGCGAAGACCTGGCCGCCCTTATCGGCCGCCGGGACGCCGAGGACAGGCTGGCCAACTGGCGGTCGAAGCTGTCGGCGATCGGCGACGGACTGTTTCGCCGGGAGCTGTTCGTCGCCGCGCCCGCCGGCTAAGCCCGGTTCTTGTGCGCTGCGAGCGCCAGGCCGAAGGCTTCGAACAGGACTCGGTTGATCGGGTTGGTCTGCGGGTCGTACTCGGCGTGCCACTGCACGCCCAACGCGAACCCGGGCGCATCGGCAATACGGATCGCTTCGACGGTGCCGTCCTCGGCCACGCCCTCGATGACGACGCGCTCGCCCGGCTCGAGCACGCCCTGGCCGTGCAGCGAATTGACGCGGATGGTTTCCCGCCCGAACAGCTGCGCGAACGTGCCGCCGGGCACGAAATTGACGTCGTGGCGGTCGGCGAACACCACCTCCGGGTCGGGGTGCAGCTCGCCATTGTCCAGGCGTGGCGCGCGGTGGTTCATGCGGCCCGGCAGCTCGCGGATCTCCGGATGCAGGCTGCCGCCGAAGGCCACCGCCATCTCCTGCATGCCGCGGCACACGCCGAAGACCGGAATGCCCCGCTCGACGCAGGCCCGGGTCAGCTCCAGGGCCAGGGCGTCGCGGTCCTCGTCGTAGGGCTCGTGCGCCTCGTGCGGGTCGACGCCGAAATGGGTCGGATGCACGTTCGCCCGCGCCCCGGTCAGCAGCACGCCGTCGACGACATCCAGCAAGGCGCCGATATCGGTGATTTCCGGCACGCCGGCGAACATCATCGGCGTGGCACAGGCGACATCAGCCACCGCGCGCAGGTTGCGCTGGCCGGAGGCCTGGACGGCAAAACGGTCCTCGATGAGAAGCGTGCTCGCGATCACGCCAACGACGGGCTTCGACATTCAACGGCTCCTGTGGCCACCGGGATCGTATGCACCACATGGGCCCGCCAGCACAAGTCGGCGGGCCAGGCGCCAGCACGGGCGGGTCTGAGACCCGCCCGCGCAGCTTCCCGACGGCATCAGGCGAGCTCGAACCGGTCGGCGTCCATCACCTTGGTCCAGGCCGCCACGAAGTCCTGCACGAACTTCCCGGCGGCGTCGTTCTGGCCGTAGACCTCGGCCAGCGCCCGCAACTGGGAGTTCGAGCCGAACACGAGGTCGACGCGGCTTGCCGTCCACTTCACCTCACCGCTCTCGCGGTCGCGGCCCTCGAACACCTCGGCGGCGTCGGATACCGCCGTCCATTGCGTGGCCATGTCGAGCAGGTTGACGAAGAAGTCGGTGGTCAGCGTCTCCGGCCGATCGGTGAGGACGCCGTGCGGCGACTGGCCATGGTTGGCGCCCAGCACCCGCAGGCCGCCGACCAGAACCGTCATCTCCGGCGCCGTCAGCGTCAGCAGCTGGGCCTTGTCGACCAGCAGTTCTTCCGCCGGCGCGGCCAGGCCGCTCTTCAGGTAGTTGCGGAAGCCGTCCGCCACCGGCTCGAGCACGGCAAAGGACTCCACGTCGGTCTGTTCCGGCGTCGCGTCGGTGCGACCCGGCGTGAACGGCACCTCGATATCGCGACCGGCGTCCTGCGCGGCCTTCTCCACCGCCGCGCCCCCGCCCAGGACGATCAGGTCGGCAAGCGAGACCTTCTTGCCGCCCGACTGGGCGTCATTGAACGCCGTGCCGATTGCTTCGAGGGTTTCCAGCACCTTGGCCAGTTGCAGCGGCTCGTTGACGGTCCAGTCCCGCTGCGGCGCCAGACGGATGCGCGCGCCGTTGGCGCCGCCGCGCTTATCGGAGTTGCGGAAGGTCGAGGCCGACGCCCAGGCGGTCGAGACCAGCTCCGCGATCGACAGGCCGGTGGCGAGGATCTCGGCTTTCAGGCCGGCGATGTCCGCGGCATCGATCAGGTCGTGATCGACCGCGGGCACGGGGTCCTGCCAGATCAGCTCTTCCGCGGGCACCTCGGCGCCGAGATAGCGCACGCGCGGGCCCATGTCGCGGTGGGTCAGCTTGAACCAGGCCCGGGCGAAGGCATCCGCGAACTCGTCGGGATTCTCGTGGAAGCGCTTGGAGATCGGGCCGTAGATCGGGTCCATGCGCATGGCCATGTCGGCGGTGGTCATGATCGTCGTCACCCGCTTCGAGGGATCGTCCGCGGCCGGGGCGAGGTCCTTCGCGTCCGGCCTGACCGGCACCCACTGCCAGGCGCCGGCCGGGCTCTTGACCAAGTCCCAGTCGTAGCCGAACAGGACATCGAAATAGCCGTTGTCCCACCTGGTCGGATTGGCGGTCCAGGCGCCCTCGATGCCGCTGGTGATGGTGTCGCCGCCGTGACCGCTGCCGTAGCTGCTCAGCCAACCGAGACCCATGGCCTCGAGCGGCGCGCCCTCGGGCTCGGGGCCGACCAGGGCCGCATCGCCGGCGCCGTGGCACTTGCCGAAGGTATGGCCGCCGGCCACCAGGGCGACGGTCTCCTCGTCGTTCATCGCCATGCGGGCGAAGGTCTCGCGGATGTCGCGGCCGGATTCCAGCACGCTGGGCTGGCCGTTCGGGCCTTCCGGATTGACGTAGATCAGGCCCATCTGCACGGCCGCCAGCGGGTTTTCCAGGTCGCGGTCGCCGCTGTAGCGTTCGTCGCCGAGCCAGGTGCTCTCGGCGCCCCAATAGATGTCCTCCTCGGGCTCCCAGATGTCATCGCGGCCGCCGCCGAAGCCGAAGGTCCTGCCGCCCATCGACTCGATGGCACAGTTGCCGGCCAGGATCATCAGGTCGGCCCAGGAGATCCGGTTGCCGTACTTCTGCTTGATCGGCCACAGCAGCCGGCGCGCCTTGTCCAGGTTAGCGTTGTCGGGCCAGCTGTTCAGCGGCGCGAAACGCTGGTTGCCGGTGCTGGCGCCGCCACGGCCGTCACCGGTGCGGTAGGTGCCGGCGGCGTGCCAGGCCATGCGGATGAACAGGCCGCCATAGTGGCCGTAGTCGGCCGGCCACCACGACTGCGAGTCGGTCATCAATGCGTAGAGATCGTCCTTGATGGCCTTCAGGTCGAGCGTCTTGAACGCTTCGGCATAGTCGAACGTGCCGTCCATGGGATCGGACAGCGACGAGTTCTGGTGCAGAATCCTCAGGTTCAGCTGCCCCGGCCACCAGTCGCGGTTCGACTTGGCCCCGAGGCTCGTGGCGCCGTGCATCACCGGGCACTTGCCCGCTTTTGGGTCCGCGTTCATCTCTTCCTCCGCTCTCGCCTGCGATTAATAATCTAGAATAATTCTAATCTAGGGGCGACGGCCGTATATGCCAGGGGCCGCCGCAGGTTTTTCGCGCGGTCGGTGCGACCGGCAGCGCTTCTGCCGGCCCCTCAGATATTCCGTGTGTCGTCATCGCCGGCGGCGTCCAGGCGAATCCGGGCAGAGCGCAGGTCCGTAGGTATGCCCGGCCGGCTTTGCTATCGTCGCGGCAAGCCGGCCACGCGGCGGCACGGTGCGGCAACGGAGGAGGAGAGGATGTCCGAGGTCGAACGCCTGAGGGCGGCGTTGCGCGGCGCGATCGCCAATCGGGCCATGATCTACCTGCACGTCTACCAGGCCATTGCCAGGCGCCATGGCGAAGACGATGCGGTGGCGATCCTGAAAGACGCGATCTATGCGCGCGGCTGCGAGGTCGGCCGGCTGTTCGGTCATCTCGAACCGACCGACATGGTGGGCATCCGCGATGCCTTCATGGACTTCCTGCCCGACCACGACCTGCTGGAGCCTGACGTCCGTCGCGCCGACGCGGGCGGCGTCGATATCAAGTTCGGCCGCTGTCCCCTGAAGGAGGCCTGGATCGAGGCCGGCCTGCCGGCGCAGGACGTTGCCAGGCTGTGCGAGATCGCCGGTGTGATCGACAACGGCACCTTCGAGGCGGCGGGCTTCGCCTTCAGCGCCGAGACCTGGAAACCGGGCGAAGACGGCTGCTGTTTCCTGCACATCCGCCCGGGCGGCGAGGACGCGGCGGGCTAGCGAGGCCTGATCGAGGGTCTTCTGCCGATCAGCGACACCAGGCGCAACCGGCTTTGGGGTCCGCATTTGCGGCGCGACGGGCGGGTCTGAGACCCGCCCCTACCAACCATGGCGGCAGCTGTAGGGCGGGTCTCAGACCCGCCCGCCCGACACCGTCGTGTCGCTCGCGGCCACGGCATCAGCGCGGCCGCTCTCTCTTCGCCGGGTCGTCCGCTTCGTCGGCCTCCGGCGCGGCCAGTGGCTCGGCGGCAGCCTCGATCGCTTCCGGCGATGTCTGCGCCGAGGCCGATCCGCGCGGCGGATAGTCGAGGGTGCCGTCGATCGCCGCGACGCGCTCGCTGGGCGATGTCGGGAAGGGCAGCTGGCCCCGTTGGCGCCAGTCGGCCACCTCTCGCTCGGAGACGGCCCCGCGGGCTTCGTCGGGCCTGGCATCGCGGCCGAGGTAGAGCGTGCGCGACGGGAAAGCGAAGCCGATGCCGGCCCGGGTGACGATGTCGTCGATACGCAGGAGCACGTCCTCGCGAATGGCGTGGAACTCGTTCCAGTCGTTCGTCAGGGCGAAGATCCGGATGGTGATGTTCTTCGAGAAGTCGGCGAACTCCGACATGCGCACACGCGCGGTCTCGGTTTCGATCTTCGGGTGCGCAATGAGCATCTCCCGCAGGGAGACGAGGACGAAGCGCATCTGATCCGGCGTGGTTTCGTAGCGCACGCCGATCGTGGGATTGATCAGCATCTTGTCGCACTGCGCCCAGTTGATGATCTCGTTGTCGGCGAACTGGGCGTTGGGGATCGAGACCAGCGTGCGGTCGAGGGCACGGATCTGCGTGGTGCGCACGCCGATCGCCTCGACCGTCCCCATGCGGTCGCCATAGCTGCAGAAGTCGCCGACCCGGATCGGCTTGTCGAGGTAGAGGATCACGCCACCGATCAGGTTCTCAATCGTCGGACGCAACGCCAGCGCGACCGCAAGGCCGCCGACGCCCAGGCCTGCCAGCACGCTGAACAGCGGCAGGCCGATCTCCTGCGCGCCATACGCGGCGATGAAGACGCCCGCCACCAGGCCGATCACGCGCGCGAGCAGGCGCAGCAGGTTGGCATCCAGGCTTTCTTCCGGGATGGCCGGAGAAAGGATGATGGCCTCGAACAGGCCGAGCACGAGCAACCAGGTCACCCACACAGCGACGGCGTAGAAGACGACGACGGTCAGCGCATCCCAGAACGCGGAGGCATCGCCGAACAGCTTCAACTGAGACTGCACGAACCAGTGCAGCGCATACACGGCGGCACAGATGGCAATCGGTGTCAGCAGCCTGCGGCCGAGTGCCTTGAGCTGACTCGGGTCGTCGTGCGCCGCAATGCGCCGATGGAAGGCGTAGAGCGCCGCCACGGCGAGTGCCAACAAGGCGAGCGCGACGAGGATCTTCCAGGCCGGGGTGCCCAGCCACGGCACCTTCAGAACGTCCGGTATCGCATCTTCGAACGCACGCGGGATCAACGGCCCCGTCAACTGCACCTGCAGTTCTCGCCAGCTCTCGATGCCGCCGACGACGCGAAGGGGCTTGTCCTCGATGCGTGCGGCAAAGCGCGGCGCGATGCGCGCTGTCCGCGCGGCGAACAGGAACTCGCCTTCGCGCGGCCCATCATCGATCCGCACGATCCTGATGGGAGTTCGCGGAATGCGCCAGAATTCCGGCAGTTCGTCCACGCCCGGCGTGCCCGTATCCGGCACGTCCCTCAGCGCGGGAAGGTCGATGCGCGCAAAGATGTCGGCAAGCGAAGCCATGGTTTCCATGGCGACCTGTTCGCGGGACGCGCGCGGGACCTCGCGCAGATCGACGAGATCGAACAGCTGGTTGCGGACCGCGGTGAGCGCGGCAAAGTTCGCTGCCGTCTTGTCCCGCCGGTAGCTGATGAGCGCGTCCTGGGTCTGCCGCATCAGGGCCGTGTAGCTGCGCAGCGTGTCGCGCGGACTGGCGGTGCGGGCAAACGTCAGCGGTGCCGCGCCGGCCGCCGCCGCAGATGCCTGCGCAGGCTGCTGTGCGCGAAGGTCCGCGGCGGACAGGAAGATCGCGACAGCCAGCAGGAACGCGAACGGTATTCGTGCCTGAGGTCGCAGTGGCGCTTTGCCCATACCAGTCCTCTGCCCCTCTCGCCCACGCCGAGATCCACCTGGCTCTTCCGCCGGCTGCCGGGACCCGGTGAGCCGGGGTTGGCGGGCCAGTCGGCGAGACCCAGACCCGGCCATACTGGCGGTCATGCCGTCGCCCCGTCCACCGCATAAAGCTGCACCGCGGCGCGGCGGCCGCGCAGGCTCTGGGCGGCCAGTTCGCGCACCGTGAAACCGTCCGGCAGGCGCTCGCGCACGGCGGCGGAGATCAGCAGCGGCTGGTTCAGGGTCTTGCAGGCGTCCTGCATGCGGCTGGCGACGTTCACGGTGTCGCCGATCACGGTGTACTCCAGGCGTTCGGGCGGGCCAATATTGCCGGCAATCACCGGACCGTAGTGGATCGAGACGCCGTGGCGGATCGGCCGCTGGCCGGCCCGCTCGCGTTCACCGTTGAGCTCCGCGAGGGCGGCGGTCATGGCCAGGCCGGCCCGCACGGCGCGCTCGGCGTCGTCGGGGGCGGGGTCGGGCGTGCCGAAAGTCGCCATAACGGCATCGCCGATGAACTTGTCGACGGTACCGCCATGGGCGAACACCGCCTCGACCACGGCACCCTGGAAGCGCGACAGCAGCGCGACGACGTCGGCCGACGCCATCGCCTCGGTCAGCGGGGTGAAGCCGCGGATGTCGCAGAACAGCACCGCGACCGCCTGGGTGCGGCCGCCCGACGCGGTCAGGGCATCGGCGTCGGCGGCGATGCGGGCGACCACGCCGGGGGAGAAGTAGCGGCCGAGCTGGCTGTTGGTGACCTCCAGGCGGACCGCCTGCGTCACCGTGCGGCGGGCGACCAGGGTGACGTAGGCCACCGCCAGGCCGGTCAGCGCCACCGTCATCATGCTGGTCAGGACGAAGGCCTGGCTCAGGCCCGGACCCATCACCGCGTAGACGAAGTCGGCCGTGAGCTCGGTGCGCGGATCGGCCAGGGCATAGGCCAGCAGCACCCCGTGGATGACGACGGCACCGGCCGCCACCACCAGCGGATAGAGCGGACGGATCGCCAGGCCGTTGAGGACCACCACGCTCAGGGTCATGGTGGTGATCTGCGTCTTCAACAGGTAGGCCGGCGGCACGGCGTCGCCGCCGACGGACTGGTACCAGATCGCCGGCAGGGCGGCGAGCACGGCGAGATCGACGGCGCAGCCGACCAGGCCCGCCAGTGCCACGGCCCGGCGCCGCGCCAGCAGCACCAGGCAGCCGGCCAGGACCGCCAGGCTGAGCGCGCCGAGCGCCGTCGCCGCCAGCTTCTCGAACAGGCTGTAGCCGATCAGCCAGTGGACCAGCGTGCTGCCGATGACGACGGCGATGCGCACCTGCATGAGCAGGCGCAGGCCGCGGCACTCGCGCTCGAACAGCAGCGCCTCGGAGCGGCTGCCCTGGCTGGGCTGGCTCACGGCAGCCGGCTCAGTCCGCCGCCGGGGTGCGCAGGCCGGAGAAGGCGACGACTTTCCAGCCGTCGTCGCCATGCGTGAGGACGTAGATGCTCTCGATCGCCTCGATCACCGAGCCGTCGGCCCGGTGCCGGGTGCCGTTGACCAGCACATGCGCCTTGTCGGGGTCGACGGAGATAACGTCGAAGCCGACCCGGGCATGATCGAAGCCGGTCTTGGCCTTGAGCTTGGCCGGATCGAAGGGGTAGCGGTCGAGCGTGCGGACCTCGTTCTCGGCGATGTAGGTCAGGGGAAAGCGGACCCAGGCGGTCACCCCCTCCAGGTCGCCCTGCTCGAACGCCCGGGTATAGCGGTCCATCGCCTGGCGGACCTGGTCGGCCAGGCGGGCGCGCTCGTCGGCTGCGGTCATCGTTGCCTCCTCATCCTTCTCAACGCCGTTAACGATAACCCGGCGCCGGCCCCCTTGGCGGCTGGATTTATCCCCAGGCGGGGGCTATAACTCCGCCTCCGAAGGGACGACTTGGAACCCATGGTTCTACGCGAGCGAATTACCGGCTTGCCGGGGCGTTGCCCCGGCCGATGTTGCGGCTGACAGGCCGGCGGCGCGGTTTCGCGCGCCCGACCGGCAGGCCCCGGCCGCCGTCACCCCGTTTCGCTTCGCTTCATGTCAGGTCCTGAACCCATGACCGAGATCGTCATCTACAACACCGCCAGCCGGCGGGAAGAACGCTTCGAGCCGCTGGATGCCAGCAACGTGCGCATCTACGTCTGCGGCCCGACGGTGTACGACTATGCCCACATCGGCAACGCCCGGCCGGTGGTGGTGTTCGACAGCTTCGTGCGCCTGCTGCGCCAGGTCTATGGCGCCGGCCACGTCACCTACGTGCGCAACATCACCGACATCGAGGACAAGATCATCGCCGCGGCGGACGCCGAAGGCGTCACGATCGCCGAGATCACCGGTCGCACCACGCGTCAGTACCACGAGGACATGGCGGCGCTGAACGCGCTGCCGCCCGACCACGAACCGCGCGCCACCGAGTATGTCGCGGAGATGGTGGCGCTGACCGAGCGGATGATCGAGCTGGGCAACGCGTACGCCGCCGACGGACACGTGCTGTTCGATACCGCATCGCAGGCCGACTACGGCGCCTTCGCCCGGCGCTCGCGCGACGAGCTGATCGCCGGGGCCCGGGTCGAGGTCGCGCCGTACAAGCGCAACCCCACGGACTTCGTGCTGTGGAAGCCGTCGAGCGACGAGCAGCCGGGCTGGGACAGTCCCTGGGGCCGCGGCCGGCCGGGCTGGCACACCGAGTGCGTGGTGATGTCGGAGGCGCTGTTGGGCCAGACGTTCGACATTCACGGTGGCGGGGTGGACCTGGTGTTCCCCCACCACCAGAACGAGATCGCCCAGTCCGACTGCGTCCACGACGGCGCGCCGTTGGCGCGCTACTGGATGCACAACGGCCACGTCACCGTCGACGGCACGAAGATGTCCAAGTCGCTGGGCAACTTCCTGACCGTGCACGACCTGCTGCAGGAGTTCCCGGGCGAGGCGATCCGCCTGGCCCTGCTGACGGCGCACTACCGCCAGCCGCTGGACTACTCCAAGGCGGCGGTGGCGGAGGCGCGCCGGGTGCTGGACCGCTGGTACCGGGCGGCGGGCGACGCCGAGGCCGCCGAGGCGCCGCCGCCGGCGTTGCTGGCGGCGCTGGCCGACGACCTCAACACGCCGCAGGCGGTGGCGGAGATGCACCGGCTGGCCGATGCCGCCATCGCCGGCGACGGCGAGGCCGCGGCGGGGCTGAAGGCCGGGGCCGATCTGCTGGGCGTGTTGGCGCAAACCGCCGAGGCCTGGTTCCACGGCGGCGCGGGGGCTGGCGACGAGGTCGACGCCGGCGAGGTCGAACGGCTGATCGCGGCGCGCACGGCGGCGCGGGCGGCGCGGGACTTCGCCGAAGCCGACCGCATCCGCGACGACCTGGCCGACCGCAACATCGTCCTGGAGGACGGCCCCGGCGGCACCACCTGGCGACGGGCGGGCTGAGCCATGGCCCGAGAGCGCGTCTACCTGTTCGACACCACCCTGCGCGACGGCGCCCAGACCTCGGGCGTCGACTTCTCGGTCGAGGACAAGCGGGCGATCGCCCAGGCGCTCGACCGCCTCGGCATCGACTATGTCGAAGGCGGCTGGCCGGGCGCCAACCCGACCGACACCGCCTTCTTCGAGGCGCCGCCCGAGCTGGCGCGCGCCCGCATGACCGCCTTCGGCATGACCAAGCGGCCGGGCCGCAGCGCCGACAACGATCCCGGCCTGGTGGCGGTGCTGGGGGCGCCGGTGCCGGCGGTCTGTCTCGTGGGCAAGACCTGGGATTTCCATGTCGACGTGGCGCTGGGCATCGAGCGCCAGGCGAACGTCGACATGATCGCCGAGTCGATGGAAGCGGCGAACGCCCGCGGCCGCGAGGCGATGTTCGATGCCGAACACTTCTTCGACGGCTACAAGGCCAACCCCGACTACGCCCTGGCCTGCCTGAAGGCGGCGGAGGCGGCCGGGGCCCGCTGGATCGTGCTGTGCGACACCAATGGCGGCACCCTGCCGCACGAGGTCGGCGAGATCGTCGCCGCGGTGGCCCGCGAGGTCCCCGGCGAGCGCCTCGGCATCCACTGCCACAACGACACCGGCAATGCCGTCGCCAACAGCCTGGCGGCGCTGCAGGCCGGGGTGCGCCAGGTCCAGGGCACGCTGAACGGCATCGGCGAGCGCTGCGGCAACGCCGACCTGACGGCGGTGATCCCGACGCTGATGCTCAAGCCCGGGTTCGCCGACCGCTTCGAGACCGCGCTCGACGACGACGGCCTGAAGCATCTGACCTCGACGGCGCATCTGCTGGACGAGCTCCTGAACCGGGCGCCGGACCGGCACCGGCCCTACGTCGGCGCCCGCGCGTTTGCCCACAAGGGCGGGCTGCACGTCTCCGCGGTGCTGAAGGACCCGACCACCTACGAGCACGTCGACCCGGAAGCGGTCGGCAACCAGCGCGTGGTGCTGGTCTCCGACCAGTCGGGACGCTCCAACATCCTCTCGCGCCTGGCCGACATCGGCATCGAGCTCGACGCCAAGGACCGCCGCGTCGACCGCCTGCTGGACGAGGTCAAGCGGCGCGAGTTCGAGGGCTATGCCTACGACGGCGCCGAGGCCAGCTTCGAGCTGATGGCGCGGCGCGCCCTTGGCCAGGTGCCCGACTACTTCGATGTGCAGAGCTTCCGCGTCATGGTCGAGCGGCGGCACAACGCCCTGGGCCAGCTCGTCACGGTATCGGAAGCGACGGTGAAGCTCACCGTGGACGGCCGCGAGATCATGTCGGTGGCCGAGGGCAACGGCCCGGTGAACGCGCTGGACCGCGCCCTGCGCAAGGACATGGGACGGTTTGCCGACTACATCGGCGATCTCGAGCTGGTCGACTTCAAGGTGCGTATCCTCACCGGCGGCACCGAGGCGGTGACCCGGGTGCTGATCGAAAGCGCCGACGGCAAGGGCGACCGCTGGTTCACCGTCGGCGTCTCGGCCAACATCGTCGACGCCTCGTTCCAGGCCTTATGGGACGCGATCGTCTACAAGCTCTACCGCGACGGCGCGCCGGCCAAGGCGGCGTGATGCCTTGCGAGACGCCACCTGTGGATGCCGGCTTTCGCCGGCATTTCAAGAGTGCCCGAAACCCCGGCGGAAGCCGGGGTCCATCGGTTGCGGCCTGAACACCGTGGCCGGTACAGATTCCACGCAACCGACCGCGGCCGGCCCGGCGCCGGCGGTGATACTGGTGCGCCCGCAGATGGGCGAGAACATCGGCGCCGCGGCGCGGGCGATGAAGAACTTCGGCCTGAGCGAGATGCGCCTGGTGGCGCCGCGCGACGGCTGGCCCAATGACAAGGCGGTGGCAATGTCGAGCCGGGCGGACGACATCCTGGCCGCAGCCCGGCTGTTCGACGACACCGCCGCGGCGGTGGCCAACCTGCAGCATGTCTACGCCACCACGGCGCGCCGGCGCGACATGGTCAAGCCCGAGCTGACCCCGCGCGAGGCGGCGGCGGAGATGCGCACGCGGATCGCCGCCGGCGAGCGCGTCGGGGTGCTGTTCGGGGCGGAGAAGGCCGGGCTCGACAACGACGACGTGACCATCGCCGGCAGCATCATCCACGTGCCGACCAACCCGGCGTTCGGTTCGATCAACCTGGCCCAGGCCGTGCTGCTGCTCGGCTACGAGTGGTACCAGGGCACGCCGGCGGGGGCTGAGCCCCAGGGCCGGCCAGGGACGCCGGCGAGCCAGGCCGAGCTGGACTATTTCTACACCCGCCTGGAGGGCGAGCTCGACCGCCAGGGCTTCCTCAAGCCGCCGGAGAAGCGGCCCAACATGGTGCGCAACATCCGCAACGTCTTCGCCCGCGCCGGCCTGAGCGACCAGGAGGTGCGCACGCTGCACGGCGTGGTCTCGGCCCTGATCAGGCGGACGGACGAGGCGGGCGACAACAACGGAGAAGGCAATGGAAATCCAGCATAGCGAGGCCGAGGTCAACGGCATCCGCCTGCACTACGCGCACGCCGGCGACGGACCGCTGATCCTGTTCTGCCACGGCTTTCCGGAGTTCTGGTACACCTGGCGCCGGCAGCTGGAAGAATTCGGCCGCGACCACCTGGCGGTCGCCCCCGACATGCGCGGCTACAACCTGTCCGACAAGCCGGCCGACCTGGAGGCCTACCGCATCGGCGAGATCATCGCCGACATCCGCGGCCTGGCCCGCCACTTCGGCGACGAACGCTTCGTCCTGGTCGGCCACGACTGGGGCGGCGCGGTGTGCTGGGCCTACGCCATGGCCCATCCGGAAACCCTGAAGGGGCTGGTGATCGCCAACGCGCCCCATCCGGCGGTGTTCGCGCGCGAGCTGGCGAACAACCCGGAACAGGCCGAGGCGAGCCAGTACATGCGGTTCTTCCGCGAGGACGGCGCCGAAGCGGCCCTGTCGGCGGACGACTTCAAGATGCTGTGGCAGTTCAGCCTGCAGTCATTGCACGACCGCGGCCTGATGGGCGATGCCGACAAGCAGGCTTATCTCGACGCCTGGGGCCAGCCCGGGGCGCTCACCGGGGGCCTCAACTGGTACCGGGCGACGCCGTTGCGGCCGCCGCCGCCAGGCGGCGGCACGGACACGGATGACGGTCCGCCGGCGCTGGACCCGGCTCAGTTCCAGGTCCGGGTGCCGACCCTGGTGGCCTGGGGCCTGGAGGACCGGGCGCTGAGGCCCGGACTGCTCGACGGCCTGGAGGCGTTCGTTCCCGACCTGCGGGTGGAGCGCCTGGCCGGGGTCAGCCACTGGGTAATGCACGAGGCCTCCGACCGCCTGAACGGGCTGATCCGCGCGTTCCTGGCCGAGCTCGAAGGGCGGGCGGCAAATGGTTAACGGGTTGCGGAGACGCGTTGACTTGCGGCCGGGCATGGGTATATTCGCGCCAGATTTCAGCGCGCCCTTCGGGGCGCGCATTGCCGCTTGGGCATGCCGATGGCAGCCCGGCGCCCTGCCTCTCGGGAAGACGAACTAGATGAGCAAGCGACAGCAGTCGAAGTACAAGATCAACCGGCGCCTCGGCGAGAACCTCTGGGGCCGGCCCAAGAGCCCGGTCAACCGCCGCGAGAGCGGCCCCGGCGAGCACGGCCAGCGCCGGCGCAAGCCGTCCGACTTCGGCCTGCAGCTGGCCGCCAAGCAGAAGCTGCGGGGCTACTACGGCAACATCACCGAGAAGCAGTTCCGCCGCACCTACCAGGAAGCGGTGCGGACGCGCGGCGACACCACAGAGGCGCTGATCGGCCTGCTCGAGCGTCGCCTCGACGCCGTGGTCTATCGCATGAAGTTCGTGCCGACGGTGTTCGCCGCCCGGCAGTTCGTCAACCACGGCCACGTGCTGGTGAACGGCCGCAAGGTCAACATTCCCAGCTACCGGGTCAAGGAAGGCGACGTCATCGAGGTCAAGGAGAAGTCGCGCGACATGGTGCTGGTGCTGGAGGGCGTGGAATCGCCCGAGCGCGACCTGCCCGACTACGTCGACGTCGACCTCGACAAGCGCCGCGGCACCTTCGTGCGCACGCCCAAGTTCGCCGATGTGCCCTACCCGGTGCACATGGAGCCGAACCTGGTGATCGAGTACTACTCACGCTGACGATGCGGGCGGCACGGCCCGCCCATCCTCACAACCGATCTTTCGCCGGCGCGCCGGACGCCATGGGCTGTTTCCGGCGCCCCTTGCGGCGCCTGGCCGGCAGCGGTGCCGGCCGTGGCGCCGTCGTTTCGCCATCGCCGATAGATCCAGTGAGTGGATCCCAATAGCCGTTGCCGTTGGCGGTCGGCACCTTCAGCCGCTTCAGGACATGCCGGTCGCGCCGGGCGTTGTGCAGGCACATGGACACCGGGCCTTCGTCCGTGGCGACCATGAACACGCAGGCGTCGACGCGCTCGCGCTCCAGCCGACAGGCGTCCATGAAGTTGTGGACGAAGAACGAGATCTTGCCGACCCGGCCGCGCGCGGCCAGCAGTTCCCGGCGCATCTGCCAGAGCTTGCGCCCGGCCCAGGCGGCGGTGCGCGGCCACAGCCCCGGCCGGCGGGCGAGCCAGGCGAGCAGGTCGCGCACGAAGCGTCCGCGATCGCCGCGCGGAAAGGCGTCGCCGGCGGAACGGGTGAAGATCTCCAGGATGAAGTCGCGGTCGTCGAACAGGTCGAAGGCACGGCCGTCGGCGACCAGGGCGGCGGCATAGCGGTTGCAGGCGGCATGGCCGCCGCTCAACACGTCGAACGACAGCGGGCCGCCGGCGCCGCGCTCGATCGCCGCCATGACCGAGGGCTGGCTCACCACGGCGTCGCGGCCGCGCAGCACGCCGCGGCCGGTGTCGGCCTGCAGCTGGAACGAGGCGAGCTCGACGGCGTCGGCGTGGCGTACGAAGAACCGCGCGACGGCGGGGATCTCGTGCATGTTGCCGGTAAACACGGTGGTGTTGAACATCACCGCCAGGCCCAGGCCCCTGGCGCGGTCGATGTAGTCGGCGCGCACGGCGTTGAGCGCGACCTCGCTGTCGAACCCGCGCCGCGCCTGCGTCATGTCGACGTGGAAGGCGACGTCGACGAGACCGGCGGCGGCCAGCTCCGACAGCAGCGACCGCGTGGCGCGGATGCCGTTGGTGAACAGCGAGGGCCGCATGCCGCGAGCGGCGATGCGGCGGACGATGGCGACCAGCTCGGCCCGGTCGCGCAGGGTGGGATCGCCACCGGTGACCTGGACGTCGGTGTCGGGCCCGTAGGTGGCGGCGATCGTGTCGATGCGTCGGAACAGCTCGGCTAGCGGCACGTCGTGCACCGCCTCGGCGTGCTCCGACAGGTAGCATAAGCTGCAGTCCAGGTTGCAGCGCTGGGTGATCTCCAGGGCGACGCAGCCGACCGGCCAGCGCCGGCCCATGGCCTGGCCGGGCCCCCACTGACCGGTGGCGCCCATGGCCGCCGCGGCGCGCGCCAGGGCCGGCGCGCCCGCGCCACCGGTGGGGCCGACGGGATAGTCGTCGATCTCCGCGTCGGTCATCCAACCGCGGCCGGCGCCGCCGTCGGCCGGCTCAGGAGCGGACATCGTTCAGCGCCCAGTCGTAGCTGTCGCCCTTGATGTAGGTCTTGGTGCGCAGCTGCTCGGCCAGGGCCGGATCGGCATAGCGGCGCAGATGGGCGATTACGTCTCGGGCGTTGCGACCGAAGTCGCCGCGGAACCAGCGGTAGATGGAGGAGGTGTAGAGCTCGCCGTCGACGATGCGCGCGCCGCGCGGGTGGTTGACGTAGGCCCGGGCCGCGGCTTCGAGCAGGCGCTCGGCGTTTTCCGGCGTGAAGGCCTCCGCCTGCAGGTCCGGGCAGCCCAGGGCGGCGCAGTTGACGGCATAGTGCACCCGCGGATCGTTCCAGATCGGCCGCAGGATGCGGTGCTCGATGTCGTTGAGGCTGAGCGCCTCGCCCTCCACCGTCAGCAGCTTCTTGCCCCAGGGACCGATCTTGAACAGCCCGGGCGAGATCTTGATGTCGCGGATGCTGTCGACGTCGGGATGCTCCAGGATCAGCAGCACCGTGCGGGCGTTGTAGAGATTGACCCAATAGGCCCATTGCACGGCGCGCGGATAGTCGCGCACCGGCACTGTCTGCAGATAGGCGACGTAGTCGGTCAGCGCCGCCCGGTCGTCCGCCGTCACCGCGCCATAGGCGAGGCGGGCGATGCCATCCGCGCCCTTGCTGTGGTAGCGCTGCAGCCAGGCATCCCAGGCGCCGTGATCGACCGCCGGTGCCTGCCGCTCGCCGGCCGCCTGCCAGACCGGCCACAGCTCCTTCTTCGGCACGAACAGCTTGTCGAACGAGAAAGCGGCGCTGGCCGCGCCGATCAGCAGGACGACGGCAAACCGCAGGGCCAGACGCAAACGATGCGTCCCTGCCGAATTGTCGCCTGATTGCTTGCTTTGCGTCATCGCCGAGCCATCTCCGTCTTTGCCTCAGGCGGTCAGATAGGCATCGGCGGCCGACCTGCCCACGGTTCGACGCACACGACGGGATCAAACATCCGACAACGAAGCGTGAAGGACCCTGGCCGGCGTCGTATCATTCTACGCTGAGGGCCGGAAATCGGTTTGCGGGAGACGACGACAATGCGAAAGGCGATGGCTCTGGGCGCGTCGCTGCTGCTGTGGACCCTTGCCACGGTGGCGCTGGCCGAAGGGCGCTGGCAACAGGTGTCGAATGCCGCCGACTGCAGCGTCTGGAATGCCTATCCCCAGGAAGACGAAACCGTGACCTGGAGCGGCACTTGCGTGAACGGCAAGGCCGAAGGCTACGGCGAGGAGATCTGGCGCTACACGCAAGCCGGCGAGCGCCGGCGCGAGCGCTATGTCGGCACCATGCGCGGCGGCAAGGCGCACGGACGCGGCATGATCGACCTTGCCAACGGCGACCGCTACGACGGCGAGTGGAAGGACAACCTGCAGGACGGCCAGGGTGTCTTCACCTTCGCCAACGGCGACCGCTACGAAGGCGGCTTCAAGGCCGGCGTCTACCACGGCGAAGGGACCCTCGGCTTCGCCAGCGGCGAACGCTACGAAGGCATGTTCGAAGGCGGGAACTTCCACGGCCATGGCCGGATGGAGCTGGCCAGCGGCAACTCCTATGAGGGCGATTTCGCCGACGGCACCCTGCACGGTTTCGGCGTGTTCCGCTTCGCCAACGGCGACCAGTGTGCCGGCGAGTGGCGCGAAGGCAAGCTGCTCGGCACCGGCGATGCCGTGCAGCAGGGCGAGCGGCGCAAATGCTACCTGGACGGCTCGACCATCCGCTATTCCGACTGAGGGCCGGCGGCTTTTCCTGCACGCTGCGACACAATTGTCGTCGTCCCCGCGCTTGACGCGGGGACCCAGAGCGGTGGGGACGGGTCGCTCACGCTCTCCTGCAAATGTGCTTGGCACTGCTCCGGAGAAATCCGCCCTGGATCCCGGATCTCCGCTTCGCTCCGTCCGGGATGACGAACGGTGGGGTACGCTGCCGGCTCAGATCCCGCGCACCACCAGCACGTCGCAGGGCGGGTCGGCCAGCAGGCTTTCGGCGACGCTGCCGAGAATGGCGCGCATCAGCCCGGTGCGGCCGTGCGTGCCCATCACCAGGAGCTGCGCCTTCTCGCGCTTCACCGCCCCGCGCAGCACCACTTCGGCCTTGCCCTGGCGCAGCGACAGGCGGACGTTCTGCGTCCGCTCCGGGTCGTCGCCGGCGGCGCCGAGGATCTCCGCCGCCAGCATGCGGTTGATGTCGCGGCGCTGGCGGTCGACCACGTCGCGGCGGGCGAGAGCGCCCGACAGGCTGCGCGGCTGGGTGACGTCGAACGCATGCACCGCGGCGACCTCTGTCTGTGGCAGCCAGTCGAGCAGGAACGCCAGTGCCCGCCGGCTCGGCTCGGCGAAGTCGATCGCCACCACCGCGCGCCGGTAGCTCGCGCGGGCGGGCTGGCGGACCAGCAGCACCGGCAATTCGCCGTGGCGAAGGACCCGTTCCACCGTGGTGCCGAGGAACAGGTCGAGGGCGCCGGCCTTGCCGTGCATCCCCAGCAGCACCAGGTCGGCCTTGCGCTTGTGCGCGGTGGCGATGATGGCCGCGTGCGGCTCGCCGGCGACGACCTCGACCGCGACCTGGTCGGTCGTCAGGCCCGGCAGTTTCTTCGCCGCCGCGGCCAGCCGCGTGCGCGCCGCCGCCGTCTGCGCCTGGCGCACCTCGGGCACCAGGCTGGCGTCGACCACGTGCAGCAGGGTGAGCCTGGCCTGCTGCGCCGCGGCGATGGCGCAGGCCCGGGCCAGGGCGTGCTCGCTGCGCGAGGACAGGTCGGAAGCGACCAGGATCCGCTCGAGGGTCATGGCAGCGCCGCTCAGCCGCGGCCGGCTTTTTCCACCAGGGCGGGATCGCGCACGGCGCCGAAGGCGGCCGAACGCGCCAGCGCCGCGTAGGCACGCAGGGCGCGCGAAACCTCGCGTTGGCGGTCCCTGGGCTGCCAGCCGCCGTCGTCGCGGGCCGCCATCGCCTGGCGCCGGCGGTCGATGTCGGCCGCGTCGAGCATCAGCTCGAGGCGGCGGTTGGGGATGTCGATCAGGATCGCGTCGCCGTCCTCGATCAGGGCAATGGCGCCGCCCTCGGCGGCTTCCGGCGAGATGTGGCCGATCGACAGGCCGGAAGAGGCGCCGGAGAAGCGGCCGTCGGTGATCAGCGCGCACTGCTTGGCCAGGCCGACCGCCTTGATCATGCTGGTCGGCATCAGCATCTCCTGCATGCCGGGGCCGCCGCGCGGGCCCTCGTAGCGCACGACGACGACGTCGCCGGCCTTGACCTCGCCGCCGAGGATGCCGGCGGCGGCGGCGTTCTCGCTCTCGAACACCCGCGCGGTGCCTTCGAAGCGCAGGATCGAGGGGTCGACGCCGGCGGTCTTCACGATGCAGCCGTCCTCGGCCAGGTTGCCGTACAGCACGGCGAGGCCGCCGTCCTGGCTGTAGGCGTGCGCGGCATCGCGGATGCAGCCGCGCGCCCGGTCCTGGTCCAGGTCGTCGTAGTAGCTGTCCTGGCCGAACGCCTGCAGCAGGCGCCGGCGGCCCGGGGCGGCGCGATAGAAGTCCTTGACCTCGGTATTGCCGGTGCGCTGCACGTCCCACATCGCCAGTGTGTCGGCCAGGCTGTCGCCAAGCACGTTGCGCACCTGCGTGTTGAGGAGGCCGGCGCGGTCCAGTTCGCCGAGGATTCCCATCACCCCGCCGGCCCGGTGCACGTCCTCCATGTGGTAGTGCGGCACCGAGGGCGAGACCTTGCACAGGTGCGGCACCTGGCGCGACAGCCGGTCGATGTCGGCCATGGTGAAGTCGACCTCGCCCTCGAAGGCGGCGCCCAGGAGGTGCAGGATGGTGTTGGTCGAACCGCCCATGGCGATGTCCATGCTCATGGCATTCTCGAAGGCATCGCGGTTGGCGACGTTGCGCGGCAGCACCGCGTCCTCGCCGAGCTCGTAGTAGCGCCGGGTCAGTTCGACGATCCGCCGGCCGGCCTCCTCGAACAGCTCCTTGCGCCGGGCATGGGTCGCCAGCAGGCTGCCGTTGCCGGGCAGGCCCAGGCCCAGCGCTTCGACCAGGCAGTTCATGGAGTTGGCGGTGAACATGCCCGCGCACGAGCCGCAGGTGGGGCAGGCATTCTGCTCCAGTTCCAGCGCCTGGGCCTCGCTGATGCTGTCGTCGCCGCCGGCGACCAGGGCGTCGACGGCGTCGATGGTGCGCTCCTGGCCGGCCAGCTTGGCCGCTTCCATCGGTCCGCCGGAGACGAAGATGGTCGGGATGTTCAGGCGCAGTGCCGCCATCAGCATGCCGGGCGTGATCTTGTCGCAATTGGAGATGCAGACCAGGGCATCGGCGCAGTGGGCGTTGACCATGTATTCCACGGCATCGGCGATCAGTTCGCACGACGGCAGGCTGTAGAGCATGCCCTCGTGGCCCATGGCGATGCCGTCGTCGACGGCGATGGTGTTGAACTCCTTGGCCACGGCGCCGCCGCGGTGAATCTCCGCCGCCACCAGGTCGCCCAGGTTCTTCAGGTGCACGTGCCCGGGCACGAACTGGGTGTAGCTGTTGGAGATCGCCACGATCGGCTTGTCCAGGTCGGCCTCGGCGGTGCCGGTGGCGCGCCACAGGGCGCGGGCGGCCATCTGCCGGCGGCCCTGGGTGGTGCGGTGCGAGCGATAGGGGTGGGCGGACATGGCTGGCGCCTTCCTCGGGCTGTGCTGCGACAACTGCCCGTCAGCCTAGCGGGCAGGGGCCGGCGCGGGCAATCGTCGGATCGCCGGCGTCGACCGGCAGCTCAGTCGAAGATTGCGCGAATTTCGATGTCGCCGGGACCCAGAGCCGATGGCTTGGCGAGCAGGACCAGCCAGAACACCAGGCCGACCAGTGGGATCGCCAGCAACAGGCACAGCCAGCGCGGCCAGGCGCAGTCCTGGAGCCGGTGCACGGACCACAGGACGAACAGGAACAGGATCGCAAAGCAGGCCACGACGGCGGCAACGGTGCCGGCCTGGCCCAAAGGCAGCAGCAGCCAGGCGAGGGCGATTGCCAGGGCGAGCAGGCCGATCGTTCGCAGCGCATACGCCTGGCGCGGCATCAGCGCGAAACGGTCGGCGGCAAATATCGGGATCACGTGGATGAGCAGATAGGCCGCGAGGGCTGCGATCTGCCAGTAACTCAATGCCACGTCGTCGCTCCAGTCGGGCGGTCCAGCGGGACCTAATGCCCTCGGTGCAACAGGCTATCGTTGTTTTCTTTTGACCCTATGACAAGAACAGGTTGCCCGCAAGTAAGTCGTAAGGGTTGAATAATAGAAATTTCACACTATCTTTGCCTGAACTCTCTGATATCCCAGTATTTGGAAACATTCGCAACTTTAGCGAGGTTTTCGTACTCGTGCGGCGGGTGGTCCGGCGCACGGGCGCGTCCTCAGCGCACGCGCTCGGGATCGCCGTCGAACTCGAGATCGCAGAACCCGCCGCCCATGAAGCGGTCGCCGACGGGATCGGCCGGCAGACCGGCCTGCGCCGCCAGCGCCGCATCGCGGTGGTCTTCGGCCCGGTCTTGCGGCCGGTAGCCGAGACGGAAGGCGGCCTGGTTGTCCCACCAGCCGGCGTCGTTGTCGGAGGCGCCGTAGACCACCTCGTAGTGCAGCTCGGGATGCTCCAGGCCGATGCGGATCAATTGCACGAGGTCGCGCGGGCTGATCCAGATGGAGAGGCGCCGGCGGTCGACCGGAACATCGTCGACGTTGCCGATGCGGATGCAGAGCACGCGCAGGCCGTGCTTGTCGGCATAGAGCGCGCCCAGGCCCTCGCCGAACAGCTTGGAGACACCGTAGCGGCTGTCGGGGCGCGCGGTGACATCGGCGCCGATGCGACGGTCGCGGCGATAGAAGCCGACGACGTGGTTGGAGGAGGCGAACACCACCCGCTTGACGCCCTTCCGGCGGGTGGCCTCGAACAGGTTGTAGCAGCCGACGATGTTGGCCTCATGGATCGTCGCCCAGTCGTCCTCGACCGAGCGGCCGCCCAGGTGAACGACACCGTCGACCCCGTCGAGCATGGCCTCGACCTGGGCCGGATCGGCGAGATCGGCGGCGACGAAACGCTCGTCGGCGGCGAGGTCGTCGGGTGGCGCCAGGTCGCTCAGCCGCAGTTCGGGATAGAGCCCCTGCATCAGCCGGCGCAGTCGGCCGCCGATGCCGCCGGCGGCACCGGTGATCAGGACGGTCTGCATGGGCGTTGTCTCCGTCGGTTCAAGCGCGGTGCTGCTTCCAGTAGACGTCCTTTACCGCGAGCCGGCCGTCGCGGAACGCCAGCACCTCGACACCCTTCAGGTTGAACGGCGTGCCATCCATGAAGGCGCCGCTGACGCGATATTCCATCAGCACCCGGCCGTCGGCCATTGGCGTGTTGACGACGTCGTCGTAGCGCGCGCTCTCCAGCAACCGGTCGCGTTCGGCAAAGCCCGTGGCGACACCGTCGAGGCCACGGTAGACACGGCCGTGCGGGTCGTCGCCACCGATGGCGAAGCGCCATTCGAAGTCCGGCGTGACGACCTCTGCCAGCGCCGCGAGATCGCGCTTGAAGAAAGCGCTGCCGAAGCGCCTAAGAATTTTATCCTGCTCAGTCTGGCTCATCCTCGTCCCCTGTCGGTTTACTTTACCTGCTGCGGGTCGCGCGCTATAGAGGCGGCAAATTCAACACCCTTACCGGGAGGCAACGATGCTAGGCCTGATGCAGGATCGGCCGCTGCTGATCTCGTCCCTGATCGACTTCGCCGCGACTTACCACGGCGACGTGGAGATCGTCTCGCGCTCGGTCGAAGGACCGATCCACCGCTACACCTATCGCGACGCCAATCACCGTGCCAAGCAGCTGGCGCAGGCCCTGACCCGCCTGGGCATCGGCATCGGCGACCGGGTGGCGACGCTGGCCTGGAACGGCTATCGCCACTTCGAGTGCTACTACGGCGTCTCCGGCCTGGGCGCGGTGCTGCACACCATCAACCCGCGGCTGTTTCCCGAGCAGATCGCCTACATCGCCAACCACGCCGAAGACCGGCTGATCTTCACCGACTTGACCTTCGTGCCGCTGCTCGAGGCGCTGCAGGACCACCTGACCTCGGTCGAGGCGGTGGTGATCATGACCGACCGCGCGCACATGCCCGAGACGACGCTGAAGAACGCGCTGTGCTACGAGGAACTGGTCGAGGCGGAAGACGGCGACTTCACCTGGCCGGAGTTCGACGAGCGTACCGCCTCCTCGCTCTGCTACACCTCGGGCACCACCGGCAATCCCAAGGGCGTGCTCTATTCCCACCGCTCGACCCTGCTGCACAGCTTCGCCGTCTGCATGCAGGACGTGCTCGGGGTGAACTCCAACGACAGCATCCTGCCCGTGGTGCCGATGTTCCACGCCAACGCCTGGGGCATCACCTATGCCGCGCCGATGTGCGGCGCCAAGCTGGTGTTCCCCGGCGCCGGCATGGACGGCAAGAGCGTCTACGAGCTGATGGACCAGGAAAAGGTGACCATGTCGGCCGGGGTGCCGACGGTCTGGCTGATGCTGCTGCAGTACATGAAGGAGAACGGCCTCGAGCTGCCGCACATGGACCGCACGGTGATCGGCGGCTCGGCCGCGCCGGCCTCCATGATCGAGACCTTCGAGCGCGACTACGACGTCGCCGTGATCCACGCCTGGGGCATGACCGAGATGAGCCCCCTGGGCACCACCGGCTCGATGAAGGCGAAGATGGCCGACTGGTCCTGGGAGGACAAGCTGGCCTACAAGTCCAAGCAGGGCCGCGCCGTGTTCGCCGTCGACATGAAGATCACCGACGACGACGGTAACGAGCTGCCGCGCGACGGCGTCGCCTTCGGCCACCTGATGGTGCGCGGGCCCTGGATCACCAGCGGCTACTTCAAGGGTGAAGGCGGCGATGTGCTGGACGACGGCTGGTTCAACACCGGTGACGTCGCCACCCTCGATGTCGAGGGCTACATGCAGATCACCGACCGGGCCAAGGACGTGATCAAGTCGGGCGGCGAGTGGATCAGCTCGATCGACCTGGAGAACGTCGCCATGGGCTGCCCGGGCGTGGCCGAGGCGGCGGTGATCGGCGTCGCCCATCCGAAATGGGACGAACGCCCGCTGCTGATCATCGTGCGCGGCGGCGACGCCGAGGTCTCCAAGGACGACATCCTGGCCTATATGGACGGCAAGATCGCCAAGTGGTGGATGCCCGACGACGTCACCTTCGTCGAGGAGATCCCGCACACCGCCACCGGCAAGATCCAGAAGCTGACCCTGCGCGAGCAGTTCAAGGACTACACCCTGCCGACGGCCCAGGCCGGCGCGGCGGAGTAGGCATTTCGCCACACAACCTGAAACCCCGGCGCAAGCCGGGGTCCAGGTCGTGCGCCGATGCGACGGCCATCGGCCCGCCAGCCGTTGACCCCGGCTTGCGCCGGGTTTTCAGTATGGCCCGTCATGGCCCGGCTCACCGACTACACCTCCTACGCGGACGCCCAGGCGCACTTCTCGAAAGAAGCGCTGTGGGCGCTGTTCGACGGTGACCGCCGGCAGCTGAACATCGCCTGTGAGTGCCTCGACCGGCACCCGCGCGAGCAGATCGCCGTGCGCATCGCCCATGCCGATGGCGGCAGCGAGGCGCACGGCTTCGGCGCGCTGGCCGACGGTGCCGGCCGCTTCGCCAACTATTTGCGCGGGCGCGGCATCGGCCCCGGCGAACGCGTGGCGATCATGCTGGAACCGTCCTACGCCTTCTACGTCGCCCTGTTCGGGGCGATGAAGGCCGGCTGCGTGGCGGTGCCGCTGTTCACCCTGTTCGGTCCCGACGGCCTGCGGCTGCGGCTGGACGACTGCGACCCGGCGCTGCTGCTGCTGGCGCCGGAGAAGGCGGACCTGGGCGCCGGCGCACGCGTGCCGGTGGCGATCGCCGACGACGCCTTCCTGGCCGGGCTGGCCGCCGCGCCGGCCGGTTTCGCCGCCGACACGGCGGCAGACGACATGGCGATGTACCAGTACACCTCGGGCACAACGCGGGCCTTGCCCGAGGCGGTGAAACACCGCCACCGGGCCGTGGTCACGGTGATGATCGCCGCCCTCTACGGCACCGGCGTCAGGCCCGGCGATCGCTTCATGTGCCCGTCGTCGCCGGCCTGGGGGCACGGTCTGTGGCACGGCACGGTGGCGCCGCTGGCGCTGGGCGTGACCATCGCCGCCTACGCCGGCCGGTTCGAGCCGGGCCGGCTGCTGCGGGCGCTGGATGAGTTCGAGATCAGCAACCTGTCGGCCGCGGCCACGCACTACCGGCTGATGAAGAACTCAGGCCTGGCCGCCGGCCGGCGCTTTGCCCTCGACAAGCTGACCTTCACCGGCGAGCCGATCGACAGCGACACCGCGGCCTGGGCCGAAGCCACCTTCGGCGGCCCGGTGCGCAGCATCTACGGCACCACCGAGGTCGGCGTGATCATCGCCAACTATCCCGGTGCCGACGACTGCCCGGTGAAGCCGGGCGCGCTGGGCAAGCCGGTGCCGGGCGTCGAGCTGGCGGTGCGGACGCCCGACGGCCGGTCCTGCGCGACCGACGAGGTCGGCGAGATCATGGTCCGCCGCGGTGACGCCTGGTTTCCGACCAAGGACCGCGGCCATGTCGATGCCGACGGCTACTACTTCCACGACGGCCGGGCCGACGACGTGATCATCTCCGCCGGCTGGACGATCGGCGCGGTCGAGGTCGAGGATGTCCTGCTGACGCATCCCGACGTCGCCGAGACGGCGGTGATCGGCGTCGCCGACGAGGACCGCGGCCAGGTGGTGAAGGCCTTCGTCGTCTCGTCGCGGCCCGGCGACGACGGCTTCGCCGCCGAGCTGCAGGACTTCGTGCGCACACGGCTGAGCGCGCATGAATACCCGCGCCGGCTGGCCTTCGTTGCCAGCCTGCCCAAGACCCCGGCCGGCAAGGTCAACCGCCGCGCCCTGCGCGCTGCGGAAAACGAGAAAACAGAACAGGAGACGGCATGAGCGACGACAGCGCGCGGCAGTTCCCGCGCATCACCGAGCCGGCGCTGGACGCGCTGCGCCGGCGCATCGGCGTGAGGATCGAGAACACCCTGGAGCCGTGGTGCCACGAGGCCAGCCGCGATGCCATCCGCCACTACGCCCACGGCATCGGCGACGACAATCCGCTGTGGTGCGATCCCGACTATGCCGCCGGCACGGCCCATGGCGGGCTGATCGCGCCGCCGTCGTTCCTGTTCGCCTGCAACCGCATTATCTCCGGCTACGTCGGCGGCCTGCCGGGCGTGCACGCCATGTGGGCCGGGGCCGACTGGACCTGGCACCAGGTGGTGCGGCGCAACGACGAGATCCGCACCGAGGCCTGGCTGAAGGACCTGATCGAGCACGACACCCGGTTTTCCGGCCGGGCGGTGCAGCAGATCTATCACGTCGACTTCTACAACCAGAAGGGCGACAAGCTGGCCGGCGCCGACAGCTGGTGCTTCCGTACCGACCGCGACCAGGCGCGCGAGGAAGGCACCAAGTACGACGAGCTGAAGGCCAAGCCGGCCAAGCGCTATGCGCCGGACGAGCTGGCCGAGATCTACCGCCACTACGCCGAGGAAGAGGTGCGCGGGGCCGAGACCCGCTGGTTCGACGACGTCGACGTCGGCGCGGTGCTGCCGACCATGGTCAAGGGGCCGATGACGGTGACCGGCTTCATCGCCTACGCCCAGGGCTGGGGCGGGCTCTATATCCGCGCCAACAAGCTGGCCTGGCAGCAGGTGCACAAGCATCCGGGCCTGGGCGTGGCCAACAAGTTCAACATCCCCGACTGCCCGGAGCGGGTGCATTGGGAGAACGAGTTCGCGCAGATGGTCGGCGCGCCGGCGGCCTACGACTACGGGCCCGAGCGCTGCTCGTGGCTGACCCACCACGCCACCAACTGGATGGGCGACGAAGGCTTTCTCGCCCACGCCTATTGCGAGATCCGCCGCCACAACCCGGAGGGCGACACCCTGTTCATCGACGGCGAGGTCACGGCCAAGCGGGTCGAGGACGGCGCCCACCTGGTCGACATCGCCCAGCGCGCGGTCAACCAGGACGGCGAATTGTCCGTGCATGGCACGGTGACGGTGCGCCTGCCGGCCCGGGGCGAGTAGCCGGGGGCGACGGGCGGGTCCGAGACCCGCCCCTACCGGACGACGTGTATGCTGTAGGGGCGGGTCTCGGACCCGCCCGCATTGGCGCACTCGCACGGGAGGCAGCGATGGCCGAGATCACGCCGGAACAGCAGATCGCCCGCATGTGGCAGCACATCCGCGGCTATCACGTCGTCCACTTCGTCAACATCGGCGGCAAGCTGGCCCTGTTCGACGAGCTGAAGGGTTCCGCCGACGGCCTCACGTCAGACGCGCTTGCCGCGGCGCTGGAGCTGCACGGCCCCTACGTCGACAACTGGTGCCAGACCGGGGTGCACTACGAGCTGCTGGATGTCGACCAGGCCGGCCGCTATCGCCTGGCGCCGCACATCGACCTGGTCCTGGCCGACCGCGGCGGGCCGCGCTACCTGAGGCCCTACTTCTCCGCCTCGGTCGACCACATCGGCCCCGACCTGCAGCGCTATCCCGAGTTCTTCCGCTCCGGCGGGACCTACACCTACCAGGAGCATGGCGAGGCGTTCTCGCGCGATATCTCCGAGATTACAGCCGGCCTGCACGTCGTGGTGGCCAAGCGGCTGCTGCCCTCGTTGCCGGGCATGAAGGACCGGCTCGACGGCGGCGGGGCCGTGCTCGACATGGGTTGCGGCGCCGGCGGCCTGCTGATCCGCATCGCCCAGGCCTACCCTGAAGCCCGCTGCGTCGGCGTCGACGTGGACGTGCACGGCATCACCATCGCCCGCGACAACATCGCCCTGGCCGGCCTGGACGACCGCATCCAGGTCGAGCATCTCGACGGCGGCGAGATCCACCATGCCGGCGAGTTCGACCTGGTGACCCTGTTCGAGGTGCTGCACGAGGTGCCGCCGCCGGTGCGCGCCCAAGTGCTGGCCAACTGCCACAAGGCTTTGAAGGACGACGGCGTGCTGTTCATCCTCGACGAGACCTATCCGTCGAACGCCGAAGAGCTGCGCGACCCGGCCTTCACCTTCGCCGTGCAGACCGGCTTCAACGAGCTGATCTGGGGCAACGTGGTGCCCACGCGCGCCGAGCAGGAGACGCTGCTGGTCGAGGCCGGCTTCGTCGACGTGCAAAGGATGAGCGTTGGCGAGATCTTCACCATGATCACCGCGCGCAAGGGGTGAGGCGGGACTGGACCCCGGCTTTCGTGTGTGGTCACGCGGGATTGTTTCGACGGCGCAGGCGTACTCAGAGGTATCTCCTTCATCAGGGAGCACCTCGCATCATGCAAGTGAAACTGCACGCCAACGCCAC
>Ga0056121_1000162_pt1 | contig 27643 bp, 29 predicted proteins | sample WorMetHEROISLAND_FD_83872 | JGI IMG/M metagenome (GOLD analysis project Ga0056121, IMG submission 83872) | Marine gutless worms symbiont microbial communities from Max Planck institute for Marine Microbiology, Germany - Olavius sp. 1 HERON ISLAND ...
AGATAGTCCAGCATGCCCAGCGGTCCCCGCGCCAGCACGGGTTCGCCGCCATAGAAGCCGGCGGCCCGGCGGCGCCCGTGCCAGGGCCCTTCCGGCTGCACCAGGCGCAGGCCGAGCTCGGCCGCACGACTGCCGAAGTCGCGCGGGTCGGGCCAGAATTCGCTGTCGACGCCGATCCCGTGCAGCAGGATCAGGGTCGCCCAGGGTTCGTCCGCGGCCGGTTCCGCGATACGGGCCCAGGCGGTGTCGCCGGGCATGGTCGGCGCCGTAAAGCGCAGCCAGCGGTGGCGTACGCCGTCGACCTCGTAGGCCGCCGACAGTTGCAGGTCCGCCGCCTGATCCGGCAGGGCGAAGGCCCGGTCGGGGTGGGCGAGGCGGGCGCCGTGCACCTGCTGGACGACACCGGGCGGGGCGATGTCGAAGCGGATCGCCGGCAGCTTGCTCGCCAGGCGCAGCGGCAGGAAGTAGCTGCGCGCGGTCTGCAGCCGCACCGCCGCGGCCAGCCGGCGCTTCTGCAGGTCCGCCAGATCGGCCCGCGCAGCGGTGCTGCCGAAGAAGGCGCCGCGCCATGTCCGCTCCATCTCGTCATAGCGCTGGCGGTCGCCGCGCAGCCGGCGCAGCAGCGGGGCCAGCGGCAGCACGGTTTCAACGCCCGGAAGCTGGTCCAGGAACCGCGCCGGGTCACCGTCCGCTTCCAGCCCGGCGGCCCAGGCGCGCGACAACGGCAGGGCCCAGTCGACCAGCGACGACAGCGCCACCCGGTCGAACCAGGGACGGTAGAGGGCGGCGCTCATCAGCTCCTGCCAGGCGGCCGACGCGCGGCCGCTCCAGCGGTCCTGCCAGCCGCTGCCGTGGGGATTGTCGCCTGCGTTCATGAAGCTCCATGCCCTATCGTGCCGCGGCGGCGGCCGCCGGCGGATTGCGGAATCGTTCTCCGCTAAAATGGTGCACAATGCGGCGCTGACCAAGCCGGCGCCCGGATGCCCTGCTACCCTGCTGACCTCCAGTCACCCCTCGGCCACAAGCGGATCTGGCGCATGGCCCTGCCGATCATGCTGCGCGGGCTGATCCAGGTGGTGCGCTTTCCGGCCCTGGAACGCGCGGCGGCCGGGGTCCCGCGGTGACCGGCCCGGAACCGGCAGCGGCGGGGATGAGTCACCGCCGGGTGTGGCGGCTGGCCGGGCCGATCATCCTGTCCAACATCACCGTGCCGCTGCTGGGCGCGGTCGACACCGCCGTGGTCGGCCATCTGCCCGAGGCCTATCACCTGGGCGCCGTCGCCGTCGGTGCCATGGTGTTCAACTTCCTGTACTGGGCCTTCGGCTTCCTGCGCATGGGCACCACGGGGTTCACGGCCCAGGCCTACGGCGCCGGCGATGGCGACGAGGTGCGCGCCAACCTGGCCCGGGCCCTGCTGCTCGCCGTTGCCCTGGGCCTGGCGATGATCGCGCTGCAATGGCCGATCATCGCAGCGACCTTCGAGCTGGTGGAGGCCAGCGCCCGGGTCGAGCAGGCCGCCCGCAGCTATTTCGCCATCCGCATCTGGGCCGCGCCGGCAGCCCTGGTCGGCTTTGCCCTGCTCGGCTGGTTCATCGGCATCCAGAACACCCGCGCCGCCCTGGCGGTGCAGCTCGTCATGAACGGCCTCAACATAGCGCTGGATCTGCTGTTCGTGCTCGGTTTCGGCTGGGGCGTGGCCGGCGTCGCCGCGGCGACGTTGATTGCGCAGTACGTCGGCCTGGGCGTCGGCCTCTGGCTGGTCCGGCGCAACCTGAGCCGGATCGGCGGGCGCTTCCGGAGCGCGGCGATCTGGCACGGCCGGCGGCTGCGCCGGCTGTTTGCCGTCAACTTCGACATCTTCCTGCGCTCGCTGCTGCTGCTGTTCGCCACCGCCTACTTCACCGCCCAGGGGGCGAAGCAGGGCGACGTGATCCTGGCCGCCAACGCGGTGTTGGTGAACTTCGTCCACTTCCTGGCTTTCGGCCTCGACGGCTTCGCGTTCGCCGCCGAAGCGCTGATCGGCAGCGCCATCGGCGCCCGCGACCGGACCTTGCTGCGCCAGGCGGTGAAGCTCACCAGCATCTGGGCCGGACTCTGTGCGCTCGGCTATTTTGCCGTCTACGCCGTCGCCTCGGGCCTGCTGATCGGCCTGCTGACCGGCGTGCCGGAGGTCAAGCAGGCCGCGGTGACATACCTGCCCTGGGTGCTGCTGTCGCCACTGGTGGCGGTCTGGAGCTATCAGCTCGACGGCATCTTCATCGGTGCCACCCGCACGGCCGACATGCGCAACGGCATGGCCATCGCCCTGCTGCTGTTTCTGGCGACCGACCAGCTGTGCCGGCCACTCATTGGCAACCATGGCCTGTGGCTGGCGATGACGGTGATGTGGCTGGCCCGCGCCGCCACCCTGGCGGTGCGCTATCCCAGCCTGGAACGCGCGGTCGTGCCGGCCAGCCGCTGAAACGGTTGCGTCATGAACCGATTTCGCCGCCGTCCTCGCGCGTGATCGCCACCAGCGAAGGCCGTGGCGGCACGCCGGCCTGGAAGTCGGGCCAGCGGGTGGCCGGGTTGTCGAAGTTCTGCGTCGGCCCGACACCGTCGGCGCCGGGGTGCTGGACAGCGACGAACAGGGTCCGGCCGTCGGGCGTGAACTCCGGCCCGCACGCCTCGGCGCCGATCGGCACGCGCAGGATCTGCTGCGTCAGGGCGCGATCCTCGCCCACCGTCTGGCAGGCGTAGACGCCGTCGGCGAAGCCGGTCTTGCGCCAGTTCCTGCCCTGGTCGGTGGCGATCCAGAGCCGGCCGTGCGGGTCGAAGGCAACGTTGTCGGGGGCGGCAAACCAACCGTCCTCGCTGACCTTGCTGTGGTACTGCGCGCCATGACGGGCGTCGCCCGGATTGCCGGCCAGGATGAAGATCTCCCAGTCGAACTCCAGGGCGGCGTGGTCACGCGCGCCGTCGCTGCCGGGCGGCAGCAGTTCGATGATGTGCCCGAACGGGTTGGGGCCGCGCGGATTGACGGCGTCGGTGGCGTCGGCCTTGCGTTTGCTGTTGTTGGTCAGCGACATGTAGACGCGACCGGTCGTCGGGTTGGGTTCGACGTCCTCGGGGCGATCGAGCGGCGTGGCGCCGAGGAGGTCGGCGGCGCGGCGGGTCTCGATCAGTACGTCGCCCTGGCTGTCGAAGCCGTTTTCCGGTGTCAGCGGGCCCGCGCCGAACACCAGCGGCAACCAGCGCAACTTGCCGCCAGCGCTGAACCTGGCGACGAACAGGGTGCCGGAATCCAGCAGTGCTGCGTTTTCCGCCCGCTGCTGCGGCTTGTAACGGCCGTTGGAGACGAACTTGTAGAGATACTCGAAACGCTGGTCGTCGCCCGAGTAGACCACCAGACGCCCGTCGGCGTTGACGGTGGCGCTCGCGCCTTCGTGCTTGAACCGGCCCAGCGCCGTGCGCTTCACCGGAATGGCGGTCGGGTCGTAGGGATCGAACTCGACCATCCAGCCAAAGCGATTGGGCTCGTTGGGCTCCTTCTCGACGTTGAAGCGGTCGATATGCTTCCACCAGGCATAGCGGGATTTCCGGGAAACGCCGTAACGCGCGTAGGCCGCGGCGTCCGGCATCGTCCCGGCGCCGCCGCCGAAATAGAAGCTGAAGTTCTCCTCGGCGATCATCACCGTGCCCCAGGGCGTCTTGCCGCCGGCGCAGTTGTTGATCGTGCCAAGTACCAGGCGGCCGGTGGCATCGCGGCGCGTCTGCAAACGCTCATGGCCGGCGGCCGGGCCGACCAGCCGGATCGGCGTGGTGCCGGTGATGCGGCGGGCGTAGGGGCTGTTCTCGACCACGCGCCAGGTGCCGCCTTCCTTCCTGACCTCGATCACCGAGCAGCCGTGCGCCTCGATCTCGATCGCCGCCTGCTCTGCCGTGACCTGACGCGCCGCGGTCTTCTTCCGTATGCCGGGGAACATCAGCTCGGCGTTGGTGTACTCGTGGTTGACCACCAGCAGGCCGTGCCCGGCATTGTCTGAGCCGGCCGGCAACGGGAAATAGCCGATGAAATCGTTGTTGTAGCCGAACTGCCGGCCCTGACCGGCGGCGCTCAGCGCCATGGGATCGAAGGCAGGCGCGTCGCCCATCACCATGTCGCCCCAGCGGATGACCACGTCGGCGCGGTAGCCTTGCGCGACGTGCAGGTTCGCGTCGACGCCGTGCGCCAGCTCGGTGAAGGACAGTGCCGGCCCCGGCATGGCCGCGGCCGGGCGCATGGCCAGGGTCGACGTCATGGTGCTGGCGAGGCCAGCGGTGGCGGCCGCCGCGCCCAGGCCGCGCAGGGCCTGCCGCCGCGACAGGCGGCGGTCCAGGATCTCGGTGAACAGCGTGTTGTCGGTCGGGTTGGCCGGACGGTCGTCGGCGTCCTCGACGATCGGCGCGTCGGCAAAGCGGTCGCGCAGGTTCTGCGTCATGACGGGCTCCCCGTCATTTCGGCTGGTCGGTGTCGGCAGCACCGCCTTGCAGGCAGCCGCAATGACTTACGCGGGACAATCGCGTTTCACGTTCCTTACGGAACCACGTTGCGGTCTCAGTGCGCAATACCGAGCTCGGCGAGCCGCCGGCGCAGCCCGGCGATGCCGTCGAAGCGATGCACCAGCAGGCCGGCGGCCCGGGCGTTGGCGACATAGTCCGGGCTGTCGTCGATGAACAGGGTCGCGTCGGGCACGGCGTCGAGGCGGTCGAGCAGGGCCGCGAACACTGCCGTGCCTTCCTTGCCGCCGCCGAACTGGCAGGAGAAGAAGGTACGCGGGCCGAACAGCTCGAGCACCTCGGGGAACACCTCGGCCAGCCCGGCTTGCAGCAACGGGCCGTTGTTGGTGAGCATCGCCGTCTGCAGCCGCTCGCCGAGCTGTCGGGCGAGGGCGAGCATCTCCGTATCGGGCCGCATCGACGCCGCCCGCGCGGCCAGCCAGTCGGCCCGGCTGATCTCGGCACCGATGCGGGCGCAGAACCCGCGCAGGTAGCCGTCGGCATCGAAGCGGCCCTGATCGCCCAGCTCATCGAAGCCGGAGGTGAAGATCGCCGCCTCGATCTCGGCCGCCGGCACGCCGGTGCTGCGCGCCATGTGCGCGAGCCGAAGCGACCGGTCGTAGCTGCAGAGCACGTCGTCCATGTCGAAGACGACGTGGCGGATCGCGCCGCTTGTCACCGACATGCGGGGCTAGAGCGCGGCCGTCATGCCGCCGTCGACGGTGAGCAGGGTGCCGTTGACGTAGCCGCCGGCGTTCGAGGCGAGGAACAGCGCCGCGCCGGCAAGCTCGTCGGGCTCGCCCCAGCGGCCGACGGGGGTGCGCGACTTCACCATGGCGTTGAACTCGGGGTCGGCGACCAGCGCGGCATTCAGTTCGGTGGCGAAGTAGCCCGGGGCGATGGCGTTGACGGTGACGCCTTCCGGGCCGAGCTCGACCGCCAGCGCCTTGGTCAGGCCGTTGAGGCCGTGCTTGGACGAGACATAGGCCGGGATCGTCGGCCGCGCCACCTGGGCCATGATCGAGGCGACGTTGATGATCCGGCCCCAGCCCTTGCCGGTCATCGCCCGGGCGCTTTCGCGGGCCAGCGTGAAGGCGGCATTCAGGTTGATGTTGACGACACGGGCCCAGTCGTCGTCGGAGAAGGCGGCCAGGTTCTGCCGGTGGATGACGCCGGCGTTGTTGACCAGGATGTCGACGCCGCCGTGCCGGTTCTCCAGGCCGCGCACCGCACTGGTGCCGGCCGACAGGTCGGCGACGTCGAACGGACAGGCGAAACCGGCATGGCCGGCCGCCTCCAGTTCCGCGGCCCGTCCCGCGCAGTCGTCTGCCTTGCGGCTGTTGACCGCGACCCGGGCGCCGTGCTCGGCGAAGGTGCGGGCGATCGCCCAGCCCAGGCCACGGGTGGCGCCGGTGACCAGCGCCAGCTTGCCGTCGAGGCGGAAATCGATACTCATTCCCGTTCTACGCCTTCAGAGGATCGCGCCGACGGTCCAGGGCACGAATTCGTCGTCGCCGATGCCGATCGCTTCCGAGCGCGACGGTTCGCCCGAGGCGACGGCGAGGATCTTGTCGAAGATCTCCCGGCCGACCTCGGCCACGCTGACGTCGCCGTCGACGATGCGGCCGCAGTTGACGTCCATGTCCATTTCCATGCGCTGGTACATCGGCGTGTTGGTCGCCAGCTTGATCGACGGCACCGGCTTGCCGCCGTAGACCGAGCCGCGGCCGGTGGTAAAGCAGGTGATGTTGGCGCCGCCGGCGACCATGCCGGTGATCGAGGCCGGGTCGTAGCCCGGCGTGTCCATGAACACGAAGCCCTTCTTGGTGATCGGCTCGGCATAGTGGTAGACGTCGGTCAGGTTGCAGGTGCCGCCCTTGGCGGCCGCCCCGAGCGACTTCTCCAGGATCGTCGTCAGCCCGCCGGCCTTGTTGCCGGGGGAGGGATTGTTGTTCATCTCCGCCCCGTTGGCGCGGGTGTAGTCCTCCCACCACTTGATCCGGGCGACCAGCTTTTCGCCGACCTCGCGGCTCACCGCGCGGCGCGTCAGCAGGTGCTCGGCGCCGTAGATCTCCGGCGTTTCCGCCAGGCAGGCGGTGCCGCCGTGCCGGACCAGCAGGTCGGCGGCGGCGCCCAGGGCCGGGTTGGCCGAGATTCCCGAGTAGGCGTCCGAGCCGCCGCACTCCAGGGCCAGGGTCAGCGCGCTCGCCGGCACCGTCTGCCGGCCCGCCTTGTTGGCCTCGGGCAGCAGCTCGCGCACCAGGCCGATGCCCTTGTCGACGGTGGCCGCGCTGCCGCCGTTGTCCTGGATGGTGAAGGCATGCAGCAGCTCGGACGGGTTGAGCTTCTCCGCCTCCATCATCGCCCCGATCTGGTTCGCCTCGCAGCCCAGGCCGATGATCATCACGGCGGCGAAATTGGGATGGCGGGCATAGCCCGAGATGGTCCGCTGGATGTAGTTCAGACCCATCCCGGCGCAGCCGCCGCAGCCGTAGTCGTGGGTCAGCGCCACCACGCCGTCGACGTTGGGGTAGTCGGCCAGGGCCTCGCCGCGGAACTGCTCGGCGATGTAGCGGGCCACGGTGGCCGAGCAGTTCACGCTGGTCAGCACGCCGATGTAGTTGCGCGTGGCGATGCGGCCATCGTCGCGCACGAAGCCCTGGAAGGTCGCCCGCTCGGCCTCCGGCACGTAGTCGTTGTCCTTGACCGCAGCGCCGAACTGGTAGTCGCGGGCGAAGTCCTTGACCATGACGTTGTGGGTATGCACGTGCGCGCCGGGGGCGATGTCGACACTGGCAAAGCCGATGATCTGGTCGTATTTGCGCACCGCCTCGCCCTTGGCGATGGCCCTGGTGGCGATCTTGTGGCCGGCGGGGATGTGCCCCGCGGTGGTGACGTCCTCGTCCGGGATTGCCGTGTCGGGCAGGACGTCGGTGCGGGCGACGACGACGTTGTCGGCGGCGTTGAGGCGGATGGTGATCGACTGCGGCTGGCTCATTTCGCGGTTCCTCCCGAGCCCGCCTGGTCGGGGCGGGCGAACCGATGGACGAAAAACAGGCGGCGACGGAACGCCAAGCTTACCCCATCGCGCCCGGTCACAAAATATTGTGCCGTTGCGAAGTGGATGTCGGGGAAACCAAATGGCGTCTGCAGCGTATAGTAGTCAGGCATTGATCGAGAAACGGGAGACCTCCTGATGCGTGTTTGCATCCCCCTGTCGCTGGCGGCCGCGCTGCTGATCGCCTGGCCCGGTGTATCGGCACAGGCCGCTGGCAGCGAAGACACGTTTTCGCAGCAAAGTTCGGCGCCGGCCGATCCCAACTGGGCCGCGGCAAAGCTGGCGATCAAGGAGAACGACTACGCCAGCGCGTTGCCGCTGCTGCAGATGGTCGTCGCCAACGATCCCAAGAACGCCGACGCCTTCAACTACCTGGGCTATTCCAGCAGCCGGCTGGGCCAGGTCGACCAGGCCAAGGCCTACTACGGCCAGGCCCTGGCGCTGAAGCCCAAGCACAAGGGCGCTAACCAGTACCTGGGCGAGCTGTACCTGAGCCAGGGCGACGTCGCCTCGGCCGAGGTCCGCCTGAAGGTGCTGGACAAGGCCTGTTTCTTCGGCTGCGACGAGTATTACGACCTGAAGAACGCCATCAACGACTACAAGAAGACCGGGGCCTACAAGGGCAAGCACAGCAGCTGAGCCACCTTGTCGGGGTGCCAGAACGCCGGGCGGCGCTGGCCGTGGCCCGGCGTCTTCGCTTGTTTGCGCCAATCTTGTCGCTTTACACGGCCCCGGCCCTGCGGCCACGATCCGCTGCCACCACACGCATGAAGGCCAAAGGGGGGAGGCATGACGCTCGATCCGCAGGTGCAGGCGGTCCTGGACATGATCGAGGAGGCCGGGCTGCCGCAGTTTCACGAGCTGTCGCCGGCCGACGCCCGCGCCATGTTCGAGGCCACCGTGCCCAAGCTCGACATCCGCCCGGAAACGGTGTTCCGCTGGGAGGAACGGCGTATTCCCGGCCCCGGCGGCGAGATCCCGATCCGCATCTACACCCCGGTCGAACCCGAGGCGCCGCTGCCGGTGCTGGTCTACTTCCACGGCGGCGGCTTCGTCATCGGCAGCCTCGACAGCTATGACGCTTTGTGCCGGGCGATCGCCAACCGGGCCGGCTGCATCGTCGTCTCGGTCGACTACCGCCTGGCGCCGGAGGCGAAGTTTCCGGCGGCGGTCGAGGATTGCCTGGCGGCGCTGAGCTGGGTGCATGACAACGCCACCGAACTCGATGCCGATCCGGAGCGGATGGCCATCGGCGGCGATTCCGCCGGCGGCAACCTCACCGCGGTGACGGCGCTCGGCGCGCGCGATGCCGGCGGGCCGGCCCTGCGCCTGCAGATCCTGATTTACCCGGTGGCGGCGGGCGAGCCGGAGACCGGGTCCCACCATGCCTTCGCCGAGGGCCTGCTGCTGACCCGCGCCAACATCCTGTGGTTCTACGACAACTACCTGAACGGCCCGGAGGATCGCGGCGATCCCCGCTTTGCCCCGCTCGCCGCGGCCGACCTGTCGGGGTTGCCCCCGGCCTTGCTGATCGTTGCCGGCTACGACCCGCTGCGCGACGAGGGCTTGGCCTACGGCGAGCGGCTCAAGGCGGCCGGAGTCGCGACCGAGATCAGCAACTACGAGGGCATGGTGCATGGCTTCGTGTCGATGTCGGACGTGATCGCCCAGGGTACCGTGGCGATCGATCAATGTGCCGACGCCCTGCGCCGGGCGTTCGCCGACACTTGAGCTGGAATCCGCAGTTTTCTGCACATAACGGAAGCGGTTAACGGTTCGTGAACCGGACCGGGTCAGTGTTGTTCCCGGGAGAGCCGCAGATGAACCGCGTGAGCTACCACTATGCCGGGCGGAGCACCCGGCGCCGGGACCGCCGGCAGCAGCTGCCGTTGCTGAAGGTCGAGGTCGGCGGCCTGGTGTTCGACTGCGAGGACTGGAGCATGGGCGGGATGTGCCTGAAAGGGGTGCATCCTCGCCTGACGCCGGGCGCCGAGGTCGAGGTGAGCTTTTCCGGCCTGCGCCGCGGCCTCCGTCGCGCCGGCCGCACCCGTGCCCGCGTCGTCCGGATCGACCGCGAGGCGAGCCAGACCGCCTTCGAGTTCATCGGCCTGCCCGAGGACGCCTTCGCCGCCCTGGAAGGCCTGATCACCGGCCTCGACCACTGAGGACAACGCGGCAGCGCGACGGGCGGGTCTGAGACCCGCCCGCTGTCACAGAATCTCCAGCACCTGCTCGGGCGGCCGGCCCAGGGCGGCCTTGCCGTTGGCCAGCACGATGGGGCGTTCGATCAGCTTGGGATGGGCCACCATCGCCGCCACCAGTTCGTCCGTTTTCAGGCTGTCGTCGTCCAGGCCGTTGGCCTTGTAGTCGGCCTCCTTGGTGCGCATCAGCTCGCGCGGTTTCAGGCCCAGGAGTTTGAGGATCTGCTTCAGCCTGGTCTTGCTCGGTGGAGTGGCGAGGTATTCGACGATCTCCGGCTCGATCCCCTTGCCGCGCAGCAGTTCCAGGGTCTGCCGCGACTTGCTGCACCGCGGGTTGTGATAGATCGTCACCGTCATGCCGGCCTCCCGTCGTTTTTCATCGCTGCCGCGCGCGCGGCGGCGCGGACCATACCATGGTCCCGGCCGCGTGGTCTCGGGCGGGCAGAGCGGGGTCGACCGCGCCGCGCTGGACGCCGCCATGGCCGCCGGCCTGGCGATCGGCGGCTGGTGCCCGCGCGGGCGCTGGGCCGAGGACGGCGTGATTTCCGCGCGCTATCCGTTGCGGCAAACCCCGCTGCGCCGGGTCTGCCAGCGCACCCTGTGGAACATCCGCGATTCCGACGCCACCCTGGTCCTGGTCCGTGGCCGGCCGCGCGGCGGCACCGCCCTGACCGTCCGGGGCCTGGCGCCGCTGCGGCCGCGGCTGGTGGCCGACCCGGGCGATCCGCGGGCGCTGGCGCTGATCCGCCGCTGGCTGCGCCGCCACCGGGTGCGTACTCTCAACGTCGGCGGACCCCGCGCCAGCGAGGATCCGGCGATCTACCCGCTGGCCCGCGACCTGTTGTCCCGGCTCTTTCAATCGTCGGTGAATGTGGGCTAGAGAAGCCGCGCAACGCACATCAGGAGGTGGATGGTGTCGGACGTTCCCGCTGGCTTCCAGGCCACGGATGCCCAGGCCGGCTTCGATGGCCTGGTCGGGCCGATCTACGAAAAGGGCGCCGGCGACGATTATGTCTGCGGCCTGCGCGTCGGCGAGCGGCATCTCAACCGCCGCGGCGTGGTGCACGGCGGCATGCTGTTCTCGCTCGCCGACCATGCTCTGGGCAACATGGTCTGGGAACGCGTCGGGCAGAAGCCCTGCGCCACCGTCAGCCTCAACGTCGACTACATCGCCGGCGTGCGCCCGGGCGACTGGCTGGAGTGCCGCGGCCGCATCACCCGCGAGACCCGCGCCCTGGTGTTCATCAAGGGCGAGCTGGCGGTCGGCGACGACGTGGTAATGACCGCGACGGGCGTGTGGAAGAAGCTCGGCGTGGACTGATCCCGGACTAGCGCCGGCCGACCTGGCCGACGAAGGCGCCGGAATCTTCCTTCAGCTTGTCGCCGGGTTCGCGGGTCTCGATCTCCACCGCGCCCATGATGGCGGTGCCGCTGATCCGCAGCAGCGGGACCGTCGGGTCGCGCTCGGCCGTGCCGCAGTCCATGCCCTCGAAGTTGCCCATGATGGCCGTGCCCGCGCAGACCACCGGCAGGCCAGGCGGCACGACGATGGCGACGCCGCCCATGACGGAGGTCACCTGCACGTCGGTGATGCCGGGCTCGAGCAGGGCGGCGCGGAAATCGAGATCGATGCCGCCCATGACGGCGACCACGCGGAGCTTGCGCGCCACCCGCCAGTCGCCGCGGCGCTGGATGCCGCTCATCACCGCCAGCAGCCGGCGCTCGGCGCGCAGACGCGCGGCGCGGGGCGTCCGCGGCACGGCGCCGGGGGCCTCCGGTCCGGGGCCGGGCGCTGCCGGCTCGGGGTCGCTGTCGGCGGCCATTGTCTCCGGCTCCAGCAGCACGCGGTAGGCACGCACCGGCTCGGCGATGTTCTTTATCTGCTGCGGGCCCAGGTCGGCGAAGGCGGGCTCGAGCTTGTCGCGCACGCTGTCGTAGACCACACCCGACACGGCGATGCCGCCGGGGGGCGCGATCTCCTGCATGCGGTTGGCGACGTTGATGCCGTCGCCGTAGAGGTCGTCGTCGCGGACGATGACGTCGCCCAGGTTGATACCGATGCGAAAGATCAGGCGCTGGTCGGCCGGCAGATCGACGTGGCGCGCGGCGATGGCGCGCTGCCACTCGCTGGCACAGCGCACGGCGTTGACCACGCTGGCGAACTCGACCAGCAGGCCGTCGCCCATGAGCTTGACCACGCGACCGCCGTAGTCGGCGATCCTGGGTTCGATCAGCTCGGTGCGCAGCGCCAGCAGACGGGCGAGCGTGCCTTCCTCGTCGGCATGCATCAGCCGGGTATAGCCGGCGACGTCGGCGCTGAGGATCGCCGCCAGCCGGCGTTCGACCCGTTCCGGCATCAGTGCACCAGGGTCTTGGAGAACAGCTGCATGATCACCACCCCGGCGACGATCAGAGCGATGCCGACCAGCGCCGGCAGGTCCGGGACCTGCCGGTAGACCACGGCGCCGGCGACGGCGACCAGGACGATGCCGAGCCCGGCCCACACGGCATAGGCGATGCCGACGGGGATCCGCTGCAGCACCAGCGCGAGTAGGAAGATGGCCGTGCCATAGCCCAGCACGACGACGAGGCTCGGCCATGGTCGGGTGAAACCGTCGGCGGCCTTCAGTGCCGTGGTGCCGACTACCTCGGCGACGATGGCGAGGGCGAGGTAGAGATAATGCAACGTCGCCTCCCGGCCGGCGTCACATCCTACGAGACGGCCGCTCGCGCGGCCTCCTCAGGATGAGGCACCTCTTGGTTGGACCTCATCCTGAGGCGCGACCGCAGGGCGCGTCTCGAAGGATGAAGGCCCGGGTTCAGACATCGGCTCAGCCCACGTCGCGGTCGGCCAGCAGGTCGGCGTAGTCCGGCTCGCGCTTCTGCTGGCGGGCGGTGAAAGCCTCGATCAGGTCGGCCCCGGACAGCATGGCGGCGTTCCAGGTGGCGACATAGTTCAGGCCGTCGGCGACGGTATGGTCGCGGGCGTAGTTCAGCATCTCCTTGGTGCCGACCAGGGCCAGCGGGCTCTTGGTGGCGATCTCGCCGGCCAGTTCCATGACCGCGTCCTTGAGCGCCTCCGGGGTGTCGAACACCCGGTTGACCAGGCCGCGCTGGAACGCCTCCTCGGCCGGCATGCGCCGGCCGGTGTAGGCGAGCTCGCGCACCACCCCCTGCGGCAGCAGGTAGGGCAGGCGCTGCAGGGTGCCGACGTCGGCGGTGATGGCGATGTTGATCTCCTGCACCGTGAAGAAGGCATCGGTGCTGGCGAACCGCATGTCGCAGGCGCTGACCAGGTCCATGCCGCCGCCGATGCAGCCGCCCTGCACGGCGGCGATCACCGGCAGCCGGCAGCGATCGAGCACCGAGAAGCTCTCCTGCATGGCGGCGATCATGCGGCGCAGCTGATCGGCCCGGCGGGCCGGCTCGCCGTCCTGGGACATGAGGTCCCCGCCGAACTCGTTGAGATCGAGGCCGGCGGTGAAATGCCTGCCCTGGGCGTCGATCACCACGCAGCGCACCTCCGGCTCGGCGGCAATCTCGTTGAAAACGGCCACCATCTCGCCCCAGAAGACGCGGTTCATGGTGTTGAGCGCCTGCGGCCGCGACAGCGTCACCCGGGCAATGTGGTCGGCGATGGCGAGGTTCAGGGTCTCGTAGGCCATGGGGCGTCTCTCCTGGGGTTTGGCCGTTGATATCACAAGGCGGGGTGGCACCCAATGCGGCCTTGCCCGCCCGCCGGTTCCGGGGTTTTCTTGGCGCCCGGACGACCCCGGCGAGAACACCGGCAATGACCGGAAGGGAGGAACACCATGGCCGTAACGCAGGACGGGCTGATGGCGCTGGCCAGCCTGGACAAGCCTTTCAGCTATACCGACAACGACACCATGCTCTACGCCCTCGGCATCGGCATGGGCGAAGATCCGATGAATCGGGCGGAGCTGGCCTTCTGCTACGAGCGCGAGCTGAAGGTGATGCCGAGCATGGCCACGGTGATCGCCTTCGACGACTCGCTGTTCTGGGGCTGCGGCCTGGACGTGGTGAAGGTGGTGCACGGCGAGCAGCGCCTGACCCTGCACCGGCCGCTGCCGGTGGCGGCCGAGATCAGCTCCGATGCCCGCGTCACCGCCGCCTATGACAAGGGCGAGGGCCGCGGCGCGCTGGTCGTGGTGGAGACGGTGCTGACCGACAAGGGTACCGGGGAGAAGCTGTGCACCATGGAATCGGTGGTGTTCGCCCGCGGCGACGGCGGCTACGGCGGCCCGGCCGGCAGCCCGGAGCCGCTGCCGAAATCGCCGCTCCGGCCGGCGGACCACGTGGTCGAGTTCGAGACCCTGCCGCGCCAGGCGCTGATCTACCGCCTGTGCGGCGACCGCAATCCGCTGCACGCCGATCCGGACTTCGCCGCCGCCGGGGGCTTCGACCAGCCGATCCTGCACGGCCTGTGCACCTGGGGACATGCCTGCCATGCCGTGGTCCGCTCGGTGCTCGACTACGAACCCGAGCGGCTGAAGTATTTCGCTGCCCGCTTTTCCGCCCCGGTGTTCCCGGGCGACCGCCTGCAGACCCATGTCTGGCACGAGGACGACGAGGTGTTCTTCACCACCACCGTGCCCGAGCGCGAGACCATGGTGCTCTCGCACGGCCACGCCCGGATCGAGGAGTAGCGATGCCGGTCGGCCTGGATGACGTACGCGCCGCCGCCGGGCGGATCGCCGGGCGGGTGCGGCGCACGCCGCTGCTGGCGGCGGCGCCCGTGCACGCACCGATCGCCGGCGCCGGCCAGCTCGACCTGAAGCTGGAGAACCTGCAGGTCACCGGCTCGTTCAAGGCCCGCGGGGCGATGAGCAAGCTGACCTCGCTCACGCCCGCGGCGCTCGAACGCGGGCTGATCACCGCCTCGGGCGGCAACCACGGCCTGGGCGTGGCCTATGCCGGCTGGGCCGCGCAGGCGCCGGCGACGATCTACCTGCCGCGCTCGACCCCGCCGGCCAAGGCGGACAAGCTGAAGGCCTGGGGCGCGCGGGTGGAGATCCACGGCGCCGTCTGGGACGACGCCAACGCCGAGGCCCTGCGCGAGGCCCAGGCCGCCGGCCTGACCTACGTGCATCCGTTCGCCGACCCGGCGGTGATCGCCGGCCAGGGCACCACGGCCCTGGAGATCCTGGAAGACGCACCGGACACCGACGTGCTGGTGGTGGCGATCGGCGGCGGCGGCCTGATCGCCGGCATCGCCGCGGCGGCCAAGGCGCTGAAGCCCGGGATCACGGTGATCGGCGTCGAGCCGACGGGCGCGCCGACCCACTACGAGAGCCGTCGCGCCGGGCGGCTGGTCGAGCTGGCGGCAATCCAGACCGAAGCCGGCACCCTGGCGCCGCGGCGCAGCGAGGAGATCAACCTGGAGCTGATCTCGCGGCATGTTGCCGACATCGTCCTGGTCTCGGACGAGGACATGCGCGCGGCGGCGCGCTGGCTGTGGTTCGAATTCGGCATCGCCGCGGAAATGTCGGGCGCGGCGGCGGTGGCGGCGCTGCAGGCCGGCGCCTATGTCGCAGCGCCGGGCGCGCGGGTCTGCGCTATCGTCTGCGGCGCCGGCACCGACGGCCTGGACGGCGGCCCGGCGCCGGCCTAAGAAGCCAACGCGTGGAACGAGGAGACCCCATGGCCGCCGAGCCGCCCCAGGCACCCGAAGAGCATGCCCCGCCGTCCGACCTCGGGGCGCTGCTGCCGTTGATGCAGATGCGCAATATCGCCGGCTACCTCTACGGCAGCGAGGACATCTCGCTGCTGTTCTACGCCCTGATCCGGCGCGAGAAGCCGCAGAACATGATCGAGCTGGGCACCGGCGTCGGCGTCACCGCCTTCTGGATGGCGCAGGCGGCGAAGGAGAACGGCGCCGGCAAGGTCTGGACCATCGACGACGGCAGCCAGTGGTCGGACGTCGACCATTTCCGCCGGGCGATGGCGCCGCTGAGCCAGGTGCCGCCGTTCGACCGCATCGATTTCGCCCGGGTCACCTACGCCGACTTCATCCGCCAGGCGACCGAGCTGCTGGGCCTGGGCGACCACCTGGTGTTCCTGAACCAGCATCTGCCGCTCGACCGGCCCGACGTGTTCGCCAGCGCCGAGCTGCCGTTCCTGCAGACGCCCTGGGACTTCCTGTTTCTCGACATCAGCCGCCAGCCCGATCACATCCTCGACGTGCTGCGCGACTTCCTGCCGCGCATGGGGACGGTCGGCTCGGTGTTCATCGATTCCGCCTCGACCAGCGTGGTCAGCCACCTGTTCCTGGAGAACCTCGTGGAGCAGCTGAACCGGGGCAAGGTGCCGCGGCACTTCCTGCAGCACGGCGATCCGGCGCAACAGCGCCTGCTGACCGACTTCATCGCCTCGCGCCGCTTCACCCTGATGCACCTGGTCGAGCGGCTCAGGCGTTCGCAGAACAGCACCGCCTGGCTGAAGATCGAGCCGAACGACTACGTGCCGCATCCCGAAGCGCTGATGAAGTGGGTTTGAGGAGGCCCGGCATGTCCCTGCAGAGCGATAGCCCCCTGTTCACGCAGACCGTGGCGCTGCCGATCTTCCCGACCTTCATCTGGCTGCACCAGCTCGCGCCCGACCGCGTTGCCGCGCTGAACCAGCAGATGATGGCGGCGCTGGAGGAGCTGATGGGGCCGCTGCCGGAGCTGCAGCCGGGCGAGACCTGGCAGTCCGACCAGACCCTGCATCGCTACCCCGAGTTCGCCCCGCTGGTCGAGCTCATCCGCACCGCCAGCACCGGCGTGCTCGATGCCCTGGAGGTGGTGTACGACGACTTTTCGATCACCGGCTGCTGGGTGAACATGAACCCGCCGGGCTCGCCGCACCCGACGCACACCCATCCCAACAACCTCCTCTCCGGCGTCTACTACGTGCAGGTGCCCGAGAAGGTCGACATGATCTCGTTCCAGGACCCGCGCGCCCAGCGCTACATCATCGACCCGGCGGTGCGCAGCCAGAACCAGTTCAACCAGCTGATCCACAACGTGAAGGTCGAGACCGGCACGCTGGCGATGTTCCCCGCCTGTCTGCCCCATTCGGTGATCCCGAACGAGAGCCAGGAGGTGCGCATTTCCATCGCCTTCAACATCATGCTGTCCGACTTCGCCGAGACCGTGGCCCAGGCCAAGTGGCCGGGCATCAAGCTGCGCCGCCCGCCGCCGGAGGCGTGAGTTCCGGGGACACATGACCTAACTCCCTGCGTGGGCCGCGCAGATTTCACCGCCCAACCAGGAGTTAGGTCATGTGTCCCCGGAACTCTCACCACGATTGACCCTGGCGACGGCCGGGCCATACTCATGGCGGGAGAGTCGCAGGGAGACCAAATCAATGGCTGAATGGCAGTGGGAGAAGACCTATCCGGCAGGCGTCGCCTGGCATCTGGAGGTGCCGGCCAAGCCGGTCGAGGCAATCCTCGACGAGGCGGCGGCGAAATGGCCGAACCAGCCGGCCTGCGACTTCCTGGACAAGAAGCTGAACTATGCCGACCTGCTCGATCTGGCCGACCGTGCGGCCAAGGGCTTCCAGGAAATGGGCGTCGGCCCGGGCGTGCATGTCGGTCTGTTCCTGCCCAACACGCCGCACTACCTGGTCACCTTCTTCGGCATCCTCAAGGCCGGCGGCACGGTGGTGAACTACTCGCCGCTCGACGCCGAGGCGGAGCTGCAGCACAAGATCGAGGATTCCCAGACCGACATCATCGTCACCCTCGACCTGAAGCTGCTCTATCCGCGCATGGCCGGCATGCTGGGCCGCACCCGGCTGAAGAAGCTGGTGGTCGGCGGCCTGCCGGACTTTCTGCCCTTCCCCAAGAACCTGCTGTTCCCGCTGGTCAAGGGCAAGGAGATCGCCAAGTTCCCGCTCGACGACAAGCACGTGCGCTACAAGGACCTGATCGCCAACGACGGCCGCTACGAAAAGCACGCCCGCGGCGATCTGAAGGACGAGGTCGCGGTGCTGCAGTACACCGGCGGCACCACCGGCCTGCCCAAGGGGGCGATGCTGACCCATCACAACCTGATGGCGGCGACGACCCAGTTCAAGGACTGGACCGGCGGCGACGAGCCGATTCTCGAGGAGGGCAAGGAGCGCATCCTCACGGTACTGCCGATGTTCCATATTTACTGCCTGACCGTGATCCTGCTGAACGGCATGGCCGGCGGCGCCGAGCTGATCCTGCACCCCCGCTTCGAGCTCGACGACGTGATGCGCGATCTGGGCAAGAAGCGGCCGACGGTGTTCCCGGGCGTGCCGACCATGTACACGGCGATCCTCAACCACCCCAAGGCCGGCGAGACCGACATGAGCTCGCTGAAGTCGTGCAATTCCGGCGGCGCGCCGTTGCCGCCCGAGCTGCAGCGCGCCTTCGAGGACAAGTCCGGCTGCCGCATCACCGAGGGCTGGGGCATGACCGAGACCTGTTCGCCGGGCACCGCCAACCACCCCGCGCTGGAGGCCAAGGCCGGCTCGGCCGGGGTGCCGCTGCCGGGCATCGTCATCGAGTTCACCGACGTCGACGAGCCGGAGAAGGTGCTGGCCTACGGCGAGCGCGGGGAGATCTGCATCACCGGCCCCAACATCATGAAGGGCTACTGGAACAAGCCCGACGAGACGGCCGAGGCGTTCCGCGGCGGCCGCTTTCACACCGGCGACGTCGGCTACATGGACGAGGAAGGCTACGTCTTCATTGTCGACCGGCTGAAGGACATGATCCTGTCGGGCGGCTTCAACGTCTATCCGCGCAACATCGAGGATGCGATCTACGAGCATCCGGCGGTGGCCGAGTGCACGGTGATCGGCGTCGCCGACGAGTACCGCGGCCAGGCGGCCAAGGCCTTCGTCGCCCTGAAGGAGGGCGAACAGCCCTTCACGCTGGACGAGCTGAAAGAGTTCCTCTCCGACAAGATCGGCAAACACGAGATGCCGGCGCAGCTCGATATTCGTGCCGAGCTGCCCAAAACCCCGGTCGGCAAGCTGTCGAAAAAAGAGCTCTACGCCGAAGAGGACGAGAAGAGCGCCGGCGCCCAGCAGGCGGTGGGCTGAAGCGCACCGGTCAGTCGTCGGCGCCGGATCGGACGGGTCGATCCGCCGTTTACCCGCAGGAGGAGAAGTCTTGAGACGCTTGCTGCTCGCGTTGGCAGCGGTCACTTTCGCGTCGTCCGCCGCGTTTGCCCAGGACAAGCCGAACATTGTCCTGGTGTTCATGGACAACTTCGGCTGGGGCGAACCGGGCTTCAACGGCGGCGGCATTGTCCGCGGCGCCGCCACGCCCCGGCTTGACGCGCTGGCGGCCGAGGGCCTGCGGCTGACCAACTTCAACGTCGAGGTGCAGTGCACGCCGTCGCGCTCGGCGCTGATGACCGGGCGCTACGCCATCCGCAGCGGCAACGGCAGCATTCCCCTGGGCGGCGGCGTCTACGGCCTGGTGCAGTGGGAAGTGACCATGGCGGAGATGCTGTCGGACGCCGGCTATGCGACGGCCATGTTCGGCAAGTGGCATCTCGGCGACAGCGACGGCCGCTATCCCACCGACCAGGGCTTCGACGAGTGGTACGGCATCCCCAACTCCACCGACGAAGCGGCCTGGTCCGAATTGCCCGGCTTTGCCGATAGCGGCGTGCCCGAGACCTCCGTGATGGAAGCACGCCGTGGCGAGGCGCCGACCAGGGTCCGGCCCTACCGGCTGGACTATCGCCCCCGCATCGACAGGGACCTGACGGACAAGGCGGTCGACTTCATGCGCCGCCAGGCGGCGGCAGAGAGGCCGTTTTTCCTCTATCTGCCCTACACCGCGACCCACTACCCGACGCGCCCGCATCCTGATTTCGCCGGCACGACGGGCAATGGGCCCTGGGCCGACCTGCTGGCGCAGATCGACGCCTACACCGGGCGGCTCCTGGATACCATCGACGAGCTGGGCCTGCGCGAGGACACCATCGTCGTCTTCACCGCCGACAACGGCCCGGAGGCGACCGACTTCGGCAACAATAGCGCCACCGTGGAAGGCCTGATCCAGGGCTCGGCCGGGCCCTGGCGCGGCACGCTCTTCACCGGCTTCGAGGGGGCGCTCAGGGTGCCGTTCGCGATCCGCTGGCCGGGCCGGATCCCGGCCGGTGCGGCGAGCAACGAGATCGTCCATGCCATGGACTTGTTCCCAACCTTCGCCCGCCTGGCCGGCGGCACGGTACCGGACGACAGGGTGATCGACGGCATCGACATGGCCGGCTTCTTCCTCGGCAAGCGGGACGCGTCGGGCCGCGAAGGCTTCGTCGTCTACATGGGCAACGAGGTGTTCGGCGTGAAATGGCGCAACTGGAAAATCAACTTCAAGGAACAGGACTCGGTGTTCTCCGAGGCCCGCAGCTACCCCACGCCGCGGGTCTACAACCTGCTGACCGACCCGCAGGAAAAGGAGAGCGTGCTGTTCCCGGCAACCTGGGTGCCCAAGGCCGCGCTGGGCCAGCTCGCCGCGCACGTGGCCTCGCTGAAGGCGCACCCGCCGATCCCGCCGGGGACGAAGGATCCCTACACGCCGCCGCAATGACGGCAAGAACGGGCGGGTCTGAGACCCGCCCGCGTTCACGGTCCGCTGAAGCGCAGGCGGTTGCCGGACGGGTCGATCACCTCCATCAGCTGCCCGCCCCAGGGCGCCGGCTCCAGCCCCGGGCGCATGAAGGCGTAGCCCTTAGCGCCGATCTCGGCATGGTAGCCGGCCAGGCCGTCGGTCTGCACGTAGACCACGCTGCCGGGCGTGCCGTCGCCGTGGTGCTCGCTCAACTGCAGGGTCAGGCCACCGCGCGAGAGCTGCATGTAGAGCGGCGCGTCGGCGTCGAAGCGGTGCTCCCAGTCGAGCGTCATGCCCAGAAAGTCGAGATAGAACGCCTTGGCCTTGGCGACGTCGAACATGCGCAGCACGGGGACGGCCTGGAAGGTGGGCTCGGGCATGCCGGCACCTACGTCAGCGCCGCATAGACCAGCCAGACGCCGAACAGCAGGGCGAAAATGCCCAGCGGCAGCATCATCGCGCCGATCGGCAGCGCGGTCAGCGCGCCCAGGAAGGCGCGGCGGAAGGCGAACAGCGCCATGCCCTCGATCAGCGCCGCCCAGCCGACCAGCGAGATGACGATGGCCAAAGGGCTGCTCCAGTCGTTGTGCACGGCGACGATCACCGCGCCGATGGCGAATGCCACCCAGGCCAGGGCGAACGCCAGGGCCGGTTGATCGGCCAGGTCCGTCATCACCCCGGCCCAGCCCTCGCGGTCCAGCAGCACGCCGACCCCGGCCGAGAGCATGTAGAGGCCGATCAGCAGCGCCAGCACCTGGGTCGTCGTCATGACGTCGATCATCTCGCTGTCCTTTCGCAATCCCGCCGGGACCCGGGCTCAGAACATCTCGAAATACTCGGCCTGCTCCCAGTCGGTGACGGTGGCCAGGAAGCGGGCGATCTCCGCCTCCTTGATGTGGACGAAATAGTCGACGAAGCGGTCGCCCAGCTTGTCGCGGTAGAAGCCGTCCGCCTTCAGCACCGCGACCGCGTCCATCAGGCTCTGCGGCAGGGCCGGCGCGTCGGGGTTGTCGTAGGGCGTATCCGTCGGCGGCGGCGGCGCCAGGCCGCGATCGATACCGTCGCGCCCGGCCAGCAGCTGCGCGGCGAGGTAGAGGTAGGGGTTGGCGGCCGGGTCGCCGGCGCGGTTCTCGATCCGGCTGCCGGCATCGTCCGCGCCGCCCAGGGCGCGCAGCATGACGCCGCGGTTGTCGCGGCTCCAGGCGGCGCGGTCGGGCGCCAGCGAGTTGGGTTTGTAGCGCTTGTAGGCGTTGATGGTCGGGGCGACAAAGGCCGAGGCCGCCGCCGCATGCTCGATCAGGCCGGCGACGTAGTTCAGGCCCAGCGGCGATAGCGCTGCCTCTGCGTCGCCCGGCACGAATAGGTTGGCGCCGCTGCGGCGCTCGATCAGCGACTGGTGCAGGTGCCAGCCGCTGGCGAACAGGTTGGGCAGGGCCGGCAGGCACATGAAGGTGGCATGCAGGCCGTGACGGCGGGCGATCTGCTTGGTGGCGCTGCGGAACAGCATCATCGCGTCGGCCGCGGCCATCGCCTCCAGCGGCAGGAAGGTGGCCTCGCACTGGCTGGGGCCGAACTCGACCTCGACGGAGCGCAGCGGCAGGTCCAGGTCGAGCCATTGCCGGCGCAGGATCTCCAGCGTCGGCTCGAGCTCGTCGTAGCGGGTCTCGGTCAGGTAGTTGAAACCGTGCGCCAGCAGGCTCACCTCGGGCGGCGCGGCCGGCTGGGTGGCGTCAACCGGGGCCAGTTTCGGATCCTTGAGGCGGAACAGGTGAAACTCCACCTCAAGCCCGGCGACGAAGTCCTGGCCGCGGTCGCCCAGGTCGGCCACGGCATCGGCCAGGATGCGCCGGGTCGAGAAGGGCACCGGCTGGCCGTTGGCGAAGTAGATGTCGCACAGCATCCAGCCGCTGCGCTCGGCCCAGGGCAGCATGCGGAAGGTGGTCGGGTCGGCGACCATGACCAGGTCGCCGGCGCCGGTCATCTCCGGCATGGCGAAGCCGCCGCCCTCGGTGAACACCGGGTAGACGGTGCGATGCGAGGTGTCCTTGGCGATCAGCGTGGTGACGATATTGACGCCGTTGCGCAGGGCCTGCGGCACGGCGCCGGCCATCAGCGTCTTGCCGCGCAGCAGGCCGTGCTGATCGGCGAAGGAAAAGCGCACGCTCTCCAGGTCCTCGGCCTTCACGCGCTTGGCCACCTCGACTGCGGCGCGGGCCTGGTCGTCGCGCCACAGGCCGTGGCGGGCGACGAAGTCCTGCCGGCCGACCCCGGCGCCGTCTATGGCCATGGCGTCTCGGCCCAGCCCGACTGCGCGCGGCGTTCGAGGTCGTGCTGCTTCCAGCCTTCGCGCCAGTCGTTCGTCGCCACGATGGTGTCGATGGCGACCAGGCCGCGGTCGTCGCCGTCGCCCAGGCCGGGCGCCGCCTCGCCGCGCTCGACCCGGTCGATCGCGGCCATCAGCAGCTTGCGGTTGGCGATGATCGCCCGGTCGGTGGTGCCCAGGTGCTCCACCGTGCGGTCCTGGATCGGCCCCGGGCTCTCCACCGCCCACTGGTCGTGCACGTTGATGTCGCGGCCCATGCCGGTATAGCTGACGTCGCGCTGCTCGGCCGGGTCGTAGCCCCAGTCGTTGTCGCGGTTCCGGGTCGAGCGGTAGTCGGGCAGGGTGCAGCTGTCGATCCGCTGTGCCCGCATCACCGCCTTGTCCACCCGGGCCCGGTAGTCGACGAAGATCGCGTACCAGTAGTTGTTCTCGTCATCCACCGGCACGTGCCACTGGGCGATGATCATGTCGTTGCTCATCGGGATGACGAAGGCGTTGGGGAAGGCCAGGTTGGTCACGCGCAAGTGGCTGTGGGTGTCGTCCAGCTCGCGCCGGGCGAAGATCCTGAGGCCGTAGCCGGTCTCCTCGACGCTGATCTCCGGCGTGGCGTAGTTGCGCAGCACGCGGGTGACGGGAATGTCGGTGTCGGCGGCCCGGCTCATGAACTGGCGGCCGTACTCCTCGTCGTCGTCCTCGAAGAAGCGGTGCAGATAGGAGGCGTGCGCCGGGTCGATGCCGACCTCCAGCGCCTGCAGCCAGTTGCATTCGTTCAGGCCCTTGAAGGCGAAGGTATGGGCATCGGGCGCCAGGAAGCAGTCGATCTCCGGGAACGGCGGCGGCGCGCCGGGACCGAGATAGGCGAAGACGATGCCGTTCTTCACCCGGCAGGGGTAGGCCGGCTGGCGCACCTTGCGGTGGAACGTGCTGCCGGCGGGCTCGGCCGGCTGCTCCAGGCAGGTTCCGTCGACGTCGTAGAGCCAGCCATGGAACGGGCAGCGCAGGCCGCCGTCCTCCAGGCGGCCGAACTTCAGGTCGGCGCCGCGATGGCAGCAGTGCCGGCCGATCAGGCCGATGCGGCCGTCCTGGTCGCGGAACAGCACCAGGTCCTCGCCCATGAGGCGGACCGGAACCAGGGCCCGGTCGGGATCGAGATCGAGCTCCTCGACCAGGGCAGCGGGCTGCCAGTAGCGGCGCAGCAGCTCGCCGCAGGGCGTGCCCGGGCCGACCCGGGTGATGCGGCCGTTCTGTTCGGCGCTGAGCATGGCCGGCTACACGCCCTCGAACACCATCAGGTTCCTGGTCGTCGTCACCGACTCCCGCAGCTCCTTCCAGGGCTGGTATTCGGGATCGCTCTGGAAGGCGTCCAGCGCCTCGCGGCTGGGCCAGCGGAACAGGACGATGCGGTTGGGGTTCCAGTCGCCGGCCAGCACCTGGAAGTCTCCGTCGCGGGCCAGATATTCGCCGCCGTGGCGGGCGACGATGGCCGGCACCGCCGCCTTGTAGGTGTCGTACTTCTCCTGGTCGTGCACCTCGTTGTCGAGGATCACATAGAGCGCCATGGCCGCCGCCTCCCGGTTGTTGTGGCGACAGCCTAGCGCGGATGGTGGGGGTGGGGCCAACGTCACCAAGTGGCCGTCGGTACATCCTTCGAGACGGCCGCTGCGCGGCCTCCTCAGGATGAGGGCGCGGTAAACGCAGACCTCATCCTGAGGAGGGCCCCACGGGTCGGGCTTCGCCCGCCCGAGGACAAGCTCCGGCCCGTCTCGAAGGATGGGCTCCCGGGGTGACGTCAAGGTTGGCTAGCGACGGCCTCAGAACCAGGCCGCCTGGGGCGTCATCAGGGTGCCGGCGCCGGCGGTGACGCGGGCCAGGCTGGCCGCGGTATCCGGCATCACCCGGTCCATGTAGTAGCGCCCGGTGGCCAGCTTCATCTCGTAGAACTCGCGCTCGGCCGGGTTGGCCTCGAGGCCGCTCAAGGCTTGGCGGGCGATGCGGGTCCACATGAAGCCCAGGACCACCGTGCCCATCAGCCGCAGGTAGTCGCTGGCGCCACCGCCCGCCTGCTCGCGGTCCTGCGGCGCGTTCTGGGCCAGCCACATGGTCGCCTGCATCAGCCGTTCCAGACCGGCCTTCAGCGGGCCGGTGAAGTCCGCGAGGTCGGCGTTGTCCTTCTCTTCCTCCAGCAGGGCGTTGATCGCCGCGAGCAGCGTCTGCACCGGCCGGCCGTTGTCCGCCGGCAGGCGGCGGCCGACCAGGTCGAGCGCCTGCACCCCGTTGGCGCCCTCGTAGAGCTGGGAGATGCGGGCGTCGCGCACGAACTGCTCCATGCCGTGGTCGCGCACGTAGCCATGCCCGCCGAAGCACTGCATGGCCATGTTCACGCAGTCGAAGCCGACGTCGGAGAAGTGCGCCTTGATCACCGGGGTCAGCAGGTTCATCAGGTCCTGCGCCGCCTGCTTTTCCGCCGGATCGCCGCTGCGCTGCGCCAGCTGCTGCCTGAACATCAGCCATAGGGCCAGGGTGCGGGCCGCTTCGACGAAGCTGCGGATGTGCAGCAGCATGCGGCGCACGTCGGGGTGGACGATGATCGGGTCGGCCGGCTGCTCGGGGAACTTGGCGCCCGACAGGGCGCGCCCGGCCAGGCGCTCGTTGGCATAGACCACGGCGTTCTGGTAGGCGACCTCGGCCAGGGCGATGCCCTGCAGGCCGACGCCGATCCGCGCCGCGTTCATCAGTGCGAACATGCCGGCCATGCCACGCGCCGACGAGCGCTTGCCATCCTTGCCGTTGCCGCTTTCGGCCTTCGGCTGCGGCTTGGGGCCGAGGCGGATGGCATGGGCATCGTCGTAGTGCAGCACCGCGGTGGCCGAGCCGCGGATGCCCATCTTGTGCTCGATGCCGCCGCAGGTCACGCCGTTGGCTGCGCCCAGGCTGCCGTCGTCGTCGACCATCACCTTGGGCACCAGGAACAGGCTGACCGCGGCCAGGCCCTCGCCTTCCTCGGGCACCTTGGCCAGCACCAGGTGGGCGATGTTCTCGGCCATGTCGTGATCGCCGCCGGTGATGAAGATCTTGGTGCCGGTCACGCGGTAGCTGCCGTCGGGCTGCTCTTCCGCCCGGGTGCGCATCAGCTTCAGGTCGGTGCCGCAGTGCGGCTCGGTCAGGTTCATGGTGCCGGTCCATTCGCCCGACATCAGCTTGGGCACGTAGACCTGCTTGACCGTTTCGGGGGCGATGCGCATCAGCGTGCCGGCGACGCCCATGGACAGGCCGACATAGGTCGACAGCGACAGGTTGGCGGACATGCCCATCTCGGAGACGCAGGAGGCCAGCACACCGGGCAGGCCATGCCCGCCCCAGCGCGGATCGCTGCCGACCGCGTTCCAGCCGCCCGCGTACCAGGCGGCAAGGCCGTCGGCGAAGCCGGCGGGGGCGCGCACGACGCCGTTCTCGTAGGTGCAGCCGACCTCGTCGCCGCTCTGGTTCAACGGCGTCCAGACCTCTTCGGCGACCCGCGCCGCGCCGTCGAGGGCGGCATCGACCGTGTCGGCATCGACGTCTGCCGACCCGGCGACCTGCAACAACTCGTGCAGGACGAAGCGGTACTCGCGAAGCGGCGCGCTGTAGGCGGGCATGGACGTTACTCCTGTTGGTACGCGGCGACGGCGTCGGCCAGTCGCTCGAAGTCCTCGAGATCACAATAGACCTGGGCCGACAGCCGGGCCCACAGGCGGTCGCCCCAGGCCACCACCGGCACCTCGATGTCGTGGTCGTCGAGCAGCCGGTCGCGCAACGCCGCCGCCGTTGCCGCATCGGCGGTGAGCCTGGCCGGCAGCGGCGCCAGGGCCATCGAGCCGCTCATCTCCGACGGGGCGACGGGCCCGTTGAAGCGGCGCGCGAACAGCCCGGCGGCCTCGCGTACCAGGGCGTGATTGTAGGCGCGAACGGCCTCCTCGCCGAGGCCGGCCATGAAGTCTGCGGCGGCGGGAAAGCTCAGATACGGCGTCGGGTCGCGGGTGCCGGTCCAGTCGAACTCGGCGGTAAAGCCCTCGTCCAGTCGCCAGGAGATCACCGCCGGGTGCAGTTCGGCCTGCCGCTCCGGCCGGGCCCAGAGCAGGCCGCAGCTGCGCGGGGCGAAGTGCCACTTGTGCAGGTTGGCGGCATACCAGTCGGCGCCGCTGGCGGGAATGTCGAGGGCGATCTGGCCGGGGGCATGGGCGCCGTCGACCAGCACGCGGGCGCCGACCTCCCGGCAGGCGGCGATCATCGCCGTCAGCGGCAGCACCAGCCCGGTGTCGGAGGTGATGTGATCGAGGATCGCCAACCGGGTGCGCGCGCCGAGCATGCCGCGCAGGGCCGATACCGCATCGTCGGGGCCGGCGATGGGAAAGGGGATCGCCGCCGTCACCAGGGTGGCGCCGGCGTGGCGGCAGGCATAGGCGGCGGCATTGCGCACCGCACCGTAGGTGTGGTCGGTCACCACTACCTCGTCGCCGGGGCCGAGCTCGGCCGAGCGCAGCACCGCGTTCACGCCCGTGGTGGCGTTCTCGACGAAGACGTAGTCCTGCCCGCGGCCGCCGAAAAGCGCCGCGGCACGGTCGGCGGCGTCGCGCAGGGCCGGCTTCAGCTCGCGCAGCATGAAGCGGGCCGGGTGCGCCTCCATGCGCCGGCGCCAGTCGTTCTGCGCCGCCAGCACGGCGTTCGGGGTCACGCCGACGGTGCCGTGGTTGAGGTAGGTCGCGCCGTCGGCCAGCGGCCAGCGGTCGCGCATTGCGTGGCCGAAGGTCATAGGCCCCGCCTCACTGCCGGTCTGCGCTCATGGACCCCGGCTTTCGTGTTGTGTCCCGGGGGATTGCTGAGGAGCTCGATTGGCGCCTTGTAGTCGAGGCATCTGAGCCTGGTTCGATTGTAGGCGTCGACGAAGCTTGTGATGAACTGAT